>Ga0153977_1000118_pt1 | contig 21735 bp, 11 predicted proteins | sample TSGA061MetaG_FD_104710 | JGI IMG/M metagenome (GOLD analysis project Ga0153977, IMG submission 104710) | Attine ant fungus gardens microbial communities from Georgia, USA - TSGA061 MetaG | ecosystem: Host-associated > Fungi > Mycelium > Unclassified | place: USA: Georgia, Yuchi Wildlife... | reverse complement strand
AGATACAAGGTCCTCAATGTTTGTACATGACACTGATCTTTACTCATAGATTATCATCTGTCCTTGAATAGAACAAAGGACTGCCCTAAGATGGTTAGGTTATCTCTATTTCAAGAACAATAGTACTCCTATATGTAGAACAATAGGTAGTGATCATGTAGTAGGCTGTTCTGGTGCACAGACCACCACAATCATATATTTAAGAACTGTATGTCTGAGAATAAACCTCAGACTTAATAACATCTTTTGCTGCTTGTCTAACTTCACTTTTTTGAACACTTTGATTATCAAATCAACCAATCACAAATCAGTAAGTGGCTATTTGTGATAGTTAAGACAATTTATAATAGTACTCCTCTCTTAAAGGTCCTTATCCTAGGGACTTTACAATTCATTGTATGGGTCTTGTAGGTTGTTTATTTTATCTTCTTCATTCCACTCTTCTATTCTTGGTCTCTCTATTTCTTGTTCATCTTTTTCCTGAATTATTTCCAATGTTCTTCTTCTTTGTACTCCTTTTTAACATTTCTAATTTCTTTTCAATCATCCCCAATATTCCTGATCAAATCTCTTATTATCCCATCCATACAACATTTTTGCTATATACCTCCCTGGTAATTCTCTTCTATGAAACTCTCTATGGTCTTTTTTTCTTGCCTGTCTTAACTTCTCTCCGTACTCTTTTTCAAATCTTTCTACTAGGTCTCTTGTATTCTCTAAGTTTTCTTTTGGTTCCCAAGTATCTTCTTCTGTTGTATATCCCTTCCATCACACTAGGTACCTATTCTTTTCTCTAAACTTCTTTTTATTTAATATTTTTCCATCTTATATTCTTCTTCTCCTTTGATTATTACTGAGAGAGACCATTTCTTTTTCTGCTCCTCTACTTAATCTTTATATATATGTACTTTACTAACATTTACTACTAGATGTATTTTTATTGTACTTGGTAACTCTAGTTCAATTGTGTTTGTTAATATAATTCTTTTTATCTTATAAGGACCCACAAATTGCTCTATCAATTTTTCTGAATGTCTTCTCTTTATTTAGAACTTAAGATCTTTGGTACTCAAGAGTGTCCAGTTACCTACAGATATAGAGAAATTACAGTACCCTCTACTATACTGAAAGGAGCAAAAGAGGTTTTTACTGTGACAAGCAAGTAGAAAAAAGACAGTGACAGTTCTTAATTGCATGCTAAAGAGTTTGTAGAGATAAATAAATAGTAGAGGTATCAAAAAAAAATTAAAAGAAAGAAACACAGTTTATCTGTAATATAAAAATAGTCAAAATGATTGTGAGATCAATCTAGATCACATCTGGTATAATGCCCCTAAGGTACTAACCTTTATGTACTGTAACAAGCTCACTAGCAAGTGTAATTAGTATACCACTCATAGACCTTACCAGTCTCAACCAAGCCCTCATCTATACCCCTAGTACTGAACCTTATAGATGTGATACAGTCTGAGTGAATAACTAGCCAGGCTTTTCTAGCTTGCTACCCTACCAAAGGTCGTCTGAGTTATTCTTATCCCTTGTTCTCTAGACCAAGTAGAATACAAAGTAACAATACTACCAACTCAACCTTTCACTAAGATTATCTCTTATATGCTCAAAAAAATTACATTCAATGACCTTTAGAGCTTCCAAAATAAAGGCAAGGGCCAAGAAGGCACTGTCTCTACTCTCTACTCTAAGATATATATTAAAGTTACAAACGTCTGAGACTCAATTAGAAAATGAATAAAAAGAGAAACTTCTTTTTCTTCTAGCCTCTCTTACTTCTCTTCTACTGACATTGCTATATGGCTATGACAAACATTGTCTCCTATCCCTCTATGGCCATCAGATATAACCATATAATCCTACTCCACTTCTATACTTCTTCTTCTACTTACTTTTTCTATCTGGCTAATCAGCTATCTCTTACCCCAAAACACAGTCTAGAAACTACTTCTATTACATGTGATGGCTCTCAATGCCATTATTGTCTTATATGATATTCACTTCTTAGCTGAGTCCAACAGTGATGGGATCCCAAGCTGTTGATAGACTTTTAACTTGTCATCTTGGTATTATATTAGTCCAAGTCCACTCTAGATTGAAATTATACTACATTCCAAAGATAAGATGAGATATCTAAGTTCTAAGATATTACCAGAAATAGTCTGTCTCTGAAAAACAAGATGCTAGCTCATTATTCTTGCTTCCCAAGGTATATACTGTTCTAGCATATAACAGCTTGATAGCTGTTCAGTAGAGATACCCATTCTTGGGTTACATCTGGGGCTTGTAGGAGGTTTCTAGGGTGAATTCAGATAGTGAACCCAGGGGTATAAAGTATATTCCATGTTACTTTTCTATAGAAATTTTGCTGGCAGTATAATAACACTTATAGCATCCTGTCACAAATATGTCACTAATATACCACTACTATGTTATATTACAATAATATCATCAACAATTTACATTATCTCTTGCTCTACTATATATTGTAGTTACTATATGCTATATCAAAGGTAACTTTGATGTTATTGAGATGTTCAGGGAGAGAATAAATATATATATTGACATGGAGATAAAAACAGAAAATGGGTAAGAGCAGCTAATAAATCAAGTATAAGCCTATATATTTTTATTTGAATCTTATCCAAACTACTTTCTAGAGTGAACTCAGATACTAAATTCAGGGGTATAAAATGTATCCTATATTACATTTCTATAGAAAATTCATTGGCAGTATAACATCACATCTACTTTTACATTCACTAGAAAAAACTAGGTACAAAAGTGCTGATTGAAGTCAGCCCAGGTCTAGATAGAGAATATGCTAGTATCCAATTTCTGTCTGAAGAGGTTCTTGGACTACTTTGCAGCCTGACCTCCCTTGAAGAATGTCAATGTCCATAGGACTTTTTCTTTCTTATAGCTAAATTTCTCTAGGGCCAGTTGTATATATAAGGTACAGGAGTTGAGAAAGGCCTAACCAGAGTTCCACTTTTTATGGAAGTTGGAAGGGAATAAGAGTTTTAGATGAGCTCATGACCTTGTGGCTGCCAGAGGGGATGTTGGTGGTATAGGCACTAGAAAGTGGAGTGTGGCTGGAGCTGGAGACTGAGGGTTTGAAACCAACTGCATGAGCTGTTGTAGTTGAGCAGTTAGGGCATAGAGGGCATTGTTGATATTATTTTCCAAGTTGTTCTGTTGTTCAGTGACTTCTTGCAAATGATGCTGTAGATAGGCCAGAATGTTAGCCACAGTCTAGGATGTATCTGCATGTGACATTTGCACAGAATGGAGTAGTTTCAGAGAGTCAAATAAAGGTAGAGGAGGCTGTCCTGGGAGAGGCTGCCCACTATATTCTTCCAAGGCTCTGTTAGGAGATCCTAAACTACTATAAGGGTGACTAGAGCAGAGCAGACTCTATGAGAATCCTTAGTAATATTACAGCTTCTAAGTATATTACAACTTACCTCCAGGAGAATCCTTAGAGTTTAGAATAAGGCTCCTGGGGGTATACTCTACAATATATATACTACTACAGTTATATGTCCCTGATCCTATAGTCATATCTGGCAGGGTCAGGAGTTGCCAAGTCAAGCTAAAACAATTAAATATTACATAGTAATATTTAATTAGATACAGGGTTGCTTCAATTAGGTACAGGGTCACTCCAGAAGATCAGTCTAAAGTTCCAAGGGTAGTATTGGTAGAGTTCTCTTACAATAACCTAGAGATCAACTAGTAGAAGGGAGAAGTACTTATGATCCAGTGTCCATCATAATGCAAAGAATATTGAGTACTGTAAAATGAGTATACCTTGAAAAAGAAACAGCATAGTCTGAGCTATGAACATCTGTCAGAGCAGTTCCATACTAGAACTTGTCAAGGAAAAAGGAGAGATACCTAGTGGAATAGACAAAAGAGACTAGAAACTAGAGAATCATCTATTTATAACCTGACTTTTGCTTGTCCCAGAATAAGAGAAACTCTGAGCTACCACCACTGCTTCATAATGCCTGGCTGAGAGAGCCTGTTGTAGTATGAAGACTCAAGCAAGCTCTACTTTTATGCCTGACTATGCCAAGGGATTCAAAACAGTGTTCACAAAAGAGAACTTTAATGTCCTGCTAGAGCATTGTTGCTGAGATCACACTATTGAACTTCTCCTTAGGTTAGAATCCAAGTCATCCAAGGTGTAACCTCTGTCTCCTATGGAACAAAAAGAGCTAGATGCCTTCTTCAAAAAAAACTTGTATACTGGATAGATTTGATCCTCCAAATCTTCTATGACTACCTCTATCTTCTTCATCAAGAAAAAGAATGGTTCACTCTGCCTGGTCCAAGACTACTGGTCTCTTAATACCATGATAATCAAGAACAAGTACCCCCTTCCCCTGATCTCCAAACTTGTGTTACAGCTCCATAAAGCCAAGTACCTCACCAAGCTCAATATCTGCTGGGGCTTCAATAACATGTGTATCAAGCCCAGAGATGAATGGAAGGCTGCATTCTATACCAACTGCAAGCTGTTTGAACCCTTGGTAATATTCTTTGATATAACTAACAGTCCAGCTACTTTCCAAACAATGATAAATGACATCTTCCAGGACCTTATAGCAGAAGGAATTGTAGTTGTTTACCTAGACAATATTCTTATCTTTACTAAGACATGGAAAAACATACAAGAGCCATCTGAAGGATACTTGAGATCTTGGTAAAACACAAGCTATTCCTTTATCTGGAGAAATGCAGTTTCTAGAAGGAGCAAATCGAGTACTTAGGTTTAGTTATCTTAGAAAATAAGATTTCCATGGACCCTATCAAGGTTGCTGGAGTCTGCAAATGGCCAACCCTGGAGAACAAGACTGATGTCCAGGTCTTCCTAGGGTTTGTCAACTTCTATAGACAATTTATATAGGACTTCTTGACTATAGTATGCTCTCTCTTTGACTTGACCTAAGCTGACCAAGCATGGACCTGGACAGATAAGGAGTGCAAGGTCTTTGACACTCTCAAGCAAGTGGTAACCTCTACTCTGGTGCTGGTATTATCACAAGACTTGGATCTCTTTAGGATTGAGATAGACAGTTCCGACTTTACTACTAGAGTAGTTTTATCATAGCATTCATCTACAGATGGAAAGTGGCACCCAGTAGCCTTCTACAACAAGTCATTATCCCTGGTGGAACAGAATTACGAGATCCACGACAAGGAAATACTGGTTATTATTCAAGTCCTAGAAGAGTGAAGACATTTTCTCAAAGGAGCAGCCCACTCTATAGAGATTTGGACAGACTACAAGAACCTTGAGTACTTTATAATAGCCAAGAAACTCAACTGTTGTTAAGCTCATTAGTCCTTATATCTCACTCACTTCAACTTTGCTCTCTACCACTATTCTAGACAATCCATGGGAAAGCCTGATGCTCTGTCCTGAAGGCCAGATCACAGAACTGGAGCTGGTGACAATAAAGATGTCACACTTCTCTGACCCAAATTCTTTGCTGTCTAGGTATTGGAGGGGATCGAACTCAAAGGGAAAGAACAGAAAGTGCTTTCTGATATCCTGCATAGTAACCAAAACAGAGACTTAAAAGAACCCATCACTAAAACTGTCTTAGAACTACGACAGTCCACCAATAAATTATTACACTTCTTAAAGTGGTCTAACATAGATAGCCTACTCCAATTTCAAGGCAAAATATATGTACCCTAGAATCTAGAACTGAGAAAACAGATCATCTTCTTGTATCACAATTCTAAGATAGTAGGATACCCCAGACATTGGAAGATGCTAGAATTGGTATCACAAAACTACTGGTGGCCCCAGATATCAAGGTATATAGGCCAATATGTCAGCACTTGCAATCTATGCTTGCATACCAAGCCTATGAAATACTCTCCAGTAGGTGAGTTGTATCCTCTCCCAGTTCCTAGAATACATTAGGGTATGCTTAGCATCAACTTTGTTGTAGAACTCTCTGAATCTGCTAGCTACGACACAGTTATGACAGTAGTAGACTCAGTGTCCAAAAGAGTACACTGCATTCTAACACACACAACAGTGACTACAAAAGAAGCAGCATAGTTGTTTCTCCATTATGTCTGGAAGCTGCATGAACTACCTCAATATATTGTCTTGGATCATGGACTCCAGTTTGTGGCTCTGTTCACAAGAGAACTCTATAGGTTACTAGTATATAGTTGGTCTTCTCTACAGTCTAGCACCTACAAATAGACAAACAAACAGTGTGTCAACCAAGAATTGGACCAGTACCTCCAAATCTTCATTAATGAGCATTAGGATAATTAGTATGACCTCTTACCTCTGGCTAAGTTCTAATACAATAACTATGTCCATACCTCGACCCAACAAACACCTTTTCTGCTTGACATAGGTTGGAACCCCCAGATGGGCTTTGAGCCAAGGCAGTGACCTTCTAGACTAGAAACTATCAATGAGTTCATAGAGCAAATGAGGATAGCTATCAAGGAGACAAAGTCTATAATCCAAAAAGTACAAGAAAATATGGTACACTACTATAACCAGAGAAGAACTCCTGCCCCTGTGTTTAACCCCAGAGACAAGGTATTTCTAGATATCTCAAATATCAAGACTACATGCCCCTCTACCAAGTTATCACACCAAAGACTCAGACCTTTTATAATAAAAAAATGAGTAGAACCTATGGTCTATTAACTAAAGCTATCCCTGGTGATGAAAAAACTCCACCCTATATTTAATGTGGTAAAACTCTCCACTGTTCTAAACAACCCAGTTTTGGGACAAAGACTGAACCCCCCACCTCTGCTGATTATAGTAGATGGAGAAGAGGAGTAGAAAGTAGAAAAGATACTTGATAGTTGCTGGCACTAGAGAAGGTTCTAGTTTCTAGTCAAATAGAAAGGATATAGCAAAAAGCATAACTCTTGGAAATCCATCTCCAATGTTTCAGTACCCAACTTGGTAGCTGAATTCTACTACAAGCATCTAGTAGCCCCAAGATACATCCAGAGAACAGACTTTGATGTCATTTTTTGACCTGGACTGATTGCTTCAAGATATAGCAATCTTAGAGGGAGGATAAATATAAGGGGACCATACCAAACCTTACTCCTAACATACTAGTGGTAGTATACTGGAGTGACCCTACAACTAATTAAGTTCCAATTACCTCATATTTAATTAGTTGCCTACTCCTACATTCTCATCCCTGATTGCTGAGATAGTCTGTAACTAGGAGAGTTGTATATATAGTATAGATTACTCTCCAGGAGCCTCATCCTATTCTCTGAGGTTTCTCCTAGAGTCTACTCTGCTCTAGTTGCCCTTACATCTTTGTTAAACATGTTTTTTCTAAATATAGTGCCTCTTCCCATATTACTTTTAATCAAGGACTAGAATTTATCTCAAGCTTCTTTAGATCACTAGCTAACTCCTTAAACATCAAGCTCCACTTCACTTCAGGTCACCATCCAGAAGCCAATGGCCAAATAGAGAGAACAAATCAAATATTAGAACAATACCTATGCATATACTATAACTACTAGCAAACAAACTGGGCCTGACTACTTTCTTTAGCCAAATTCATGTTCAATAATGCTCTCTCAGCCTCTACTAGTGTCTTTCTCTTTTTTGCTAATAAAGATTACTATTATGAGACAATCCCTAAAAAAGAAACTATTTCTTGTGTATTTATTGATCTAATAGAAAATATCCAGGAATATAACACAGAAAAGATATAAATAGCATAGAAAGGATTATGTAAGATATGTATAGTTATTAGTAAGGGTCATGTGATTGCAGAAGACAAGTGCATAGATCAACAGACATTTGTATAAGTAGCTAGAGTAATCCAACAGAGAACTTTATTGAGTTCTTCCTAAACAACTATCTTGGTTGAGCCTAAGTCTTCATAACTTCATGCTAACAGTTACTATCCTCAGCTACAAACCCAATCCTTAGACAACCTTTCATCCAAATCTGCAAGGACCTTCTCTAGCAATCTAGAATCTATATACTCCAAACTAAAACAGACACTAACTAAGGCTCAGACATATTATCAAGTACAGAGTAATGCTTGCAGGGCCAAACCTCTCTCTATTAAAGCTGATGACTTTATATTCATTCTAGCAAAGTACATTAAAACTACAAGATCCATCTGAAAATTATCAGAAAAGTATTTAGGACCTTTCAAAGTGACAGGTAGACCAAGCATATACTTGTATTAAGTCAAACTTTCACACTACCTTCATATGATTCACCCAGTGTTTTATATTTCACAACTGGAACCAGCTACCACAAGTGATATTCTAAATCATACCAATCTCCCACTCCCTCTAATTGTTGTCAAAGGGAAATTGGAATACAAAATTGTACAGGTATTGGATGCAAAGTTGGATTGCTGTCACAAACCCCCTTTCTTGTACTATGTCTGCTAGATAGGCTATGAAGGGACATATGGGAGGACCCTACCAATGCCACTTCTAGAACACTAGACTAACCTCCTAGAGTGACCCTGTGCCTAATTAAATATTACTATATAATATTTAATTGCCTCTAGCTTAACTTGGCAACTTCTGACCCTGACTGATAAAACTGTAGGATCAGGGATGGACAAACTGTAGTAATATATATGGTGTAGAGTATGTCCCCAGAAGCCTTATCCTAAACTCTAAGAATTCTCCTAGAGTCTACTCCACTCTAGTTGCCCTTATACTAAGGGCAATCTCAACTCTATATTATGATCTTGAACTTAATAATAGAAATTTCAAGGTATATTGAACCAGGTTGTTATAAGATGGTTTGTTATAAGACAACTCCCAAGAAGGAAACTATTTCTTATATATTCATCAACTTGATGGGAAACACTCAAGAATACAATGTGGGAAAGATATAAATAGTGTGGGAAGGATTATGTAAGATATAGATAGTTCTTAGTAAGGGTCATGTGATTGTGGAAGGTAGATGTACAGACCATCTAATATTTGTATAAGTATCTAGGGCAATCTAATAAGGAACTTTATCGAGTTTTTCCTGAACAACTACCTTGGTTGAGCTCTAAGTCCTCATGACTATATGCTAACATAAGAACTTGATAGCTATTGTTGACCCTACACCTCATAGCCTTAACACTCTCTATTCTACTCACTCTCTCATTATTTTTGCTAGTGAGTACAGTGCTCACAAGCATCTTGGATAGCAGGCCCTAGCTGTAAAGAGAACTTTACTGTTAGTTAGAGACAGTGGATAAAAGGCCTAAACAAAACTCGTGTCCCTGCCTGAGACCTGACCTCCATACCAAATGGGCTTATATATAGCTTTTCACTATCAGCTCTGTGCTACTAGTCTATTGTGACCAGTCTACACAAGAGAATGACAGTAACCTCTTAAAGGCCTATCTAGCTTAGAGATTCCCTCTTTAGGGATAATATTGTTTTACCCTTCTAGTTGGTAACTAGTCATAAGTTCAGACAAAGAAGACTACTTATTCTTCTACGAGAAATTATTATCACCACCATTACTATCACTATTACCACCACTGCTATATATGTCTCAACAACAACAACCTGCAGAGCAACCTGCTGCTCCTATACTACAACCTATATCTCTCACTTGGAAAGAGCAACTCCTTTCCCTAATAGCTGGCCTGCAGCAGTAGGTGACTACTCTTTTGCAGCAGAATGGAGGAGCAAGAGTAAAGATAGCAAAATCTCCTTTGTTTAGTGGGAAGATGGAGAAAGTGAGTACATTTATCAATACAGCTCACTTATATCCCAGCATGAAGATAACAGAGAAGCCAGAAGTGACAAAGATAGCCTAGATGCTATCTTATATGCAGGGGGAAGTGGTGGAGGCATGGAAAGACAACCTACTGGATGAGCTATCAAAGGGAGAGTTGGAAGTAGAAACAGTAGAGGAATTGTTTAGCAAGATGAGAAATGAATTTAGAGAAATAGCAAAGGAGGAGAGGAAGATAGAGCAGCTGAGAACAATCAAGCAAGAGAGAAGGACCTGCAACAAGTATGTCCAGGAATTCAAAAAGGTAGCAAGAGGGAGTGGTTATGAGGGGTGGCCCCTTATTGAAGAGTTCAAAAGAGGATTAAGTAGAGCACTGAGGAGAAAGTTGGCAGAGGCAGAGAGTCCCCCCAGTACAATAGAGGAATGGTAGAAGAGAGCAGTGAGACTAGACAGAAATCAGAGACAAAATAGAGTAGAAAAAAGAATATTAGGGAGGAATGTGGTATGCTCATAGGAAAATACACAGCCTAGGAAAGACATTGGGGAAGGATTATATAAAGGAAGAGAGAGACAGATTGTGTAGAGGATAGGGGCTAAAAAGAGACCCCAATGTAATGGATGTTGATAAAGGAAGAGAGGGAGATAGAACATACTATGTATATGGGAAGTGAGGCTATATGGCCAAAAACTGTTGGCAAAGAAAGGAGAGAGTAGTAGAAATACCACAAGAGTTAGCAAAAGACAATAAAGAACAGTGAGCTTCTAGCTAGTCTCCAATAATTTGTACAGTGTATTGCACCCAGAAAAACTGGGAAATAAATTGAATTGTCACAACAACACTGAGAGAGCAAGAGACATGCAGCATATACTACAACCGCTAAGAAAAGTGTAGATGAAAGTAGAGTTAGAAAAGCTAGAGAATCACAAAGAAATAGTAGTGAAGGCTCTGTTAGACAATGGGATGATAGGTCTGTTTATGGATACCAAGTTCACAAAAGAGAAGGGATTTAAACTAGAGAAGTTAAAAATCCCCTTGCTAGTAAGGAATGTAGATGGAACAGCAAACATTGGGGAAGCAATCACTCACCAGATGGAGTGCAACATGTTCTTTAAAGAGCATATTGAGTAAGTGTAAATGGATATATATAACCTGGGGAAGACAGAAGTAATATTAGGTATACTCTGGCTAGTGGCTTATAACCTAGAGATAGACTGGGAAAAAGAGGAGGTCAAAATGACACAATATCTACCAATATATGGAAAGAGAAAGCAAGAAACACAGAAGAGAAGGCAGGTGAGAAAGATAGAGGAAGGAAAGACAGTGGAAGAATTAGTACCTAGGAGATTCTGGAAGTAAAAGAAAGTATTTAGAAAGGAGAAATCAGAAAGAATATCTATCTGAAAACCATAGGATCATGCAATAGAATTAAAAGAGGAGTTTGTGCCCAGAAAGAGGAAAGTATATTTGTTGTTGAGGGAAAAAAGAGAGGAGGTACAAGCACTTATGGAGGATCAACTACAAAAGGAATATATTTGGCTATCAAAATCACCACAGACCTCACCAGTCCATTTTGTAGCAAAGAAGAATGAAAAAGAAGAATGGTACAAGATTATCATTATGTAAATTAGTGGACAGTAAAAAATAGGTATTCTTTACCCCTAATTGTAGATATCCTAGATAGGGTAGGAAAGAAGGTATTTACAAAACTTGATCTCAGATAGGAATACAACAATATAAGGATCAAGGAAGGCAATGAGTGGAAGACCGTATTCATGACATATGTCAGGGCATATAAACCAACAGTTATGTATTTTGGTCTGACAAACTCCCCGACCATCTTTTAAACTATAATGAATGACCTGTTCCAAGATATGATTAATCAAAAAAACATGGCAACCTTCATTGATAATATAATAGTAGCCACAAACACTGAGGAAGGACATGACAAACTGGTAAAAGAGGTATTGAAGAGACTGGAAGAAAACAACCTAAGAAATAAAATTAGAAAAGTACAGGAAGGAGATGAAAGAGTAGTCAAAGCAGTAGAGGAGCTAAAGAAGACAGAGATGAAAACATTAAGGGATGAAGAGTGGACAATAGAGAAAGGAGTAATTATGAAAGAAGGACAAATCTATATACTAGAGAGGGAATTAAGGGAGAAGGTAATACAGTTGTATCATAATACACCAGTAGAGGAACATAGTAGGAGATGGAAAACAACAGAACTAGTGACAAGGAACTACTAGTGGCTGGGAGTTACAAAAGAAGTAGGAAAATATATGGATAGATATAATGCTTGTTAATATTACAAGAATAGAAGTGAAGCCCCAGCAGGAAAACTAATGCCCAATGTGATTCCAGAGAAACCATAGTCATATTTCAGCAGACTTCATCACCAAACTACCTTTGGCTTAGGGTTATAATGGAATTCTAGTAGTTTGCAACTGTTTCAGTAAAATAGCACATTTTATAGTAACTATGGAGAAAACATTGGCAGAAGAGCTTGCTAGGTTATTTAGAGATTGTATCTAGAAATTACATGGTCTTCTAGAAAGCATCATATCAAACAGAAGGGTGTAGTTTGTGGCAGGAATGATGAAGGAATTGAACAAGTTATTGGGGATCCAGACAAAACTATCAATAGTCTATCATTCCCAAATAAATAGGCAAATAAAGAGGATCAATTATGAGCTAGAACAATATCTGAGGGTCTTTATCAATTATAGACAGGAGCAGTGGCCAGACTGGTTGGGAACTGCCAAATTTGCATATAATAACAAAATTTATTCAGCTACAAAAGTATTTCCCTTTAAGACAAACTATGGTCAGGATCCACAAATGGAATTCAAGGGAAAAAGAAAGAGAAAGTTTGAGGCAGCAGGGAAGTTTGTGAAAAAAATAAAAAGAATCCAGAAAGAGACAAAAGTAACATTAGAGAAGGTACAGGAGAAGATAAAGAAGTATGCAGACAGAAAGCAAGGTAAAGGAGAAGAGTATAAAGTCAGGGACTTAATACTATTAAGTATGAAGGATCTCAAGTAGTAGATGGTAGGAAGGAAGTCAGAAAAGTTAATAGAGCAGTTTGTGGGGCCTTACAAGGTCAAGGGAATTGTTTCAACTAATACTATAGAATTAGAACTACCTAGTTCTATTAAAATACACCCTGTAGTTAACATAAGTTGAGTATGGTTGTACAGATCCCAGGTGGAAGGACAAAAAAAAACCCTACCAAAACTAGTTATCATTGAAGAAGAAAAGAAATTTGAAGTGGAAAAAATACTAAACAAAAGAATAGTTAGAAAGAAGGAAAAGTTCTTAGTATGATAGAAAGGGTATATGGCAGAGGGAGATACTTGGGAAAGTAGGAAAAACCTGAAGAATGTAAAGGAGCTGGTTGAAGAGTTTGAAAGGGAGTATAGAGAAGAAGCTAAAGAAGTAAAGTAACAGAAAAAAGACAATGAAAAGAAGTTCTTAAGGGAACTCCCAGGAAGGTTTATAGCAAAGATACTATAGAGGTAGTCAAATAAGGAATATGAAAGGCAAAAGGAAAAAAGATAGAAGAAAAACTAGAAATAATGGAAAAATTTCTCAGAACAAGAAAACTTGAAGAGGGAGCTGTATCATAAGATAACTCCCAAGAAAGAAACTATTTCTCATGCATTCATCAACTTGATGGGAAATACTCAAGAATACAATATGGGAAGGATTATATAAGACATAGTGTTATGAGAACCTCGATAACACAACGGAACAAAGACATAAACAGGATAGGGTCTTAGTGAGCCAAGTCATGTGACAAGGTCAGGTGACCATGGAACATTCTGGAAAGGACATGTGACCATGGAACTCTAGGGTACAGCCACTGTAGTAATAGTATAAGTAGGGCTGCAATCCAACAAAGAACTCTATCGAGTTCTTCCTGAACATCCATCTAGGGTGACCACTAAGAACATTCACTGTTCCTCGGTAACATCTAGGTTGATAAGGAGAACTCAATAGAGTTCCTATTAGATTATTATATACTACTTATACACATTCTGTATTTACTTCTATTTATAAAGTCCTATACATCTCTTTTGAGTTATTCTCTCTTGTACATCTATTGATTTCCTAATTAAATGAAAAGAAAAGAAAAGAAATATAAATAATAACTTGGCCATTTGGCTATGTCATGACAACATCCTGAGAAGTGTAAGTTTCAGAAGGAATGGATCAAGTACTTAGGATTGGTAGTGTCCAAGAACAAGGTATCTATAGACCTAGTCAAGGTCGCAGAAGTTCAGGAGTAGCCAACTCCAGAGTTGCAAACTGATATTCAGGTCTTCTTAAGGTTCATTAACTTCTATAAGCAGTTCATATAGGACTTCTCAACCATAGCACACCCCCTTTTCAATCTTACTTGAGCCAACAAGGCTTGAAACTAGAGAAACAGTAAGCAAACTGTCTTTAAAGCCCTCAAAATAGCTATGATAACTGCTCCAGTATTAGTTTCTCTATAGGATGTGAAGCTCTTTTATCACAAATGGCCACTTACTGATTTGTAATTGCTTGATTTGATAATCAAAGTACTCAAAAAAGCAAAGTTAGACAAGTAGCAAAAGATATTGTTAAGTCTGAGGTTTATTCTCAGACATAGAGTCCTTAAATATATGATTGTGGTGGTCTGTGCACAAGGACAGCCTACTACATGATCACTACCTATTGTTCTACATATAGGAGTACTATTGATCTTGAAATAGAGATAACCTAACCATCTTAGGGCAGTCCTTTGTTCTATTCAAGGATAGATGATAATCTATGGGTAAAGATTAATGTTATATACAAACATTGAGGACCTTGTATCTCCATGGAATCTATTTATAGCCGAAAGAAGTGCATTGAAAAGAGCTTCACAATGGTCATTGAAGCAAACAATTATATTAAGTGGTTCCTGAAATATTGGCAATTTAGTGTCTGGTGACTTGGTAATCACTAACTAATCTGCTGATAACTCGGTGAATACTGATTACTTTGAGACATTTTTGGTACCATTTGAAAGGTCTTCTTAAGAGCTTTTAGTGACCATCTAGATTGTTGAAATCAGTCAAGTATTTCCAGAGTTATAATCTGAATGAAGTTTATGATATCTTCTAGATTAAGGTAGACAGTTCAGACTTCACTACAGGTGCAGTTCTGTCCCAGCAGTCCACTATGAACAGCAAATGGAGGCCTGTAGCCTTCTATAGCAAATCCCTGTCCCCAGTGGAACAGAATTATGAGATCTATAACAAGGAGATACTAGCTATCATCTATACCCTAGAGGAGTAAAGACATTTCCTGGAAGGTGCTGCTCATCTGGTACAAATCTGGATGGACCACAAGAATTTGGAGTATTTCATGACCACAAGGAAGCTGAACTGCAGGCAAGCATAATGGTCTCTCTATCTGGCCTACTTTGTATCACAAACTTCATTTGGACCATAACTCTGGGAATACTTAACTGATTTCAATGATCTAAATGGCCACCAAAAGCCCTTAAGAAGACCTTTCAAACAGTACCAAAAATGTCTCAAAGTAATCAGTATTCACCAAGTTATCAGCAGATTAGTCAATGATCACCAAGTTACCAGACACTAAATAGACAATATCTCGGGAACCACTTAATGTAATCATTTGTTTCAATGACCATCATGAAGCTCTCTTCAATACTCTTCTTTAGGCTATAAATAGATCCAGAGGCAATAAGATCCCATGGAGATACAAGGTCCTCAATATTTGCACATAACATTGATCTTTACTTATAGATTATCATCTGTTCTTGAATAGAACAAAGGACTGCCCTAAGATGGTTAGGTTATCTCTATTTCAAGAACAATAGCACTTCTATATGTAGAACAATAGGTAGTGATCATGTAGTAGGCTGTCCTAGTACACAAACTACCACAATTATGTATTTAAGGACTGTATGTCTGAGGATAAACCTCAGACTTAACAACATCTTTTGCTGCTTGTCTAACTTTGCTTTTTTGAGTACTTTGATTATCAAATCAACCAATCACAAATCAGTAAGTGGCCATTTGTGATAAGTAGCTACTTATACAAATGTTAGTTGGTCTGTATACCTATCTCCTATGATTACATGACCCTTACTAAGAACTATATATATCTTATATAATCCTTCCTATGCTATTTATATCTTTCCCACACTGTATTCTTAGATGTTTCCTATCAAGTTGACAAATATATGAGAAATAGTTTCCTTCTTGGGAGTTGTTTTATAATAGATAGATCTACCAATACAGGCTCCTATATATACTACTGGAGGTGGTCTGTGCACAATCACATGAGCACTAACACAACAATACCAAATATCCTAATATAGTTAAAGGCTATCAACCAAGTACAAACCAGACTAAAGAAAAACAGAAGAGAATAGACATATACTAAGAGATCCAGACCCTAGATAAGAATAGATCCATCAATACTCACTAAGCACAATCCTAGAGTGTCTCTTTATATGATTGTCAGAAAGAACTTAATAAAGTTCCCTATTGAATTGTACTAACTATTTATATAAATATCTATTAGTCTGTGTACTTATCTTCTGTGATTACATAACCCTTACTAACAACTATACATTTCTTATATAAGCTTTCCCAGGCTATTTATATCTTTTTTGTATTATATTTCTGGATATTTTCTACTAGATTGATGAATGCACAGAAAATAGTTTTCTTCCTAGAAACTATATTAGTGTATAGTCATAAGAACTTAGAGCTCAACTAAGGTGGTTGTTTAGGAAGAACTCAATAGAGTTTCTTATTGGATTCCCCTAGATACTTATACAAATATTAGATGGTCTATGTGCCTATCTTCTATAATCACATAACTCTTACTAAGAACTATCTATGTATTACCGAGGAACAGTGAATGTTCTTAGTGGTCACCCTAGATGGATGTTCAGGAAGAACTCGATGGAGTTCTTTGTTAGATTGCAGCCCTACTTATACTATTACTACAGTGGCTGTACCCTAGAGTTCCATGGTCACATGTCCTTTCCAGAATGTTCCATGGTCACCTAACCTTGTTACATGACTTGGCTCACTAAGACCCTATCCTGTTTATGTCTTTGCTCCATTGTATTACTTTGGAGATTGTTAGGTTGAGTGTTCCTATGCATGAGAAGCCTTTTCCTACTCGAGGTTCTCATAACACTAGACTAGGAGTAGTTCTAAGATGCCATAGTCTAAGTTCTTACAGGTGTAAGTATAGCTTGTGTTTTGCTAGGATCTCCAACACTTGTTGGATGGCCTTGGCATGCTCTTTTACAGTCCTGGTGAAAATAAAGATGTTATCCAGATAGACTACTACAATCTCTTCTATAATGAGGTCCCAGAAGATGTTGTTCATTATTGTTTAAAAGATGGCTGGGCTATTAGTTATTCAAAAGAATATTACTAGGGGTTTGAACAGTCTATGGTTAGTATGAAAAGCAGCCTTTCACTTGTCTCCAGGTTTAATTTGTATGTTGTTGAAACCCCAATGGATGTCCAGCTTAGTAAAATACTTGGCTCTACTATAAGAACTTAGACTAAGATGTCTTAGAATTACTCCTAGTCTGAGTTGACAAGAAGAACTCAATAGAGTTCCCATTTGATTGCTATACATTACTTATATATATTCTATATTTACTTCTATTTATAAAGTCCTGTATACCTCTTTTGAGCCATTCTCTCTCATGCATTCATTAGTTGTTTTGGCTGTATCATAACATCTGCAAAGCTGAGCTATGAGTTTGGAGATCAAGAGCAGGGAGTATCTGTTCTTTACTGTCATAGAGTTCAAGAACCAATAGTCTTGTATCAACTGGAGGGAGCTATCCTTTTTTTTGATAAAAAATACTGGGGTGGCCATAGGCAACTTAAATGGGCAAATCCATCTAGTGTGTAAGTTTTCCTCTAGGAATGTATCTAGCTCCTTCTGCTCAACCAGGGAAAGAGGGTAGACCTTGGTGGATTTGGACTTAGAACCTGGAAGAAGCTCTATCATGTGATCCCATTGATGATGCTCTAGTAAGATATCAAAGTAGTCTTTTGCAAACACAGACTTGAAATCTCTAGTATAAGGGGGCAGAGGAGTAGAAGTTGTCTATATCTCTATACTCTATTGAGTTTCTTCTACTAACTATTGAGAGGTGGTAGCAGAGGCTTGTATTGCTTCTTTAGAGAGTTCAGGGAGCAGTCTAGTAATGAACAGCTGGTCTCCAACTTTCCAATCTCATCTGTTGGTTTTGCATAGAGTCTTGAGTTCTTTGTCATTATTGTCCAAGAGGGAGAGAGAGCTGGTCTAACAGTGTTGTATAGCTCAGACCTCTTATCTTCTCTTCAAGGTTTGCTTCTTCCAGAGAGTACAATATCCTTCACATTGGGGTAGTGTAAGGACTTAGACTAGGATGTCTTAGAACTACTTCTAGTCTGAGTTGACAAGGAGAACTCAATGGAGTTCTCATTGATTATGGTACACTACTTATACACCTCCTATGTTTACTTCTATTTATAAACTCCTGCATATCTCCTTTGGTCATTCCATCTTGTGCATCTACCAATTTCCTAATTAAAAGAAAAAGAAAAAGAAAAAGAAAAAGAAAATAAATAATAACTTAGCCATTTTTGGCTATGTCATGACAGGTGAGCATTGTATCATATAGACTTCTCCCTTTTTCCAATTGACTTTGGGGTTGTGGTCTTTGAGCCAGGTGTAGCCTAGGATTAGGTTCTACTTTCTTAGGCTAGAAATAGCCAAAAACATCTGCTCTAAGTAGGTTTTGTAACAGAGAACTATGTCTACAACTTCTGATATTTGACTAGCTTCATTGGGGGAGCTATTGATATTAAAGACAGGTAAAGGCTGAGATATAGTCTAGGTGTTGATTTCCTTAAAGCAGACAAAGTCTCAATCTATAAAGCTACTAGTGGCTCTACAGTCCAGAAGCACCTTAACAAAATAGAGTTTGCTGGTGTTAGTCATGCTGACTTCTACAGGGAGGATTAAAGATGTTCTGTGTATGTCAAGAGTATTAGTAGAGAGCTGTTTGGGCAGTTGTTTCTCCTATCTTGGTTTCCAGAGGGGTATATTGATGATAGAAATGGAGGAAGAGAAGGGAGTGTCTTCAGGTTCACTGTTGCTTGTATTTACACTTTCTATGTAAAGTATAGCAAACTTATTTACAGAGAGCAACTGGGGTGCATCTTTTACTAGTTACTCTAAAAAAAATCCTCTTTAGAGAGGGTCTCTACTTTCTCTGTCACAGCTATATCCTTTAAGGCTATCAAATCTTCAATCAGCTCCTCTCTCTGCTCTACTATTAGTTGTTGTATGTCAAGCCAGTATGAGCAGTTCTTAACAAGGTGGCTGGTCTCTCCACAGCAGTAGCAACTATATAGAAGAAGAGGTCTGGTCTTTTATATTACATCAACATCCATAGAGACTCCAAGAGACTGGGACGGAGGCAGTAGAGGTAATGGTTTTGAAGGGGCAGGTATAGAGAAAACTAGAGAGTATACTATAGATAGAGGAGGTGGATGAGAAGCAGAAATCCTGGATAAGAGAGTAGATACTAGGCATTGCAAGGACTAAAAGACCTTATTGGTGAGTTAGGCCTAGTTGATTCTCTAGGCTATGTAATACTATTCTTTAGGGCCAGTGTCAGTAGGCTTTCTATAGGGCATAGTGGCAATTTAACTTTGTATATTTGTCCAGAGTCCTCGTCTAAACTTTACAACTAGGGTCTATAGATCTATGTAGTCTATATTGGAGACTAGGGCCTGGTAGCTGTCCAAGTAATTATCTACTGTCCAGCTTCCTTAGTGGTAGAGCAATCCCTCCAAGGTATTTATTATGTCCACTTCTGCATTCACTGGAAAGAACTAGGTGCAGAAATACTAATCAAAGTCAGTCCAGGTCTGGATAGAAAAGATACCAGTGTTTGATTTCTGTTTGAAGAGGTTCTCAGACCACTTCGTAGTCTGGTCTCCCTTGAAGAATGTTAGTGTCCATAGGATCTTTTTTTTCTTACAGCTGAATTGCTCTGGGACCAATTATATATACAGGGTGCAGGAGTTGAGAAAGACCTGACCAGAGTTTTGCTCTCCATAGAAGTCAGGAGGGGATGAGAGTTTTGGGTGAGCTTACAACCTTGCAGCTGTTAGAGGAGAGGATAGTGGTACAGGTACCAAAGAGTGAGATATGGCCAGAGCCAGAGACTGAGAATTTGAGACCAACTGTGTGAGCTGTTGGAGTTAAGCAGTTAGGGTGGAGAGAGCATTGTTAATGTTATTTTCTGAGTTGTTCTGTTACTCAGTGACTTCTTGCAAGTGATACTGTAAATAGGCTAGAGCATTAGCCATGGTCTGGGATATATCTACATGTGACATTTGTACAGAGTGAAGTAGTTTCAGAGGGTTGAATGAGGGTAGAGGAGAGCATCCTAGGAGAGGCTGTTCACTATGTTCTTTCAAAACTCTATTGGAAGATTCTAAACTGCTGTAAGAGTGACCAGAGCAGAGTAGACTCCAGCAGGATCAGGAGTCGCCGAGTCAAGCTAAGGCAATTAAATATTACATAGTAATATTTAATTAGATGCAAGGTCACTCTAGGAGGTTAGTCTAATGTTTTAGAGATGGCATTAGTAGGGTCCCTTTATAGGAACTGCTTGACATAATCATTTACTTCAATAACCATCACAAAGCTCTCTTCAATGTACTTCTTTTGGCTATAAATAGACCTCAAGGCAATAAGATCCCATGGAAATACAAGATCTTCAATGTTTGTATATGATACTAATTGTAGTGACTTAGCCTAAGATGACTTAATTATACTTCAAGTTTGAGTTGACAAAAAGAACTTAATAGAGTTCCCATTTGATTCTGTACACTACTTATACAACTACTACATGGTCTATGCACTACTTTCCCACACTTATCATGTAATATCATCATGTGATGTAACCTTGTGACATCCTGATATATGGCTGTAATATACAACATTGTCATATAATACTTTTCCATACTTCTTTCTTGTATAGTAAGTCTAAATAAGAAAAGAAAATAAAATAAAAGAAAAAGAAAATAAAATAATGACTTAGCTGTTTTGCCAAGTCATAACACTAATCTTTATCCATAAATTATCATCTATCCTTGAATAGAACAAAGGACTGCCCTAAAATAGTTAGGTTATTTCTATTTCAAGAACAATAGTACTCCTATATGTAGAACAATAGGTAGTAATCATGTGGTAGACTGTCCTTGTGCACAAACTGCCACAATTATGTATTTAAGGACTATATGTCTGAGAATAAATCTCAGACTTAACAATATCTTTTGTTACTATCTAAACTTTGCTTTTTTGAGAATTTTGATTATTAAATTATTAACTTACAAATCAGTAAGTGACCATTTGTAATAATTTCACCAAACTAGATATCTGCTGGAGATTCAACAATGTGCATATCAAACCTGGAGATGAGTAGAAGGCTACCTTCCAGACAAACCACAGACTCTTTGAGCCCTTGATAATGTTCTTTGGGATGACTAACAGTCCAGTTATCTTTCAGACTATAATGAATGACATCTCCCAGGATTTAATTACAGAAGAGATTATAACTGTATACTTGGATGATATTCTCATCTTCACTAGAATAGTAAAAGAGCATGTATGGGCTGTCCAAAGAGTGTTGGAGATTCTCACTGAGCACAAGCTATTTCTCTGCCCTAAGAAGTGTAAATTCTAGAAGACAAGGTGTTATCAATAGACAGTGAATGTCCTTAGTGATCACCCTAGATAGATGTTCAAGAAGAACTCAATGGAGTTCTTTGTTAGATTAGAGTACTACTTATACTATTTTACAGTGGCTGTGCTACTACTAGTCCACAATCACATGTTCTTCCAGAATGTTCTATGATCACTTGACCTTGTCATGTGATTTGGTTACCTAAGTTCCCACACTATT
>Ga0153977_1000117_pt1 | contig 21858 bp, 18 predicted proteins | sample TSGA061MetaG_FD_104710 | JGI IMG/M metagenome (GOLD analysis project Ga0153977, IMG submission 104710) | Attine ant fungus gardens microbial communities from Georgia, USA - TSGA061 MetaG | ecosystem: Host-associated > Fungi > Mycelium > Unclassified | place: USA: Georgia, Yuchi Wildlife... | reverse complement strand
TTAATATCATAATAGCTATGAATAATCAGCTCTACCGGGACTTTTATCCTCTTGGTCACCAGCTCTTCATGCAGCAGCACGGCTTCCACATGATCCCAGTTTTCCGGTTCCGCCGCTTCTTTATTATTGACGACAATCAGCAGGTCATAATCGGAATTATAGCCGCTTTTGCGGTCTATCACTTGTTTACCGCGGGCATAGGAACCAAACAGGATAATTTTGAGAATACGGCCGCGGCGCAAAGCCTGACTCGCCCGAGGGATTTTTGCCGGCTGAAAATGCTCAAGCAGAAGGGTGACGACATAAGCCAGCTCCCGCCGCCGGCGCGGCGGCAAATGCCTTAAACGCTCTTCCAGTGCATTTCCGTCAATAAGCATAACCTGTTGTAAAACCGGTAACAGGCGCAAGGCAAGATAGTGCGCAGACTTATGCAAAACTATTTGCCGCCTGCACCGGTGATTATGGCCCGGGCAAAAAATTACGCGATTCTGCGCCCGGTTTGGCGGGCGAGGAGAGCCGGGAGATAAAAGCGCCGGGTTCGGGCACAGGCTTTGCCCTAATCAGGCCAAATTTCGACTGGGGGGAGAAAAAGCTTATGCTTGCATTTTACTGTCTTTAGGGCATAATATGCAGGCATTGCTAGCAAATTTAGCTGCAAATGGCTTTAAAAAAGAGAAATTTGATGGCAAATATCAGTATTCGCAATCTTGATGATAGCATTAAAGAGGCTTTACGCCTGCGTGCGGCAGCCGAACATTGCTCTATGGAAGAATTTTTGCGCCGTTATTTGGCCGCCGCCGCCGAAAAAGGGGGTAATCCGGCGGCACTAGCGGCGGCCGACAATAAAGCTGCACTGACAGAAGGGCCGGAGCAGTCTATAGGCGAGCAAAACGGCGGAGCAGGGTCAGGTGATGAGGTAAAGGCTGGGGCGGCTGGTGGCGCGGCACCGGATTTTATGGACAAAATGAGGGAAGCTGCCGAGCCGGAGATTGCCCGGGCGGCCGGGGAGCAACAGTCAATAGCCGGGCAAGCGGTGGTTACAGGGCGGTCTCTTACCGCTTTGCGGGGCAAAAATATTGTGCTGATTATTGGCGGCTCTATTGCTGCTTATAAGGCTTTGGAGCTTATCCGCCTGATTCGCCGCGCTCGCGCCGTGGTTCGGGTGATTATGACCGCCGCAGCGCAGCAATTTATCACGCCGCTGGCGGCCGGGGCCTTGGCCGGCGGGCCGGTTTACCGCCATTTATTTGCCCGCGAAGGGGAGCAGTATATGGCGCCCGGGTTTGAGGGTGGCGGGTGTGAACAAGAAAATATGCCCGGTCTGGGTGGCGACATGTGTGAAGAGGAAGGCCTGAGCGGTTTTGGGCAAAAGCCTGTAGCCGGTTTGGGTAGCAGAGATTGGCCGGAGCAAATGCCTGCCGGGCATAAGCAAGAAACCGAAGGGGTTTGGGCCGGGCAAACCGAAGGGGCGCGCGCGAGCGTGCAAACCATGTCCGGCGGGGCAAGTGTGGATAGGCTAGCCTGTTGCGGCGCCCCATTTATGGCAGGTGGCGGGCCGAGACAGGCAAAGGAAATCGGCCATATTCAATTGGCGCGGCAGGCCGATATTGTGCTGCTATGCGCGGCTACGGCTTCCCGTTTGGCCAAAATGGCGGCCGGGCAGGCCGATGATTTGGCCGGGGCGGTTTTGCTGGCCACGCGCGCGCCGGTTTTGCTGGCGCCGGCAATGAATCCGGCTATGTGGGCACATAAAGCCACACAGCGCAATGTGGCATTGTTGCGCCGGGACGGCTGCCATATTATTGGCCCGGAGCGGGGCGAAATGGCCGAAAGCGGTGAGGCGGGCCTTGGCCGTATGAGCGAGCCGGCCACTATTATGACTGCTTTAGCCGCTTTGGCGGTCAATGTGCCCGGTTCGAGCAGCGGCGAAGCCAGGCAGGGAAACCTGCCTGGCTTGAGCGGCTCTGGGTGCGAACGGGAAAATATGCCTGCTTTGGCAGGCGGCGGGCAAGCGCAGGAAATGCCGCTCAGGAGCAGGGCAAATCTGGACAGTCTGGCCTGTGGCAATGCCCCGCATATGGGCATGGCTAATGGTGAGCGCGAACAAAAAGATTTTCCTGGCCCGGAAGGCAGGGATTCGTCACAGTCGCTATCCGGTGGGCGGACAATCGCGCCCGGCTTGGGTGGCTTTGAGCGTAGACAGACGCGCATAGCCGAGGGTGAAGCAGGATTGGACAGGCTAGCCTGTGGGCGTGGCCGGCAGCGCGGCGGGCCGGGCAAATCTTATTTAGGGGAGGGCGTTTCGCCTATGCCTGTTTCCGGCGCCTATGCGCCTGGGATCATATCCGGTGCAAGTGGAGCGGCGCCTATGGGCGATGAAGATTATGCGGTGGCCTTGAGCCATCTGGCTGTGCCGGGGGCGGCATCATTGGTGGGGCGGCATATTATTGTAACCTCAGGGCCGACACATGAGGCGCTGGATCCGGTGCGGTATTTGGCCAATCGCTCTTCCGGCAAGCAGGGGCATGCGCTGGCGGCGGCTTTGGCGGCCTGCGGCGCGCGCGTAACATTGGTTTGCGGCCCGGTATTGCTGCCTGATCCGCCGGGAGTAGAAGCAGTGCATATAACCAGCGCGCGGCAAATGCGCGCCGCCGTGCTGGCAGCCTTGCCGGCTGATGCCGCTATATTTGTGGCGGCGGTGGCGGATTGGCGGCCGCAATATGTTTTTTCCGACAAAATCAAAAAGCCGAAAATTCGGGTAATAGTGGCGGGCGGCGGCAAGAATAAAGCTGAAGCAGCAGGGGTGCCCGCTATTGCGGCACCGGCAGGTAGCGGGGTTGAAATCGGCGCCGGGCAGGTAAAGCTGACTTTGGTGGAAAACCCGGATATTTTGGCGGAAATCGGCCATAATGCGCAACGGCCGCGTCTGGTTGTCGGCTTTGCTGCCGAGACGCGTGATTTGCTGAAAAATGCTGCCGCCAAACTGGCGAAAAAAGGGGCGGACTGGATTATTGCTAATAATATTGCCACAGCGGCCGATGGCAGCAGTATTATGGGCGGTGATCGCAATCATATTCATATTCTTAGTCGGCTAGGGGTGGAAGAATGGCCGGAAATGTCAAAAATACAGGTAGCAGCCAGACTGGCAGAAAAAATCGCTGCTTTTTTTGCCGCGCCGGAACAAAAATAATAGCGGAAAAGGCGGCTTTCCGGAGTGATACGGTGATATATGCCGGCGGCGCTTTAAGCCTTTATTTACCCTGTTTATTAAGATTTGGAACAAGGGAGAACGAATCATGGGCGAATCATCGACCTGACAATGTTCTTGCCTTGTTCATAGCTTATATAGGGGCTGGTTGCTCTATTGCTACAAAATATGCCACTGAAAGGCAGCCATTGCTGCTACAGCTATAGGGAAAATCTTAATATTTATAGTTAATAAAATATTAAGATAAATGATTGAGCGGCAGGAATGCCTCCGGCTCTATGAGAGAAGGCCGTCAGACAGGTGAGGAAAGTGGAGCAAAGCGGAAAATCAGACAACTGGCGGCAATAATGAGCGGCAAAAACGCAGCTATTATTTTCTGCCGAAGTGAATAAAACCGGCGCCGGTAAAAGCGGCACCGGGGGTAGAAGCAAGAGGCCTCCTCCCTGTTGGCCGCTTGATCTGGCCAGCTATCTGATTAAGCATGTGAGGCAGAAGCAGGGCGTCTTTGCCTTCTCTGCCGCCGCTTGCCTGATATGAGAGCTGCGATCAAAAGCCGGCGGCGAACGGGATTTGTTTCCCGCCGGCTGAATAGCGATAACCCCGCCGCAACCCGAAAAATTCCGCCGCCGGCGGGGCAAATATGGCGGTTATTATTATGATTTTGCCGGCAAGTAAAACCGTTTGTCAGCCGAAAGTTTTAAAGCGGACGGCATCACTGATAAAGGTTTTTTCCGGGAAAGGCTGCTCATTGGCGCCAAAAGGCATTTGCGCCCGCAATTTCCAGCTTTCGGGTATAGCCCATATTTTAGCAATCTCACTGTCAATCAGCGGATTATAATGTTGCAGGCTGGCGCCGATATCGACATTGGCCAAAGCAGCCCATACGGCAAATTGCGCTATGCCGCTTGCCTGTTCCGACCAGACAGGAAAATTATCGGCATAAAGGGGAAACTGTTCCTGCAGCTCTTTTACACTGTTTTGATCTTCATAAAACAGCACTGTGCCGGCACCGGCGGCAAAACTTTCCAGCTTTTCGGCTGTTTTAGCAAAGCCATCAGCAGGCACAATCTTGCGCAGCTCAGCTTTGGCAATATCCCACAATTTATCACTCTCAGCGCCAAACAGGATAACAATGCGCGAGGTTTGCGAATTAAAAGCGGAAGGGGCAAGGCGAACCGCCTCTTTAATCAGCGCTTCTACTTCTGTTTGCGGCAGCGGCAGTTTTTTGCCCAGGCTATATTGCGTTCTGCGTTTTTTAATGGCGTTTATCAGTGCATTGCTCATATTATGCTCCCTGGTTCAAAATATCAGATTCAAGCGGCCGGCTTTCGCCTTTCAGCGGCGGCGCCGGCCGTTTATTTATATGTGTTACAAAGCGGCTTATTTAACCACATGCGGGAATTTTGCCCGCTGCGGCTGGTGATGCACCATAGTGGCCGCATAATCAATGCCCATGCCGTAAGCGCCGAAATGTTCACAGGCTATATCCATCACGCCCTGATAGGTTTCCCGGTGTTTCCAGTCGCGCTGTAATTCCATCAGGAGCTGGATAGTGGTGGTGCTTTGAGCGCCATGCTGTTCCATGCGGCGAATGGCGGCATTATGCACTTCCGGGCTGACACCGCCTGAGGCATCAATATTGATAAAGACTTCATGGCCTTCAGCCAGAGCGCTGAGAACCGGGAAAGACAGGCAGGCCTCTGTCCACAAGGCCGCCATAACCAGCTTTTTCTTGCCGAGTTTTTTCACCGCATCAAGAAAAAGCGGCTCTTCCCAGCTGTTAATATTGCTGCGCTCAATCGGTTTTTGCTGGAGGACGTCCATCAATTCCGGCCAAATATAACCGGAAAAGCCTTCGGTCTCAATGGCTGTGAGGATAGTCGGCACTTTAAACAAGCGCGCCGTTTTGGCCATGGCTACGACATTGTTTTTCAGTAATTGGCGGTCGATAGAGGCTGTGCCCAGCCCCATTTGCGGCTGATGATCAATAAAAATAAAGGCGCAATTATCCGGAGTGAGCAATTTTTCTGTAGTAGTGGTCATAATTTTAATCCTTTTCATAACAGCAAAGGCAGTCTTAGAGTAAAGCCCCTTGCCGGCCAGCGCCCTTAATTATGAGCATAAGCCGCATTAAAATGCTCAAGTGAACTGGAAATGTGGCAGAAAAAAGTTACTATTGCCGACTACTGGCGGCGGCTGTCAGTCTTCTGCGCCGCCGGCAGATTTTTCTTGCCTTTTACTGCGTATTACCAGCGCCGCAGCCAGCAAAACCCCTAAGGCGCCGCTAAACCATGTAAGCGCATAGACCAGGTGATTATTGGCGAAATGTATTTCTGTTAATCCGCCGCGCGGCCAGCCATCGGGATTGGACGCTCTGTCGGCATCAATAAAATAGGGCGCAATATTATGCGGCGGCAGGCCGACAGCCTGCGCCAAAGCCGGTAATTGCCGGTGATACCATATATGATTTTGCGGATCATTTTTGTTAAAAAGCCGGCCGGCGCCTTCACTCAGGCGTAACAGGCCGTTTATGGTAACCTCACTTTGGGGCAGGCTTTTTTGCTGTGTTTTATCCAGCGGCACAAAGCCGCGATTGATAAAGGTAAAAGTGCCGTCCGGCGCGATCAGCGGTGTCATCACCCAATAACCGGCGCCGCCACTTTCATCTAGAATATTGAGCAGAACCGAAGCCTTGACCAGAATTTCCTTATCATGCAGCAGGCGGCCTTTAATATAAACCGGGCGATAATCATCTTTTTCAGCTGTAATTGTGCCCCAGTCTGCCGGTAGCGGTGCCGGCACTGGCGGCGAATGTATACGGGCATTGACACGGGCTATTAAATCTTCTTTCCAGGCCAGTCTTTTGACCTGCCACACGCCCAAAGCGGTGAAAGCGCAGAAAAAGAAGATAAGACAAAAAATAAAAACGGCGGAAAAAAAGCGGGCAGTCACAGATTTTTCCTGTTTAGTCGCTTTATAAGGCGGTTTTTGTTCATTATCAGCCATTATAATGTCTTTTGAAGGAGGGGTTGGCAGCATTGGTTATGCTCTCGGATTCTGTTGACCGGCTTATTGCGCTGCCGGCCTGCCGGTCTTTAGCATTGATTGGCTAAAGGTGCAAAGTTAATTTGACTTCTGCCGATTTTGCATATATGAGGGGAGCTCGGATTTCTGAATTGAGAGCTGTGTCCTTGACAATAAGCCTGCGCTACGGGTATTGCCCGTGAGCAAAACGGGATTTAGGTAGTGGGCACGGCACAGTTATAGGGTGATTATCATGTCTCGCGCTTGCGAATTAACCGGCAAAAAAGTGCAATATGGCAATAATGTCAGCCATGCCAATAATAAAACGCGCCGCCGCTTTTTGCCCAATCTTTGCAGTGTTACGCTTATTTCCGATTCTCTGGCGCAGAGTTATCGTTTGCGTGTTTCGGCCCATGCCTTGCGCTCGGTCGAGCATCGTGGCGGGTTGGACGCTTTTCTGCTGAAAGCTGATGCCAGAATTTTGTCGCCCCGGGCGCGCCTTTTGCGGCAGAAAATTGTCAAAAAACAGCTTGAAAAAGCGGCTTGATTTCTGCCTTTACGGTTTTGATAGTGACGGCTAATGTAAACAGGTAGCCTGCGGCTGATGTGTTGCCTTATAGTGGGGAGTGTGTCCGGCCTTTGTCGTATGAGGGAGAAATTTAGGGGGGTGGGTCGCCCGGCAAAGGCAGGCGGTTTGTTGTTGTTTTTGTATATTGGTTAGGTTTGTTCTGGCGGTTGGGAGAATTTTCCAGCAGATTAAAAATAAAGGCCGGTTCCATCACCCGGGATAAAAAATGAATCACAGCGATAAAGAGGCCGTAAAAGAGCCGATACGGCAAAAGCAGAAATTTTATTCTGCTGCTCAGGGGAATACCTCACTTTTTCGCCGGCCGCGAAGCCGTGATTATGTTTTTGCTGTTTTGGCTATGTGCGCGGCGGTGACAGCTTCCAATATTCTGGTGCTCTATCCGTTTTATTATTTTGGTCTGGAACATATCCTCACTTACGGCGCTTTTATTTATCCTTTTGCTTTTCTGGTAAATGATGTTACCAATCGCCGTTTCGGCAGCCAAATGGCGCGGCGGGTGGTTTATACCGGTTTTATCACCGGGCTGCTGGTTTCGTGGCATCTGGCCAGTCCGCGTTTGGCTATTGCCTCCGGCACGGCATTTTTATGTGCGCAATTATTGGATATAGCAGTGTTTTCGCCCTTGCGGCGTAAAAGCTGGTGGCAGGCGCCGCTGGCAGCTGCAATTTGCGGTTCATGTCTTGATACGATTTTGTTTTTTTCTATCGCCTTCGCTCCGGTTTTCAGTTTTATCGATAGGCTCACTGATTTAGGCAATGGTTCGATAAGCGGGCAGACCCAGCTTTTCGGCTTGCCTATGCCAATCTGGTTTTCTCTTGCTCTTGGCGATTTTTGGGTAAAGCTGGCAATGGCCTTTGCTATGCTGCTGCCCTACCGCGCCGTGCTGGCCTGGCTCATGCCCAATCTTTACGGCCTGTATCAGGCGCCACGCTAAAATTTTCCCTATAATATTTTTGCTTTGGCTCGACCCGGGCGGCAGCTTTCTTGTCGCGAATCTACCGCCGGCCGGTGCATAATTATTATTTTACTGATTTTTATAAGAGCAAAAACAAAAGCCCGACATTTTGATTTTATAAGCTGTGCCTGCCGCAGTCTTATACAAAAAGAGCCAATGGTAACGTGCCGCTTGGGTGGGCAAAAAGGTAAAAGCCTCTAGACAAATTGCAGAGCTCTGAAACCCATCTCATAATTAGCATTATTACGGGCATGTAACAGCCCCTGCTTTAAAAGCAGGGGTCTGAAACCAAACCTACCAAATTACAATCGCAAGATAGGGTTTCAGACCCCTGCTTTAAAAGCAGGGGTCTGAAACCCCCAGTTTTTCTATCTTGTTGAACAAAAAAGAAAAAACTCTACATAGGCGCACAAAAATGACAAAGTCACTCGTCCTACAAGTGGAAATGAAACATTTTTTCGTTCGCCTGGCAAGCTTTATTTTAAAGAACCCCATGCATCTTTCAAAGTGGTAATGAGCTGCCGCAAACGGAAGCGTAAGGCCTTACGGGTTTCTTTTGTGCCGCTTTGCCGTGCTTTTTGATATTTTTTCAGTCGTTTATTTGAAATTTTCTGTTTGTTAGATAGATGCCGCAATTTTACGGTACTTGGTGGTTCTGTTGCTGTTTTTTCTATGTGTGCTATTGGGCAGTTCTCTGTTTCCAAAACGGCTTTGATAGCATTATAAAAATGCGCCGGGCGCGGAAATGGGGAATTGGCAATTAAAGGGTTTTGCGGCATTAGAATCTGCATAATCCGGGTAAAAATTTCCTGCTCGGAAAAGGAGCTTCCTGTTTCTTCGTTTTTTGTCTGCCAAAATAACCCATTGTGAGCAATCTGATTGCGGATAGCTCGCAAGTTTGGGTCTGCAATTTTGCCGGCCTCCTTTTTTGCTTTTTTGTGTTGTTCTTTACTCATGCCGCGCGATTGCGATGAGGAAAGTGGCGGTATTTTTTCAGCATAATTGTCTATATAGAAATGCATAATTTTTTGTATGCGCATAATGACAAGATAAAAAGGCATAATTTCATTTTTGAAACTCAGGCGGTTTTCGGCACTGGCATAGAGAATATAATCTTGCTGCTGTGGATTGTGGCTGTCAAAGTCTTTCAGTTTGCTTATTTCCAGTGGTGCGCCCAGCCTGGCACAGATTTGCCGGAAATTTTGCTCGCCGATAAAATCATAATAATGTTTAAAGCGGTTTTCACGCAAATCTGTCGGGCCAAGTTTTAGCCCGTAATAATATTTGCGCCATTTGCCGCTCAGCAATTCGCGGCTCTTTTGCTTTTTATTTTTATAGCCGCCGCTTTTGGTTCGCTCTTCTCCCGCAGCATAGATATTTTTGCGCGCTCGCGCCTCAGCAAACATGGATTTTATGCCTTCTGCGCGTTTTGCTTTGGCATGAGTGAATATCAAGGCCATTTGCTCTGGGGCTTTGTGCGCTGCCGGTGGTTTAATGCCCTTGGCAGCATGCTCCAGCTCATTGCAGAATTGTGGCAATAATAATAGCCCTAGCGCGGTGAGAAATTCGGCAGTTTCCTGCGGGGTAGGGGTATTTTGTTTAATTATTCTTTCCTTATAATGCTCAAGAAAATGACGCATTTCTATCAGCCGTTGCACGGCTGCAATAAATTCATCAATATTCCATGGCAGGCCGTGCCGCTGCACCAGCCCTTTAGTGAAAATTTCATAAATTTTAGCATGGCCTTTTGGCGCCGGGGTTTTTGCCAAGGCTTGCAACAGCTTGATAAAGCCCTTATTGAGTATATCCGTTGTTTGGGCATAGCGGATTTTGGGTTTTAAAATCGCGTCTTTAAAATTTTTGCCGCAAGGTTTTATTGTGCCGTCAGGCTGAGGGAGGCCGTTTTCTGCCAGAGCAAATAATTGCTGTCGCCGTTTTTTGGCTGTTCGGGGAAAGGTCTGCCAAAAAATGCTTTGGCAATATGTGCTAGCCAGGCGGATAAAAAACAGCAAGTTGGCACGCAGTCGCGGGCTGGCCTCCAGCAGCGGCAGCAAATCAAGTTGCGCTGGCGGCGGCAGCGTGTTCTGGCTGGAAGCCGGGTGCGCGGCGGCGCCGGTTTTTGCGGTCGCGGCCTGGGATAGGATAACGGCAGCAGCGGTCGTCGCCGGCCCTGGCGTTGCTGGAAAACCCATAATTAACCCTCGGCTAACTCTATATGTTAAGCTTTGTAGGCAGGCTATGGCAAAATGTAAAGATATTATGCTCTATATCTGGCGGGGACGGGCTTTTGCCCCCTATATATCGTGCGAACAAAGAGAGAAAATCAGCAGGGTTCTGATTCGCCCATGATTCGTTCTTATCTGTTCTGAAAGTTAAAATTTATGGTAAATAAAGTGTAAATTCAGCCGGTTAGCGCCAGAGGGGCATAGTTTTCCACTTAGCAGGAAAACCCATAGGGTGCGTATAAGCTTCATGCTGCTGTATGAAGCCGATAAAACGCTGCCGCCAAGTTTGCTTGCTATCAATAGAGCGTAACAAATAAACAATAGAGCAAAGTAGATTATAAATCCTTTTTGAACCTTGGTCACTCCATGCTTCTTTTAGCAAAAGAGAAGTATCAGGCCGGAGGAGAGCTTGATAACGGAAAGAATAATTCCAGAGTCTGCCGTGATGCGCACAGATATTTCTTACTATTCTTAGCTGTGACAATATTTTGATAAAGTCGCCGGCTTTCAGAAAATCTTTTTCTTTGTCGTCAGAGTAGAGGTGAGCGAAGAATTCTTGATGGTCCTTCTTCAAAAAATGAAGGCAGTATAAGAAATCACCAAAAGGCAAAACTTCTGTTATAATCCAAGCTTCGGGTAGGGCATTTTCCGGTGCCCTTCTTTTAAAATTTTCTATGAAAGGCTCTCGGGAGTCCTTAAATTTTTGGCCTATAGTCGCAATAGAAGCTTGGAATGTTTTTTTCCCGGAAGCCGGGTTATGGTAATTTGGGTTCGTGTAAAACAGTGAATCCTTGTGCCGGCGGGAAAATTCATCGGCCCACCACGCTTTGAAAGAAATTTCCAGTTTTTCTATAGCTTGCCAAATATATTGTTTAAGCTGTCTATCAAATTCATAAAGCGCGATGACCTTTTCAAAACATGTATTGCGGCGGAATTGGTCACGGCGGTTATTGTCTTTGGAGTCTTTTGGATTGGCTTTTTGGCGCCTGTTAAACCAGTAAAAACCCAAATGATAATAACCGATATTGTCCAATAGAGTGGCTGCCGCCGCTTCACTAGCAAAAACCATGCCGCGGCTTTTGAGCAAAGCAACCTGCTCTTGCGGTGTGACTGCCGCTTTGGGATAAACCATTTTCCCCGCTGAGATATAAAAATGCCTGCTTGTGCTATTTCTATCGAAAGAAAACATAAGCAGGCGTTTTAGCAAAAATTATATTCAGATTTGAAAAGCTGTTATTCTGCATCATCTTTTTTAGTGCCTGCATACACTGGCGCAGACACTAAAAGAGCTAGGCCAACAGTAGGTAACAGTTACGGTAGATATTTTTGGTAAAAAATGCAAGTGCTATTTCGCCATTCAATAATTTTGCATCATTTCATAACATAAACGGCGTTAATCTTTCATCTTTAGAGCATGGATAAAGGCTTCCTGCGGGATTTCCACCTTGCCGAATTGGCGCATGCGCTTTTTGCCCTCTTTCTGTTTTTCCAGCAATTTGCGTTTGCGGGTAACATCGCCGCCATAGCATTTGGCGGTCACATCTTTGCGCAAAGCGCGGATTGTTTCCCGCGCAATCACCTTGCCGCCAATCGCTGCCTGAATGGGGATTTGGAACATATGCTGGGGGATAAGCTCTTTCAGCTTTTCACACATAGAGCGGCCGCGTTTCTCGGCGGCGCTGCGGTGCACCAGCACCGAAAGTGCGTCTACCGCCTCGCCATTGACAAGGATAGACATTTTTACCAGATCACCCTCGCGATAATCAGTGAGTTGATAGTCAAAAGAAGCATAACCTTTGGAAATGGATTTCAGCCGGTCATAAAAATCAAATACCACTTCATTGAGCGGCAAATCATAAGAAACCATAGCGCGGGCGCCGACATAAGATAAATCGACCTGAATACCGCGGCGCTCCTGGCATAATTTTAAAATATTGCCCAAATATTCGTCCGGCGTGAGGATAGAAGCGCGAATCCACGGCTCTTCAATCGCCGTGATTTTCATTATATCGGGCATATCGGCGGGGTTATGCAGCTCTTTTACCACGCCGTCAAGCATATGCAGGCGGTAAACGACTGAAGGTGCAGTGGCGATAAGATCAAGATTAAATTCCCGCTCCAGCCGCTCCTGAATAATTTCCAAATGCAGCAACCCCAAAAAACCGCAGCGAAAGCCAAAGCCCAAAGCGGCCGAAGTTTCCATTTCAAAAGAGAAACTGGCATCATTGAGCCGCAATTTGCCCATAGCGGCGCGCAAATCTTCAAAATCCGCCGCGTCAACCGGGAACAGGCCGCAAAAAACCACCGGTTGCGCCGGTTTGAAGCCGGGCAGCGGCGCAGCGCAGGGGTTTTTATCTTCGGTTATGGTGTCGCCCACCCGCGTATCGGCCACTTCCTTAATGGAAGCCGTGATAAAGCCGATTTCGCCCGGGCCAAGCTCTTCCACCGCCACCATTTTGGGAGTAAAAACGCCCACCCGCTCAACCGGATATTTGGCGCCGGTGCCCATCATGCGGATTGTCTGGCCTTTTTTCAACCGGCCGTCAATTACCCGCACCAGCACAATCACGCCGAGATAGGCATCATACCAGCTATCAACCAGCATGGCTTTGAGCGGTTTATGGCTGTCACCCTCATGCGGCGGCGGCAATTTATGCACAATCGCCTCCAGCACCTGGTCAATGCCCAGCCCGGTTTTGGCCGAAATCTCGACTGCATCAGCGGCGTCAATGCCGATAACATCTTCAATTTGCTCTTTTATCCGCTCCGGCTCGGCAGCCGGCAGGTCAATTTTATTCAGCACCACTACCAGCTCATGATTATTGTCAATCGCCTGATAGACATTGGCCAGAGTTTGCGCTTCTACCCCTTGTGAGGCATCTACCACCAGTAGCGAACCTTCACACGCGGCCAATGAGCGTGAGACTTCGTAAGCAAAGTCAACATGGCCGGGCGTATCCATCAGGTTTAAAATATAGGTCTGCCCGTCTTGGGCATGATAATGCAGCCGCACAGTTTGTGCTTTAATGGTAATGCCGCGCTCGCGCTCAATATCCATGGAATCGAGCACCTGCTCTTTCATCTCGCGCCTGTCAAGCCCGCCTGTCATTTGGATAAGGCGGTCAGCCAGCGTAGATTTGCCATGGTCAATATGGGCGATAATAGAAAAATTGCGGATAGTTTTGAGATTAATTGTCATAAAACCCGGTTTAGCAGTAATATCGGACATGGCCAAGGGCTGCCGGTGAAATTTCCTGCATTTTCTTGAGTCTGGGGCAAGTTTTACGGCAGCTGTGGCGGCAGAAACAGGCAATAATGTTTCTACCGGGGCAGGTGTGAGGATTCAGACTGTGATTTAGCTTTTTAAGCCGTATTTTTCATAAATTTACCGCAATTTGGTAAAAAATTGCATCTGTTCCTTGTTTTGTTGTCTTCCCCGGCGTAAAAGACAGGCGCAGGCGGTATGCCTGTTATATTTTGGAGCGGTATCGCCTTTATTGCGGCGATTAAATTGGCAGAATATTATGGAATCACAAGGAAAAACAGGAACGGTGAGGCTATGGTAAATTTCGGCAGAATTTTCACAGGGCTTTTGGCAGCGGCGGCTATTGCGGTTTTTGGCAATGCAGCCTGGGCACAGACACCGGCACCGAAAAAATTGAACCAATATGATTATTGGGGCGCCTATTCTTATAAAGCTGATGGCAAGATGGTGTGTTATATTCTTTCCACGCCGACAAAACAGGAGCCGGCCAGTGTCAGACATGGCGATAATTTCTTTTTGATAAGCAAGCGCAATAATGGCAAACTTTCTTTTGAGCCGCAATTTATGGCGGGCTATGATTTAAAGCCGCAATCCCGTGTGTTGGCAATTGTCGGGTCGAAGAGTTTTAATCTGTTTACCAAGGGCAATGCCGCCTGGGTGGAAGGTGAAAAGCAGGAAAGTGACCTGTTGCTTGCCATGCGTTCCGGCAGTGTGATGGAAGTCAGGGCTGTTTCCAAACGCAGCACAGATACTTCTTATATTTATTCGCTGAAAGGCATTAGCGCGGCCTTGAAAGCGGTGCAGAAATGTAAATAAACTGCCCGGGCCGGGAGAGCAGAGTGTGATAAAGGGGGAGTGGCGGCGGGTTTACAAATAGAGAAATGCGATATGTCTGATGAGCTGTTTTTTGCCGCAGCGGCAATCGAGCCTGGCGCTGCGGCGAAGGGTGCGGGTTTTTTGAAACCATTTGAAGCAGCGGCGGCGGGGCATAATGTGGCAGAGAGGGATAAGCCTTCTCTTATTGGCCGCACAAGAGAGGAGCTGGCTCAGGCTTTGACTGTGATTGGGGTGCCGCAGCAGCAGAGAAAAATGCGGGTGGCGCAATTATGGCATTGGCTTTATGTGCGCGGTGTTTCTTCTTTTGCCGATATGAGCAATCTTTCCCGTGAATTCAGGGCGTTATTGGCGCAGCATTTTACCATTATACGGCCTGAAATTGCGGCTGAGCAGCTTTCAACAGATGGCACGCGCAAATGGCTGCTGCGTTTCCCCGCGCGCGGGGCAGGGCGGCCGGTTGAGGTAGAGACTGTCTATATACCGGAAGAAGGGCGCGGCACTTTATGTGTTTCCAGCCAGGTGGGCTGCACTTTGACCTGTTCTTTTTGCCATACGGGGACGCAAAGACTGGTGCGCAATTTGACAGCGGAAGAAATTCTGGCGCAATTTTTGGTGGCAAAAGATTGCCTTGGTGATTTTGCCGATCAGGAAGGGCTGAATGGTGTGCGTGCCAGACGGGAAGGAATCGCTAAAATACGGACACTGGCTGAAAGGCGGGCGCAAATGCCGGCCGCTGCGCTTGCCGATGCGGCGGAAGAAAGCGAAAAGGCGATTTTGCTGGCGGCAACAGGGCGCAAAATCACCAATATAGTGATGATGGGCATGGGCGAGCCGCTTTATAATTTTGAGGCGGTGAAAAAGGCTTTGCTGATTGCTTCAGACGGTGAAGGTTTGTCGCTTTCCCGGCGGCGAATAACGCTTTCTACCTCCGGTGTTGTGCCCGGCATTTATCGCATCGGGGCAGAGCTGGGGGTTATGCTGGCTATTTCTCTGCATGCTGTTAATGACGAATTGCGCAATATGCTGGTGCCGATTAACAAAAAATATCCGCTGGCGGAATTGATGGCGGCCTGTCGCAATTATCCCGGTGTTTCCAATGCGCGGCGGATTACTTTTGAATATGTTATGCTGCGCGATGTCAATGATAGTGTGGCCGATGCCAAAAAACTGGTGCAATTACTCAAGGGCATTCCGGCAAAAATCAACCTTATCCCGTTTAACCCCTGGCCGGGGACGAATTATCAATGTTCCGATTGGCGGCAAATAGAGCTGTTTGCCGATATTTTGAATAAAGCGGGCTATTCTTCCCCCATTCGCGCGCCGCGCGGGCGTGATATTATGGCCGCTTGCGGGCAATTAAAATCAGCCTCTGAGCGCCTGAAAAAAGCCGAACGCGAAGCTTTGGAAGAGCGGTAAGGCGCGCGCTTTGCCCGTTAGCGGCTTGAGCTGCCGGCGCAGATTCCAGGCTTTGCGAGTGTCCGGCTATATTCGAGGCGGTTGCGGCCTGGGCCGTGCAGTCTTATAGATGTGTGCTTGTGAGGCCGGGTTAAGATTTCTTCTATAAGGTAAATTTACCTGATAATGATATGGGAATTCGTTAAATTTCCTGTGGATAAGTGCTGATAAAGCGGTAAAAGGGATAGGGGGTGATGGCATTTCAAACCTCATATATTGCCTGTATTGCCTGTATTGCCTGTATTGCCTGTATTGCCTGTATTGCCTGTATTGCCTGTATTGCCTGTATTATCCGAGCAAAATATCGGCACTATTTTACATGACGGCAGAATATGAAACTCAGATAACCGGATAAAGAATGCCGATTCTTTCCTTCCACTATAAGGAAGGTGCGTGAAGTTTTGTTCGCAGTTTGATAAAAGAACAGGATTATGAGCGTATTGCCAATGAAAAACTGCGTCATAGTGTTTGACACGAAATATTGGGAATAGCGGGATTAGGCGAGCTTAGGCCGGTTTAGACGGGATAGGGCAGTAATATTGGGGGTATCAGGAAGGAAACTGGCAGAGGATACATATTGGAATGTGACAAGTAATTTGGTCATATGAGTGCGATGTGATGAAAATCGGCCGAATAGGCGCAAATTTTCAAAAAGGCTTTGAAAGTTTCCACTGCTTCTTTGAAAGGGCTTTTAAAAGCCCGGTAAAGCGCGTGTCAGAAATTCCTCAATCTTTTGATCGGCTGCATGTCATCATTGCGGCAGTGTCGAGTGAGAAGGCGCCGGCTCAGGCGATATTTATCGCCTGAGCTAATGCTGTTTGGCGGCGCGGCTGGGATAAAAAGACAAGGTCAGACGGGAGCAGTGCCGGAAAGGGCGATATAATGGACAGAAACTACTCGTTCATGCGGAAAATGCAATTCTTTGGCCGGGTTGAATTGTTCCAGAACCAAACCGCCGGCATTATGGCAGATAAATTTTTTAACATAGGCTAAAGGTATTTCGGTTTTGTCCGTTGCAATCTGGGCGATAACATAATCTCCCTTTTTCACCCGCCGGGTTGGATCTACAAAAGCAATTTCGCCGTCTTCATAACGCGGATACATGGAATCACCGGAGATGGAGACAGCATAAGCGCCGGAAATTTCAGAAAGCTGCGGCGGGCATAAAACGCTATATAGAGTGCTGCCATTTATTGGAAATTCACCATCTATGCCGCCAACTGCCTGCCCGTAGACAGGAAGCCGGCGCTCATTTAGAGAAAATTTTTTGCCAATAAGCGCATTGGGAATATTTTCTGTTGCCGCCTCTTTTCCCTGAAACAAATCATAAGAAGGGTAAGGTGAGGGAGAAATAGGGGGGGAAGCCCCGTCACTTTCATGAAAACCGTCATAGCCCGGCTGTAACCCGGGCGATGTGATTATGCGGGGAGATTTTTGCCGATTCATGCGCCTTGCCGCCGGCTTCAGGATTGGCCGTTCTCTATTATGAGGGGGCTGCCGCTCTGCATATATATCGGAGACAGCGGCCGGCAAAGCCGGAGGAAAATATTGGGCGGCAGGCTCAGGCGGCATAATGGCGGCAGGAAGGGATAATTCTTCCTCTCCCGCGCCAGTCATTAACCAGGCCGGGTTTGTTTCCAGCACTTCGGCAATTTTTTCCAGCGTATCAATGCGCGGTGAACTGGATTTGTTTTGCCTGATATTGCGCAAAAATGAATCACTCAAGCCAGCCTCTAAAGAAGCACGGCGCTCTGATTTTCCAAGCTTATCGAGGCGTGATTTTATCCGCTGTGCCAAAGTTGATTTTATCGAATTTATTTTCATGTGAGGTATAATAACCGTATTATGAGAAGAAGGCGATAAATTTTTACGCCTTATATCTTGTGGACAAAAAATCAATCAAGGTAATTTTACCTAATATCAAGGTAAAATTACCTTGATATTTTTGTCTGGAATAATTTAACTGGGCTGAAACAGCAATGAGTCGTTTATCATTAAAGGGCGCAGGATTTTTAAAAAGAGAGGTGAGAACAGATTTTGTTAAATAGCCATTAGAGCGATTATGACAGCAGGGATAATGGGAGTTTAAAAATATGAAATTATTTGGTTCGGATTTTCGGGTAGAAAAAAAGGCTGTAAGAAAAAAACAGGCGCGTTGCGCTTTGCAGACAGCGATGATGGACGGCGATAATATTGCGAACGGCCTGGCGGCGTTGAAAAGCGGAGCTTTGCGGAATAATCTGGCTGCGAGAGGATTGGGGGCGGAAGAAAAAAAGGCCGGTGAAAAACGGGCGCGCCGCGGCCGGCCGCGGCTGGACGGCAAATTGCGTGAGCCGAATGGCCGTATTTCCCGGGCGCTTAATCCACCGGCTTTGCTGGCTTTGCAGGCACGGGCTTTTCATAGCGGGTTGAGCCTGGAGCAGGCTAAAGATCCGCGCGCAGAGACTTATTTGGGGCGTCTGGCCATTTTTGGCCGCAGCGATGGTTTAAGCAAGGATCAATATGAAGCGGGGCAGAAATTTTTGCAATTACGCAATGATTATCGCCGCTCGATGCTTTCTCCCGGTGCCTATTATGAGGCGACAGGCATGCGTTTGGGAGAAGATAATATGGCGGAATATGAGGCCTGGGCCGCGCGTGTCAAAAAACGCTATGCCCAGATGTTGAAAGCCGTGCAAGAGGCGCAAATTGATAATGGGCGGGAAAATCTTTATGCCGCTTTGCAATATGTGATTATTGACGGGCTGGAGCTTCCTTATTTATTGGGCGCTGTGCGTCTGGTGCTGAATGTTTTGCATCGTTATTTCAGGCATAGCGCCGTGGCTGAAGAACAAGACAAGCGGGCGGACAGGCACGGAATATCGCTGGCCGGGCTGGGGCTTACCCATAAAATCCCGCAATAAAGGCACCGGGCAGAAAAACAAAAGATACTATCGGGGGGGCAGCTGGCCTGCCCCCCGAATTATGGCGCAATCGGCCGGAAAACAGGCGGATTATTGTCACATTGCCTATTATTAAGCGAATCTGTCATTGGGCAAGACGGCGGCGCTCCAGCACTTTGCGCCGCAATTTAGCTACGCGCCGCGCCCGCAATCTGGGCGAAGAATTGCGGATCATCGGCCATAAAATAACCGGCATGGTGAAAACATGGAACATCAGGAAAATAATAATCTGGCCGACAAGGCGACCGGTTTTGCCTTTGCCTTTGGCGCGCAGAATGCAATAGGGAATGCCGGCCAGAGCAAAAACCAATATTGCCCAGAGAGCCAGAATACAGCATAGGCCGAGAAAACTGCCGAAATTGCCGAATTGCAAAAAGAAATGCAGCTGGCAGCGATGAATAATTGTGTTGGAAATACCCATCAGGCCAACAAACAAGGCGCCGTAAACAAAGAAAACAAACAAAGAGATAAAAGCCAGCGGCGCAGCTATGCCGGAAGGTTTGAATTCTGTATCTGTGGCGTAATGTGTCATATAAACCAGGCCTTTGACGACTATTATCGGCTCATTTTATCGCTAAAAAAGCCTGAAAAGCAATAAATACTCCTGAGCCGCCCGGTGTGCGTCTTAAAATGGCGCCACTCCTGTATCAGGCCGGGCAGAAATTACTTTCAGCCTGACGGCATGAGTTCAAAACATAGGCAGCGGCCGATTTTGCTCATATCTGATTATCACCTTTGGCCTTTGGCTCGGCGGCGGCTTTTTCTCCCCCTTTGGCAATGCCCACTTGCGCGGCGCGCAAAACGCGATCACCAATAATATAGCCCGGCTGCAATTCCTGATTTACACTATTATGCGGCACAGATTTATCTTCTGTTTCAAACATTGCCTGGTGCAAATGCGGGTCAAATTTTTGCCCCAAAGTTTCAATTTTACGCACACCATGATTTTGCAGAGCTGCTATCATCGCGCGTTCGGTCATTTCCACCCCTTCGGCAAGAGATTGCAACCGCGCATCTTCTTCTCCTGCCGGGGCTTTTGGAACAGCACTCAAAGCCCGCCCCAGATTATCGGCTACGGAAAGCATGTCACGGGCAAAAGACGAAACGGCATAGGCTTTGGCATCGGCAATATCGCGCGCTGTCCGCCGGCGCAGATTTTCCATATCGGCGGCCAGACGCATAAGCTTATCTTTCAGCTCGGTATTTTCTGCATTGAGTTTTTCAATAACATCACCGGGGGAAGGCGTCTGCTCCTCTTCCCCGGCAGCTATTATTGCCTCATCACTTTGCTCTGCCGCATAAATATCGGCTTCATCATTTTCGGGATTGTGTTCGGCGCCGTGAAAAGGTTTTTTGTCGGACATGATTTTTCCATTGATTTTGGTTTTTTATCTGAGGACGATTACCCCGATATTGAGATTTTCAAGGCGGAAATCAAGAGCCGCGGCGGCAAGAGGCAGAATTTTTCTGCTACCGGAAGAAAACAGCCGGGCGGCGGAGTTTTGCCATGAGCAGGCTTTGGGCTTTCGCTTTGAATTTGCCTAAGCAGGCTAATTAGGCTAAAACAGCGCAGTAAGCAAGAAGGCCATGCTGCAATGAGAAGAGGAAAATTGATGCGTCTATCTAAACGTGCCAATAATGAAATGCGAAAAATTTCTTTTGAATGCGGAGTAAATAAATATGCCGAAGGTTCCTGTCTGGTGAAATTTGGCGATACGCATGTTTTATGCACAGCCAGTGTGGAAGAGCGGCTGCCTGCCTGGCTGCGCAATGGCGGCAAAGGCTGGATAAGCGCTGAATATGGCATGTTGCCGCGCTCAACCGATGACAGAATGCGGCGTGAAGCAGCGGCCGGCAAGCAAAGCGGGCGAACAATGGAAATCCAGCGCCTGATTGGTCGCTCATTGCGGGCGGTTGTTGATTTGAAGCTGTTGGGTGAGCGGCAGATTATGCTGGATTGTGATGTTTTACAGGCTGATGGCGGCACCCGCACGGCAGCCATAAGCGGTGCCTGGCTGGCGCTTTATGATTGCCTTGGCTGGATGCAGGGCCGGCAAATGCTGCTGCGCGATAAAGTGCTGAAAGATCATGTGGCGGCTGTTTCTTGCGGTATTGTGCGCGGCCATGTTGTGCTGGATCTGGATTATGCTGAAGATTCTGCCGCGCATATTGACGCCAATTTTGTGATGACCGGCCAGGGCAATTTTGTGGAAATTCAGGGAACAGGGGAGGAAGCGCCGTTTAGCGCCGAACAATTTGGGCAATTACAGGCACTGGCGCAAAAAGGCGTGGAAGAGATTATTGCCCTGCAAAAAGCAGCTTTTGCCTGAGACAGGCGGCATAATGAAACAGGCCAGAGGAAAATAATGCGCAGGCTGGAAGGTAAGAAACTTGTAATTGCTACGCATAATGCGGGGAAATTACGCGAATTTGATGATTTAATGGCGCCTTTCGGCTTTGAAACCGTGTCGGCGGGGCAGCTTGGTTTGGCTATACCGGCAGAAACCGGCACCCGGTTTGAAGAAAATGCCTATATTAAAGCTTTTGCCGCGGCTCTTGCTGTCGGTCTGCCGGCTTTGGCCGATGATTCCGGCCTGGAGGTTGATGCTCTTGGCGGTGCGCCGGGGGTTTATACTGCTGATTGGGCCGAACAGGCAGATGGCAGCCGAGATTTTGCCAAAGCCATGCAAAAAGTGGAAGACAGGCTGCAAAAAGCCTTGGCTGACAAAGCCGGGGTGCCGGTGCGGCTTGATGCGCGGCAGGCAGTAATAAAAAATAATGCGCAAACTGAAAAACAGCGCATTCCGGCAGAAAATGACACAAAGGCTGACGATATAAAGGCCGGTGAGCTGCCGGCGCTGATAAAAAATGAGGCCGCGGCGCGGCGCGGCCGGTTTGTTGCAGTTTTATGCCTGGCCTGGCCGGACGGTCATGCGGAATATTTTCATGGGGTAGTGGAAGGCCGGCTGGTCTGGCCGCCGCGCGGTGAACAAGGTTTTGGTTTTGACCCTATATTTCAGCCGGAAGGCTATAGCAAAACTTTTGGTGAAATGACGGCGATAGAAAAACATGGCTGGAAACCGTGGGACAGAGAGGCGCTTTCGCACCGCGCCCGCGCCTTTAAAGCTTTTGCCGAAACTATGCTGAAATGAATGTGTAAGCCGCAGACAAGCTGGTGGAACAGCCATGATGACGGATAATCGGGAGGCGGCGCCTTTCGGTATTTATATTCACTGGCCGATAAGCAAGGACAGGGAAGCCGGGAGGCTTTCCGCCTGAGCAATTGCGGCAGGGAAGAAGCAAAAAGGCGTTTGAGACGGTTGGCTATGGCAGTTGAGCAAGAGGCGGCGCCTTTCGG
>Ga0153977_1000106_pt1 | contig 23643 bp, 20 predicted proteins | sample TSGA061MetaG_FD_104710 | JGI IMG/M metagenome (GOLD analysis project Ga0153977, IMG submission 104710) | Attine ant fungus gardens microbial communities from Georgia, USA - TSGA061 MetaG | ecosystem: Host-associated > Fungi > Mycelium > Unclassified | place: USA: Georgia, Yuchi Wildlife... | reverse complement strand
TTCTTGAAATAGAGATAACCTAACCATCTTAGGGCAGTCCTTTGTTCTATTCAAGGACAGATGATAATCTATGAGTAAAGATCAGTGTCATGTACAAACATTGAGGACCTTGTATCTCCATGGTATCTTATTGCCTCTGGATCTATTTATAGCCAAAAGAAGCGCATTGAAGAGAGCTTCACGATGGTTATTGAAGCAAACGATTATGTTAAGTGGTTCCTGAGATATTGGTGATTTAGTGTCTGGTGACTTGGTGATCACAGACTGATCTGCTGATAACTTGGTGAATACTGATTACTTTGAGACATTTTTGGTACCATTTGAAAGATCTTCTTAAGGGCTTTTGGTGGCCATTTAGATTGTTGAAATCAGTCAAGTATCCCTGGAGTTATGGTCCAAATGAAGTTTGTAACACTTGACTATGACCAAAAATATATATTTATAGAATGACAGACAAGGGAATTGAACTAGCAGTCTCTTGGCTGGTTGTAGAATACCATCAATATAAATGAGAGCAAATAGCATACTTGTATAAGTAGCTAGTACAATTAAGCGAGAATCCTATTAAGTTCTCTTTGTAACCCTCAAAGACTTAGCTACTGAGTCAACTCAACTTGAGTCACACAATAGACTAGTTAAAAAGAGTCAATCCTTCCATCAACTGGAGGGGAGGAACTATCCAATTTGACCTGACAATCCATGTTCCTTCTAGTCTCCTATGTATGCTATATATTACCAAAGAGCTGGATATCCAGTACCCTTCTGCAATTTTACTAGTAGAAGTAACAGCACTCCAGAGAGCCTGCAGACAAGAAGGAGTAGTCTCTTTTCAGTTGTCATCTATAGACCTAGAACCTTTGCATGGGCATGCCAGTTTGATAATCCAAGAGAACCTAGAACTGAGCAGATTACCTAAAGATTACCAAGAACTGAGCAGATTACCTGGAGATTACCAAGAATTCTCTGATATTTTCAGTAAAAACAAGTCCAAACAACTCCTTCCTCATTGTGACTATGACCTTTTTATTTAAATTGAGGAAAGAACAAAACTGCTATTAGGCCCAATATACTCATTATCTATGCTAGAACTCAAAACACTATATGAATTTATAGAGAAAAACCTCAAGCTGGGTCTAATATAACTATCCTATTCCCCTTGTGGTTCCCCAGTGTTATTTGTATAAAAAAAAGATAGGTCTTTACATCTTTGTATTGACTACAGGAGACTTAACAGAATTACTTTATCACAAATAGCCACTTACTGATTTATGATTGGTTGATTTGATAATCAAAGTACTCAAAAAAGCAAAGTTAGACAAGCAGCAAAAGATGTTGTTAAGTCTGAGGTTTATCCTCAGACATACAGTCCTTAAATACATAATTGTAGTGGTCTATACACTAGGACAGTCTACCACATGATCACTACCTATTGTTCTACATATAGAAGTGCTATTGTTCTTGAAATAGAGATAACCTAACCATCTTAGGGCAGTCCTTTGTTCTATTCAAGGACAAATAATAATCTATAGATAAAGATCAATATTATATACAAACATTGAGGACCTTGTATCTCCATGGGATCTTATTGCCTCTGGATCTATTTATAGCCTAAAGAAGAGCATTGAAGAGAGCTTCATGATGGTCATTGAAGCAAACAATTATGTTAAGCAGTTCCTGAGATATCAGTAATTTAGTGTTTGGTAACTTGGTGATTGCCAACTAATCTACTGATAACTCAGTGAATACTGATTGCCTTGAGACATTTTTGGTACTTTTTGAAAGATTTTCTTATGGGCTTTTTGTGGCCATTTAGATCATTGAAATCGGTCAAGTATTTCCAGAGTTATAGTCTGAATAAAGTTTGTAACATACTTAGAAAAACTGTTACTCAATTCCTCTAGTATCTAACCTGCTGGACTCCTCCAAGAAAGCAAAGATCTACTTAAAAATTGACCTTTGCAGTGCTTACTACTGTTAGCATGAGGTTGTGAAGACTTAGGCTCAACCAAGGTGGTTATTTAGAAAAAACTCAATAAAATTCCTTGTTAGATTCTACTAAATACTTATACAAATATTGGATGGTCTGTGCACCTATCTCCTGTGATCACATGACCCTTACTAATAACTATATATATCTTATATAATCCTTTTCATGCTATTTATATCTTTCCCATATTATATTCTTGGATGTTTTCCATTAAGTTAATAAATACATAAGAAATAATATTTTTCTTGGAAGTTGTCTCATAATAACCACCTAGTTTGTATTGTGGAAGGCAATAAGTGAAAAACCATATTCCACATCTGGTATGGATCATTCAAGTGGTTAGTAATGCCTTTTGGACTGTCTAATGCTTCTTCAGCCTTCTAACAACTAATGAATGAAATCTTTGCTGACCTTCTCAGTGTTTTTATAGTAATTTACTCTGATAACCTCCTAGAACACAAGAAATATATAAAAGAAGTCCTATAATATCTGAGGAAGAACAGGTTGTATATTTTACTATTCAAGTATATCTTCCACCAACAAAAGGTCAAATTTTTGGGTTTTATACTAGGTTCTGAAGGGTTACAGATAGATAAGAACAAAGTACAAACCATTGAGAACTAGCCCAGACTATGCCACCTAAAGGACATTCAGGTATTTTTGGGTTTTGCTAATTTCTATAGGAGGTTTATTAGCAAATACTCAAAGATTACTCTTTCTTTCTCTCATCTCACTAGAAAGAATATAAGCTGGTTTTGGTCTGATGACTGTGAGGAAATCTTTACTAGACTAAAAAGAACATTCACAACAGCTCCAGTACTGGATCACTGTAAAGGGACCATACCAAACTCTACTCCTAATGCACTAGTAGTAGTACACCAGAGCAACTCTACAACTAATTAAATAATAACTACCTTATATTTAATTAGTTGCCCTCCCCTGTATTCCTGTTCCTGACTACTGAGATATTCCATAACTAGAGGAGTTGTATATATAGTATAGATTACCCTCTAGAAGCCTCATCCTATTCTTTGAGGTTTCTTCTAAAAGTGAGTTGTAAATGCATCCTAGAGTCTATTTATATACTGAGGTTTCTTCTGGAGTTGCTCTACTCTGGTTACCCTTACAGTCACTAGGATCCCAAAGCATCTATTATTATTGAAATGGATGCTTCTAACTTTGCTCTAGCTGCAATCATCTCTATCTACTATAAGGGTGAACTCCACCCTATTACTTTCCATTTGTGAATATTTCAATCTGCTAAGTTAAATTACAATATACATGATAAGAAACTACTGGCAATTTTTGAAGCTTTTAAAAGATAGAGACACTATTATGGAATTACATTGGGATTATAACTATTATTAGCTCTAGACTGATAATAAGTAGATGGTAGAAAAGATAATAGTAATAAGAGATGAGGGAGACAAAAACAATGTAATAAATGATATATTAGTATACCAAGGTTAGGACTCCAGACTTGATTGGACTAATTATAGACATTGGACTAAAGAAAAAACATTGGATAAACCCTAGAGTAATTATGGACAAATTTTATTATAGTTATAAACTTTAGGATAAATGAGGAAACCTTGGACTAACCCATTTATAGACTCTGACTCAACTAGTCACTTGCTGTTACTTACTAGTGCTAGGATAGTAGTTTCTGTGACTTTACTAGTTAGAATAAATACAATCCAGAAAGAAAAGAGAACAGCAAGTTCTCTCTTTCTGTAGTTCATCTGAAAACCTACTTCTCTTAGAACTTCACATTCTCTCCAGTCTTTAGATTAACTTGTGGAGTGTGACTAAAAGCCTTGATATTCATCCTTTTGATATAACTCTTCTAAAAACCTTAACTGAACTCTTTGTAGAAGGGCAAAGAGATATCAAGTATTGATATAGGCTCAAGATTGAAGCGTATATTCACTCTTATGGTCTAGAGTCTTAACAGATACTACTTAAAAGGTACTCAAGTACCAGTGGAAGTTATCACCAATCACCATAATCTAGAATATTTCTGTAAATCCAAAGCATTGATCTGTAGATAGGCTTACTGGTCTGAGTTTCTCTCTCAATTCAATTTCAAGATCTGTTTTAGATCTGGAAGACTAGGTATAGTGACTTAGCCTGAGATAACTTAATTACACTCCAAGTCTGAGTTGACAAGGAGAACTCAATAGAGTTCCTATTGAATTCTATACACTACTTATACAACTACTACATGGTCTGTATACTACTCTCCTACACTCATTATGTGACTCCATCATGTGACATAATACTGTAATATCCTGACATGTGACACTTTCCCACACTCTGTAAGGGCAACCAGAGTAAGCTCCAGAAGAATCCTTAGTAATATTACAAGTCCTAAATATGTCACAACTCATCTCTAGAAGAATTCTTAGAGATTAGAATAAGGCTTCTAAAATGTACTTCTACAATATATATACTTCTACTACTGAGGTATCTCTAGATCTGTAGTCCTGTTAGTCAGGATCAAGGGTCTCTAAGTTGGACTTAGAAGAATTAAATATTACATAGTAATATTTAATTAAGTGTAAGGTCACTCTAGACTATGAGTCTGGTGTTTCAGGGGTAGTGTTGGTAGGGTTCTCTTACACTTACCTCTCTCTTAAGATTGCTACGTCTTGAAGCAATGGTTCTGGAATGAAAAATAGTGTCAAAGTTCACTTGTTGGATGTATCTAGGAACTGCGGAGTATTTGCAGTAGAATTCTACTACAAGGTCTGGTACTAAGACATTAGAGGCTGCTTCCCAAGAATTGTGCTCCCTTCCAAATCCTTTCCACTTTACCAGGAACTGGAATCTTTTTCTGTGCCAACAACTGTTCAAGATCTCTTCTACTTTCTACTTCTCTTCTCTATCAATAATAATAGGTGGTAGTAGGGATTTGGGCTTTCTTCTAAGGATTGGGTCTTCTGGGGTAGTGAATAGCTTTACTATGTTAAATATAAGATGAAGTTTCTTCATCACATATGGTAGCTTAAGGCAATAGGCAAGAGATCCCACTTGATATTCTACTATGAAAAGTCCAAGAGGGGATATGTCTTTAGATTTACTGTTACTTGTATTTACACTTTCTATATAAAGTACAGAAAACTTATTTACAGAGAGCAACTAGGACACATCTTTCACTGATTGCTCTAGAGAAAATCCTCTTCAGAGGGGGTCTCTGCTTCTTCTATTGCAACTACATCCTTTAAAGCCATCAAATCTTTGATCAAATCCTCCCTCTACTCTGCCATCAGTTATTACATGTTGAGCCAGTATAGGCAGTCCTTAACAAGGTAGCTGATTTCTTTGCAGAGGGAGAGATCTTAACTTTTACATTGCATCAACATCTATGGGGACTCCAAGGGACTAGGATGGGGGTAGAAGCAATGGCTTTAGAGAGGCAGGCATAGAGAAAACTAGAGAGTATACCACAGATAGAGAGGATAAATAGGAAGCAAAGATCCTGAACAGGAGAGCAGATACTGGACATTACGAGAACTGAAAAGCTTTATTGGTGAGCTAGACCTGATCAATTCTCTGGGCCATGTAATACTATCCTTTGAGGTCAGTGTCAATAGGTCTTCCATAGAGCATGGTAGTAATTTGGCTTTATATGTTTGTCTGGAGTCCTTATCTGAATTTCATGACTAGAATCTGTAGATCCATATAACCTATATTGGAAACTAAGGCCTAGAAGCTATCCAGATAGTTATCTACTGTCAAGTTCTCTTAGTGATAAGACAATCCCTCCAAGATGTTTACTGCTAAAGGGGATAAAAGGGACTATTAGTCTGGTATAAGCTAAATATATAGTACCAGGTCCCAATCATATGCTAAAGAGTTTGTGGGAATGAATCAAGAATAAAGGTATTAAAAAGAGAATATAGAAACTTAGCACAGTAAAATAAGATAAAAGTATTTGAAAAGAGTGTAAGCTCAATCTAGATCTGTCTTGTATAGTGTTCCTAAAGTACCAACCTTTATACACTATAACAAGCTCACTATTAAAGTAGTTAGTAAACCACTCCTGGGTGTTAGTGTGGAGTTGTGAGGACTTAGAGCTCAACCAATATAATTGTTCAGAAAGAACTTGATAGAGTTCTCTATTAGATTATATAACTACTTATACAAATATCTGTTGGTCTGTACATCTATCTCCTGCAATCACATGACCCTTACTAATAACTATACATATCTTATATAATCCTTCCTATACTATTTATATCTTTACTATATTATATTCTTGTATGTTTTCTATCAAGTTAATAAATGTACAGGAGATATTTTCTTTCTTTGAAGCCCACTCATAATATAGTCTCCTATTTAAGGTTCCTTGTCCTAAGGAACTTTTCCATCTATTCCAATTTTCTTCCCATCTCTTCTCTCTCTTCTTTTCATACCTTTTTCTTTCCTATCTGTATACTAGTTTGACCATAAACTCCCTTGGTAATTCTTGACTAAACTTCTTCTCTTCTTCTTCCAGTTTCTGTCATCTAATTTCTTCAACCTCTTCTCTATACTCTTTTTTGAATTCTTTGACCAATTCCTTTGCATTTTCTAAATTCTCCCTTCATTTCTATATATCTGCCTCTACTGCATACTTCTTCCATTATACTAAAATCTATTCTTCCCCTGTACTCTTCTTTTGTTTAGAATTTTCTCTATCTCATACTCCTCTTCTCCATCTATAACTACTGGTTGGGGTGATACTACTTTTTGGCTCTGTATTTGGGGTTTGTACAATTGTACTCTGCTTATATTGACTACTAGATGTATTTTAATAGTTGAGGATAATTCAAGTTCAATTGCATTTGTTGAAACAACTCTTTTTACTTTGTATGGGCCTATAAACTACTCTATTAGTTTCTCTATTCTCCTTCCTTTCATTTGCCACTTTAAGTCTTTTGTATTTAGCATTACTAAGTTTTCCTTTCAGTATTTATTTTCTTCTCTTCTTTTTCTATCTACATACTGCTTTATTTCTTCTTATGCCTTTTTCAATGCCAACCTTGTTTTCTCCTGAATTTCCTTCATTCTTTTCACAAATTCCCCTGCCACTTCAAATCTTCCTCTCCATTTCCCTTCAAACTCCATTATTGGATCCTGCCCACAGTTTGCTCTAAATGGCAATACTTTTGTTGCTGAGTGGATTTTATTACTATAGGCAAATTCTGCTGTTTCTAGCTATTCTGGCCATTGCTCCTGCCTATAATTGATAAACATATGGAGATACTGTTCTAGCTCTTGGTTTACTCTCTCCATTTATCCATCTGTTTGTAGATGATAGGCTGTTGACAGCTTTGTCTCAATCTCCAGCATTGTATTCAGCTCCTTCATTACTCCTACTGTAAATTAGGGTCCTTTATCTAATATAATGCTTTCTGGAAGCCCATGGAGTTTCTATACTTGATTTCAGAACAATCTTACTAGTCTCTTTGCTGACATTTTCTCTGTAGTAGCAATAAAGTGGGCTATCTTTGCAAATCAATCATATACTACCAATATTGCATTATAACCTTGGGCTAAGAGAAGCTTGGTGATAAAGTTGGCACTAATATACTTCTATGGTTTTTGAGGGATTGTATTTGGTATAAGCTTTCCTGCTGGAGCTTCTACATGATTTTTGTTCCTTTGATAAGCATTACATCTATCTATATATCTCCCTATCTCTTTTATCATTCCTGGCCACCAATAGTTTCTTTCTACCAATTCCACCATTTTCCACCTTCCTTCATGCCCTCCTACTAGAGTATCATGATGCAGTCATATTATTTCTACTCTCAAGTTTCCTTCCTCTAGCATATAAATTCAATCTTTCTTTAGTACCAGTTCTTCCTTTATCAACCATTCTTTCTTCTTTAGCATTTTTGCCCCTAACCTTTTCAGCTCCTCTACTGCTTTGACTACTCTTTTATCCTTCTTCTGTACCTTCTTTATCCTTTTCTTTAGACTTTCCTCCTCAATCAGCATTTTCCCACTCCATCTTACTTCCTTTTGTATCCATTCTAGCTTTATCAATGTTCTATCCTTGTTATTATTTTCTACTCTCTCTTGCCAGTCTTGTAAGAACTTAGACTGAGACATTTTAGAACTACTCCTAGTTCAAGTTGACAAGAAGAACTTGATGGAGTTCTTATTTGATTATAGTACACTACTTATACATCTCTTGTGTTTACTTCTACTTATAAACTCCCATGCATCTCTTTTAGTTGTTCCACTGATTTTCTAATTAAAAGAAAAAGAAAAAGAAAAAGAAAATAAATAATAACTTAGCCATTTTTGGCTGTGTCATGACAAGTCTAGTCTTCTGCTCAGTCCATCTGCCTTCTCCATACTCTTTTCTGGTATATGCTTAAGTATGAAATTGAACCTGAATAAGTACAGTGCCCATCTGGCTTGTCTGTGGTTTAGCTTTTGACTAGTCATAAAGTATTGCAAGTTTTTATGGTCTATTCATATTTCAAACTACACTTTTGCCCCTTCCAAGTAGTATCTCTATGCTTCCAAACATCTGATTACTGCTAGCATTTCTTTGTTGTGAATTTCATAGTTTCTTTTGGTTGGATTCATTGACTTAGATATAAATGCTACTGGTCTCTATTTTCCATTCTTACATTTTACCAGTAACATCCCTTCTATCATATAGTTAGATATATTAGCTTTGATCTGCATTTCTCTGTCTAGATCTGGTACTACTAGTACTGGTTCTAATGTAAATACTTTTTTGATACTCTAGAATGTTTCCTTCTACTCTTTTCTCCATCTCTACTTTTCTTCCTTCCTTACTAGTAGGTACAACAGTGCTGTTACTCTGGCAAAATCCTTGATAAACTGCCAGTAATAGTTGGCTAACTCTAGAAATTTCTATACTTCTTTCACATTTCAAGGAACTGGTCAGTTTAATACCCCTTCTACCTTTTTTTTCTGTATCTCTACTTCCTTTGATCCAACTACTACTCCTAAGAACTCCACCTCTCTGACTTTCTACTTGCACTTTTTTAGTTTTACAAATAGATCATTTTCTTCCAGCTACTTTAATACTTTCTCTACTACCTTATCATGCCCCTCCTCTATTTCTGTTGCTATGATAATATCATTGATAAAGGTTGTAGTAGTTCTCTGGTTGATTATATCTCAGAAGAGGTCATTTATCATTGTTTGGAAAGTGGCAGGGGAGTTGGTGAGTCTAAAGTATATAACTGTGGACTTATATACTCCTATATATATTGTAAAGGTTATCTTCCATTCATCTTCTTCCTTAATCCTGATATTGTTATATCCTTATCTCAAATCCAACTTTGTAAATACTTTCTTACTTTCCACTCCATCCAGGATATTAGCAATTAGTAGTAATGGATAGCTGTTTTTTATTGTCCACTAGTTTATGTATCTATAGTCCTATACCATTCATTGCTTTCTATCCTTTTTGGCTATAAAATAGACTAGATATACACTTTTTTCTTTTTTGGCACAAATCCCTCTTTTAACTCAATTGTATGATCCCAGGCCTTTTGTACTGGCATTTGCTCTAACTCTGTCTTTCCAAATACTTTCTTTCACCTCCAAAATCTTTTCAGCACTAATTCTCTTACTACTTTCTCATCTGGCTTTTTTCCTCTTCTTACTTGCTTTTTTTCTTTGTTTTTCCCTATTTCCTGGTTTCTTCTACACAAGGGTAGACACCTTGTCATTTTTACCTTCCCTTCTTTCAGTTAATTTTGGGGTTATATACTACCAGCTATAGCATTCCTAAGATCACTTCTGTCCTTCCCAGATTACATATATCTATCTTTACTCATTTTACATATCCTTTGTAATACAAGTTACATTCTATCTCATATGTTACTATTTCTTCACTATTGTCTGTTCTATCCACATTCCTGATCTGGATTGGCCTTGCCAATTTCTCCTTTTTAAATCTCTATATCTCCACAAACTTTTTATTTACAAATAACCCCATTGCTCTGCTATCCAACAATACTTTAACAGATACTCTTTCATGAGTATCTATTTTTTCCACCTCCACTTGTATCCATACTTCTCTTAGTGGTTTCATTGTTCTTCTTACATCTCTTACTCCCTCAATGTTTTGGGTACTTGATTCATTGTCCAATTTTATATATTTCAAAATATTGTACTTATTATAGAAGAGCAGCCAGAAGCTTACTGGCCTCTGTTCTCTTTTGACAACTCGCCTCCCTGATTGATTCTTCTTCTCTCTCCAACTCCCTGTTTTTTACTTCTATAATCCCAAGCTATATGTCTGAATCCCCCACAGTTAAAACAAATTTGATATCCCTCTCTCCTATCTCCTCCATTTACTGCTATTGGTTCTGGTCCAGTTTCAGTCTCTTTATACTAATTCTCCTGTTTAATTCCCTTTTGAATTCTTCAATAAGAGACTGCTTCTTATATCCACTTCCTCTTGCTATCTTTTTAAACTTCTGGATATACTTGTCATATGTTCTACTCCCCTGTTCTATTGTCCTTAACTGTTCTACCTTCACTCTCTTTCTCTTCTGTCTCTCCAAACTTATTCTTTATCTTTTTAAATAGCTCTTCTACCATCTCTATCTCTGACTCTCCTTTTGATAGCTAATCTAACAAGTTATTCTTCCATGCCTCAGCTACTCTTCCTTGTACATAAGATAACACCAAGACTATCTTTGTTGCCTCTATCTCTTCTATTATCTTCATACTCAAATATAAACAAGCTACATTGATAAATGTGCTCACTTCCTCCATCTTCTCTCTATATATAGGAGACTTGGCTACTTCCACTTGGCTTTCTTCCTGCTATTGTAGCATAGTATTTACCTGCTGTTGCAGACTAGCGATCAAGGTGAGAAGTTGTTTTTCTTGAGATAGTGGAAGTAGGGTAGGAGTATGTGACTTCTTGGGTTACTGTTGATGAGACATAGATAGTAGTAGTGATAGTAATGATGATAATTCCTCTTTTTCTGAGGACATATAAATTTCTTGGTCAGATAGGGTAGCTATGGTATCTACTTCTAGCTACTAAGGGTAAAACAACTATTATCCCTAAAAAGAGAACCTCTACTCTAGACAGAGCTTTAAGAGCTTTACTGCTATTTCCCTGTATAGACAGATGATAATGCACCTGTAGTACAGAGTAGATAGCAAAGAAAGAGTATATAGCAATACCAGAGAGTAAGGTTAGGTCTCAAAGTGAGAACACTAGTATTGTCCAAGTTCTCTACCTGTAGTCCCTAACTGACTACAAAGTTCCTTTTACACCTGGGATCTGGCTTCCAAAAAGCCTGTGAGTACTGTGCTCACTAACAAAGATGATGATGAGAGTAAGTATTGGCAAGGCCTCGAGGTAAGGGGTTGCCTAAGGTATTGAGTTCTAATATTAAGATATAGACTTAGAACTGAAGCTCTGACTCTAACCAGTGATGATTGAAAGGGAAGAACTGTTGTCACTTAGCCATAAAGACTTATGGACCACTCGAGGTGAGTGTTCAGGAAAAACTCAATAGAGTTCTCTATTAGATTTTGCTATTTACTTATACAAATGTTTGATGGTCTATGCACCTATCTCCCACAATTATATGACTCTTACTAAGTACTGTATAGTTTATATAAGCACTTCCATGCTATTCATAGATTAAGTCTGTTATGGTTTAAGTAGTGTTCTTCAAGTTGAGGGATATATACGAAAGTATTTCCCTCTTAGGAACTATCTCATAACAAGAACTTGATGGAGCCCTCTATTGGATTTCTTCTACTTATACAAATATCCTATAGTCTGTGTACCTACTTCCCATGGTTACAAGACTATTACTAATAACTATATAGTTCTTTTATATAATACTGTCTTATACTATTTATATCTTCCTTGCATTATATTTCTGGAGGTTTTCCATTAAGTTAATAAATGTATAGAAGATATTTTCTTTCTTTGGAGCCCACTCATAACAATTTTCCTCCAGTTTCTTTAATACTTCTTCTACCAGCTTGTCATGCCCTTCCTTAGTGTCTGTGGCAACTATTATATCATCAATGAATGTAGCCATATTTCCTTGATTTATTATATCTTGGAATAGATTATTCATTATAGTTTAGAAGGTGGCAGGGGAGTTTGTCAGTCCAAAGTATATAACTGTTGGTTCATATGCCCAAATATGTATTGTAAATACTGCTTTCCACTCATTGCCTTCCTTGATCCTCATATTGTTGTATCCCTATCTAAGGTCAAGTTTTGTGAACATCTTTTTCTTTTCTACTCCATCCAGGATATCTATGATTAGAGGTAAAAGATACCCATTTTTTACTGTCTATTGATCTACATAATGATAGTCTTGTACCATTCTTCTTTTGCTATCCTTCTTTGCTACAAAATAAACTGGTGAGGTCTGTGGCAATTTTGATAGTTGAATGTACTCTTTTTGCAGTTGATCTTCCACAAATGCTTGCATCTTCTCTCTTTCCTCTCTTGACAGCAAATACACTTTCCCTTTTCTTAGCACAAACTCTTCTTTCAATTCTATCATATAGTCCCATGGCTTTCTGGTGGACATTCTCTCCAATTCTTCCTTTTTGAATACTTTTTTCTACTTTTAGAATCTTTTAGATACTAATTCCTCTATTGTCTTTCTTTCCTCTGTTTTTCTCACCTGCCTTCTTCCCTGCATTTCTTGCTTCCTTTTTCCACATATTGGTGGACACTATGTTATTTTGACCTTCTCTTTTTTCCAGTCTATCTCTGGGTTATGAGCCGCTAGCTAGGGTATATCCAATATCACCTGTCTTCTCTAGGTTACATATATCTATTTGTACTCTTTCAATATGTTCTTTAAAGAATATATTGTACTCTACCTGATAAGTGATTGCCTCTCCAACATTTACTATTCCATCTATATTTCTTACTAGTAATGGGGTTTTTAGCTTTTTTAGTTTAAACCTCTTCTCCTTTGCAAACTTTGTATCTATAAACAGGCCTGTCACCCTACTGTCTAATAGTGCCTTTACTACTACTCCTTTGTGGCTCTCTAATTTCTCTAACTCCACTTTTATTTATACTTTTCTTAGTGGTTGTAGTATATGCCACATATTTCTTGCTCTCTTAGTATTGTTGTGACAATTCAATTTATTTTCCAGTTTTTCTGGATGCAATACACTATACAAATTATTGGAGACCAGTTAGGAGCTTACTGTCCTCTACTTTCTTTTGCCAACTCTTGTAGTATTTCTACTACCCTCCTCTCTCTTTTCTTTCTTTGCCAACAATTTTTGGCTATATAGCCCCATTTTCCACATACAAAGCATGTTCTATCTCCCTCTCTTCCTTGATCAACATCTATTACATTGGAGTCCCTTACTAGCCCTGGCTATCTTTCTCTATTCTAATATCCTCCTCTATATTGACCCTCTGTTCTCTACATAATCTAGCCCCCTGTTCCCCCATATGATCCTCCACCAAATCTCCCTTGTTGCTGTGTATTTCCTAATAGGTACACTGCATTCCTCTCCAATATTCTTTCTTCTATCCTACTTTGCTTCTGATTTCTATCCAGTCTTACTGCTCTCTTCTGCTACTTCTCAATTATATAGGAAGGGCTTTTTGCTTCTGCTAACTTCCTCCTGATCCCCTTATTTAACCCTCTTTTGAATTTCTCTATGAAAGTTGCCTCTTATACCTGCTCTCTCTTGCAATTTTAAATTCTTGGACATACTTGTCACACATTCTTCTTCTCTGTTCTATTGTCTTCAACTGTTCTACTTTTCTTTCTTCCTCCACTATTTCTCCAAACTCATTTTTCATTTTACTAAATAACTCTTCCATCATCTCTACTTCTGATTCTCTCTTCAATAACTTATCCAACAGATTGTCCTTCCATGCCTCTACCATCCCTCCCTGTATATAAGATAGCATCCAGGCCATCTTTATTGATTCTGACTCCTTTGTTATCTTCATTCTTAGATACAAACAAGCTACATTGACAAATACTCCTACTTCTTCCATTTTTCCACTAAACAGAGGGGACTTTGTCATCTCTACTCTTGATCCTCCACTTTGTTGTAATAGGGTGGCCACCTACTGCTGCAGACTGGTGATTAAGATAAGAAGTTGCTTTTTTCTAGTAAGAGGTGGTAGTATAAGAGCAACAGATTGCTCTGCAGGTTGTTGTTGTTGTTATTGAAACATATATGGTAGTGATGGTGGTGGTGGTAATAATGATGATAATGATGATTTCTTGTATAAGAAAGAGCAGTTTTCTTTGTCTAAACTTATGACTAGCTACTGACTAGAAAAGTGAAACAATATTATTCCTAAGAAGGGAATTTCTAAGCTAGACAGGCCTTTAAGAGATTACTGTTATTTCCCTGCATAGACTGATCACAATAGACTAGTAGCATGGAGCTAATAATGAAAGACTAAATACAAGCCCACTTGATATAGAGGTTAGGTCTTAGATAGGGACATAAGTTTTGTCCAGGCCTTTTACCTACTGTTCCTAACTGACAGTGAAGTTCCTTTTATAGCTAGAGTCCACTATCCAAGATACTTGTGAGTGCTATACTCACTAGCAAGTATTCCAGCTCACAATGTCATCATATACTGTAAAGGGACCACACCAAACCCCACTTCTAGTGCACTAGTAGTAGTGCACTGGAGTGATCCTACAACTAATTAAATTCCAATTACCTCATATTTAATTAGTTGTCTATTCTTGCACTCTTGTTCCTAATTGCTGAGATGGTCTGTAACTAGAGAAGTAATATATAGTGTAGATTACCCTCTAGGAGCCTCATCCTATTCTCTGAGGTTTCTTCTAGAGATAAGTGTAAATACATCCTAGAGTCTAATTATATAACTGAGATTTCTCCTGGAGTCCACTCTACTCCAGTTGCTTTCACATATACTATGTCCACTTCTTGGTTGAGTCCAGCAGTGATAAGATCACAAGTCATTAATAGACCTTTGATCTGTTACTTTGGTATCATATTTGTCTAAGTCTGTTCTAGATTAAAAGTCTATAGTATTTCAAAGATGTTCTTGAGTTTTTGAGTTCTAGAGTATCAACATTGATAGTCTGTCTCTAAGAAACCTAATGCTAGCTCATCAGTCTTGTCTCTCGAGGTATATGCTATTAAGCAGATGACAGCTTGATAACTATCTAGTAAAAGTGACCTTTGGTGGTCTTTTATATATCTAAGGGCTTGTAGAAGGTTTTTTTTATACTTGAGAACATAGTATTAAGGTTAGAGCATGATTACTGACTCTGTTGTGTTAGGAGATATGTTTTGAAAATATATATAAAAATCTTGATGAGTATATAATTTCTATCCAAGACAATACAGTAACAGGACTTGAGATATATATAGCTCAAAAATCAATCTCTACTTGAATATTCCAGTAGTAGAATAATGATGTTTATTAAAATATCAGTAGAGCAAGAATCTGTGACTATTTGTGACAAATATAGTATAGTACTGCATTTGGTAGAGGAGTGGTAGGAAAGTAGTAGAGGAGTGGTAGACAAATTGCATTGCTTAAGGAACTAGTACTATGGATGTTAAAATACTCAACTTAAGGAACTTAGATAACTGCTTAAATAAGGGATCTTAATTCTACCTTTCAACAATGTTTACTGTTATAATCCTGGCAGTATCTTCTATCACAACTGCTAATGATGTTAAAGTCAATGAGCAAGTTAGTCTAACAATTCAGTCTTCTCTCCAAGTCTTAGCAGCAACAAGGATTAGTTTTGATCAGGTTTATTGCAAGTATGGTATAACAATATCAATAATTTGCTGTCTACTTATATAAAGCAATAGAAAATTGTAAAGATTTTTTGTAGCTACATAAAAAGAAAGTCTATGAACTATTATACCAAAGAATAAGCATAGGATCAACAATGATCTACAAGAAGTTTGTCAGTAAATAAGAGAAAATGTACAATAAATTAAAAACAAATATGACATATATATGGTGATAAGAGAGCTCAGAGTAGACATTTCAGAAAGGGTTGACAAGCTATTATACAAGGGAAGATATATAGAGACCAAGACAAACATTTTATAAAAAGAAATAGGTCAGTAAATAACTAAAAAGAAAAAAAAATATGTAAATGACCTACTGGAGATTCTACTTGAGATAGAGGTAGAGACATATCTAGGGAGGGTTAATAAGGTATTGTACAAGGTAGAACATATAGTAGGAGCGAGACAAATGTTCTAAGAAAAAAATAGGTCAGTAAATAAATAAAAATAAAATAAGAAATTGGGCATGACATAATAATTAGTCATATCATCCCACATATCAGAAAACAAAACCAGCATACTGTTGTGCCAGTTCTTTGAAATTTCCTTGCTAAAAACTTGTATCTGCTATCCTACCAACTATTGTCTAGTGCCTGGGGCTATTGTAATATGGGTGTGGTAAGGGCTCTTTCTTGGCCCTGGACAAGAGAATGTCTCCATCTCCCCTTTGTCTAGTAGTTCAGTTTTCAATAGCTATAGACTAGAGGGTTTGGGGTTTTAGATGCTATACTATTTACCCTAGTGGGATCTGGGAGCTTGTTTTCTACCTTTTCACTTGCTAGAGTGCACAGTGGATTGTCTTCTCTCACAGATAGAGTTTATAGTACTTACTAACCTATGTTTCTCCATAGGGTATTTATCTCTGCTTTACTATGTGTTTTCCCTTCATACAATGGCTCATTTGCACCCCCTGGACATGCTCTCACACCCAACTCATATCTAGTCTTAGCTACATTGTTCATATATTTTATTTTTATTTTATCTGATTTACTGACCTTTTTTTCTTAGAATGTCCATTTCGTCTCTATCATATGTTCTCTCTGTATAATGCCTTGTCAACCTTACCTAGACATGTCTCTGCCCCTGCCTCAAGTGTAATTCCTGGTATATTGTTTGTATATTTCATTTTCATTTTTATTTATTTACTAATCTTTTTTTTTTCATAGAACATTTGTCTTGCTTTCACTATATGTCCTGCCTTGTACAATGCCTTGTCAACCTTACCTGGACATGTCTCTATGTCACAAACTTCATTCGGACCATAACTCCAGGAATACTTGACCAATTTCAACAATCTAAATGGCCACCAAAAGCCCTTAAGAAGACCTTTCAAATGGTACCAAAAACATCTCAAGGCAGTCAGTATTTACCAAGTTATCAGCAGATTAGTTGGCAATTACCAAGTCACTAGACACTAAATCACTGATATCTCAGAAACTACTTAACATAATCATTTGCTTCAATAACCATTGTGAAGCTCTCTTCAATGTACTTCTTTCAGCTATAAATAAGCCCCAAGGCAATAAGATCCCATGGAGATACAAGGTCCTCAATGTTTGTATATAATACTGATCTTTACTTATAGATTATCATCTATTCTTGAATAGAACAAAGGACTGTCCTAAGATGGTTAGGTTATCTCTATTTCAAGAATAATAGCACTCCTATATGTAGAACAATAGGTAGTGATTATGTGATAGGCTGTTCTAGTGCATAGACCACTATAATTATGTATTTAAGGACTGTATGTCTGAGGATAAACCTCAGACTTAACAACATCTTTTGTCACTTGTCTAACTTCACTTTTTTGAGTCCTTTGATTACCAAATCAGCAAATCACAAATCAGTAAGTGGCCATTTGTAATAGTTTGTTAAGTCTACTGTTTTTTGTTCCCATTGTCTCTGCAAAGGACATAGGGTTGAGTTCATTCCAGATGTAGGTCTAGGGGGCTATAAGGGGGTCTTTTTGTCTCTGTTACAGGACAAAATGACTTTTCTCAGGGTGTCTCTGTTTCTGTTATAGGACAGATGACTTACTGAGGGCTCAGAGTGAGTTTCTGTCAAGGACCTATCTCTATAGTAGGCTGGACCCCAGGCATAAAGAAGAAGGTCTGTCTCTCAAACTATTGGGAGCAGGCTAGCTTATATATCACAGCTGGTCCTAAAAGACTTTGGATTTGTGTAAACATTTTCAAAAAACCCTTGCAGGTGGCTGGAACTACTCTGAGATCCCTATTCCTCCTCCATAAGCTAGTGTAAGAAACTGGATATAACATCAAACTCTCTCAAGACAGAACCTATGTTGTTGGAAAGATACTTTTAGTATAGTTGTAGTATAGTTTCTGCCCACCACACTTCATCCACTGAACTAGGGATGTTATATTCACTTTTGTCCCCAAGCCATGCCCACCATCAGAAACACCAAGACTCTTGCTGAATAACTCTTGCTGAAAAGTGTGACAAAAAAGTTATTGCTAGAAAGGATAGGAATGGAACCTACTCCATTCACTAAACTCTATGATAGACTTGTTGAAGCAGACCCCTACTTGTACAAAGTAGACGACTTCTACTTTGTATCCTGTCCTCCATAACTATATTTTTGCAAAACAAAAAAGTTATTATGTATCAAGGAGTACAAAGAACTCCTAGAACCCACCTTGGATCACATATCACTATTCTTTACTAAGATGAGTGAAAACAAGATCTGGGCTAAGGATCCACAGTATAACTCACTGTGGAAATGGTTCAATTGACTATAGGATATAATTATAGAGCTAGACAAAATTGGTCACAAGCTCACAACCAAGGAGTGGAAAATGCTAAAAGATACTTATAAGTACCTGAAGAATATAGATTTTTTCAAACCAGTTACTAGAGTACCAGAGATTTGTAAAGCTCTTCTAGAGCTCAATATCACTATTCCATAGATATAATATAATTGGAATTGTATTTGGTGTAACATAATGGCATTAAGAGGCTAAATTTGGATGTTTTTTCCTTTTACCCTCTTGAAAACATACTCAAGAACCATAATTAATTACTTAAATTAGATATGTCAACTTTCACCAACTTCACCACTACTGTTTCCTTTGCTGACTTTAGTGCTAAGAACTAGGACACACTTATCAGAGATGGCATTAGCCCTGAGCATATGCCTTGGAATGAGACAGAGATATGAATGCTGTGAAATGTGTATCAGGGTACTACTCTGACCCTCAAGAACTATGTTGATCAGGTGCTCAATGGAGCAATTAATTACTATAATGGTGCCTTGACCACCATATACAATAAAATTGCAACTTTGGAAACAAAAGTTGTCTATCTTTAGAGAGAGCTGACAAGACTCTCTGGAGGGAACATTGTTTCCAAAACCAAGGTGCTAGAGCCACTAACATTCACAGGCTCTGAAAATAAGATGTATCTGCATGACTAGTTGAGCTAGACTGCTCTATACTGTTCAGCATCTGGTATTATATTGGATGATCAGAAAATCATATATGCTCTCACCCATTTACATGCTCCCACCAGTACATATATGAAATTATATTATAACAAGGTTGAAGCAGAATTGAGTATTGGTTCTTGGGGAGACTTTGTCCAAGAACTCAAAAATATTTACAAACAATGAGATGACAAGGAGAAAGCAAAGAAGGAATTAATAGTGCTCTGGATCAACAAGGACCTAGCAAGGAAGAACTTTGTCAAGTATACAGAATAATACAGGATGTTGGCAAGAATTGTCAACTATAGTGATGAAGTTCACATTGACAAAATGAAGGAGGTTATCTCTAACAAGCTGTGAAATGTGCTTGTTATCTATGAAATAACAAATCAATCTCCAAAAACATGGAATGATTACCTCAAATTGTTGATGCAAGCATATAAGGCCTTATATCTGGACAAGACCTAGGGCACAATATTTGGTCTAGAGGCAATTGGAGAGAAGAGTAGAAAAAAGAAGGACCCAGATGCAATAGAAATAAATGAGATATAGAGAAAGGAAGAGAAGAGCTTGCAATACTGTTAGATATATGCTAGAAAAGGCTTTAAGAATAAGTCAAAGACACACAATAAGTCAAAGACACACAATACAGTAGACTGTTATGACAAGCCTGGTAATGAGGACAAGCATCCTTATAAGACCTCTTTCCAGAAACTATCTCCACCAGGTCCAAGCAAGAACAAAAATCAGTCATTTAGCATGGCTGATGAAGATGTTGGAGAAAAGCAGTAATAACCCAGATTCCTCTCCTGAGGACGTCAAAATTAATAGTGTATTAATTGAGAAAATCCCTGATCCTGTTCCCCTGAGTGGAAAGGGAAAGAGGACACCCAAATTGGATTTTCCCTTAGGACTATAGAGTATAATATTTGTGATCTACAGTCAGAGGAAAGTATATTCTCTATTAGCTTGCAAAAGTTGGAAGTAGTATTGGAATCTTGTAATAATATAGTGCGCAACAAGACTACCTCCTTTAAAATTCTAGTTACACTTTGGGTATATGAAAAGAAAGTACAGACCAAGGCTTTAGTTGATTCAGAAGCTACCATAGACTTTATTGATAGAGTTGTTGTAGAAAATAATAACCTGGTAACCTATAAACTGGCAAATCTGTATTGTATAATCAATGTAGATGGCACTCCTAACAAGACAGGACAGATAACTGAGTATATCTAAGCTTATATAGAAATTAGATCGCACAAGACAATCCAGCACCTCTTTGTTACCAATTTAGAGAATAAGGAGATGATGATTGGATATTCATACTTGTATAAGCATAATCCAAATATTGATTGGTAAAAAGGTCAATGGAAGTTCACCAGGTATCTAGATACATATACTAGCAAAGCCTGTAAAATACAAGAGATAGAAGCAGAAGCTAATGAACTTCACCTTAAACCGGATATCAGTAGATCTCCCTTATTGGATGACATAGGAGATAAGGACCCTGACAACCATATTCTTAGCTGGGCAGATATAACTGACCCAGGCAGTCATTAACAGATGATAATAATTGCAGCTATACTCAATAATCTATCACAAATGGCCACTTACTGATTTGTGATTGGTTGATTTGATAATCAAAGTGTTCAAAAAAGCAAAGTTAGACAAGTGACAAAAGATGTTGTTAAGTCTGAGGTTTATTCTCAGACATACAGTCCTTAAATATATGATTGTAGTGGTCTATATACTAGAACAGCCTACCACATGATCACTACCTATTGTTCTACATATAGGAGTGCTATTATTCTTGAAATAGAGATAACCTAACCATTTTAGGGCAGTTCTTTGTTCTATTCAAGGACAGATGATAATCTATGAGTAAGGATTAGTATCATATGCAAACATTGAGGACCTTGTATCTCCATGAAATCTTATCACCTCGGGTTCTATTTATAGCCAAAAGAAGCGCATTAAAGAGAACTTCATGATGGTCATTGAAGCAAATGATTATGTTAAGCAGTTCCTGAGATATCAGTGATTTAGTGTCTGGTGACTTGGTGATCACTGACTGATCTGCTGATAACGATAACTTGGTAAATACTGATTGCCTTGAAATATTTTTGGTACCATTTGAAAGGTCTTCTTAAGGGCTTCTGGTAGCCATTTAGATTGTTGAAATTGGTCAAGTATTCCCAGAGTTATAGTTCAAATAAAGTTTGTAACACAATTGAGACCAATATGGGAACTCAGATTGTGAAGACACAAAGACCTAAAAGGCTCATGTGCCAGAATAGCTATACAAGTATGGAAATGTGTTTTCAAAGAATAAGTCAGAGAAAATGCTAATATGGAAACCATATGACCATGCAATTGACTTTGTAGAAGGTACAACACTTTCCAAACCAGCCAAGGTTTATTTGCTCTTTCTAGCAAAAAGAAACTTTCTTAATATGTGGATCAATGAGAAACTTAGAAAAGATTATATCTGTTCATCTACTAGTATGTATTTCAGTTTTCCAATGCACCAGTGACCTTCCAAAGTATGATGAATAACATAGACTTGATTTATATATGACTAGTAATGGTGTATTTAGATGATATTCTAATATTTGGAACATGTTTGAAGGAATACAGGTAATTGGTCAAGGAGGTGCTAAAAAGACTTCAATTCAACAATGTTATCGATAGGCAGTGAATGCTCTTAGTCATCACCCTAGATGGATGTTCAAGAAGAACTCGATGGAGTTCTTCATTGGATTGGACTCCTACTTATACTATTTTTATAGTGGCTGTACTACTAGTCTACAATCACATGTTCTTCCAGAATGTTCTGTGATCACTTGACCTTGTCATGTGATCTTAGTTCCCACACTATTTATATCTCAACCCTATTGTATGTCTTGAGGTTTTGGATCAAGTGTTCAAATACTTGGGAACTTATTTTCTTTTTGGGGCTCTTATAACAAATAATCTCTACACTAAAACAGAAAAGTGTTTCTTTAAGCAAAGTAGTATCAAGTATTTAGGCATAATAATTTTGGAGAATAAAGTACAAATGGATAAGGAGAAAATTTCAGGAGTTCTAGAGTGACCAGTACTGACTAAGGTCAAGCAAGTACAAGCATTCTTAGGCTTTGCAAATTTCTATTGTAGGTTCATTGAAAACATTGCCAAGATGTCAAAGCCACTCTCTAACTTGACCAAGAAGGATAGTACCTGGACTTGGGGCATAGAGCAACAAAATGCTTTTGAGGTGCTAAAAAAGGCCTTTACCATGGCTCTGGTCCTGAGAATACCAAATGACAAAGATCCCTTTAAGTTATTAACCAATGCCAGCAACTTTGCAACAGAAGCTGTCTTATCACAAAAAGACATACAAACCAACCTGTGGTACCCAGTAGCTTTCTTTTCCAAGTCATTAGATGTCTATGAAAGGAACTACAAAATCTATGACAAGAAACTACTTGCAGTAATTCAGGGACTAGAGGAATACAGACACTATTTGGAAAGATATCTATATAAAGTTGAGATCTGGTTGGATTATCAGAACCTTACATTTTTTAGAACAGCTCAAAAGCTGACTAGAAGGTAAGCAAGATGGGCACTTTTCATGACTTGTTTTGACTTTGTACTCTATCATAAACCAGGAAAGATGATGTAGGTAGAAGACTCTTTGTCTAGATGAACAGACCATGAAATAGGGACAGACCTCAATAATATGAACCAGGTGTTGCTAAAACCTGAGTTCTTTGCTATCAATGCACTAGAGGCTAATCATGAGATGCCAATAAATGACAAAATAATCCTAAAGGAGGTCAAAGCTGCACTCTTATTGGATAAAGTCACTAAAGACTATAAAATATTACTCAAGTCTAGTTCTAGAGAATTCAGAAAATCCTTGCAAAACTGAAACTATGAGAATGGACTACTCCTGTACAGAGGGAAAGTTTATATTCCCCACAGTGTGGAAGACACCTTGTGACAACAGATCATCAAGATGCACTACAATTTGCCATCTGCCAGATACTGTTACAAACTTCATTTGGACCATAGCTCCAGGAGTACTTAACAGATTTCAACAATCTAAATGGCCACAAAAAGCCCTTAAGAAGACCTTTCAAACGGTACCAAAAATGTCTCAAAGTGATCAGTATTCACCAAGTTATCAGCAGATCAGTCAGTGATCACCAAGTCACCAGACACTAAATCACTGATATCTCAGAAACTGCTTAACATAATCATTTGCTTCAATGACCATTGTGAAGCTCTCTTCAATGCACTTCTTTCGGCTATAAATAGATCCAGAGGCAATAAGATCCCATGGAGATACAAGGTCCTCAATGTTTGTACATGACACTGATCTTTACCTATAGATTATCATCTGTCCTTGAATAGAACAAAG
>Ga0153977_1000104_pt1 | contig 23701 bp, 16 predicted proteins | sample TSGA061MetaG_FD_104710 | JGI IMG/M metagenome (GOLD analysis project Ga0153977, IMG submission 104710) | Attine ant fungus gardens microbial communities from Georgia, USA - TSGA061 MetaG | ecosystem: Host-associated > Fungi > Mycelium > Unclassified | place: USA: Georgia, Yuchi Wildlife... | reverse complement strand
ATAACAGATAAATCTTTTAACTTTGTATTTAATTTAATTAGTTTATTTGGATATTCAATAATTTGAGTTATTTGATATATTGTGGAAGATATTAAAATTGTATGGTAATTGGGTTAAGTTTATTATTTTTTTTTAGTTTCCTTTTTTTATTTAAGTTTAGATTTATAAATTATTTAATATGAAAGATATTTCTTACTATAGTAAGATTTACTATGACATTTTTTATTATTACAGTCTGATTAATTATTCCATTAATACTATCAGTCAGATTAACTATAACAATCAGTTTAAATAATAGAGTGATATTGAATATTCCACTTTAATTAATAATGAGAGTCAGATTGAATATAAAATTATGATATTAAATTAGAGTGAGATTAATAAGGAGAAAGGAATGATAGTTTGAGTAGTAAGTAATTGGAATAACAAAGAATTGAACTTATATCGAATCATTATGAGTGGTTAGGTTTACCATTAAGCTACAATCCCAACTATTTAAAATAATTAATTACTATTAGTTTGAGTACAGCAATACTATGATTTGAACATAGAGCACTAAGTCATGAGGTTAGTATGTTAGAGCGAGTTACACCATATCGCATTAAAGAAGAAAGAAAAATCAACCTTAACCGGGATTGAGAGGATATTTTTATAATGAAGATCTAACGTCGTACCGTTTGACGATAAGGTCAGCTAGTGATAAGGTCAATCAGGGAATTGAACCCCGCTCTCTTAATTACAAGACCAACGGTCTACCAAATGAGCAAATTAAGGTAGTGATAATAAAGTATTATTAAAAATAAAAACAAAAAATGAAAAGGAATTAGTTTAAAATGATATAGCAATCGAATCAACTATAATAATGCCTTAGTATTAAGCATCTCCTATTCTATTTTTAGATATGATACTTCGAGTTTGAGATGCATTCAACTTTTATTACATTGTTATGTGGGTTATCTCAATAGTCAAACTGAAAATTTGAATCAAATCTGAGATAGAAAGTAAATTTTTAATTAGTAATGATAGTGAGAATGACTATAGATAACATTAATTGTTATCCTTTCGTACTAAAATCAACAATAATAAGAATAGTAGTACTGTAGTTGATAAGAAGCGTACTGTTTCACAATGTGCTGAACCCAAAATCACGATACCTTTTAATCAGCGAACAGGTGAACCCTTCTAAGGTGTTACAATCCAGATGATAGGTAGAGCCGGCATCGATGTGCCAAACATCACTTACAATAGCTACTCTTTCGTTATATCAGCCTGTTATCCCCGGCGTAAGTTTACTTCGTTATCAATAGCTATTACTAACTAAACTATTTGTTCATTATGCTCCACTTATGTGCCTGATTGATGAGTTAATCTTTCAGTTTTGGCTTGGTTATGACATAACTCTTCCTATAGGGATTGAATAAATCAATCATTAATTGATACGTAACTTGTTAACAGGACAAAGAAAACCAAACCTAATCTTAGCAATAGTGAATAAAAGATATTTATACCCAATAGGGGAAGCAATATCTTTCCTTTTGGTATAGGGTTATTCAAATACTTTTGAAAATTACGCCCCATCAAAAGTGAGCCCCAAGGGGTGTTTCAGAGAATTGAATGAGAAAACTAACTAAAAAAATAAAAAAAGATAAGAGTTAACATAGAGAAGGATTAATATCTTAAATCAAGAACTAAACTCAACTCAAGTTGAACTCAACCTACTTGGTTACAGTAAAGCTGCATCTTCACAGCTTTTTCAATTTCACTGAGCCTGCGTTCGAGACAGTCATTGGATCATTCCGTCAATCATGCAGGACTTCATTTAAATGCCAATTAATTTGGCTACATTATGAGCCTCAGTGTAAGGCCGGTATTTAGTTACCATTAGATGAGAAGGCTATCACACCAATCTCATAGTATTAGATTAAACCATTGAGCAGAGTTCACACACTATACTCATATTAAATAATAGCAATGTGCTGTGTTTTTGTCAAACAGTTGTCCAATCTTGTCTTTGCTTGATTAGTTAAATTGTACCATCTTTCGGTGAGAAGAAAATAGAACTAATGCATCTCGTTATTGTTAAACGTTAGAGCAGTATTTGCCGAATTCCTTGAACGCAGTTCACTCCTTCACCTTCATTTACTCAACTAGCATACCAGAGTCGGTTTGTATTACGGTATTTCTTATTACATTTCTTGCTCTTTAACTAGATTCAGCCATATCTAACTTATGATTAATTAGATGAAAGCATTAGAAAGAGATTAGTCAGTAATGAGTTAGTTTCATCCTATTATCAAAATCAATTGATTCGATTAGACTTAAGGGCCGTACTTTAATATTAAAACCATAAGCATAGGGTGATAAGGATTGACCTTATTTTCGTTACTCATGTCGGCATTCTCTTTTTAGTTAATTAATATCTTACTATCTCATCTTTAATGAATAAAATTAAAAATGAAAGATCACTAAAAGGTCTGGTACCAAACACAAAACCAAAGTAATGTGAATTTAATGTTTCAGTAATAATAATTAGATCCGTTATATTTTAAGAAAGTGAGTCCAAAGTTAATCAGTGCATTGTTACATGTTCATTTAAGGATAATTATTGTCAAACCCACCTACTGATTGCATGAGGATATCACGATCATTTTTTTCACTTAATATTAATTAGGAAGCTTAACAATTAATAGGGGTGTTTACCAATTACAAAAGTACCTTATCACACAATGTCTGACTCCAATTATTTTAGTTATATTATGAAAATAAATTATGAAGATAGGGCGTACTGCCCCAAACCAAAAAATTTATATTTTAATCAGAATTCAGTGTTGTACCATAACAAAATAGTTTAATTGGGCTATACTTAAATATATTTCGCAGAGAACCAGCTATCTGTGAATCAGATTTGTCTTTCACTTGCTTACCTCAGTTATTCGATAGTTTTGCAACACCAACCTGTTCAGCCGATCAGTACTACAAAGGAACATAATTAAAAACAAAATAAAAATAATTAAAAATAGTACGCGCTTTACCAAGGTAAGATCATTAACTTTCGGGTCTACTCCCTCTTACTTTAACTATTGCTGCAAGGACAATTGCTTTCACTAATTAATTAATTAATTAAGTTGCAAAAGAGAGTAACTTACCGACCCTTTATACAAAAGGTACCTACTTACAATTATTTGCTTGTAGTGCTTATGTTAATTCCGCTAACCCCCTCACGGTACTATTATTACTTAATGATCATATTTAGCCTTAGAGATAGTGATCCCTATGTTCAATCACAGAAGCAATTTACTTAATTAAGGCCTTACTAACTTTCGCTCACCGCTACTAACTAGATCTCTGTTGACTTTTCTTCCTATGAGTACTAAGATGATTCAATTCCTCAAGTTTAATTAGATCTGTTTTCAGATTGGAGTTAAGTACTATTAGTTCAATTTCTTCCCTTATTAATTAAAATCAGATTCTTATTACTAAAGTTACTCTTTGTTTTCCTATACTAATCAATAGCTTAGGTGAGATACGGAATTATCGTATTGTTCTTTTCTATCAAATTCAAATCATTATTGTTACTTAATCAGAAGGGGTCACACTGGATTATTATCTATTCAAGCTGCCGTATCAATCAAACTAAAAGAAAACCTCAATGAAAGGTAATATGATATGACTAACATTACTAAGCAATCATAATTAAAGCTAAATGCTTACTATTAATTGAACACAAGTGGGAACATTCAACTCAACCACTACAGCTAATTACTCTCTTGTTTAACATAATGTTTTAATTAAAAAAAGTAGAGAGAGAAAGGATTACTATTAACTCAAGCAATGGTTAAATGAAAGAAAGAGAAGATAACTAGTAGTTGAAGCTATGATTATTAATTCCAATAGAATAGAGTCAGTAATATTAGACTGAAGCGATGATCAATTGATAAAATTAAAATTCAAATGAAAGAAGAGATGAATAATTACTATTAAAGCCTTCATTGTAACTCCTAATAAGCTTAGATAGTAACTCCTATTAAATGATAACAGTTAATCCAATGAAGAGTGATAAGTTAGTACTGAACCTATCATTATTATTATTTAAAAGTTAAATAAAGTAACACAGAGAGGTAAATTAGTATTAAAGCTATCGTTAGGATCTTTTTTTTATTTAATGAACACAGAGTGATAAATAACGATTAAAGCTATCGTTATGATTAAATATTAAGTAAAATTAGAAAGAGATGAATAAGAGAGTGAGAACTTACTATTGAAACAATGATGAATTATTAAAAATAAGTAATAGTATTATGAAGAAAGAGAGTGGTTATTAATATCAACTGAAGCTATAGTTACAATTATTAATTAATGAATTATGATTATCATAAGTGAATGTGAATATGAAGTGATCAATTACTACTCAAGCTATCCTCTTACTTAATAATAAAATAAAAATATACTTAAGTTATAGATTAAGACTAGATTAATAACAATTAAAGCCCTCATTAGAACTATAATAAGAAAATAACACAGAGTGGTTAACTAGTAATTCAAACAGTCATTAAAGAAAAGAATGAGAGTAAGTAGTATTGGTCTGAAGCAATCAGCTTTTAATTATTAATCAAATAGTACAGAAGATCAATTACTATTAAAGCCTTCATTGTGAGAATAACTTAATTAATTAGTGATAAATTTCAATTCAAACTATCGTTAGATAATTATTAATGAATTAAGATACTCAAACTATCATTAGTTACTTATGATTCATTATAGATAAATTGATTTCTAAAATAACCCAAAGTGGTGAACTAGTTACTCAAACTATTATTAGATATTTAATTTTCTCTTTAATTAATATTAATATTATAGTTAATAACTTACTATTCAAGCTATGATCTCTTTAATATTATTAAAATAGAAATGATCACATAAGGTCAATTACGATTAAGGCCTTCATCTCTGAATAATAGATGAATTAAAGAATTAAGATTTAAGATTAACAATTAATATCATACTTAGAGTGATAAGTTAGTACTCAAACTATCGTTTAATAATAATTAATATTATAATCAGATAAGAGTACTTGCAACTCAACCCTTAGTTAATAATTATCTTAATGTTTAATATTATTCTCTACAACTATAATTACAATTACAATTCGAACTGAGTGATTAATTACTACTTAAGCTATCAATCTTTTCTCTTATTATTAATAATAATACTACTACAATTAGTAAACACAGAGTGATTAATTCTTATTCAAGCTATCATCTTCTCATTATAAATTAAAATGAAATGGAACAGATATTACTACTTGTAACTCAACCCTTAGTTAATAAATTTTTTAAATTTAAATACTAAATGATTAAAATACTCACTAGAGTAATTAGTACTGAAGCTATGATCTATATTACTATTAATTAATAATACTATAATTATATTAGTAAATGCAGAGAGATTAATTCTTATTGAAGCTATCATTTTTAATTCTAATTCTAATTCTAATTCTAATTCTAATTTAAATTTTAATTCTAATTGAATTTTGAAATAAGAGCTGAATGACTAAGTGATTAATTACTATTTAACCTATCATCTCATAATTTAATATTTTCCCCTTCGGGAAAGAAATAGTGACTGAAGCTGTGATCTTAATTATTAAGATCTTAATAAGAATAAAATGGAACTAAGTTATTACTTAAGCTATGCTTTCATTCCTTTTTTAATTAGAATAAGAATAGTAACTCGATAACTAGGCTTTGAGCCTATCATTATTAAAATAAAATAGAACTCTTAACAATTGATAGTAATAATTAAGTATTAATTAATATTTAACTTTAGTTTGAGTTAGAGTTAGAGTTTGTTACTTATGATTAAAGCTAAGATCTCTCTCTTCTCCACCTTAGGTGGAGTATTAAATTAAACTAATCTTATTGTGATAACTAACTACTGAGCCTATCATATCTACTCTTAAAATAAGAAAAAGAATTAGGTGAGAACTAACTACTGAGCCTATCATTATTAGAATATTAAATTAGAAAAAGAACAAGCATTACTCTATTCTACTGAAGCGATCATTGATATTTCTGTTAATGAGCAGTTAGTTGTGATGATTTCTGTTATTAATTAGCAGTTAGTTGTGATGATTTATTAATTAAATTTAACTTTATTAATTACTACTGAAGCTATCATTGTTACTTATGATAATGAATGAATGTTTAATTGAACTTTTCATTGAATACTTCTTATTCAAGCTATCATTTCATTCCTTCTCTCTTAATTAACTATTATTCTTGATTTATTTAAAATTATTCTTACTTGATCACTTGTTCACTTGTTCACTTGTTACTTAACCTATCATTTTTTTATTATTCATTACTTACTTTATTCTTTTCTACTTAAGCTATCATTTCATTCTTAATGTTTGATTAACTTCAGCTACTAACTTCTTATTCAAGCCCTGATTATTCTTCATTTAATTCACTTTAACTATTAATAGTTACTTTAACTTTACTAATTACTACTCAAGCTATCAGTCTAATTCTGTATTTTGAAAAGTACCTATTTAAGCCTTAATCTTTTTTAATTAATATTAAAATTAAAATTTAACTTGAGATAACTTCATTTAATTCTTTAGCTTACTAATTACTACTTAAGCTATCATTTGATTTGATTTGATATTACTATTAATTCATTCATTCTTTTTTAAATGAGTACTACTTATTCAAGCCTTCATTACTATTTAGTATTAGTTAAAATTGATTGTTACTGGGTTTCTTTCCTCTCAAGCTATCATCTTTTTCTTTTATTCTTAATTAAATTTCTCATGCTATTCACTGCTTTAGTAGTAAGTTCACTCTTAACAATGCATACCTAATTATTGAAAAAACTCAAGGAATGAGTTGGTAGTGATCTCCTCTTTGATTAAATTATTAAGTAACTACTAAAATAATAATAATAACTTGAGCATGATGTTGGGTCTGACAGAATACTATTCTGTAACATGACACATGCTAATCATACAACAAACTTGAAATTAATAGTACTCATTAGTGATTCTGACTAAAAGAATTAATCAATTTGTTAGTGGTGAATAAGTGAGGATAAAAAAAGAAATAAGAATCAAAAGTTCAGTTAGATACTGCCATTAGTTTAATACTAAGAGATAATCATTATCGCTTTTGATCACGCTTTTTCAGTTTAATGGTAGTTGGCCTAGTAAAAGTAAGAGCAAGCCGAAGATCTGTAGCTAATGATGAGTAGTCAGAATAGCCACGTTGATTATGAGAGAACAGTCAACATAGTAATATGCAGCAGTGGGGAATTTTGCACAATGATCGAAAGATTGATGCAGTTAACAGAAAAGGTGATAATTGAACACTTTAAATATTTTTATATTAAAATCAAGATGAAAAATTCTTAAATGAATAGTTCTTTTTAATTAGTCAAGTGAAATTGATATTTAAATAAAAACCTTTTGATCTTTTTTCACTAAGGAGATTTTGGATCTATCAGTTCTAACCAAAATGTGTGCCAGCTGTTGCGGTAAGACACAGGGAGCTAGTATTTGTCATCATGGGGTTAAAGCATCCGCAGGATTACAGTTTGATCTTAAGATCTTTCTTTCTGTTGGAATTGAACGAATATGATTAGGGAACCTTCTAAAGTAACGATGATATGTCTTATCTCTGAGGGAACGTTAAAGACTAAGGTATTAATCAAATTTTCAATTAACATTAATGGATGAGAGCTATAGTAGCAAATTGGATTCGCTTCCCAAGTAGTTATAGCTGTAAACGATGAATGCTAATTCCTTCCCATTAAGAAGTGAGATAAGCAAAAGCGAAAAGCATTCCGCCCGAATAGTACGTTCACAAGAATGAAATTCAAAACATTAGACGGTTATAGGTAATAACAGTGAACCATGTTGTTTAATTTGATAATCCGCAATTCAACTTACCAGGCCTTGTATACTCTTCAATTAGTTAGAATTACAGGTGTTACATCGTTGTTTCCAGTTCGTGTCGTAAGACGTAAGGTTTAGTCTCATTAACGAACGATATTCCTTTACTAATCTTAAAGTTAGTATGACTTTAATTAAGGCTTAAAGAATAATGGAAGCTAAGACAAATCATTATGACCCTAATGGCCAGGGCTAAAGACGTGGCACAAATGCAATACTAATGTCATGCAATATCATAATTTAAATATAAAGCAAAATTGACCAAAACATTGTAAGATATAAGTATTAATCAGTATTTTTTATAACTTATATGAATTATTAACTGAAACTCGTTAATATGTAATCGGAATTGTTAGTAATCGCGATTGAGGACCTCGCGGTGAATTAAACCCCTATTTCGCACTAATCACTCGTCGCACGCTGAAAAATAATTATGCTGATTCACTATGTGACTTCGCTCAGGGAAATGAATGAATTTGAGTAAGAAATACCTCATTGAGAGACAGATAGTTATTGATTTGTGTTAAGTCGAAATACTGTTACTGTAGGGGAACCTGCACTGGGCTTATGTACTATGTTATTCAATATTCTCATCTCATTTTTCAATTTTTTTTATCTAATATTAATAAAAGATAATCATAAAAAGAAGAAAAAGATGATAATTTAATAGGAAAAATCGTTGACTTCAGTTCAATTCTTGGGAGTTCAAATCTCTCTCATCTTGTTATTTGATAATATTCCGAGATTAATTACTACTCATGCCTCCGTTCTTAATATTTAAGGTTATCATATCATTATGACTAGATTAATAATTACTCATGCCCTCATTACTTATTATTATGAATTCCAGTTAGAATAGATAGGTTACTATTGAAGCAATGATTCACTTTTAATAATTAAGTTATTATTGAATTCTTACTACTGAAGCCTTCATTATTTAATATTATTAATAATAATTACTTTCAGATCAGATTAATTTCTACTCAAGCCTTAATCATTAACTATTAATTCAAATGAAAAAAAGGAATAATAAGTAGATGATCAATTACTACTTAAGCTATGGTTCCTTTTCATTATTTAATAAATTTAGAGTTGATAGGTTACTACTCTAGCTATCATTTACTTTAATCATTTTAATTTTAATTTTAACTTTAATTATTACTACTGAAGCCTTCATCTTAAATTTGAAATGGAAGTTCAATTTGATAGATTACTATTACTATTAGTTAATTTAATTAGATTTGATAAGTTACTACTGAAACTATCATTGAATATTATTATTCTGTAAATTAAGATAAGATTAATTACTACTTAAGCTATCATTTCATTTCTTTATTATTTAAAAATATTACTAACAAGATAACTAACTAGTTAAGCCTTGATTATTTTAATTTTTTTTAATTAAATATCAGACATGATTAATACCAACTGAAGCTATGATTAACTAATATATTAATGAATAAGAAGAACAGACAAGATTAATACTAACTGAAGCCTTGATTAAAGTAATTGAAATGAATAATACTAATCTAATTAATTAAAGTAAATCATGAGAGAATGATATTAAGACTAGATTCATTACTACTTAAGCTATCATTTTGATTTTTATTTTAAATTTATCAATTGATCACTAACTATTAAGCCTATCATTACCTTATTTATAAAATAAGAAACTCGATTAATTATTACTTAAGCCTTCATTTTGATAATAATACTTGATAGTCATTATTACTACTAATATTATTTAATTCTCAAACTATCATTACTTATTATTATTAACTTGATTAATTACTACTGAAGCTTTCATTCACTTAACTTAAATTAGAACGATAATAATAACACTTTGTTAATTACTACTGAAGCGATAGTAAAAATAATTCATTAAAATGAGAAAGTAAGAACTATTAGTATTAAGACAAGATTAATTTCTACTCAAGCATTCATTCTTTTCGTTTTAACTTTAACTTTAACTTTAACTTTAACTTATTATTACTTTATTAATTACTACTGAAGCTATCATTTCAATTATTATTATTCTAATTAACTACTAGAGTGATCTAACTCAAGCCTTTGGAGGAGATAAGTTACTACTTAAGCTATCAATTATTATTGAAACTAATTTAATTATTAATTCTTACTTGATTAATCATTACTTAAGCTATCATCTTCTCTTATTTTTTAATTATAGACTAGAATACTTACTACTTAAGCTTTCAATTTAATTTGAAATTTAATATTTAATATTTAATTATGATTATGATAATAATATTTTAATTTTTATTAATAACTAGAGGTGATAAGTTCTGATTGAAGGTATCATCTTCTCATTAAAATAATTAAGAACAAAAGGTGAGTTAACTTGATTTCTTACTACTGAAGCTAACAATTCATTTCTTGAATTTCATTAGACTAGATTGATTGCCACTCAAACTATCATTACTTCTTATTCTTAGTTGTTACTTACTTGATTACTTTCTATTCAAGCTCTCATTCTTATTATACTATTAGAGTGATAACTCTCAACTCAACCTGCCATAACTACTATTTAATATCGTGATTAAGTAACTAATGATGATCTTATCATTCCTACCATCGATCGTGATCAATTTCACTTTCTAACACTACTAAAACTATTAAAATATTAAATTCCTATCTCTCTTTAATGAAGAAAAAAATAAGAAAGAAAAAAAAAAGATAAGGTAATCTGATATGGCTCAAAGAAAACAAAACATATTTTTCTCTCTATTTAATAGCTACATCATGGATAGTCCTCAACCATCCTCACTGAATTATTGCTACAATTTTGGTTCATTATTAGGCTTAACCCTAGTGATTCAAATCTTAACTGGAATATGATTAGCAATGCACTATTCATCTCATATTGATTTAGCATTTAATAGTGTTGAACATATCATGAGAGATGTTAACTTTGGTTGATTCCTGAGATACGCTCAAGCTAATGGTGCATCTTTCTTTTTCATTTGTGTTTACTTGCATATAGCGAAAGCTCTTTATTAGGGTTCTTATCGTTCACCACGGGTTCAATTGTGACTAATCGGTGTAGTGATCTTCATAGCACTAATGGCCACAGCCTTCATGGCTTATACTCTTCCTTATGGTCAAATGAGTCATTGAGGTTCAATTGTAATAACTAACCTTTTTTCAGCAATACCGTTCATTGGTAAGGAATTAGTTGAGTTCATTTGAGGTGGGTTCAGTGTTGGTTATCCTACTATTCAACGCTTCTTTGCTCGTCACTACTTATTACCTTTTGTTCTAGCCGCCCTTACCATTATGCACTTAATGGCACTTCATTCTCATGGTTCATCTAACCCTATCGGTTTAACGGCTAATATTGATAGAATAGGAATGCATCCTTACTTCATATTCAAGGATTTGATCACTGTTTTTGTCTATTTAATTGCCTTTTGCTATTTCGTTTTCTTTAATCCTAATGTATTAGGTCATTCTGATAATTATATTGAAGCTAATCCTTTAGTAACTCCCGCATCAATAGTACCAGATTGATATTTATTATCATTTTATGCAATATTACGATCAATCCAAGATAAACTTGGAGGTGTAATAGCAATGTTTGGTGCAATTTTAATTTTATTATCACTTTCTGTGACAGATCGAAGTCTAATTCGAGGTAACAGCTTCAAAGCCCTATCAAAAGTGCTCTTTTTCTTATTTGCTTGCAATTTCATCTTACTCGGTCACATTGCTGAGTTGCAGGTTTAAGTTTCCTTTATTCAAATAGGTCAATTAGCAACTTGTTTCTATTTTAGTTATTTTTTAAAATTAGTTCCTGTGATCACCTCATTAGAAAATGTGCTTATTATTGTTGCTGGTCTCAAATCTAGTATTAATTAAGATTCAACTCGACGGTTTGAATAGATAGTAATCTAGTTAAGAATTTAAAATAATAATTTTCTTTAAAAGGAAAGATAGTAACTAACAACTCAAGCTATGATCTAATTTAATTAATAATAAGAAATTAATATGAGAAGAAAAGTACAGACTAGACTACTAATTGTTCAAGCTATCATTTAATTCTTCCAACCTTAAGTGGAGAATAAGAAGTGAATTAGGTGAGAACTTACTACTCAAGCTATCAATTAGAATAATAATAATATGAATAATAAGAGCCATAGTAAAGAACTAGTGATTGAAGCAATGAATGAAATAAAAATTAAAATAAGTTCAAGAATGAGAGTAGAATGAGAAACAGAGTTAATTACTTAAGCTATCATTAATTGATTATTATTATTTATTTAAATGGTAAGTGAGAACTTACTACTGAAGCTATCAATAAGATTACAAAATGATAAGTTTAATTAATAAAGGAGAGCAGAGAGGACAACTACTAGCTCAAACAATCATTAAATGAAAAGAAGAAGTGAATTAGGTGAGAACTAACAACTCAAGCTAATAATTAAGAAGAATGGACTTTACTACTAGTTACTTAAGATATCATTATTCATGAATTAAAACAGAGATAATAACTTACTACTGAAGCAATAATTGTAATTAATTATTAATTAAATGTGAATTAAAAGAAGAGTTGATCTTTAATATTAATAGAAACAGAGATGATAACTAGTGATTCAGGCTATCATCATTACTGAATTTTTGATTTAATATTGAATTATTTTGTTATAGACATAAGAGATAACTATCTACTCAAGCTATCAGCTAAAGATATTAATTAATTAATTAAGAAGTGATAACTACTAGTTCAAGCTATCAATACTTACTAATAATTAACTATAATAAGAACAGAGTCAATAACTAGTAACTTAACCCCTAATTGGATTCTTTGATTAATATTAGTATTATAATTAGTATTAATATTAGTATTAGTATTATTATTAAGATTACTTAAGTGATAACTATCTATTAAAGATATCATGATTAATTATTATAATATGAAATGAGATTCAGACTCAATAACTAGTAACTGAAGCTATCAGTACTAATTTAATTAAGAGATACTTTAATTATTATTATGAATTCAAAGGGGGATTACTACTTATTTAAGTTATCACCATAATTTATGATTAAGAATAGATTAATAGCTACTGAGCCTATGATTACTTTTTAAGTCATGAATGAACAGAGAGAACAACCAACTGAAGCAATCAGTTAAGTAATTAATTAAATTTATTTATTTATTTGTTGTCTTTATTTGTTTAATTGATTCTTTTGATTCTTTGATTCTTCAATCGATATTTACTTTGTTTGAGTCTAATTATTCAAATCAATGATAGCTTTAATTGGTATTAACCTACTATAATTCTTAAAAGAAATGATAGCTTGAATCAGTATTAACCTCTTATGACTGAAATGAATAACTCCTCCTAAGGATACTATTAGATTATTCACTTAATCATTGGTTCAATCAGTATTAACTTACTCTTCACTTCTTAATTTAAATTAGTAACGAATGAATGATAGCTTCAATAGGTATTAACCTACTCCTCACTTAATTATTTTAATTCAACCATAGCTTGAATCAGTATTAACCAACTATAATTCTTAATAACTAATTAACTAATAGTCATTCATTATTATTTTAATGATTAAATCTAGAACTATCGCTTTAAGTGCAAGTTATCTGAATAATTCAGCATCTGTCCTTACTTATCATATTACTTTACTATTATTCTTTACTATCGCTTCAGTTACTACTTATCACTCTGTTAGTTCATTATTAAATATGAATACCTATGCTTCAGTTATTACCTCTCTTTCTTATCGTTTAACTATCGCTTCACTTAGTTTATTTCTAATAGTTTAACCATAGCTTCAGTTACTATTTATCTTTCTAAAAGTTTAAGCATAGCTTCAGTAAGTATTAACTTACTATTCAATTTAAATTTCAATAACTTTATCATTAAATCATTATTTAATCATTGCTTTAGTTGGTATTAACCTTTAGTGTTATTGAGTTCTATTACTTAATCATTTCTTACTTGCTGTAGTATTAATGATCGCTTCAATCAGTATTAATCTTGTTATCATTATTTAATGAATCATTACCATAGCTTCAGTTACTTCTTCTCTACTCTGTTAGTTACTTATCATAGCTTCAATCAATATTAACCTTGTCTCATCATTTCTTTTAATCATCGCTTTAATTGATACTTATCTATTCTTATCTATTTTTCTAATCTTTCATTACTTATTATCATTGTTTTAGTCCTTACTTTTCTATCTGTTCTTACTCATTTTGTTCTTAATTAAACTTAATCATCGCTTCAATCACTATTAACCTTCTATCTGATTTTCTTATTATTAATCTTAATCACCATTGCTTTAACTAATACTTATCTGTTCTAGTCTTTTATTCTTATTTTTCTTAATCACGTCTTCACTTGGTACTTCTCTATTTAACTCTCTTTTTGATAATTCTCCATTAATCTTTAGGAAAAATAGCAAATTGCTTTAAAATTAAAATTAATTATTAAGTAACAACTTGTGATATCTCTCATTTGGGGGTAAGACACATTACTTGCTATGTAATGGACTATGAGTTCTGATAGTTTCGACTCCTTTTCCTTCCGCTGCTATATCACTTTCATTATCATTAATTTTTAATCTAATCTAGTCACTTTCACTAGGAAGTTAATATTATATATATTTCCCTAACTAATCATTGTGAGTTTAAGAATCTCAATAAATTAACGTATTAAGTAGTGGCAATCTTAACTTTAAATCCAACAGCTCCATTAGTATGATTAAATCAATGCTTTCCTATCATTAAATGCTGAGGCATTAATAACTGATTTTATCGTAAAATAAATTTAGTCTGAGTTACCTTAGGGGTAGTGAATGGTCCTTTAATTAATCTCAGTTTCTGACTACGAGAAATAGTTTTAATAATACGCCCTTTAATATTGAGAGTTAAACCTAACATTAATTTGAATGGAAGGAGGGGTTGAATAAGAAGAAGTCGGTTAGTAGAGAGAGCAGTATTGAACTTAAAATTAGAATAAGTGAAAGTGGAACCAAAATTGATAATGTTACGATTGTTTTGATCTATCACTTCCTGTCTAACTCAAGCCATAAGCTTAGAAATAAATTTAGCTCTGGATAAAGTATTAACATTAGGAAAAGCCTTATTAATCTTATATCGATAAGAAGTAGAAAAAGTTTTGTATTTAGTCTCAACAGCAAAGGAAAGAAATTGAGAGTAGATTTGAGCGGAGTAAAGCGGTCGTTGCAACTTAATTAATTGAAATTTAACTTCTTTCTGGTAGCAACTCTCAAGTCAGCCCATGATTCCAAAATAATCCTCATTAATTAAACCATTAATTAAAATATTAGTTAAACTAGTGAAGGTTGATTCAAATTTCGAATTAGGCTTATAGTTAAATGGAGAAAAATAAAAGAAAATGATAGTCACTTTGTTAATACTATGTTTAAAGATGGGGTCAGTAATAAGTAATCGTCTCTCAAATGAATTAAAATCAAAATGAAATGAGAGTGTTAAGTAGTAACGAAGTAATGATATCACAAATCGGTCTATGATATTAATAGTCAATTCATTTTTCTTATCATAATTGAAGGTTTGAGTAGTAAGTCGACTAGTAATAGAAGATCGTTGTAATCGATAGCCATGTTGACCTATTAACTTAGGTAAGTGATCAAGACTCTCATGTTTCTGACTAGATATTTTTTTAGCAGTCAGTTTGACTATAGTCTTAAAATAAGATAGTGTAGTAGCAAAACTCATAGTAAAAGAAAAAGCATTACATATGATAGTAAAGAGTGAAATTAACAATGTATTGAGATCTCAGTGATGTTAACTGGAATTAACAGTGAGAATTTAATTTATCCTATTATTTGATTACCCAATGACGGGTTGACTAGTTATTAATCTTGTGTTCAGCTTATACCTCAACCCTCCTCATCCACTAAGCTTACATTTCATTTTATTTTTTCACTTCTTTCACTCTATTCTAACTATAATAATTAATAATTATAATTAAAAGATACTATTAAAAAGAGACAGGGAAAGCATCAAAGAGAGCTAAAAGAGAAGGGGCAAGTAATAGGAAAGCGAAAACGAGAGGTAATAATACAATTCAACAGAAATTAATGAATAAATCAGACCGAAGTCTTGGGAAGGAAGCTCTCACTCATATAAAGGTAAATATTAAAATGATCGTCTTAATCCCTAATGAAGCTCCAAAAGATGCTCCCTCTATAGCGAATAATGGTAAATTAAAATTAAAAAAAGATAGTGAGAAAAGTGAACCAATTAAGTTAGTACTTAAGTAACCACCTAAGAAAAGAATCACGTTAATAGCAGAGATCAACTTGATGTTTGAGTACTCAGCTAAGAAGAAGAAAACAAAAGGAGCTCCTGAGTATTAAGTTAAGTAACCTGATACTAGTTCAGACTCGGCTTCAACGTTGTCAAACGGTGGTCTATTTGTCTCAGCAACTGATGCGATATAACAAATAATGAATAAAGGTAATAATGGTATAGCAAATCATATTACTTTTTGAGTCTCGATGAAAGCTGTAATGTTTAACTGTGCGGTTAACATGAGACAAATAATAACAATAGTAGTCAAGACAAGTTCATAACTAATTAACTGCGCGGTGGATCGTATGCTACCGAGTAAGGAATACTTACTATTAGATGATCAGCCTGCTAATAGTACTCCAAATACTCCAACACTTCCTATTGCGAGATAGAATAGGAGACCATATTGTAATTATGAAATTGCTATTGCTGGACCTAGGGGGATTACTGCTCAACATATTAAAGCAGAACATAGATAAATGATAGGGGTAATTATTAAAATAATGTAGTTAGATTCGCGAGGCAAAATGATTTCTTTAATAAGTAGCTTAAGAGCATCAGCGAAACACATTAGTAAACCATAGTACCCGACTGCATTCGGTCCAAGCCGTCGTTGCATGAAACCAAGAGTCTTTCTTTCTGCTATAGTTAAATAAGCAACACTTAGCAATATGCATATTACGAGGATTAATATTTCAATTAAACTAAATAACATTCCTTAGTTTCTGAGATCAAAATGAATTTGTGAATCAATACCTCAGCTATCACACTAGATTCATTATTTTCTATTTTACCATATCACTTTAATGAAGAAATTAAAATCTACTTAGTTTTCCGATAGAGAGTAATAGTTATTGGTCCTATTATATTAATAGTAATATAAAAGCCAAAATAAAAAGAAAAATAGCGTGTTTACTATAGAGCAAAGTACCAATTAAAGATAAATGATTGATAGGAAAGAAATTAACTCAAGTAGTGAGATAAGTAAGAGACAAATTCAAATTAAAGAAATTAAGATTAAGAGATCATTGGTTCCCTAGAAAGGGATAAAGTGAGATAAGATTTTTATTAAAATAATAATAGCCCACTTAAAAGTGAGAGTAATGAGAAAATGAAGATGAATGGTCAATCTCGCATAGTAGAAACAGAAGTTAATTCACTGTATTGAACGTTAAGTAATGATAAGATGAAAAGAAAAAGAATTGCTATTGCTCCTATATAGATTAAGATATAAAGTAAGCTCATTATTGATAGTCCTATTAGATAGAGATAGAAGCTTACCATTCCAAATAGTACTATGAGATTCAATATGGAAATCACTGGATTTCATGCTATGACAACTCATATAGCGGAAGCCAAAATCATCAAACTCACTATGGTTAGTAAGGAATTATCATGCATTGCATTAATATTAGTCAGTTGAAAGAGAGTCATTGCCCTAACGAAAGTGCCTCATTAATTTTAATTTTAGTAGAGGTTGTATCACAGTAATCTCACAATAAGATTAATCAATTTAATTAAAAAGATGCCCTTAATATTAAGAACAATCTTAAAATTGAATAGTACCAAACAAGAATTGAACTTGTGTCTGAGCATTAACAGTGCTCCGCTCTAACCTATTAAGCTATTGGAACAAATTTCTTTCGATTTCCCTAATTAAAGTACGATTAAAGATGAAGGAAGTAAGAATTGAACTCACGAAAGCTAATAAGCTATTGAGACTACAGCTCAACTCCAAGTACCAGCATTGGATATTCCTCCTAACAGATCGAAATTCATTCATAGTTACTTAATAATTTAATTGCCAAGTTCCACTCTGTGTTACTATTAAAGCTTAATGCTTCTCTAGCTCTCTGAAGTAACTCATTGCATAATACTTACTTAATTAAATTTGAATTATTCACTATAGCCCTTATTACTTCTTCTTTAACCTATCATTTACTTCACTCTATTAATACTCAGACTAATTAATGAATCTTAATCTAATCTAATTCTCTATAAGTGATAGAGATAAGTAGCTGATGAGAAATGAAGGAATTGCGTAATAGCACTAGGGTAAAGACCAATAAATAGAGTAGGAAAGAGTAATATAATTAATAGGAAGAGTTCTCTATTAGAAAGATCGTGTTGAACAGTGAGATGAATTGATTTTTGTCCCCCTGTGAGTTTGTTAGTGAGTTTCATTTGATAACAAGCGCTTAATAGTACAGAACTTACTGCTAAAGCCGTGAGTAAAGGAATACGTTGAAATGCACCACAGAGTGAGAGGAATTCACCAAGGAAGTTAGCTGAGAGTGGAGTACCAATGTTACAGAAACTAAAGATTACTAAATAAAGAGAGAAGAGAGGCATGTAGCTACTCAAGCCCTGGTAATAATGTAATAATCGATGATGATATCTGTCATAGATGACGCCTCCAACAGCAAGGAACAAGGCGGGAGAAACGAAACCATGGGCTAAACACAATAAGATCGAGCCTTCGATCCCAATAAGGTTATTAGCAAAGATTCCTAAGACACAGACACCGAGATGACCGATTGAGCTGTAAGCAATAATGACTTTGAGATCAGTTTGGCGTAATGTGATCAAACTAGTCATAATGATAGTTAAGGTTGCGATCACTGAAACAAAGGGAACAAAAATAACACTTGCTTCACTGAGGTTACTTAATAATAATCGAACGACGGCATAAATAGCAAGTTTCAAGATGAGCCCACCTAACAAAATGGAACCAGCTAATGGTGATTCAGAGTGAACAACAGGCAATCAGACATGCACAGGCATTAATGGTGCTTTAACTGCTATACCAATGAATAGACCGATTCAAACGACGAACTGAAGGTCAAGTGATAAGATAACAGTAGAGATAGCAAGATAGTCCCCTGTGTTAAAAATGAAAATTAATAATGCAATAGACAGCAGCATGAATAGAGAGCTACCGAGTGTGAACACTAGAACATAGTTAGCACCCTTATCTGTTTATTTTGCCCCTCAGATTCCAATGAGTACTAAAAAAGGAGGTAATGTTGCTTCAAACAAGAGATAGAAGCTTAGTAGGTCGAGACAGAGGAAGTTAAGAGTGAGCAATGCTCCTAATAGCACTATGATAAAGACGAATATTCCTTCATTTCTTTGTATATTTTTGTAATTTGATAATAAAGCTAAAGGAATTAATAGTGAAGTTAAGATAATAAGAACTAATGAAATACCATCAATACCTCAAGTAATATTAAAAAAGTTATCAATGAACTGATAGCCTATTTCACTACAATCAAACATGAGAGCATAATAAGTGGTAACGAAAATAATTAAAATTGAAGTCAGAAGTGCTATTTGCTTAAGTAATATTGGTTTATTTATCTCTAACACTTTTATCTTATTCACTATAATCAAACTGACTAATCCTATTAAATTAATTGAGAAAATTAAACTTGTCATCTTCTATAGCGATTTAATGTGATCTTTTCTTATTAGACTTAATTGCTATTTAATTCAATTAAAGATAAATTGATAGTTACTTAATAATTCAAGACTTCTTCTTATGAACCTTACTAGTTTGCCTAATGCTTACTTCTTTAATTAATAATAATCATTAAAACCAGAGATGAGATGAACTTTAACTTTATTACTAATGATTAAAGCCTTCAATAACAATTTAATTTAATTTCACAAATGATATTACTAAGTAACTTCAGTCTGTAACTATAACTCATAGCCAAATGATTACTCTTTTTTCTTTTCTAATAGAGAATGAATTAAATGAGAACTAGTTCTGTTTTCCTACTCAATGCTAAATGATTAGTCTTTGAAATTAATAGAAAATAATGATAGTTACTTAATAACTACTGATTAAAGCCCTCAATACTTAATTAATTAATTATGATAAGTTAAGAAAGCAATAAGTGTATCTCTAGTTATTACTACTTACTTACTCCCTCAATTCTTTATTTTAATTGAACATTAGTCTGTGATCATAACTCAATGCTAAATGACTAGTTCTAATTAATTTAGTAATTAATAATGATAGATAAGATAACTATTGATTAAAGCCCTCAATACTTAATTTTGAATGAACATTAGTCTGTAATCTAATTCAAAGCCAAATGATTACTAATTTAACTTTCTGAATGATAACTAATTTAACTTTAGTTATGAATGATTACTAATCTTACTTTAGTTCTTAAGGCAAAAATAGTTAATCTCTCATGATTACTTCTTACTTATTCCCTCATTCTTTTCTTAATACCTCAGTTAACTCTACTCTATCACTTCTCTAATTAAACTCACTTCCTTTTTAATTTTAGTACCCATTTACAATGCCTCCTTATTATTAATTCAAATAATGATTAATGTTATATTCAATCTGACTGTAAAGAAAAAGATAAGACAAATAGTTAATACCTCTATTTCTAATGTAATTTAATTAATTAATATTAATCTCTCTAATGAAACTGACTGTTAAATGAGAAGATCAGTAAGCAAGAACTAAATGAAAAAGTAATGCCTACTTAAATAAGCCTCTCTGATTATTATTATTATTATTATTACTTTCCTACCCATTATTAATGCCTATATTAATTAATCTCTCTAGTGAAACTGACTCTTATTCTTATTATTAGTACCCATTATGAATGCCTATATTAATTAAAAAGAATCCCTCTAATGAAACTGACTGTTTTAATTATTAATTTTGATTTTTGTTATAAATTAAGTACCCATTATGAATGCCTAATAGGAATCTTCATAAATAAAAAAGGATTAGACTAGGATAATAGTGATTAAAGCTATCGTTATTAAATTAGAATTATAATCAATAATCATTAAAAGTAATATTAAAGTTAATGCTATAAGGAGATAAAGGGCATAAGTATGAAAGAAACCTGTATTCAGTTTTGATACTAAGCGAGCTAAATAATTGAATGTTCTTCAGCTTCCAACGGGACCAATTAGAGATAAAGCTCCTTTGTCTAGATGATGATTTAAATTACCACTAAGATTTAATCCGCCTCTTATTATTATATTATTTAATAGTTGATCAAAGAACAATTTGTTATTTAAAATATCATATACGGATTTCATTATGGAATTATTGAATATGATTAAGAAATGATAATTAAATTCATAAGTGAGAATCAATAGGAAAGTACCAATTAAACCATTAAGAAGTGGTAAGAGTTTGAATAGGGAAGGAATGCTAAATTCAGTCTCAATAAGTGACTCATGGCAGGGATGAATGAAAAGAGCGTTAAACTCAAGACCAATTCCAAGATATGCTTATCTCAACAAGTAACCTAGGGATATTGATCCTATTGTTACGGATTGTCATAGGGAAAGTCATAAGAATATCTGATTATGAAATTAAAAGATAAGTCAGTTTTGTGTGATTAGGAACATTAAAGAAAGTTAATATTAATATACGAATACTATAAAGTAAAGTTAATGTAGCCGAACTGACAGCTAATCAATAAATAACGAATCCTGACAGATCATATCTACCGAAAGCGGATTCAATAATGATATCTTTACTAAAGTAACAAGTGAGACCAGGAATTGCCATTAGAGAGAGAGAAACGATGACAAGACAAACATAAGTGAAGGGTAAGTACCGAGTTAAGCCTCCGTATTGTCTCATATCTTGAGTTTCAGAGATGAATGAGTGAATAACAGAACCAGCTGACATAAACAAGAGTGCTTTGAAGAAGCTATGACATAATAGATGGAACAGAGCTGAGTTATAACTACTCAAGCCTATTGCTATCATCATCAGACCTAACTGACTCATAGTTGAAAGTGCTATTACTTTCTTTAGGTCATTAGTAACAATAGCAATTAATACCGCAAATCGGTAGTAATTTAACCGATTAATATAATTAAAAAGAGTACGTTAGGAGCATACTCCAAGATGGGACTAGATCTTAATAAGACAAAGACACCAGCAGTAACAAGAGTAGCAGCATGCAATAGGGCTGAAACGGGAGTTGGAGCTGACATTGCAAAGAGTAATCAAGTATGTAGTCCTAGTTGAGCACTTTTAGCTGAAGCCGCCAATAAGAAACAAATCATAATACAATTAAGAGTGTCAGTCGATAAGTAGGGACTAAGGCTATGAACTATAGTAAAGTCAACTGAACCCATCGTTCAGATCATTATTATTAAACCAAGAACAAAAATGCATCTCCACATCGGTTGAGTAGGACAGCAGAGAGCGCTGACTTCATAGCTGATAGCTGTGTCAATCAAAAAGAAATTAACAAATATGAAGTTACTCCATTGAACTCCCATCCCACGAACATAATTAAGTAGTTCCCACTGCTAACTAACACTTCCATGAAGAAGGTGAACATTGCGAGATAGCCACAGAAACGAGGCTGATGTGGGTCATGTCTCATGTAACTGACTGCATAAATGTGAACTAATGCTGAAACAGTCAGAACTGCTAGGAGTAATGATACTGTTAACTTATCAAAGTTAAACCCCCACTTCACTAGTAAGTTATCTATCTCTAATCATGTACCCATTGTTATTGCTCTCTCTTCACTCTTTAATAAGATATTTTTAAATTAATAGAGATTAATTAGGGCAGTAATGATAATTAAAATAGTTGTACCGTACTTACTGAGGGTTTGACCTAACTAACGACCACAAAGTAGTGAGATTAGTGTGGCAACTAGGGCTAAGAATAACACTAATAACATAGTATTAAATGTTAAGAGTAATAGTACCACGTAATCTATAATATGCAATTAGTATCGATAAACCGATAGCTGATTCAGCTCCTGCAAGAATTAATACATAAATACCAAATAATAAACCAAAAGCATCGTCAAACATGAGGGCGGAATGAAGAATGATTAATGTCACACTTAATAACATTATTTCAATTGCAATGAAGAGTAATATGACATTCTTATGGTTAAAAATGAAACTCAATAGCCCGATAAGGAATAACAATAGTGAGATAGTCATTATTGAATTATGAGATGGAATTGTAACCTATTACGGGACAAAATCATTACTTTTTAATTCATTGCTTTAATCAGTAGTTCTCTCGTCTGTCACTTTCTTTCTTATTATTAATCATTGATTCACAATTATCACTTTAGTTACTAGTTATCATGTCTGATCCTCACTTTCTTATTTGTCATATTCAAACTCACTATCATTTCTTTCATCGCTTCAGTCGTTTATTATCACTCTAAAGATCTAATGGCAGAATGAGTAGTAATTAATCAAGTTAACCCCTGAATTATTAAGTAAGTTGTAATGATTATTTAATCATCTATTTGTTAATAAACCCCACCCCCTCCCCCTTAGAAAAGAAAGAAAGCTTCAAAGAATACCAGAGATTCTAAAAGTGTATTAAATAAATTAATATGTTAGACACTATCATTAACAGAAACTTTTTTAAAAAAAGTATTTAAATTGTAGCTCTT
>Ga0153977_1000103_pt1 | contig 23835 bp, 20 predicted proteins | sample TSGA061MetaG_FD_104710 | JGI IMG/M metagenome (GOLD analysis project Ga0153977, IMG submission 104710) | Attine ant fungus gardens microbial communities from Georgia, USA - TSGA061 MetaG | ecosystem: Host-associated > Fungi > Mycelium > Unclassified | place: USA: Georgia, Yuchi Wildlife... | reverse complement strand
TACCATAATCAGCCGGCATTCCTGCGGACTCATGCGATAAACAAGTGACAAAATCATGGTATTAATAGCTACGGATTTGCCGGAGCCGGTCGTGCCGGCCACCAGCAAATGCGGCATTTTGGCGAGATCGGCAATAACAATATCGCCGCCAATACTCTGCCCCAGCGCCAGCGCCAGCGCGGCTTTGCTGTCGCAATAATCCTTGCTTTCCAATATTTCGCGCAAATATACTTTTTCCCGCCGCTGATTGGGCAGCTCAATTCCCAGAGCATTGCGCCCGTTCATCACGGCAATACGGGCGGAAGAGGCGCTCATTGAGCGGGCAATATCATCAGACAGGCTGATAATGCGGGAAGATTTAACCCCCGGCGCCGGCTCCAGCTCATAAAGGGTCACGACCGGGCCGGGATAGGCCTGGGCAATATCCCCTTTGACGCCGAAATCTTCCAGCACATTGGACAGGTTTTGCGCATTTTTTTGTAAAACCTTATGCATTTTCGCTTTATTATGCGGCAGTTTTTTCGGCACAGCCAAATAATTGATGGACGGCAAAATAAAAGGTTTTTGCCGATTTTTGACCGATTTTACCGATGTATCCAGCGCTGTGAAAAAGCGATCCTGCCGCGTCTTTGCCTCTTCCTCTTCCTGTATTTTCTGCTGCCGCGACAGGGCAGAAGGCTCCGCTGCGCCGGCGGCGTCTATATAAGGCTCAAGGCGTTTGTCGCCTCTGGCGGTTGAAAAACGCTGCTTTGCCCGGCTGTTACCGTTTGCGTCTTTGCTGCCAAAATGCAGGCGGCAGAAAAAGGCCAGCCGTAAATAATGATGCAGGATAAAGCCGAAAAAACTGTGCCAGCGCTCATGCTTTTCCGGTTTTTCATTGTCTTCAGCAAAATTTTCCGGCTCTGCCGCCGGAATATTATTGTCACTGCCGGGATAAAACAGCGCCGCTTCCTCTCCATTATTTTTCCGGCCATGACGGCCCACTTCTGCCTGCCTGCGGCTATGAGGACGCAAAATAACCCCGCCGGCATAAGCGGCAAATATCATAGCCAGGGGGAATAAAACAAACAGGGCGGCCAAAAGGATAAAAAACGGCGAAACAGCGCCTGGCAGAAAATTAAACAGGCCGACAAGCTTATCACCGACAACGCCGCCAAGGCCGATAGGCATAGGCCAGCTTTGCGGCGGCGGCAACAAGGCGCAGGCGGCGCTTAAGGTAAAAAGCCCCAGCAGCAAAAAGCAAAGGCGGCGCTTCAGGCGCGGAATATTTTTTTGCGCAATCAGCAATAACCCCCAGAAAAAGGGCGGCAACAAGGCGGCCACACTGCCCAGGCCGAAAAATTGCATGGAAATATCGGCAAAGCTGGCGCCCCAAAACCCTAAAATATTGGTGGGGCGCGTCTCTGCCGCATAATTGTTTAAAGAAGGATCGGCAAAATTCCATGAAGCCAGGGCCGCCGCGGCTGCTCCCACGGCAAAAACAATAAAAATACCGATAAAACTGCCTATTTGGCGAGAAAATATTTCCCATAGGCTGGCCGATTGATAATCATCTTCCATTCCGATAGAGGTCAGGGAATGATTTTTCCGCATATATGTAACAACCTTTTTAAAACGCCGGCAAAACTATACGCAACATGGAATATAACAGGCAAATGCCCCCGTTTTGCGCCCGATCAAGCGCCAATATAATGCAGGCAGAGGCAATAATTGCGGCAAAACTGCGCTCTTGCCTGCACAGATAATGCCGTTCTTGCCAAATTTGTTCCGCTCATCTATGTTAGCGGCAGAGAGTTAACACCTCATTAGCTGTTTGAGATTTTTGCCTGGGTGCGGGCTGCGGGTGAAATAGGGCCGGGCTGCGACAAAAGGGCGCTGTCCTTGCCGGCAAAACCGCTTTATAACGGGTTTTGCGAGTATAGCTTCAGGCGGAGCAGGTGCGCATATGGAAACAGAACAAAAAAACAGCGAGAAACCGCAACAGGCTGATATTATTATTGTCGGCGGCGCTTATGTCGGCCTGTGTCTGGCGGTGGCGGTAAAGGAAGCCTGCCCGCAATTGGATATTATTGTGCTTGATGCCGGGGCAAAGGACGCCTGGCAGCATGATTTGCGCGCTTCTGCCATTGCTGCGGCGGCCGTGCGCATGCTGGACAGGCTTGCCTGCTGGCAGGCTGTTTTGCCTGAGGCTGAGCCTATCCGCGAAATGATTGTAACTGATTCTCGCCTTAATGATCCCGTGCGTCCGGTTTTTCTAACTTTTTCGGGTGATGTTGAGCCGCATGAGGCCTTTGCCTATATGGTGGAAAACCGCCATTTAAATGCGGCTTTGCATAAAAAGGCGGCGGAATTGGGGGTAAAATATCAGGCGGAAGCAAAAGCGACCGATTTTGCCGAATATGGCGGCGGCGTGCGTGTTTCATTGCAAAATGGTGCAATATGGGAAGGGCTGCTGCTGGTAGCGGCTGATGGTGTGCGCTCTCTTATGCGGGAAAAAGCGGGTATCACAATTTATCGTCATGCTTATGGGCAGGTGGGGATTGTTTGCACTGTAGCGCATGAAAAGCCGCATTACGGGCGGGCAGAAGAGCATTTTCTGCCCGCCGGGCCGTTTGCTGTATTACCGCTTAAGGGCAACCGCTCTTCATTAGTGTGGAATGAGAATGAAGAAGAAGCAAAACGCCTGCTTGCCGCTGATGATTTTGTGTTTGAGGCTGAGCTGGAACGCCGGTTTGGCCGGCATTTGGGGCATTTGAAACTGGAAGGCGGGCGCTGCGGTTTTCCTTTTGCTCTGGTGCTGGCGCGCGAATTTGTCCGCCCGCGCTTTGCTTTGGCGGGCGATGCGGCGCATGGTATCCACCCTATTTCCGGACAGGGGCTTAATCTGGGTTTTCGTGATGCCGCTGCTCTGGCTGAAGTGCTTGTCGAGGCAGCAAGGTTGGGGCTGGATATTGGCGCGCTGTCGGTACTGGAACGCTATCAGGCTTGGCGGCGGTTTGAAACTTTCCGCATGGGGGTGACAACCGATATTTTAAACCGCATATTTGCCAATGATTTTGCGCCGCTGCGCGCTATGCGTGATTTCGGCCTTGGGCTGGTAGACAAAATGCCTTTTTTGAAAAATTATTTTATTAAAGAGGCTTCCGGCCTGATAACAGGCTCACCCCGCTTGCTGCTGGGCCAGGCTTTGTAGAAGTATTTGATTTACGCCTTTTTGTCGTCTATATTGGACAGCATTATGGTTCGCCAGTCGGGGGCAGTTTTCGTTAATATAAAATATCCGCTGCTCTGGAAACTGAGGTCAATTAGTGATGCCGGGAGCTAAAAATGGGCGCTGGGAATATGTCAAAAAGAGCCTTTCGTGAAGGGTTTAGAGACGGCTTTTATTCTCCTTTTACTTTCTTTATTACCGCGAATCTTGTCAGATTTTTCTTTGTCTGGGGATTGTCAAGAAATCCTGAATCAAAAAAATGACAAAGAAGCCGAGGATTCTTCTTATTTGATTCAGAAAAAATATGATAGTCGTTTAAAGCAGATATTGGAAGGTTATGAAATAGCTGATTTGGATTGCTCTGTTACGGCTTCGTGGGGGCGTATTAGTCGTTTATTGGCGAAAAATATGGCAGTTGAGGAAAAGCGGACTGATCTGAAATGAGCGATAATATAGGGGAAAGTGAAGCGCGAAAGCCGAAAAGTGACAGTCCGCTGCGGAGAGCGGTGGCGGAGAAGGATATTCGGCAATTGCTTCAGGGGCTACCTGAAGATAAACAAAACGGTATATAGGCAGCCCTTATTCAGGTTCAGGGTGAGTCTGAGCGTTTTTCCGGGCCTTTTCCTTACCCCAAACATGTCGCTGAATATGAGAAATATTGCCCGAATTTCCTTGAGCGATTGCTCATTATGGCAGAAAATGACAATAATTCAGCAACTAGCTTGCAAGGAAAAATTGTTCAAGCCGAAATTGGAAATGAAAAGCAAAAGCGGGTGAATGAGCGCTTAGGCGTTGAAGCACAAGCGAAATATGGGGCGCGAGGTCAGTGGTTTGGTTTCGTTGCTTTTATCTTTTCCCTGTCGGTTTTGTGTAGTGCCGGTGTGATATTGGCCTTGGTTGGGCATGAAAAAACAGCGATAGGCCTTTTTATCGGCAGTGGTGGTGTATTTTTAGCTGTCTTTAAAGCTATTCGTGATTTTTTGAGCGCGAATAAAATGGCCTCTTCACCGGAAAAATGATTTTATTAAAGAGGCTTCCGGCCTGATAACAGACTCACCCCGCTTGCTGCTGGGCCAGGCTTTATAAACTGCTCCGCCTGTTTTGTTTTATTGCTTTTACCTTATATAGGCGGCGTTTGCCGCGTGTATGCCTATAACGGGCAGGGTGTTTTGCCTTTGCTTTTTTGCCGCTGTCTTGGAGCATTCTATTTTCTTATCCCCTTTGATTTCGGGCAATTTTATGGGCTGTGACCTGTGGCCTTATGTCGCATTCCATAAATTTGATTAAGTTTTAGGGTGAAAAGCCGGGCGGGAAGGGGAAGGGACATGGCAACCGGTTCGGCTATTATTGCCGCTGATAGCTTAGGGGCGCTCGATGCGCTTATAGCTGGGCCGGTTGCTATTGTCTGTTTTATAATGAGGATATGGGCCTGTAATCGGGCGGCCATCTGGGATCGCGTTTTATATGAAGAAGCCGGGCCTGCCGCGGCGATGATTGCACAGGCCAAAGCGGGCTGCGTTTTGCGCTTGAGACCGCCTCTGTGCTTCCGGTGTGGCGCGCAATTATTCCATTATAATAGGAGGCATGCGGCGGCCATTTATATTTATCCGGCGCGGCCCAATAAAATGCCCGGCACTGTCACGGCGCATAAGGTGACCCTGGCGATAAATTACCCTGCAATATGGGCGATACAAAACCGTGTCACGCAAATTGCGCTGCCATTATCGCCTTTTACGCCAGAACATGCTTAAAATTGCGCCAGAACATATTTAAAACATTTACTCCATGCCGAGGGCATTTTTATAAAGCTCTATCATTGCCTCTTCTTCCTGCCTTTCATGCTCTTCCTGCTTGCGCAGGCGGATAATAGTGCGCACAGCCTTGGTATCAAAGCCGTTACCCTTTAATTCGGCATAAACATCTTTAATATCATCGCTCAAGGTCTTTTTCTCTTCTTCCAGCCGCTCAATGCGCTCAATGAAAGAACGAAGCTGGCCGACAGCAATGGCCTGTGTCTCATTGGTGATGTCGCTCACTTTATGTTCCTCTATTTTTTATCCGCAGCTTTTGCCGAAAATGAGCCGGCTGCCGGGCCAAATATGAAAATTATTGCCGAATTCAGGATACGCCACTTCCCCAATCCGTATTTCGGCCGCTAAAATCTGCTTATTGAATGCCCGCTATCATGCCCTGCGTCAAGACTTGCCGGGCAGGGTGAACAAATTTTTCTTTAAAAAAGCCGGTTTAAAGTTTATACACAATAGACTGGCCTGTTATTTTCTCCCTATGACTGGGGCGCAGGCAAAGGCGGGGTTTGGCATTTTAAAATTCGGGTAAAAACATGTCAGGAAAAAAAACGCCGATACAGGTTTTGTCTTCGCTTTTTTCCGGTCGCAGTTTTTGCCGCAATTTGATATTTTTGTCATGCGGCGTTTTGTCATATATGTTTTTGCCGGTTTTAAGCTCCAATGCTTATGCCGATTTTCGCGTGTGCAATGCTACACAGAGAAAAGTAGGCGTGGCTATTGGTTACAGAACAAAAACGGGGTGGATAAGCGAAGGGTGGTGGCAGATTGAGCCGACAAGCTGCAAAGCTTTGATCGATGGTGATTTATCCTCGCGCTTTTATTATCTTTATGCCGAAGACGCAGACGGGACACAAAAGTGGAATGGCGCGGTCACCATGTGTGTCAGTGAAAATGAGTTTAAAATTGACGGGGTGAAAAATTGTTTCCCCCGCGGTTTTCAAAAATCCGGTTTTCGTGAAATTGATACGAAAAATCAGGCCGGCTGGATGGTGCGCCTGACTGATGTGCCGGCAGCTCCTGCTGCCGATAAGGCTGAAAATAAGGCAGGGCAGGCCAATAGACCCCCGGCAAGCCGTTAGGGCGCTTTTACTGAAGAGAAAAGACAGGACGAATATTATGAAACGTAATCGTAAAATTAAAATTCTGGCGACATTGGGGCCCGCTTCTGCCAATGAAGAAATGATTGAAAAGCTGTTTGTCGCCGGGGCTGATGTTTTTCGCATTAATATGAGCCATGCCAGCCATGATCTTATGCGCAATCTGGTGCAAATTATCCGTAATATTGAAGCGCGCCACAGCCGACCAATCGGTATTCTGGCTGATCTTCAGGGGCCGAAATTGCGTGTCGGTGCTTTTCGCAATGGCCGGGAAGAGCTGACAATCGGCCAGAAATTTACTTTGGACGATAATCAGGAACCGGGCGATAAGAACCGTGTTTTCCTGCCGCATCCCGAAATTCTGGAATCAGTCAAACCGGGCGAGCGCCTTTATATTGATGACGGCAAATTGCAGCTTGTTGCTGAAAAATGTGACGGCCATTCTATTGAATGCAAGATCGTAGCCGGCACGGTTATTTCTGACCGCAAAGGGGTGAGCCTGCCGGATACGGTGCTCAATGTCGGCGCCATGACGCCGAAAGATCATGAGGATTTGCGCGCTGTGCTGAAGGAGGATATTGACTGGATTGCCCTTTCCTTTATCCAGCGGCCGGAAGATATTGAAGAAGCGCGGCAAATTGCCGGCGATAAAGTGGCCATATTGGCAAAAATTGAAAAGCCGCAAGCGGTTAAGCGCATTCGCGAAATTATTGAAGTGACCGATGCTATTATGGTGGCGCGCGGCGATTTGGGCGTGGAAGTGCCGCTGGAAAATGTCCCCGGCATTCAGATTGATATTATTCATGCCTGCCGCAAAGCGGGCAAGCCGGTTATTGTCGCCACACAAATGCTGGAATCGATGATTGGCTCTCCAGTGCCGACCCGCGCTGAAGTATCTGATGTGGCCAACGCCATTTTTCAGGGGGCGGATACAATTATGCTGTCGGCCGAATCGGCTGCCGGACAATATCCGGTAGAAGCAGTAGCCACTATGGATAAAATTGCCTGCAAAATTGAGCGTGAGGCAAATTATACGCGTCTGATTCATGCCGGTCAGGCTGAGCCGGAAGCGACCGAGGCTGATGCGGTTTCGCTGGCAGCGCGACAAATTGCCGAAACGCTGAATTTGCCTGCTATTGTTGCCTTTACCCGCTCCGGCAGCACGGGGATTCGCATTTCCCGCGAGCGCCCGGAAAAGCGGATTCTGGCACTGTCGCCACTGGTAGAAACAGCGCGGCGGCTGGCGCTTGTCTGGGGCATTCACAGTGTGGTGACTGATGATATACAGGATATTGACAATATGGTCGGCTATGCCTGCAGCATTGCTCATGATGAAGGTTTTGCCGGAGAAGGCAAAAAAGTCATTATCACGGCGGGTGTGCCTTTTGGCCGTTCCGGCACCACTAATATGCTGCGTATTGCCGCAGTAGATGAATATCGCAAAAAGGCATGATGCCGGTATAATAGTCTGGCAGGTGGGGATCTGACAATTGCTTGTGCCGGTTATGAACGACCTCCGATCTGTTTGACCGGGGGCTTCTATTTTGGCGCGGCAGTGAGGTTTGGCTCAAAATGGCGACAAGGCGGCGAAGGCGGTGATAGCCCTGGTTTAAAATCGGCGCCGCTCGGCCGCGCCCGCCGCTCAAAACTGATAAAAGCTCAGTTGCCGCCAAATAACGGGCTTTTGTCTGAGAGAGGAATTTTCGCCTTGAATTGCAAAAATGGGGTAGGGGGCTGTGAAAAACAAAGTTTGGCGGATTCGCGATGCTGTTCACAATTTGATTGAATTTGACAGCATCGACCCACTGGAATCACGCCTGTGGCGAGTTATTCAGACGCCGGTTTTTCAGCGTTTGCGGCGGATAATCCTTGGTTGGAAACCGAACGGCGTAAAAAATTAAAGCACAGGAAGGCCGTTTGCGAAAAGCCTATGAAGCTTATGAGGCTCTGCGTCTGCTGCCTACACAAACCCTTTTACCCCTGATTCCATTCCCTTTTTAGGTGCATATTGCGCCGGCAATTTGCTATTTTCCCGGAGAAGCAGGCTTATTGGCTATTCAGGCTTTCGGGGCGATTTTGCCGGCGGCAATAATAATGCGCTGGGCGATAAGGTCGATTTTCTGGGTCAGGGCCTGTTCTTTCACGCTTGCTGTTTTTAGCGCCGTTTCATGGGCGGCTGCCAGAGTTTTTTTCTCGGTATCCGCTTGTTCCAGCCGTCTTGCCTGTTCATTCAGCTCGTCCAGCACCATAATGCCGGCCATAATTGATAAGCGGTAATCGCCGATTTCACCATGCTCCGCTTTCAGCCGGCCAATATAAGAATCAAATTTCTGCGCCAGATTCAGCAGGCGAACCTCATCGCCTTCTTCGCAGGCAAAGCGCAATGTTTTGCCGTCAATGCTTATCATCACTGTTGCCATGATTTGCGCCTTTCAAAAATACCGGCTTGCCGTCTTTGTCTGCCTTGTCACTTTTTTGGAAAAGTAAAGAATTCGCTCCGTTATCTGCAAATTGCGCTTCGCCGGCGCGCCTATTTTTCCAATATTGTGCGCAATGTCTCCATTGTGGCAATAAGGCGGCGCGAAACTTCTTTATTGGCCAGCTCCAGCCGCTCTGAACGCGTTTCGCTATTATCCAGCTCCTGCGCCAGACGCGAGCGGTCGGCATTCATGCGCTGCACTTCTTCCTCTACCTCGCCGATAAGAGCCGCATTTTCCAGCCGCGCATTGACCGCGCTTTCCATAACATTCAGAGCTTTTTCCAGCCGCTCAAAAGCCTGTTCCAGAGTTTTTGCCGACATAAATAACCCCTCTTGTGCCGCGGGTAAAATTTGCTGTTCAGGACGAATCGGCAATTTCCTTTATATTTAAAGGGCTAAAACAAGTTTATAAAGCGATTTTTGAGCTAAAATCCACAGCAATATTGCCCCGTAAAAATACAGCGGGATTCTTATTGCGCAGATATTGTCTCTCATGATAGAAAAGAGAGAGTTTCCCGGTGAAAAAGCGCAATATATGCTTTTGTGCCGCCGGCGGAGAAGGGCTGCAAGCAACAGGTCACGCATGACAAATTCCCCAAAACAGGATAAAATGGCCAATGCCATTCGCTTTCTTGCTATTGACGCAATTGAAAAGGCTAATTCCGGCCACCCCGGCTTGCCTATGGGCGCGGCAGATATTGCCACAGTGCTGTTTAGCCGCTTTTTATCTTATGATCCCAAAAAACCGGATTGGCCGAATCGCGACCGGTTTGTGCTTTCGGCCGGGCATGGTTCCATGCTGCTTTATGCCCTGCTTTATTTGACGGGATATGAAGATATAAGCCTGCAGCAGATTAAGGATTTTCGTCAATTAGGCGCCAAAACGGCCGGGCACCCGGAATATGGCGCTGCCGGGGGGATTGAAACAACAACCGGGCCTTTGGGGCAGGGTTTGGCCAATGCTGTCGGCATGGCGCTGGGTGAGCGTCTGATGAATGCCCGTTTTGGTAATTTAATCAATCATTATACCTATGTTCTGGCCGGTGACGGCTGTTTGATGGAAGGTATTTCCCAGGAGGCTATTGCTATAGCCGGGCATTTTTGCCTGAACAAGTTAATTCTTTTCTGGGACGATAATGGTATTTCCATTGACGGCGCCGTTTCGCTGGCTGACAAAACGGATCAGGCGGCGCGTTTTGCTGCTTGCGGCTGGCAAGTGCTGCGTGTAGACGGCCATGATCAGGAAGAAATCGCCGCGGCAATAGAACAGGCCCGGCGCGCCGACAGGCCGACAATGATTGCCTGTAAAACTGTTATCGGCTTTGGCGCGCCCAATAAAGCCGGCACAAATGCCGTGCATGGTTCGCCTTTGGGTGCTGCCGAGGTTGCGGCCACACGCAAGGCGCTGGGTTGGGCCGAGCCGCCTTTTACTGTGCCGCAAGAGATTTTGGATAATTGGCGCCTGGCCGGGCTGAGCGCTGCCAAAGCGCGGGTAGAGTGGGACAAGAAATTTGCGGCGCTTGATATTGATATGCGCACTGAATTTGAGCGGCTGATGCGCGGTGATTTGCCGGCCACATTTACGGAAGTCATGAGCGCTTACAAGCAGAAACTGTGTGAAGAAGCTCCCAATCTCGCTACGCGCCAATCATCACAGCAGGCGCTGGAAGTTATTAATGCGCTTGTGCCGGAGGTAGTCGGCGGTTCGGCGGATTTGACCGGTTCCAACAATACCAGAACAGCGCAAATGCGCGCTATAGTCGCGGGCGATTTTTCCGGCCGTTATATACATTACGGTATTCGCGAACATGCCATGGGCGCGGTGATGAACGGCCTGGCGCTTTATGGCGGCTTTATTCCTTATGGCGGCACATTTTTATGCTTTTCCGATTATGTTCGCCCGGCCATGCGGCTTTCTTCGCTGATGAAATTGCGGGTGATTTATGTTATGACGCATGATTCCATCGGTCTGGGTGAAGATGGGCCGACTCATCAGCCGGTAGAGCATTTGGCCGCTTTGCGCGCTATGCCCAATCATTTGGTATTTCGCCCTGCTGATGCGGTGGAGGTAGCGGAATGCTGGGAGCTGGCGCTGCAATCGCGTCACACGCCTTCAACCATGGCTTTGACGCGTCAGAGCGTGCCCGCTTTGCGCAAGGATTATGAGGAAGACAATATTTGCGCGCTCGGCGCTTATGAATTGCAGACTGCGGGCGATGAGGCAAAGATTACCTTATTTGCCAGCGGTTCGGAAGTGGCGCTGATTGTTGAGGCGCGCGCCATTTTGGAGCAGGAGGGTATCCCTACGCGCGTGGTTTCCGTGCCGTGTTTTGAATTATTTGACAAACAGCCGCAATCTTATAAACAGGCGCTTATCGGCGACAGTCCGGTGAAAATCGCTGTCGAAGCGGCAGTCAGGCAGGGGTGGGAGCGGTTTATCGGTGCCGATGGTATTTTTATCGGCATGGAAAGTTTTGGCGCCAGTGGCGAAATAGGGGCGCTTTACAAGCATTTCGGTCTGACGGCAGCAGCTGTGATTGCGGCAGCGCGCGCTGCTCTTCCGGTGGAAGAAGAAGGCTGAGCAGCGCAGTAAAATTCAGGTGGCAAGGCGGCATTGCTGCGACAATTATTCACTGTATAAAAATATGGGAGAGTTTCTTCCCCCCTTTATTTCGTCTTTTTTGAGTCGTAAACAGAGATAAATTATCTTAGAGGAGATGTAATATGACAGTGCGTGTAGCTATTAGCGGTTTTGGTCGTATCGGGCGCAATATATTACGCGCCGCTTATGAAATCGGTCGCACCGATATTGAGTTTGTCGCCATTAATGATTTGGGGCCGGTGGAGACTAATGCTCATTTGCTGCGCTATGATTCTGTTCACGGCCGCTTTCCCGGCGAGATAAAGGTTTCCGGTAATAGTCTTGATCTCGGCCGCGGGCCGATTAAGGTCTATGCTGAGCGCAATCCGGAGGATTTGCCGTGGAAGGAAGAGAATATTGATATTGTAATGGAATGCACCGGGATTTTCACCAAACGTGATGATGCCGCCAGGCATTTGACCGCCGGGGCAAAGCGGGTTATTGTTTCCGCTCCGTCTGATGGGGCAGATCTCACTGTGGTTTACGGCGTCAATCATGATAAATTGACCCATGAGCATAAAATTATTTCCAATGGTTCCTGCACTACCAATTGTCTGGCGCCCGTTGCTGCGGTGCTGGACGAAGCTGTCGGTATTGAAAAAGGTTTTATGACTACTATTCATTCTTACACAGGGGATCAGCCGACTTTGGATCGCCTGCACAAGGATTTATACCGCGCGCGTGCCGCTGCTTTGTCGATGATTCCCACCTCTACCGGCGCGGCCAAGGCTGTCGGCCTTGTTTTACCGCAATTGAAAGGCAAATTGGACGGCGTGGCGATCCGCGTGCCTACTCCTAATGTTTCGGTGGTGGATTTAAGCTTTGTCGCCAAACGCGCTACCGGCGTGGAAGAAATCAATGAGGCTATCCGCAAGGCGGCCAATGGCCGGTTGAAAAATATTCTCAGCTTTACTGATGAAAAACTGGTTAGTCATGATTTTAATCATGATCCGCATTCTTCAATCTTCCATATGGATCAGACCAAAATTATGGACGGCACATTTTGCCGTATTCTCTCATGGTATGATAATGAATGGGGTTTCTCCAATCGTATGAATGATGTGGCTGTTGTTTTTGCCAAAACTATTAGGGACTGAAAGTGCCCATACCGGCTCCGGCTGATTTTTTAATTGCGGCAGGCAGGGGAAAGCGGCTCAGGGCCGGAAAACCGGTTCTGGCGTCGCAGGAGAGAGTAAAATGAGTTTTCAAACGCTTGATGAAATTGCCGTTAAAGGCAGGCGGGTTTTGCTGCGGGTGGACTTAAATGTTCCCGTCAGTAATGGCGCAGTGACCGATACAACGCGGATAGAGCGCGTCAGGGAGACAATTCTGGAACTGGCCGATAAAGGGGCGAAGGTCATTTTATTAGCCCATTTCGGCCGCCCTAAAGGCAAAGTAATGGCGGAGTTTTCTTTGGGACAAATTTTGCCGGCTATGGATAAAGTGCTCGGCCGCAAAGTGCATTTTGCCGATGATTGCATTGGTGCTGCGGCACAGACAGCTATTGCGGCGATGAAAAATGGCGATATTTTATTGCTGGAAAATACGCGTTTTCACGCAGGGGAAGAGAAAAATGATGCCGCTTTTGCCAGAGCTTTGGCTGAAAACGGCGATATTTATGTCAATGATGCTTTTTCTGCTGCCCATCGTGCTCATGCCTCGACAGAAGGATTGGCGCATATTTTGCCGGCTTTTGCCGGGCGCTCCATGCAAAAAGAGCTGGAAGCACTGGAAAAAGGCCTGGGGCGCCCGAAACACCCGGTTATTGCTCTGGTTGGCGGCGCCAAAATTTCTACCAAAATTGACCTGCTGAATAATCTGGTAGCCAAAGTTGACGCCTTGATTATTGGCGGCGCTATGGCCAATACTTTTTTGGCCGCCAAAGGGCTGAGTGTGGGTAAATCCCTGTGTGAGCATGATTTGGCGGCAACAGCGCGCAGTATTATGGCAAAAGCAGAAAAGGAAAATTGCGCGGTTATTTTGCCGGTTGATGCGGTTATTGCCTTTCATTTTGAGGCCAATGCGCCGACACAAGATTACGGTATTGATGCGGTTCCGGCAGATGGCATGATTCTGGATATAGGTGACCAATCGGTAGAACGCATTAACGCTGCTATTGATGAGGCTGCGACCCTGGTGTGGAACGGCCCGCTCGGCGCTTTTGAAATTCCTCCTTTTGACAAAGGCACAATAGCAGTGGCGCAAAGAGCGGCAGAGCGCACCCGACAGGGCAAGCTTATCTCTATTGCCGGCGGCGGTGATACTGTTGCTGCCCTCAATCACGCGCATGTAGCGCGGGATTTCACTTATCTTTCCACTGCCGGCGGCGCTTTTCTGGAATGGATGGAGGGCAAGCCTTTGCCGGGTGTTGTCGCTTTGGAAAGGACGGGCGGACGGTAACATAAATCAGAGAGCGGAGCTTTGCTTGTGAGTGGAGTGAGCGGTGTTCTGTTTGGGGTAATGTTACGGAGTGGTTGCGGCTTGACCGCATTTTCTGGGTAGCTATAATCTCTAAATTTAGCTTCCAATAAGGAGTTTCGTTGCGGCTTGACCGCATTTTCTGGGTAGCTATAATTCCAGCTTCTGTCGCCATGCGCGCCGCGCGGTTGCGGCTTGACCGCATTTTCTGGGTAGCTATAATGGTGACATATGGGCAGCATGGCATCGGAGTGTTGCGGCTTGACCGCATTTTCTGGGTAGCTATAATTTATGCCAGAAATGATAAAATAGTTTGGGTGTTGCGGCTTGACCGCGTTTTCTGGTTAGGTGAGTGGGGTTTTGTTTGTAGGTAAGGCGGGGGTGAATATTGGCGGAAAAGGTACAAATGAGGGGTTATGTGTCGGCCCGGCCGCATTTCCGGCAGGGATAATTGGGGTCTGATATGGGAAATCCCGTCCGGTAATGTGCCGTGTTTCTGGTGTGTTATAATAATGATATACCAAGAGATTGCGAGAAGAGGAATTTAGTCATTTGCGCGTAATTGGTGCAGCTTTGATCAGGGAATATTGAAGCCGCAGTGAAGAATAGGGTTGGAGCCAGAGAAAAGGAGAAGTGACATGACAGAACATCTTGAAGATATTGCTCATAAGCTGGTGGCCGCCGGCAAGGGTATTCTTGCCGCTGACGAAAGCAATACCACCATTAAAAAACGCTTTGACGCGGCGCATATTGAAAATACGGAAGAAAATCGCCGTGACTATCGTGAAATGCTGTTCTCAGACAAAGAGACAATGAGCCAGTATATTTCGGGCGTTATTTTATATGATGAAACAATTCGGCAAAAAGCGGCCAATGGCCGTATGTTGACAGATATTATGAAGGAAGCCGGCAGTATTCCCGGTATTAAGGTTGATGCCGGCGCAAAAGCTTTAGCCGCTTTTCCTGGTGAAGAAATTACCGAAGGTCTGGACGGCTTGCGCGACCGGTTGCAGGAATATTACGGTCTGGGTGCGCGCTTTGCCAAATGGCGCGCTGTTATCAATATTGATAAAATACATTTGCCGACAATCGGTGCAGTCAAGCAAAATGCTCAGGCTTTGGCGCGTTATGCCGCTTTGTGCCAGGAAAACGGCATTGTTCCTATTGTCGAGCCGGAAGTGCTGATGGACGGCAAGCCCGGTGATCATAGCATTGAGCGCAGCTATGAGGTAACAAAATTTGTTCTTGATGAAGTATTTATCGCCTTGCGTGATGCCCGTATTATGCTGGAAGGTATGATTTTGAAGCCGAGTATGGTGATTGAAGGCAAAAATGCGCGCCATTCTTCGGTTGAAAAAGTGGCGCATGAGACAGTGCGCTGTCTGAAAGAAACTACTCCGGCTGCTGTTGCTGGCATTGCCTTCCTTTCCGGGGGGCAATCAGATGAAGAAGCAACGGCACATCTTTCGGCCATGAATTCCATGGGGCCGCTGCCTTGGCCGATGACCTTCTCTTATGGCCGGGCTTTGCAGGCTGCTGCTATTGCTGCCTGGGGAGGCAAAAAAGCTAATATTGCCGCCGGGCAAAGCGCTTTTGCGCATCGCGCCAGAATGAATTATCTGGCAGCTTTGGGCAAATGGTCGCGGGCGGAAGAAAAAGCCGCCTGATAAATGCGCGCGGCTGTGCTCCGACTCTCTCCCTTTAGTGTCGACTTCATCGATGGGAGAGGGCGGCCGGAGCGGAGTCGTAAAAGCGCCGCCTGTAAGCAGAGGTGTCAGGCTGTAAAAGGTGGAATAAATCTCCTGGGGTATCTTCTTGTTACGCGGCACTAGCGGTGCCGGAAGCATAGTGAGATAAAACCCCGTATTAGGAGATGTCTGCCGGCAAGACAGGTAATATTGCAGAGGCTGGAAGAGTAGGCTGGTGCGACTGAAGGCGATATTGCAGGCAGTAAGGGAAGATATTGCAAGGGCTGGGGGGATAGCTGGAGTCTTGCTATTGGGTGGTAGCGGGTGCGCGCTGAATATGCGAAAACAGCAAGGGCCGAAAGGATAGGTGAAATTTCACTATAGGGGGGTGTTTCTCCCAATTTATGGTGATATTTTTCCTGATTTATGCTGATAAAATCGGCGGAAATTGCTGATAAAGCGTCTGTCCTGCCTCTCTTTATCGGTTAAATGCCGCGGTGATTATTGCCCAAAAGACAGTTTTAAATTGCAGATAGGTCGTTTTTATTATTTTCATTATGAGAAATAAAATAAAATTATGGAGTTATAGGCTTTTCTTTTTACATAATATAAGTATTGCCTGAAGGTAATATTTGTCACAGCGCGGCAGAAATTCCCGCCTGTATTTCCGTTGTGCTGTGGAAATATTTTAAAACGGAAGCAAAAAAAATCTGCTGAAACAACTATACGCAAATCCCAAAATCCCGATTGCGTCTATATTAGCTCTGCGACCAGTATTGTTTTGCCTCGGTCGCGTTTTCTGATTAGCTATACTCGCGCCGGAAACGCTTTGCCGTCCTCTCTAGTTGCGGCTTGACCGCATTTTCTGATTAGCTATACTTCAGCTTTGCCAGCTAATGGGTTAAAAGCTGTTGCGGCTTGACCGCATTTTCTGACTGGGCTATATTATTTGGCAGCGGCCCCGGCGCTAATTTGCCCATGATCTGGCCGCCTTCCTGATGGGCTATACCAGAAACTGCGGCTGATAATGCCTTTGTCTGGTTGCGGTGTGGCCCGTTTTGCTGGTCAGCTATACTTCGCTGCCGCGTTAATCAGGGCTTGTTACCGGCAGATTTTTGCCTCGCTGGTATTTAGAGTTGCAGTTTGGCCGCTTTGTTCTCTTGTTTCATACGCTCTCTATGCCTGCTTTGCGATCAGCGCTGTTTCGCCTTGCCGCTTTATTATCCGCAAATTCTGTTTCTATCAGGCGGCGATTATACTGTATCATCGGGAAAACAAAAACGACAATCATACGGTAATTATTATGCGTCTTTTCCTGTTGAGATTATGCCTTTTTTGTTTTCCTGAGTGGCAAATTCGTCTACCCTGCCGCAAGTAATAGCTGTGGGGATTCTCGTGTAAAATTTATCAAGCCGCCTGGCAAGGGGTTGTGTGTCTTAAGCCTGGGGGCGGTATAGGCTATTGGAGGCTTAAGCGTGATGGCAGCGCAATTTTTCCCTGATCTGGCGGCTTATCTCGAGCCGGAACTGGTATTTTATCTTTATGTTTTGCTGCGCTTGGTAACCGGCCTGTTTATTGTGCTGGCTTATTTTTATATTTCCGGCCGCACTCAATTGGCACAAGCCAATAGTATCGATATTATCGGCAATTTTATTTTCGGCGGTATTATTGGCGGGGCGATTTATTCTGACGAAGGCTCTTATCTGCATTATGTCGGTATTTTGCTGATAGCATCACTTATCTTAACCTTCATCAATTATTTAAGCCGGAATTCTTATATTTTGCGCACAATCGCTATTGGTCACCCTATTCCCATTATCCGGGACGGGGCCTTTTTAATGGATAATATTCTCAATAAAAGCAATAAAGTGGATATAATCAATGTGACCTCGCAGCTTAATGCCCAAGGCTTGCATTCTGATGAAATTTATTATGCGCAAATTGAGCCGAGCGGTGTTGTCAGCGCTATTTCTGATAAAGCCAAATTGCCGTCTACTGTTGTTGTTTTTAAAGGTCGTTTTTATTACGATGAATTGGAGAATATTCGTAAAACGGATAAAGATGTATTGGCCGATTTAAAGCAAAGAAGTCTGGGTGAAATTTCCGATATTTATTTGGGAGAATATAAAAATGACCAATTTAAATATATTACTACAGAAGGCAAGATTTACCCCAAATTAAAAGATAAAACACAAAGCACTGAAAAACGGGCCAAACGGGCTTTTTATCGCAAAGCGGCCGCACAACAGAGTCGGAAAAACTTCTCTTACCGGATTGCCGGGGTTGAAAAATTTAAAGCCGATAGCTGAAAATATGGCCGGCCAAGCCGTGAATAGAGAGTAAAGCTGAGAGTTTGGTAGGATATACCGGCAGCAAAGCCGGTTTGTGTCTTTATTTTACCAAAATTTTCCGTTAAGAAGCTTGAATCGGTTAAGGTGATTGCCGGTATTTTGCCGTTTATTAACTGGCACTGTTCGGGTTTCCGGCGAAAGCGGCAAGTTGCCGCCTTGTGCCGCAGCGGGGCCGCATAATGAAAATGTAAAGCAGAGCAGGTGGCCAGCTTTGCCTTGCGAGGTAAATTGGGTTTGGCGTCAGATTAAGGATAAAATTATGCCGGCGGTAGAAATTGCTTCTTCAGGCTCTGGGGCAACGCTTTTTGTCTTGTTTATGCAGGCAAATTGGGTAGTCAAACTGGTTATGATCGGTTTGCTTTTCGCCTCTGTCTGGTGCTGGGCCATTATTATTGACAAGGCTATTGCCTTTGCCGCTGCAAGGCGCGCCGGTAAACGCTTTGAGGAAGAATTTTGGTCAGGCCGGTCTCTGGAAGAACTTTATCGTCATTTGGAAGAACGCCGGACTACCGGGGCGGCGGCTGTTTTTGTCGCTGCCATGCGCGAATGGAAAAAATCTTTTGAGAAAGGCGCCCGCTCGCCAATGGGGCTGCAAATGCGGATAGAAAAGGCGATGGACGTGGTTCTGATGCGTGAGGCCGGGCGGCTGGAATCGCGTCTGAGCTTTTTGGCCACAATCGGTTCTTCTGCGCCTTTTATTGGCCTGTTTGGCACGGTTATCGGCATTATGTCCTCTTTCCAGTCTATTGCGGCGTCCAAAAATACCAGCCTGGCTGTTGTTGCTCCCGGTATTGCCGAGGCTTTGCTGGCTACGGCTATTGGCCTGTTTGCCGCTATCCCCGCAGTGATAGCTTATAACAGGCTGGCGGCGACAGCGGGGAAAATCAGTGCCGAATGGGGCAATTTTGCCGAAGAATTTTCTTCTATTTTGTCCCGGCAAATTGATGAGCGGCTGAGTGCGCATAAATAGGGCAAATAAGGCGCGCTGTCTCGCTGCTATCGGCTAAGGCAGCCGCAGGTGGAGCGGTTGCAAACAGGTGAAAACTGCAGGAATCAGGAAGAAATCATGGCTATGTCACTTGGTCAAGGGGGCAGTGGTAGAGGGCGGCGCGGTCGCCGCTTTTCCAGCCGGGCAGGTTTGATAAGCGAAATCAATATGACGCCGTTTATTGATGTTATGCTGGTTTTGCTGATTATTTTTATGGTTTCGGCGCCGTTGCTGGTTAATGGCGTGCCGCTGGATTTGCCTAAAACTTCAGCCGAGGCGATAAAAGGGGAAACTGAGCCGCTGACCGTCTCTGTCGATCGGCAGGGCCGGCTGGCTATCAAGCAGGAATATTATACGCAAGAGCAATTTATTGCCAAATTGCGGGCGCTGGGCGCCACTCAGCCGGAAGGCTTTAAACAGCGTATTGTCGTTATGGGTGACAAGCAGGCAAGCTATGATACAATATTGGAAATATTGGCTTTGCTGCAAAAAACAGGTTTTAGCAATGTTGCTTTGGCCAGTCTGCCGAAATAGTGATGTGGCCAGGTCAACAAGGTCGGCTGTGCCGGGTTTATAAAGATGACCTGTTTAGAGTATATAGCGTAGAGTTGAGGCGCGCGAGCGGAACAAGAGTCGATGAAGGCAGGTTTCACCATATCAATAATCGCGCATATCGTGATTTTGGCGATTCTGCTTGTCTCTTTTTATGTGCCGCAGCCGCCGAATATGCAGCAAATGGAAGAAATGCCGATTAGCCTGGTGCCGCTGGGTGAAGAAATGTCGGTAAAACAGGGAGATAAACAAGCGGCGCAAAAAACCGAACCTTCCCCTCGGCCGACAAAAAAGCCTGAAATAAAGCCCGCAGCGGAAAATGTGGGGGAGGCTGATATTGACACAAAAATGCCGCTTAAACCAAAGGAAAAACCGCGTGAGGTGAAAGCGCCGCCACCGCCCAAAGGTAAGGCGGAAGACAAGCCTGAACCTGTAATTGCAAAACCGCCTGCCGAGCCGGACAAACCGGCAGAGACACAGCCGAAACAGGAGCCGGAAAAGCCGTTGCCGGCCAAACCGGCAACCGCTGAGCCGGTAGCGGCACCGGCGGCGGCGGCTGAGGCGCCCAATGATGATATTGGTGATTTTTTGAAATCGACAGCCGCAGAAAAAGTAGAAACAGAAAAGCAGGAGCAGCCAAAATCGGAGAAAGAGCAGCCAAAGCCAAGCACACCGGCTTTGCCGCAAACAGCGCCTAAACCCGCTAAAAAGCCGGAGACTGAGCCGAAAAAACAGGAAAAACCGCAAGAAAAGCCGGCCGCAGCCAAAGGCGATAAAGATGGAGCTGAAACGGCCGATAGCCGCAATGCTCTGATTGACCGCACCCGCACCCAGGGCGGCGGCGCCAAAAGAAGCGAGGGAGAAGCCGGGCAGGGTGCGACAAAGACAATTGGTAATCAGGATAATTTGCAGCAAACCCTGAATAATATTATCGGTACTTGTGTGCAGCGTAATTGGGATATTGGCGTCGTGCAGGGCAGCTCGGCCTATGATTTGCGCGTACAAATGCAGTTCAAGCTGAATCCGGATGGCAGCCTGGCGGCGGAGCCTGATTTAACGCCGGCGGGGGGAGATTTAAAAGATCGCGAAGTTATTGCCATGCAGGCACGCGCCGCTTTGAAGAAATGCGCCCCGTTTAAATTGCCGGCCGCCACTTATGAGAAATGGCGTAATGTAACTGTAAATATGAGAGCTTTTCCAGATTAATATTGTCATAAAATTGCCATGGGCCTGTCTTGCCGGCCAGTGGCTGCGCCGGCAAAGATTCTTCTGCGCCGGTAGAGCAATATGTTGATAAATCAGGCGCCATCGGCTCTTGTTCTGGCCGGAATTATCGCTGTTTCCCGCTGAAAAGCGGGGGCAGGGAAATAGCGGCGCTGTGCCGGCGCCGGCGGAGCGGTGCTTTTCTTCTCAATATATTTTGTCTGTTTATTTCTCATCTATTGGCAGATTTGGCTGCTGCCTTTGCTGCTTTCAGTCGTTTTTAACAAAAAATCGCTAAAGCCCCTTTTTCTTGCAAAACGCGGCCGGTATTTCCCGAATAATGCCGCAATTACCGCGTTTAATAATAATTATGATCGGGAAAAATGTGAAAATTCTTCAAGATAGACTGATTGGTTGTAAAAAATGAAATATCGGGCGAAATATTGGGGCTTTTTGCCGCTTGCCGTGCTGTCTTTTATGGCAGCGGCCGTGCATTATGGTAGAGCGCAGGTTGTGGTTGATGTATCCGGCGGCAATTTTAATCCGATTCCCATTGCGATTACTGATTTTATTGCCGATGATGATATGGGGCAAAAAATCAGTGAGGTTATTGCCGCCGATTTAGAGCGTTCCGGTCTGTTCCGCCCGCTGGATAAAAGCATTTTTCTGGAAAATATCACTAATCCTGATGTGCCGCCGCGTTTTAATGATTGGCAGCAAATTCAGGCGCAGGGGCTGGCCACCGGGCGGGTGGGGCGCGAGGCAGATGGCCGCCTGCGGGTGGAATTCCGGCTGTGGGATATTTACGGCAATACGCAAATGGAAGGGCGGCAGTTTTATGCGCCTGAAGATAGCTGGCGGCGCATTGCCCATATTATTGCCGATGCTATTTATCGTAAAATGACCGGAGAAAAGGGCTATTTTGACACGCGTATTGTATTTGTTGACGAAACCGGGCCTAAAAATGCGCGCATTAAAAGGCTGGCTATTATGGATCAGGACGGCGCCAATTTAAGCTATTTAAGCGATGGCCGCGAAATGGTGTTGACGCCGCGTTTTTCTCCCACAAGGCAGGAAATTACTTATATGGCCTTTAGCGGCAGCCGTCCGGGTGATGATGCGCCGCGGGTTTATCTGCAGCAGATAGAAGACGGTAAAAGAGAGCTGGTCGGCCGTTTTCCCAATATGACTATTGCGCCGCGTTTTTCCCCCAATGGGCAAAAAGTGATTATGAGCCTGTTGGAAGATGATGGCGGCTCCAATATTTATACAATGGATTTAACCACACATCAGACAAGCAGGCTGACCGCCGGCAGTGCTATCAATACGGGCGGCTCTTATTCGCCTGACGGCGGCAAAATTGTTTTTGAGACAGATCGTAACGGCAAACAGCAAATTTATGTCATGAATGCCGATGGCAGCGATCAAAAGCGTATTTCCTTTGGTGACGGCAGTTATTCCACGCCCGTATGGTCGCCCCGCGGCGATTATATTGCCTTTACCAAGCTGACAGACCGGCAGTTTTCTATTGGTGTCATGCGGCCGGACGGCACAGGTGAGCGTATTTTGACCTCCGGCTTTCATAATGAAGGGCCGACCTGGGCGCCTAATGGCCGCGTTCTGATTTTTTTCCGCCAGAATGCCGGCCAGGAATCCGAGCTGCACAGTATTGATATTACCGGCCGCAATGAAAGACGGGTGCCAACGCCGCATGGTGCTTCCGATCCGGCCTGGTCGCCTTTGCTGGATTAAATTTTGTCGCTCGTTTGCTGGCAGCGGGGCAGAATAAAATGCAGCCTGTCGCGGCCAATTTGTAAAAAACGGGGGAAATCTTTTTATTTTTCAAGACAAACAGCAGCGGCATGCAATTTTGTGCTAGACTGCGGCGGGTATTTGTGTCTTTTACACCGGGCTTCAGATTATCGCTAAGTCAAAGGGAGTGTTTGCTTATGCGTCTTTTAAACAAAACTTATAATAAGCTTTTTGCGGCACTGTGTCTTTCCGCCGCATTGGCGGGCTGCGGCACCGGGCGGAATTCCTTTAATAATTCGGGTATGGGGTATAATGCCAAGCCCGGTTCAGTGCAGGATTTTACGGTTAATGTCGGCGATCGGGTATTTTTTGACCTTGATTCTTCTGCTATTCGCGCTGACGGGCAAAAAACTTTGCAGCGCCAGGCGCAATGGCTGAATCGCTATCCGCAATATACAATAACAGTAGAAGGCCATGCCGATGAACGCGGCACGCGGGAATATAATTTGGCTCTGGGGCAGCGTCGTGCTGTTTCCGCCAGAGATTATCTGGCTTCGCAGGGTGTGGCTATGCGCCGTATGAAAACGATTTCCTATGGCAAAGAACGCCCGGTTGCTGTGTGTGACGATATTAGCTGCTGGTCGCAGAACCGCCGGGCTGTAACCGTTATCAATAATGCCGCCCAATAAAGGGGGCAAATGAGCACACCGGGCACAGTGATTGCATGAAGACATAAAAGCCGTTTCCGCTGATTGGCGGAGACGGCTTTTATAATTTGGCACGCAAAGGCCCGGGAGGATAAAAGCTCCTCCTATATTGGCCGGGGTGCGGCTGTAATAATGCCGCCCGGCCTGAAGGGTAATGAAGGCAGCAGCTATATACACGCCCTGATAGTGACGGCCTGATATGAAACCGTGAAACCGGCCGCTTCTGGCTAAGCAGGCTATTATGTGGCAGATAGTTTTAGAATAAGAGGGGAGTAGGCGGAAATTTGTAGGGAAATATGAAATTTTCAAAGATAATCAGAGAATTATTGGAAATTTGAAAGATGAGAATTCGGCGCGCAGCGCGATACGGACTCAAGGCACGCATTTTGGCCGGAGAGGCATAATTTGGCGAAAATTAGTCTGTGTGAAGCGAATTGTTTGGAAAGCATTTGAGGGCGCCTCTGCTTTTCTGAAAAAGTTGCAAAAATAAAATCAAACCGCCTTTGGTGCGGTTTCTATTGTGTTAAATCATGCTTTTTAGTTTGCGGGAGAAGCCAGAGCAGTAATGTGATGGAAGAGGTTAAAGGCTTGGCAGTGTGTGCGGTAAATTTCGTTGTAAATACTATATTTGGGGCCGCAGTAAGATTCTAAAATCGTCTGTCAGGCTATGCAGATTATGTAAATTTTCCAAATTTGCTTTGAGGCATTGTCCGCATAGGGTGGGGCGTGAACAAATGGGCGCGGAAATCATTGGTGAATAGAGCTGCCGTAAAATAATATAGGCTGCGCTTGACTAAAACGCTCGGTCAAGTTAACTGGCTCTGTGCTCTGTGCTCTGTGCTCTGTGCTCTGTGCTCTGTGCTCTGTGCTCTGTGCTCTGTGCTCTGTGCTCTGTGCTCTGTGCTCTGTGCTCTGTGCTCTGTGCTCTGTGCTCTGTGCT
>Ga0153977_1000102_pt1 | contig 23965 bp, 19 predicted proteins | sample TSGA061MetaG_FD_104710 | JGI IMG/M metagenome (GOLD analysis project Ga0153977, IMG submission 104710) | Attine ant fungus gardens microbial communities from Georgia, USA - TSGA061 MetaG | ecosystem: Host-associated > Fungi > Mycelium > Unclassified | place: USA: Georgia, Yuchi Wildlife... | reverse complement strand
TCCGCAGCTGGCTATCGCGGTCATCGCGGTTCCCGGCTGAACAGAAAACTACTTCGACGTAGAAGGACACTAAACCGTGGACCTGTTTGAATATCAGGCGCGCGATATGTTCGAAGCGCACGGTGTACCCGTGCTCGCCGGCATCGTGGCGCACACTCCTGAAGAAGCGAAGGCAGCTGCCGAGAAGATCGGCGGCGTAACAGTCGTCAAGGCACAGGTTAAGGTTGGTGGCCGCGGCAAGGCCGGCGGCGTCAAGGTTGCCAAGTCTGCCGACGAGGCACTTGAGCACGCCACCAATATCCTGGGCATGGACATCAAGGGCCACACCGTCAACAAGGTGATGATCGCCCAGGGTGCTGACATCGCCGAGGAATTCTACTTCTCGGTCCTCCTGGACCGTGCCAACCGCAACTACCTGGCCATGTGCTCGGTTGAAGGCGGCATGGAAATCGAGCAGCTTGCTGTCGAGCGTCCCGAGGCCCTGGCCAAGATCGCGATCGACCCCGCTGTGGGCATCGACCAGGCCAAGGCCGACGAAATCGTCGCAGCCGCAGGCTTCGCTGAGGAACTGCGCGGCAAAGTGGCCGACGTCATTCTGAAGCTGTGGGACGTCTTCAAGAAGGAAGACGCAACCCTTGTTGAGGTCAACCCGCTGGTCCGCACCGGTGCAGGCGAGATCGTTGCCCTCGACGGCAAGGTTTCCCTGGACGAGAACGCTGACTTCCGCCACGTGCACCACGCAACGCTGGAAGACAAGGACGCAGCTGACCCGCTCGAGGCGAAGGCCAAGGCCCAGGACCTCAACTACGTCAAGCTGGACGGCGAAGTGGGCATCATCGGCAACGGCGCCGGTCTTGTGATGTCCACCCTCGACGTCGTTGCTTACGCCGGTGAAAACCACGGCAACGTCAAGCCCGCCAACTTCCTGGACATCGGTGGTGGAGCTTCCGCCGAGGTCATGGCCAACGGCCTGGACGTTATCCTGGGCGACTCCCAGGTCAAGAGCGTGTTCGTGAACGTCTTCGGCGGAATCACCGCCTGTGACGCTGTTGCCAAGGGCATCGTCGGTGCACTGGCCGAGCTCGGTTCTTCCGCGAACAAGCCGCTGGTTGTTCGCCTCGACGGCAACAACGTTGAGGAAGGCCGCCGCATCCTGACCGAGGCCAACCACCCGCTGGTAACCCTGGCCGCCACCATGGACGAGGGCGCCGACAAGGCCGCCGAGCTCGCCAACGCAGCTAAGTAAAGGGACGCGACAATGTCTATCTACCTCAACAAGGACTCCAAGGTCATCGTTCAGGGCATCACCGGCGGCGAGGGCACCAAGCACACCGCCCTGATGCTCAAGGCCGGCACCAACATTGTTGGTGGCGTCAACGCCCGCAAGGCCGGCACCACGGTCCTGCACGGCGACAAGGAAATCACGGTCTTCGGCACCGTCAAGGAAGCCATGGCTGAAACCGGCGCTGACGTCTCCATCGTCTTCGTTCCGCCGGCATTCACCAAGGACGCCGTGGTTGAAGCCATCGAAGCCGGCATCGGCCTCGTGGTTGTCATCACCGAGGGTGTACCGGTTCAGGACTCCGCTGAGTTCTGGGCACTGGCCCAGTCCAAGGTGGACGCTGACGGCAAGCAGGTCACCCGCATCATCGGGCCGAACTGCCCCGGTATCATCACCCCGGGCGAGGCCCTGGTTGGTATCACCCCGGCGAACATCACGGGCAAGGGCCCCATCGGCCTCGTGTCCAAGTCCGGTACCTTGACCTACCAGATGATGTACGAACTCCGCGACCTCGGCTTCTCCACCGCGATCGGAATCGGTGGCGACCCCATCATCGGCACCACGCACATCGACGCCCTGGCCGCGTTCGAAGCTGACCCCGAGACCAAGGCAATTGTCATGATCGGCGAAATCGGCGGCGACGCTGAAGAGCGCGCCGCTGACTTCATCAAGGCCAACGTCACCAAGCCGGTTGTCGGCTACGTGGCCGGCTTCACTGCTCCCGAAGGCAAGACCATGGGCCACGCCGGCGCCATCGTCTCCGGTTCCGCTGGTACCGCGCAGGCCAAGAAGGAAGCCCTCGAGGCTGCAGGCGTGAAGGTCGGCAAGACGCCGTCCGAGACCGCCAAGCTGCTGCGCGAAGTCTACGCAACGCTCTAGGCTCACGGCCGCAAGGCAGAACACGTTCGACGGCGGCCCGGTGCCTTCCTCACGGAAGGTACCGGGCCGCCGTCGTACTTTAAGCCCGTGCTGGGGACGCGGATATTCGTTGGCGCCGCGGATATTCGTCGGGGACGCGCGGATGTGGGTGTCGTGGGTCGGGATGGGTGTCGCGTACGTGCTTGGGTGTCTTATTCTCGACGGCGGCCCGGTGCCCTTCCGTTGTTGGAGGGCGCAGCGCGGAGTGTGACGCGCATATTCGTTGGCGCCGCGGATATTCGTTGGCGCCGCGCGGATGTGGGTGTCGTGGGTCGGGATGGGTGTCGCGTACGTACTTGGGTGTCTTATTCTCGACGGCGGCCCGGTGCCTTCCCCACGGAGGGTGCCGGGCCGTCGTCGTACTTTAAGCCCGTGCTGGGGACGCGCATATTCGTTGGCGACGCGCATATTCGTTGGCGCCGCGGATATTCGTTGGGGACGCGCGGATGTGGGTGTCGTGGGTCGGGATGGGTGTCGCGTACGTGCTTGGGTGACTTATTCTCGACGGCGGCCCGGTGCCTTCCGTTGTTGGAGGGCGCAGCGCGGGTGACGCGCATATTCGTTGGCGCCGCGGATATTTGTTGGGGACGCGCGGATGTGGGTGTCGTGGGTCGGGATGGGTGTCGCGTACGTGCTTGGGTGTCTTATTCTCGACGGCGGCCCGGTGCCTTCCCCACGGAGGGTGCCGGGCCGTCGTCGTACTTTGAGGCCTTTGCTGTACTCCACACGAGTATGTTTGTTAGTATGTCAGGACAAACTACTTCAGGAGGATTGCAATGCCGCTTGTTCGTATTGATGTAAACCAAGGCCGCTCTCCCGGTGAGCTGGCCGCCATCAGTCGCGCTATCCACCATGCCATCGTCTCCGAGTATGGAATTCCCGAGCGGGACTACTTCCACATCCTCACCCAACATGCCCCGGGGCAGATTGTCGCCCAGGATGCGGGCCTCGGTTTTGAGCGGACCGCCGGGGTGGTCATGGTTCAGATCTTCACCCAGGGTGGGCGGAGCCAGTCGGCCAAGAGCTCGCTCTTCGAGGCCATTGCGGCAGGCCTGGCCGGGGTGGGTGTGGCGGGGGAGGATGTCTTCATTGGGTACGTGGAGAACTCGCCCGGTGACTGGTCATTCGGCTTCGGGCGCAGCCAGTACGTCACTGGAGAACTGGCTGTTCCGAGCAAGTAAAAGCCGTCCGTGTCATGTTGTAAATATGTCAGTACAAACCTTTGACAGGACATGAAATCTGGTGCAAAGTAGTCATGTGGCCCCGCTCACTGAGGGGTGGCAAGGCATTGGGGCCCAGCGCTCAAAGGTTCAGAGTTCACAAGAGAAAGGTCAACGATTACCGTGACCCACGAACTACTCACGATCGGGCGCATCAGCGTTGATATCTACCCGAACGACATCGGAGTGGACCTGGAGGATGTGACATCCTTCGGCAAGTACCTGGGAGGTTCGCCCTCCAATGTGGCCGTTGCTGCCGCACGCCATGGCCGCCGCACGGGTGTCATCACGCGCACCGGCGACGACGCATTCGGGACCTACTTGCACCGCGAACTCCGCAAGTTCAACGTTGACGATTCGTTCGTTTCCCCGGTGGCGCAGTACCCCACGGCTGTGACGTTCTGCGCGATCAAGCCTGCAACCGACGAGTTCCCGCTGTACTTCTACGGCCGCTTCCCCACGGCCCCTGACCTGCAGATCAAAGCCGAAGAGCTGGATCTCGAAGCCGTCCGGGAAGCCGGAATCTTCTGGTCCACCGTCACAGGCCTGTGCCAGGAGCCCAGCCGCAGCGCCCATATCGCCGCGCACCGTGCCCGTCCCCGGACCGGCCTGAAGCCAGGCCAGTTCACCATCCTGGACCTCGACTACCGCCCCATGTTCTGGTCGTCCGAAGAAGAAGCCCGCGCCGAGGTCGCCAAGATCCTCCCGCACGTCACGGTAGCGATCGGCAACGACAAGGAATGCGCCGTCGCCGTAGGGGAGGGAACTCCCGATGAGCAGGCAGACCGCCTGCTGGCCGCCGGTGTTGAGATCGCCGTCGTGAAGCTCGGCGCGGAGGGTGTCATGGCCAAGACCCGCACCGAACGCGTCGTCTCCGCGCCTGTCCCGGTGGAAACCGTCAATGGCCTGGGCGCCGGTGACTCCTTCGGCGGCGCTTTCTGTCACGGACTGCTGTCCGGCTGGCCGCTCTCCGAAGTCCTCGATTACGCCAACGCTTCGGGCGCGATCGTCGCCTCCCGCGTTTCGTGCGCGGATGCCATGCCGACGCCGGACGAGGTCACCTCGCTGCTCGCCGAACGCGGCCGGCCCATTCCCGGTGCCACCCTTGCAGCCTCCTCCACCTATGCAGCCTCCTCCACCCATACAGAAGGAGCAGTGCGTTGAGCCTCAACGATGACCCCCGCCGCTATGAGCACCTGAGCCGGATACGGCTTGAAGACCCGGAGGCCGTCGCCCGCGCAGCTGCCACCCGCCGTCGTCATCCCGGCTTGAAGCACGGGACGCAGAACTTCATCGTCGCGGCTGATCACCCGGCCCGGGGAGCGCTGGCTGTCGGCTCCGAGCCGATGGCCATGGCGGACCGCCGTGACCTCCTGGACCGTCTCCAGATCGCGTTGGCCAACCCGGCTGTGGACGGCATCCTCGCCTCTCCGGACATCATGGATGACCTCCTGCTCCTGGGCGCGCTGGACGGCAAACTCATTTTTGGCTCCATGAACCGTGGCGGCTTGGCCGGCCTGGTCAACGAGTTCGACGACCGTTTCACCGGGCACACGGCCGAGGCCCTGGAAGCGCTGGGTGCCGATGGCGGCAAGATGCTGACCCGCATCTGCCTGGGCGACCCGGACACCGTGGCCACACTCGAAGCCACTGCCAAAGCCATTGATTCCCTGGCAGCCCGCAAGCTGATCGCCATGGTGGAGCCGTTCCTGTCCGTGAGAGATGCCCATGGCAAGGTCCGAAACGACCTCCGCGCAGATGCGGTGATCAAGTCCGTGGGGATTGCCGAGGGCCTCGGTTCCACCAGCGCCTACACCTGGATGAAGCTTCCGGTGGTGGCTGAGATGGAACGTGTCATGGCCTCCACCACCCTGCCTACCGTGCTGTTGGGTGGCGACCCCGATGGTACCCAGGACGAGGTGTTCGCCAGCTGGCAAGCAGCTTTGGCGCTGCCGGGCGTGCGTGGCCTGACAGTTGGGCGGACACTGCTTTACCCGCACGACGGCGATGTGGCAGGTGCCGTCGCGACGGCCGCCTCGCTGCTGAACAACACTGCGCCGCTGCCCGCCGATGCGGCGCAGAACGGCGCGGATGCCCGCATTCCAGTGAAAGTATCGGAGTAAGAACAGATGTCTTCCCGTCGGATGACCGTGGCGCAGGCTGTGGTCGAGTTCCTGTCCAAGCAGTACACCGTGGATTCCATCAATGGCGTGGAATACCGTGAGCGGCTGATCCCGGGCACGTTCGGTATTTTCGGCCACGGCAACGTGGCGGGCGTGGGGCAGGCCCTGAAGCAGTACCAGGCTGCGGATCCCACCATCATGCCGTACTACCAAGGCCGCAATGAGCAGGCCCAGGTGCACCAGGCGGTGGGTTACGCCCGTCATACACGCCGCCGCCAAACTTTCGCGATCAGCACCTCCATCGGCCCGGGTTCCTCGAACCTGCTCACGGGCGCCGCATTGGCCACCACCAACCGGCTTCCTGTCCTGCTGCTGCCGAGTGACACCTTCGCCACCCGCGCGGCCGACCCTGTGCTGCAGCAGCTGGAGCAGCCGTACGCGTATGACATCACGGTCAACGATGCTTTCCGTCCGTTGTCCAAGTTCTTCGACCGGGTTTCGCGTCCGGAGCAGTTGTTCTCCGCGTTCCATCACGGGCTGCGCGTCCTGACGGACCCGGCGGAGACGGGTGCGGTGACCATTTCACTGCCGCAGGATGTCCAGGCTGAGGCCTTCGACGTCCCGGAGGAGTTCCTGGCCGAGCGTGAATGGCGGATCCGCCGCCCCGAGGCCGAGGACGACGACATCAGGCGGGCAGTGGAGGCCATCCGTGCCGCCAAGCGTCCGCTGGTCATTGCCGGCGGCGGCGTCCTTTACGCGTACGCCAACGACGAACTCGCCAAGTTCGCTGAGCTGACCGGTATTCCGGTGGGCAACACCCAGGCAGGCGTGGGCGTGCTCCCGTGGGATCACAAGTTCTCCCTCGGAGCCATCGGTTCAACGGGAACGACGGCGGCCAACGCCATCGCTGCCGAAGCGGACCTCATCATCGGGATCGGCACACGCTACGAGGACTTCACCACCGCCTCCCGCACGGCGTTCCAGAACCCGGACGTGAAGTTCGTGAACATCAACGTCGCCCCGATTGATGCTTACAAGCACGGCACCACGCTGCCGATCGTCGCCGACGCCCGCAAAGCACTGGTGAAGCTCAACGAGGCCCTGGGTGGCTACCGGGTGGGTGCCGACCTCGAGGAGAAGATCGCTGCCGAGAAGAAGCGCTGGAACGCGATTGTGGACGAGGCCTTCGAGACCCGTTACACCCCGCTGCCAGCCCAGAACGAGATCATCGGAGCCACCAACAAGGCCATGGATGACCAGGACGTCGTCATCTGTGCCGCGGGTTCGCTTCCGGGTGACCTGCACAAGATGTGGCGCGTCCGTGACCCCTTCGGCTACCACGTGGAATACGCGTACTCCTGCATGGGCTACGAAATTCCCGGCGGCCTGGGCGTCAAACGCGCAGCGCTGGCCGAAGCCGCAGCAGGCGGCCCGGAACGGGATGTTGTGGTCATGGTGGGGGACGGCTCCTACCTGATGATGCACACCGAACTGGTCACCGCCGTCGCCGAACGCATCAAGCTGATCGTGGTCCTGATCCAGAACCACGGCTATGCCTCCATCGGTTCGCTGTCCGAGTCCCTCGGCTCGCAGCGCTTCGGCACGCAGTACCGCGTCCTGGACAAGGAACAGCACAGCTTCGACGCCGGTGAGCACCTGCCCATCGACCTCGCCACGAACGCCGAATCCCTGGGGGCCAAGGTCATCCGGATCGAGCCTGGAGAGAACGTCATTTCGTCTTTGGGCGCCGCCATCAAGGAAGCCAAGGCAGCCCCTGAAACCGGCCCGATCGTGATCCACGTGGAATCCGATCCGATGTTGGATGCGCCATCCTCCGAATCCTGGTGGGACGTCCCCGTCTCGCAGGTCTCGGATCTGGAATCCACCCAACAGGCCTACAAAACGTATACCGACCACAAGAACCGCCAGCGCAAACTGCTCGGCTGATTCCCCCCACACTTCAAAGCCACAGACCAAAGGAAGTCCGCACATGTCGACGACGACCACACTGACCACCATTCACCATTTCATCAACGGTGTTGAAACCACGGGTGAGGGCGAGCGTACCCAGCCCGTGTACAACCCGGCGACGGGCCAGGTCACTGCCGAGCTGCGCCTGGCCAACGAAGCCGATCTGAACACCACCGTTGCCGCGGCGAAGAAAGCTGCCGAGTCCTGGGGTGATATTTCCCTGGCCAAGCGCACCGCCGTCCTCTTCAAGTTCCGCGAGCTGGTCGCTGCCCACGTGGACGAACTGGCCGAGCTGATCACCGCCGAGCACGGCAAGGTCCTCTCCGACGCCAAGGGCGAGATCGGCCGCGGCCTGGAAGTCATCGAGTTCGCCTGTGGCATCCCGCAGCTGCTCAAGGGTGATTACTCGGACCAGGTCTCCACGGGCATCGATGTCTTCTCCTTCCGCGAACCCCTGGGCGTGGTTGCCGGTATTACCCCGTTCAACTTCCCCGTGATGGTGCCGTTGTGGATGGCACCAATGGCCATTGCCACTGGCAACGCGTTCATCCTTAAGCCCTCCGAACGTGACCCGTCCGCGCCGATGCTCCTGGCCAAGCTCTGGAAGCAGGCCGGCCTGCCCGACGGCGTGTTCCAGGTCCTGCACGGCGGCAAGGAAACCGTTGACGGACTGTTGACCCACCCGGACGTGGACGGCATCTCGTTCGTTGGGTCCACCCCGATCGCCCAGTACGTCCACGAAACCGCCACCAAGCACGGCAAGCGTGTCCAGGCCCTGGGCGGTGCGAAGAACCACGCCATCGTGATGCCCGATGCGGACCTCGACAACGCCGCCGACCACCTCGCCGCTGCTGCTTTCGGATCCGCGGGGGAGCGCTGCATGGCGATCTCCGTCGCCGTCGCCGTCGGAGACGCCGCCGAGCTGATCGTGAAGAAAGTCGAAGAACGCGCCCTGGCCGTCAAGGTCAACAACGGCACCGAACCCGACGCCGAAATGGGCCCGGTCATCACCCCGGCTTCCAAGGAACGCATCGTCAAGATCGTCACCGAAGCCGAAACCGCCGGCGCGGCCATGGTGGTGGACGGACGCGACCTGGTGGTCCCCGGCCACGAAGACGGCTTCTGGGTGGGCCCCACCGTGATCGACCACGTCAACACCGAAATGACCGCCTACACCGAGGAAATCTTCGGACCCGTCCTCGTGGTGGTCCGCGTGGCCGACCTCGATGAAGGCATCAAACTGATCAACTCCAACCCCTACGGCAACGGCACCGCAATCTTCACCTCCTCAGGGGCCAACGCCCGGAAGTTCCAGCGCTCCGTCACCGTGGGCATGGTGGGCATCAACGTCCCCCTGCCCGTCCCGGTGGCCTACCACTCCTTCGGCGGCTGGAAGAACTCACTCTTCGGCGACAAGCACATCTACGGCCCCGAAGGCGTCTCCTTCTACACCCGCGGCAAAGTCATCACCTCACGCTGGCCCGAACCCACCCACGCCTCCGGAGCCTCCTACAACTTCCCCTCCAACTAGCGGCACGGCCCGGCACAGAAGAAAGAATCGCTGCAATGACTGATGTTGAGAACAAGCTGATCATTGGCACCGCCCCCGACTCCTGGGGAGTCTGGTTCGCGGATGACCCCCAGCAGACACCGTGGGAACGCTTCCTGGACGAGGTTGCGGAGTCCGGTTACAAATGGATTGAACTGGGTCCCTACGGCTACCTTCCGAACGACCCCACCCGCTTGGCCGAAGAACTCAAGCAACGTGACCTCAAGGTCACTGCGGGCACGGTCTTCACGGCTTTCCACCGCGGCGCGCGGCAGTATGACGAAGCGTGGGAGCCGGCCCGCAAGGTGGCCGAACTGACGGCAGCCATGGGCGGCGAACACATCGTTGTCATCCCCGCCATGTGGCGTGACGATGTCACGGGCGAGGCCGTGGAGAACGGCGAACTCTCCGACGAACAGTGGGCCGATCTTTTCGCCGGACACAACCGGATGGGCAAGGTCCTGTTGGAGGACTTCGGCCTGCACCAGCAGTTCCACTCGCATGCGGACTCCCACGTTGGTGCGCAGAAGGACATTGAGACCCTGCTGGCCGCGACGGATCCCCAGTACCTCAACCTCTGCCTGGACACAGGTCACGCCGAGTACTGCGGTGCATCCAGCCTGGAACTCATCAAGAACTACCCGGACCGCATCGGATACCTGCACTTGAAGCAGATCAACCCCGAGATCCTTGCCGAGGTCAACGAGAAGAACATGACCTGGGCAGCTGCCAACCTGGCCGGCGTCATGACCGAGCCGCCGAACGGCCTCCCGGACCTGCGCGCCGTCATCGACGCCGTGGAGGCGCTCAACCGTCCCATTTTCGGCATCGTGGAGCAGGACATGTACCCGGTAGCTTTCGATGTTCCGATGCCCATCGCCAAGCGGACCCGCAACTACCTGCTGTCCTGCGGATCCCGTACCCGCGTTGAGTAACGCACTCCAGTAACGCCTGCCAGCAGCACCCCAAAAGAACCTCACGAAGGATAAGAACAGTGACCAAGACTCTCCGCGTTGCCGTCATCGGTGCGGGCCGCATGGGTGCGGACCACATCAAGCGCCTCAGCACCCGCATCCACGGCGCTGAAGTAGCCGCCGTCGTCGACGTCGACCTCGCCCGCGCGCAAGCCGCCATCGAAGGGATCGACGGCGTCGTGGCGCTGTCCAGTGCCGACGAGGCTCTCAACAACGGTGACGTGAACGCCGTCCTGATTGCCACCCCCGGATTCCTCCACGAGGAAATCCTCTACAAGGCACTCGAAAAGGACTTCCCGATTCTTTGCGAGAAGCCTCTGACCCCGGACGCGGAAAGCGCCTGGAAGGTTGTCGAGGCCGAGCAGGCGCTCGGTCACAAAAGGATCCAGGTGGGGTTCATGCGCCGCTTCGACGCCGAGTACGCGGCGCTCGGATCGGTCATCCGCAACAGCGAATTGGGGGAGCTGTTGATGCTGCACCACCAGCACCGCAACCCGACAACGCCCGAGGGCTTCACCAACGAGATGCTGATCAACGACTCCGTGGTCCACGAGTTCGACGCGATCCGCTACTTCACCGGTGAAGAAATCACCTCCGTACAGGTCCGTCTGGGCAAGGCAACACGCAACGCTCCGAACGGCCAGCACGACCCCCAGCACGTTCTGCTGGAGACCGAGTCCGGTGTGCTGGCCGACGTCGAGATCTACGTCAACGCCAAGTTCGGCTACCAGGTGGCCACCCAGGCATCCTTCGAGGACGGCATCGTGAGCATCGGCGGCGACAACGGCCCGTACGTGCAGACCGCAGGCAAGTGGGGTGGCAACGTCACCCCGGGCTTTGAAGAGCGTTTCGGAGCGGCGTACGACGTCGAGGTTCAGGCTTGGGCGGACGCCGCCCTGCGCGGCGAAATAGGCGGTCCAACCGCCTGGGACGGTTACGCCACCGCCGCCTGCTGCGAGGCCGGCGTCGAGGCCCAGAAGTCCGGCGAGAAGGTCAAGGTCCAGCTGAACACCAAACCGGACCTGTACAAGTAGGGATTGAGCATGAAGATCGCACTTGATCCCACACCGTTCCACCACAGTCACAGTCTGCTGGAGTTCCCGCGCGTGGCCGCGGACCTGGGCTACAAGTACCTGCAGATGACCCCGCATGCGGACCTCATCCCGTTCTTCAACCACCCCAAAGCGGACGACGAGCTGGTGGGCAAACTGAAAGCAGCTTGCAAGGACGCGGGCGTCGAGATCGCCTCAGTCCTGCCGGTCCTGCGCTGGTCCGGTCCGGACGAGGACGCGCGCGAAGCTGCCGTCCGCTACTGGAAGCGTGCCATCCAGATTGCGGTGGACCTTGGCGTGCAGACGATGAACACGGAGTTCAGCGGGCGTCCTGAGAAGGCAGAGGAGTCCGAGCGCGCGTTTTACCGTTCCATGGAAGAGCTTCTGCCCATCATCGAACGCGAGGACATGGACGTGCTGATCGATCCGCATCCGGACGACTTCGTTGAGGACGGTCTGGCCGCCCTGCGGGTTATCCGGGGCGTGAACTCGCCGAATATCGGCATGGTCTATGTCGCTTCGCACACGTTCCACATGGGCAACCGGCCCCTGGAGATCATGCGGGCCGCCGGGGACAAGCTCCGGCTGGTCCACGTTTCGGACACCATGAACCACCACGCGTCACACGGCCTACGCTACATCACCAACCCGCCCGGCAATGCTGTCCGGGTACACCAGCATCTGAAGATCGGTGACGGGGATGTGAACTGGGATGAGTTCTTTGGCGGGCTGAAAGAAATCGGCTTCCTGGACAAGGCGAACACCGTGATGGTTTCGTCGGTCTTCGCCGAGGATGAGAACGCTGAAGACGTTTCCCGCTACCAGCTCAAGACGATGAACGACTACATCGCCCAGGCAAAGTAACGCGGATTGTCCCTACAGCAAATGCCCCCAAGAACTCGTCTTGGGGGCATTTGCTGTCTAAGGGCTCAGGCCGTAAACGGAAGCCTGGGATCGATGTCCTGGCCCTCCCAGGTCTGGCGGATCCAGCCGTGGTGGGGGTCGTCGCTGATGAGCCAGTCGCGGACGCGGCCGGGGCCGGCCATGACGTTGAGGTAGTAGAGGTCGTAGCCGGGTGCTGCCATGGCGGGGCCGTGCCAGCCATACGGAACCAGCACGACATCGCCGGTACGGACCTCAGCGGAGACATCGATGGGTCGTTCGTCGGAGGCATAGACGCGGGCGTGGCCGAACGCGTCGGCGTCTTCAGGCGCGGGGGAGCCGGCAGCGACCCGGGTCTCGAAGTAGTAGATTTCCTCCAGGCTGGTCTCGCCGTCCTTCTCCTCATCGTGCTTGTGGGGAGGGTACGAGGACCAGTTGCCCGCCGGGGTTATGACTTCGCAGACGATGAAACGGTCGGCTTCCAACGCGGCTGGCGTGCCGAAGTTGTGCACCTGGCGCGAGCAATTACCGGCACCGCGAAGCTCCACGGGCGTCTCGGCTGCGGTGATCAGCCGGGTCGGGTACCCGGCCTTGGCCGGCGCGGTCGCAATGGCCACCCGGCCGCCGTCGTTCGAACTGATGGTGGCTGCCTTGCCGATTCCCGTGTAGAGGACGTCGCTGGGCCCGTGGAAAACGGACTGCCGCCCGGCGAGGACGTACTCGCCGTCGTCGACGGTTACGGTGAACGAGCCGCTCAGCGGCACCATAATGCGCTCTTCAGGAGCGGCGGGAAGTTCGACGGCGGCGCCCGCGGCGAGCGTCGCGACCTTCAGTCCCGTATGGGCCCAGCCGTCGACGGCGAGGCTGGAATCGAACGTTCCCAGCGAGATATCCCACTTACCGTCGTTGGCTGTTCCCAGCGGGTAAACCCAGTTGGCCATCAATAGTCTGTCCTTGCGTTAGCGCTGTACGAGTGTCATTTCAAAGCTGTAGGAGTCGGCGCGGTAGACGTGGTGGCCGGTTTCCACCATGCGTCCGGTGTCGTCCACTGCGGTGCGTTCCATCGTGACCAGGGCCGAGCCGACCTCCGCTTCGAGGAGGGGAGCCTGGTAGTCATTGGCGATCATGGCGCCGATGCGCTGGGAAGCGAGCCTGAAGTTCACCCCGCCACGCCGAAGGATGGCGTAGAGGCCTTCCTTGGAAAGCTGGGCTTCATCCATGCTGGTGATGTCATCGCGGACCCAGTTCTCCATGAGAGCCAGGGGTTTGCCGCCCACTTTGCGCAAGCGCGTGAAGTGGTAGACCTTGGACCCGGCGGGCAGCTGGAGGGCTGTGAGTGTCAGTGCGTCGGCTTCGACGTGGGAGAAGCTCAACACTTCGGTGGTGGGCTTCTTGCCGTTGTTGCTGAGGTCGTCGTAGAGGCTGGAGAGTTCCAGCGGCCTGCGGACCTGGCTGGCTACCACCTGCGTTCCCACTCCGCGTTTGCGGACCAGGAGGCCGGCGCGGACAAGCTCGTCCATTGCCTTGCGCATGGTGGGCCGGGACAGATTGAGTTGTGCCGCGAGGTCGATTTCATTGTCCAGGCGGCTCCCGGGTTCCAGGATGCCGCTGTGGATCGCGGCCTCGATGCCCTGGACCACTTGATGGTAGAGGGGCACGGGAGACGAACGATCGATGCTGAGACTGAGTTGGTTCGCCACTGGATTCTCCTAGACGCCTGCTGAAGACCGGCCAGGGAAGCAGGATGTGGCTCCTCTGCCGGATGGAAGCGCATGTCCGGTCATGTTCTCTTGATAGGACATACTGCCTTTTTTGATGATAGCAGCCGGGTTATGGCCGTCAAGGATATCGCCTCAAACAGGACGCTCTTTATCGTCTACTCGAGGAGGTTAGGTAAAAACATCCTAATGTCAGGACAAACTATTGACAAAGTGTGAGGCGAGTCACCATGATCGGTGTAGTGGGGAGATCCGGATACGAGTCTTCGGACCCCTCAACCTGAAATCAAAGGAGATAACGGTGGCAAAATTCTCATGGCGCAAAGCGGCGGTCGTCGCTGCAGTGGTTCCCTTGGTGGCACTGAGCGCCTGTTCGAGCCAGGGTGGCAAGCCGGCAGATGCCGGTGGGGGAGCAGCCGCTGGCCAGGTAGCCGGCACTGATCGCATCAAAGTCGCCCTGATTACGCACGCCGCTGCCGGTGACACTTTCTGGGACATCGTTCGCAAGGGGGCGGAGGAAGCATCCGCGAAGGACAATGTAGAGCTGCTGTACACCAGCGACCCCGAGGCAGGCCGCCAGGCGCAGCTGGTCCAGCAGGCCATTGACCAGAAGGTGGACGGCATCGCCGTGACGTTGGCAACCCCGGACGCCTTGAAGGACGTACTGAAGAAGGCCACCGACGCAGGCATCCCGGTGGTCAGTCTGAACGCCGGTGAATCCGTCTCGGCCCAGCTCGGCGCTTTCACCCACTTCGGTTCCAACGAGCAGCTGGCTGGCGAAGCCGTTGGTACCAGGCTCGCGGCCGAAGGTTACAAGCACCCCGTGTGTGTCATCCAGCAGCAGGGCCACGTAGGTTTGGAAGCCCGTTGCGCCGGCGTCAAGGCCAAGGTTCCAGCGACGGAAATCCTCTACGTTGACGGCAAGGACATGACAGCGGTCCAGTCCACGGCCACCGCCAAACTCCAGGCGGCAAAGGACGCGGACGTGATCATCGGACTCGGTGCCCCCATTACGCTGACCCTGCTCAAGTCGGTGTCCGATGCAGGAAGCTCCTCCAAGGTGGCCAGCTTTGACCTCAATGCAGATCTCGCCCAGAAGATCGTGGACGGTGCGGTGATCTTCACTGTTGACCAGCAGCCATGGCTCCAGGGCTACATGTCCGTTGACTCCCTGTGGCAGGCAAAGCGCGGTGGCTTCAAGATTGGTGGCGGCCAGCCGGTCCTGACCGGACCTACCATCGTGGACAAGTCCAACGCTTCCGATGTCCTCAAATTCGCCCAGCAGGGCGTCCGCTAGATCCCGGCATCAGGCTGCGCGGCGCCCCATCGCCGCGCAGCCTGGACAACAAGGAGTCACTCCCATGGCAAACACAGCAACCCTGCCGCCGGCGACGTCGCCTGGCGATGAACGGGTCGGCCGCCGCAACCCCTTCCAAAAGTTCCTCGCCAGGCCCGAGGTTGGTGCCCTCGTAGGTGCCGTGGTCCTCTTTATCTTCTTCGCCTCGGTGTCACAGACGTTCACCCAGCCCAACGCCCTCGCCACCGTCCTCTACGGTTCATCGACCATCGGCATCATGGCCGTCGGAGTATCACTGCTGATGATCGGTGGCGAGTTCGACCTTTCCACCGGTGTGGCTGTGATCTCGTCCGCCCTGACAGCCTCACTCTTCAGCTGGAACTTCTCCCTGAACGCCTGGGTGGGCGTTGCCTTGGCCCTGGTGGTCTCGCTGGGCATCGGATTCATCAATGGCTGGATCCTGGTCAAGACCAAGCTGCCCAGCTTCATCGTCACCCTGGCTACCTTCCTCATGCTCACCGGTCTCAACCTGGCGCTGACCCGCCTGATCGGTGGCAGCGTCTCCTCCCCGTCCATCTCCAAGCTGGACGGCTTCGAATCGGCACGAGCGGTCTTTGCATCCTCCGTCAGCATCGGCGGGGTGGAAGTGAAGATCACGGTGTTCTTCTGGATCGTCCTTGTCCTGATCGCATCCTGGGTGCTCCTGCGCACCAAGGTGGGCAACTGGATCTTCGCGGTGGGCGGCGACGCCAATGCTGCCCGTGCCGTGGGTGTCCCCGTGACCAAGACCAAGATCGGGCTGTTCATGGCAGTGGGTTTCTGCGGCTGGATCCTGGGAATGCACAACCTCTTCGCCTTTGACGCCGTGCAGTCCGGCGAAGGTGTCGGCAACGAGTTCCTCTACATCATCGCCGCTGTCATCGGTGGCTGCCTGCTCACCGGCGGCTACGGCTCAGCAGTTGGCGGGGCGATCGGCGCCTTCATCTTCGGCATGGCCAACAAGGGCATCGTGTACGCACAATGGAATCCGGACTGGTTCAAGTTCTTCCTCGGCTTGATGCTCCTGCTGGCAACCATCGTCAACCTCATCGTCAAACGCCGGGCAGAGCTGAAGTAAGGGGCCGGAACCATGAACGCACAACAGATCGACCAGCAAACCCTGCTGAAAGACGAGAAGGACCCATTGACGCACACACCGGTGCACCTGCTCTCACTCGATGGCATAGGCAAGCACTACGGCAACATCATCGCCCTTCGTGATGTCACCATGGCCGTGGACAACGGCCGGGTCACCTGCGTCCTGGGCGACAACGGCGCCGGCAAGTCCACGCTGATCAAGATCATCGCGGGATTGCACCAGCACGATGAAGGCACCCTGCAGGTGATGGGCGACGAACGGAAGTTCAATTCACCCCGGGACGCCCTCGACGCCGGCATCGCCACGGTCTACCAGGACCTGGCCGTGGTCCCGCTGATGCCCATCTGGCGGAACTTCTTCCTGGGCTCCGAGCTGACCAGCGGCTTTGGCCCGTTCAAGAGCATGGATGTCCAGAAGATGAAGGACATCACCAAGAAGGAACTCGCGGACATGGGCATTGACTTGCGCGATGTTGAGCAACCCATCGGCCAGCTTTCCGGTGGTGAGCGCCAGTGTGTAGCCATTGCGCGTGCGGTGTATTTCGGTGCCAAAGTCCTGATCCTGGACGAACCGACGGCCGCGCTGGGAGTCAAGCAGTCCGGCGTCGTGCTCCGCTACATTCTGCAGGCGCGCGACCGGGGCCTGGGCGTCATCTTCATTACCCACAACCCCCACCATGCCTTCCCCGTGGGTGACCGGTTCCTGCTGCTCAAGCGCGGCAAGTCGATCGGCTACTACGACAAGAAGGACATCACCCTGGATGAGCTGACGGCCCAAATGGCCGGCGGCGCGGAGTTGGCCGAGTTGGCCCATGAGCTGGAACAGCTTGGTGGACATTCCGAGGCGCTGGAGGAAGTCAAAGCTGAAGTGGCGGACGTCGCCGAGGCCGCGACGGAGACCACCACCAAGCGCCACTAGGCCACACACCACGGAATTCTGCCCGGAGCCTGCAATGGTTCCGGGCAGAGTCATTTCAGCGGCCGGTCTTCTCAGGGGATGGACGTTGTGCCGCGCAGTACCAGCGCAGGTTCAATCAGCTTCCGCTCGGGGAGGAGCGCGGGGTCCTCGATCCGGGCGAGCAGCCTGTGGGCGGCGTCCACGCCCACAAGGTCGCTGCGGTTGTCGATGGAGGTCAGGTCCAGGTAGCGCGACTTCGCCAGGGGGGAGTTGTCGTAGCCGATCACGGAAACGTCGTCCGGTACCGACAACCCGCGGGCCTTGAGGGCGGCGAAGGCACCCAGAGCCATGGTGTCGTTGGCCGCGAAGACTGCGGTGGTATCCGGGTGGTGGTCCAGGAGCCACACGGCTGCCGCGTAGCCATCCTCCTCCGAGGTGCCGGTGGACTTGCTGACAACAGGGTCGACGCCGGCAGTCTCTACAGCGCGCAGGAAACCGGCCCGCCGGTGTGCGGAGGCGCCGTCGGAACCTGAGAGGTGACCGATGCGGACGTGACCCAGCTCCAGCAGATGGTTGGCGGCCATGCTGCCGCCGTTATCGTCGTCGTTGGTGATCAGGTCCGCGCCTTCCGGGATGCCGTTGCGCCAGCCTGCAACCACGGTAGGAACCCAGGTTCCGGACAACATTGCTTCGCTGGGCTCGGCGGCGAGGACCAGGGCGTCCACGTGCATGGCGAGCAGGCCGTCAGTGGCTTCCTTGATGCGGTTCTCGCCGGGCCTGGAGTCCGCGAGCATGACTTGGTAGCCAAGGTCTGAAAGGACTGATTCCATGCCTCGGAGGAGGTCGACGAACCACAGATTCCGGTAGTCGTCGATGACCAGGCCGATGCTCTTGGTCCGGCTGCTGGCCAGCGTGGTGGCGGCGCGACTGGGGCGGTAGCCGAGCTCGGAGATGGCTTGCTGCACGGCGTCCCGGCGCTTTTCGCTGATCCTTCCGGGGTCCTTGAGGAACAAGGAGACCAACGACGGCGAGACGCCGGCCTGGGTGGCGACGTCGTAGAGGGTGGGGCGTCGGGTGGGCGGACTGTTCCGGGGGCCGGGGTTGTTCAAGGGAATCTTCGATGCCTTTCGTGTCTGCCTTCGAGGATAGCCGGTGAGACATTGACAGGACATATAGACATAGCTACGATCAAATCCAGCGCAAAATTGTAGCGCTACAAAATGTCGTAAGCGCCTGGACGCTGCGGCGAAATTTCAAAGGAGAAATCAATGGCTGAAAGCCTCGGCGTCGCCGTCATTGGCGCAGGCATGGCCGGCAAGGCCCACGCTGCCGCCTACCGCACGGCATCTGCCCTCTACAGCCCGGTACTTCCCCCGCTCCGCCTGGTCTCGATCGGCGACGTCAATGCTGAATTCGGTTCGTTGGCCGCACGTCGTTTTGGGTACGAACGCAACGACACCTCGTGGCAAGCTATCGCGGAGGCTGACGACATCGATGTTGTCAGCGTTGTCATCGCCAACTCGCTGCACCGCGAAGTGGTTGAGGGGTTGTTGGAGGCCGGCAAGCATGTCCTGTGCGAAAAGCCGCTCAGCGATACCTTGGAGGACGCGCGGGCCATGGCCGACGCCGCGCGGGCAGCGGAAGCCCGCGGAACCCTTGCCCGCATCGGTTTCACGTTCCGCCGCACCCCCGGCATCGCCTACATCCGGGACCTGATCAGCAATGGAACGCTCGGCAACGTGCTCCACTTCAGCGGCCGATACTGGACCGACTACGGCTTCAGCCCCGCCGCGCCCATGAGCTGGCGCTACAAAGGTGGGCCCGGCTCAGGTGCGCTCGCCGACGTCGGAAGCCATCTGACCTACATCTCCGAATTCCTCTGCGGCGACATCACATCCATCAGCGGCGGGCGCCTGTCGACGGCGATCCACAAGCGACCCCTGCCGCTCAGTGCAGTGATGGGTCATGACCACGCTGCCGTCAGTGATGTGTTCGAAGCCGTGGAAAATGACGACTACGCAGCGTTCAACGCCGAGTTCGCCAATGGGGCCGGCAGTTTCGAAGTTTCCCGTGTTGCGGCGGGCCATGCCAACAGCCTGCAGTTCGAGGTGTTCTGCGAAAACGGCGGCGCGAAATTCGACCAGCGCCGGCCATCGGAGATCCAGTTGTTCCTGAACGATGGCTCCGGGAACGACAATGGCTACCGCCAAGTCATCCTTGGCCCGGGCCACCCCTACATCGCCGGGGGTCTGGCCATGGATGCCCCCGAAGTTGGTTTCGGCCAGAATGACGCGTTCGGCTACCAGGCGCGGGCCTTCCTGGAGGAGGTTGCCGGGCTCAGCGCAGAGGCCTCCCTGCCCCGCTGTGCCACCTTCGATGAAGGTGTCCGCAATATGGAGCTCCTCGGCGCGGTGACCGACTCCGCGCTCAACAACGGAAAGAAGATCACGCTATGAAGCTCGGCGTCTACAACGCGATCCTGCACGACCGGCCGCTGGCCGAAGCGCTGAAGGTCATTGCCGACCTCGGGCTCACGGGGATCGAGATCAATACAGGCGGCTTCCTTCCCGCTGTGCATGTGCCCACCTTTGACCAGATCCTGGAAAGCGACGCAGCCCGCGACGACTACCTTGCGGTCTTCGAGGGCACTGGCGTCTCCATTGCCGGCCTGAACTGCAACGGCAACCCACTGCACCCCAATCGCGGGATCGGTGGGAAGCACGCGGAGGACATTAGGCGCTCGATCCGTCTGGCCAGCCGTTTGGGCCAGAACCGGGTGGTCACGATGTCCGGTCTCCCCGGTGGTGAGCCGGGCGCCACTACCGTCAATTGGGTGGTCAATGCCTGGAACTCGGCGGCACTGGATGTGCTGGACTACCAATGGGGCGTGGCTGCGGAATTCTGGAGGGAAACCGATCGTCTCGCCGCAGATCATGACGTCAAGGTGGCCCTGGAGCTGCACCCGCAGAATATCGTCTTCAACACCGCTGACGTTTACAAGCTGATCGAGCTCACCGGGGCCACCCATGTAGGCGTGGAACTGGATGCGTCGCACTTGTTCTGGCAGCAGATGGATCCGGTGGCAGTGGTCCGGGAGCTTGGCCCGCTGGTGTTCCAGGCGGCCGCCAAGGACGTCCGGGTGAATAAGGGCAACGCTGCGCTTTATGGAGTGCTGGACAACAGCTTCCGCAGGCTCTCGGCCGACGAGAACCGCACCAACCTTGGCGGCGACGAGTGGGCCAATGAATGGCCAAAGAACTCGGCCTGGGACTTCGTTGCACTGGGCCGTGGGCACGATACCGCCTTTTGGACCGAGTTCCTCCGGGCGCTCCATGACGTAGACCCGAACATGCTGGTCAATATCGAGCATGAGGACGTCTCCCTGGGCCGCATCGAAGGACTGGAGGTTGCGGCGAAAGTGCTGCTGGATGCCGATGCCGCGCTGGAGGAGTCATTGAACGTTCCTGCCTAAGCAGAAAGAGGAGCCCGGCAAGGCGGTGGCCCTTACGCCGCCGCCTTGCATTGCGCTGGGCGCGCTGGCGGACTTGGTTCAAAGAGGGGCATGGAGCTGCTCTTGGATTTCGAAAGGACTCACATGCAAACCGCAGTGATGAGTCAACGGATTGCGTTCGCCGCCACCTTGTAGCTGGGCAGTGGATTCTTCGCGAAGCGTTTGGTTCCACGGCGCACATCCTGGTCGGAGTCGCTGTGCCCGTCGGTGTGTTCTCAAGATTTTGGGCATCCGTTCACGGAGGATGCGTCAGCAGATGCCTCGTCTGAAACTAAATCGAGAATGATGCTGCTGCTGGGCACCGCAGACACATGACCAGGAACCGTCAAGGACTCCGCACTTGGACTTCGTGTCGTGACTATGATCTGGCTGCCGGTACTGCCCAGAAGCCAGACTGACTGAGGGTTGGCGGGATCGGCGAACTTTGTCATGCACGCCCGGACGGGATAGTTAATCCTGGCGAATTCAGAAGTCCCATGGACGCGGAGGTTATAGCCGGCCATCATTTGGGATTGGGCGATATTGAGCACGCCCACCAGTGCTGCCATCCAGAACATGATGGTCATCAGGAAGCCGCCCGAGCCTATTTGCCGGCCGTACCACGTCGCAAGCCATCCGAGCAGGCACAGGAACAGCAGGACGCCAATATCGGGGACGAAAGAAAGAAGCTGGGTCCAATCAACGACTCCAATGAGATGCCCTGCTTCCATGCCGACCAGGTAGGCCCATGCCGGGAACCGCGTGAGAACGGTGAGGATGATTGCGGCAGAGGCAATATTCAAGGTCAGTCGTGGAAGTGTTCTTGCCCGGAGTAGCCACCGAGCCTGGATCAGTTGGGTTGCGAGCCAAGCGACACCCAGCAAACACAATGCGACGATGATTCCAATGACTACGTCCGGACTTTGTGGGCGGGTGGCCCACTGAATTTGGAGCAAACCACCGGCAGCAAACGAAGCGCCGGTAAGCCCTAGGGTGATCGCAACGAATCTGATCCGCATGTAGGTTTTGATCCCCGGATCAACAGCCGCGCGTCTGCTCGGCCAACACCATGACCGGAGTGCCCATCGTACGGCTGGTGAGTCTGCCGGCGAGGGGTCTTTGACTAAGCGACGGTTGAACGCCGATCCCTTGAACTTCCCCCTACGATCCGCAACCAGAAGCCCCAGCTTGTAAACGAGATGACAGATAAAGACCCAAACGCCGCTGCCGACCATGGTTATCGGGGCGATCACGGGCAGCAGTTCGGAAGCGTTCAATGCGAAGTGCGGTTCAGAGTAGAGAAGCCATCCCGACGCCATCATGACGAGGGCTGCGATTGCTGTAAACGCAGCCGCCCGCCGAACGCCGGGGATGGTGATGCGCCTGGTTTCAGGATCCAATTTACGTGCAGCAGCGTTCGCCGGGATTGGGGCAATCAGAGGAAAGAGCACTTCGAAACGCGCGAGGACATGCGCCCGGTCACCATAGATTCGCGGGGCTTTTTTGTCAGAAGTCCGAACAATCGTTGCGTTTTCATCAATTGTCCATGCGGGCACTTGTTCGAAAGCGGGGTCAATATGCCTGGCTTCCACCAGCTCCAGCTTGTTGGGAACGCAGGACATCGTTGTCATGAGGTCCTTGGTCGCTGTGTCGCCGGCGTTCGCCCCGACGAGTTGGGGACCAAGGCGTACCACCGTCAGTCGTCGTTCTGACTCCCAACAGCTGTCGTCCTCGATCATCCAGCCGTTCCTGCTCAGTGCTTCATCGATCAGTCCTCGAAACGTTGAGGCACTGAACCGCATCTCAACAACAACGGACCCGTAGCTATTGAGCTTCCCGTATAGCCTTGCGGACCACGGACCGCCCAGCCACATCGAAATCTTGTTGAACATCTTCGTCGGTGTCTTCAGGGCTCTGCTCCTGCTTTCTTGCGTCAGGCTCTTGGACATCTGTCTGATGCCACCTTCTTAGTGATGCAATGGGGGGGCGTCATGACGCGCACCGTGGTTGCAGGGGTTGGGTGACGGGATGCCGTGCGTTCTTGCATGAGTTGGGGCCGCTCTGAGTCAACGGGAAGTATGGCGTGAAATGTTTGACAGGACAAACTAACAAGGTCTAGTCTCACTTCAGGATTCTCGCCCGGAGACCACTTTCTGCTGCAGCGACGGAGACAGAACATGACGAACGAAGTGACCCTCGGACTGGTAGGCGTAGGCCGGATCGGCGTAATGCATGCGAATAACATCAGCGCTCTGAACGGCACTGAACAGGACAGAACACTGGCGCAGGACGGTGTGCAGGTGCGGCTGAAGCTGACGGACGTCGCGGAGGAGCATGCACGTTCCGTGGCGGTCAGTGTCGGCGCTGAGTTCGTGGGGTCCGTTGAGGAACTGATCGCCTCCGGGGTGGACGGCCTGGTCATCGCAACAGGCACGGCAACCCACCCGGACCTCATCCGGGCCGGCGTTGATGCGGGCATCCCGGTGTTCTGTGAAAAGCCCGTGGCTGTGAACGTGGCGGAATCAGTCCCGGTCCTCGACTACATCCGGGAGAAAAACGGTGTGGTGCAGATTGGCCATCAACGCCGTTTCGATGCCGGCTACCTTGAGGCCAAACGCGCGTACGAAGCCGGGGAGCTTGGGTGGATCCATTCGGTCCGTGCTGTCACCTGCGACATGACGCCGCCACCAGTCCAGTTCCTGGCCACCTCGGGTGGCTTGTTCCGCGACTGCTCGGTCCACGACTTCGATATCCTCCGATGGCTCACCGGCAAGGAAATCGTGGAGGTCTACGCCAAGGGTTCCAACAACGGTGACCCGGCAATCGGTGAAGTAGGCGACGTCGATACTGCTTTGGCTGTGGTGACGTTCGACGACGGTACGGTAGGCACGGTCTCGGCCAGCCGTTACAACGGGGCCGGCCATGATGTCCGGCTGGAACTCCAAGGCTCGGAGGGCTCCGTCCTGGTGGGGATGGACGAGCAGATGGCCGTGCGGTCCGCCGAGCCTGGCGTGGAGTTCCCCACGGGCACTCCTCACCTCACGTTCGCTGAACGCTTCGACCAGGCGTACCGCTCGGAAATGTCCGCGTTCGTGGAACTGGTGCGCGGGCAGCGGAAGAATCCCTGCACGCCCGAGGACGCTGTGGCTGCCTCCAAAGTAGCCGACGCAGCGCAGGAGTCCCTGGAAACAGGCGTACCGGTTAGAGTCGCTGCCTAGCAACGTCAGGTTCCAGCCACGTCAGGTTCCAGCTAATTCAGGTCCGGCCACGTCAGGTTCTAGCCAGGTCTTGCTCCAGCCAGGTCGCGCTCGCGAAGGCCAAGCTCGCGCATACCCACATATGTACCGACGGTCCCCACATTTTGTTTATGTTCTGTGGGGTGTGTGGTGGTGGTTGCGTCGTGGTGTTTGGTGGGGGTCGATGTGGGGTGGGGGGATGAACCAGGGGATGCCGG
>Ga0153977_1000100_pt1 | contig 24320 bp, 20 predicted proteins | sample TSGA061MetaG_FD_104710 | JGI IMG/M metagenome (GOLD analysis project Ga0153977, IMG submission 104710) | Attine ant fungus gardens microbial communities from Georgia, USA - TSGA061 MetaG | ecosystem: Host-associated > Fungi > Mycelium > Unclassified | place: USA: Georgia, Yuchi Wildlife... | reverse complement strand
TGATGCGATTACCCGGACGTTGGAGACCATGGAGAAGGACGAGACTCTGTTGGTTCAGTCGGGCAAGCCGGTGGGTGTGTTCCGCACTCATGAGTGGGCTCCGCGGGTGTTGTTGGCGAACTCAAACCTGGTGGGGGATTGGGCGACGTGGCCTGAGTTCCGCCGGCTCGAGGCTGAGGGTTTGATGATGTACGGCCAGATGACGGCCGGGTCCTGGATTTACATCGGCACGCAGGGGATCCTGCAGGGCACGTATGAAACGTTCGCGGCGGTGGGGAACAAGCTCAAAGCGGAGGGCCGCCACCCGGCCCCGGCTGTGGAGGGTTCGACGGAGGGACCGCTGGGCGGGACGCTGACGTTGACTGGTGGTTGTGGTGGCATGGGCGGCGCGCAGCCGTTGGCGGTGACGTTGAATGATGGTGCGTGCTTGATCGTGGATGTGGATGAGACCCGTCTGCGTCGTCGCGCGGGTAAGCGGTACTTGGACGAGGTCGAAACGGATCTCGATGCCGCCCTGGCGAAGGTCCAGAAGGCCAAGGACGAGCGTCGCGGCTGGTCGGTGGGGTATGTGGGCAACGCTGCTGAGGTGTTCCCGGAGCTGCTGCGCCGTCACAAGGCCGGGGAGATCACTTTTGATGTGGTCACGGACCAGACGTCCGCCCATGACCCCCTGAGCTATTTGCCCGAGGGCATCACCGTGGCTGAGTGGCACACCGAGGCCGAGGCGGATCCGGAAGGGTTCACCAAGAAGGCCCAGGCTTCCATGGCCCGCCACGTGCAGGCCATGGTGGAGTTCCAGGACGCCGGGGCTGAGGTGTTCGATTACGGCAACTCGATCCGTGATGAGGCACGCAAGGGCGGGTACGAGCGGGCGTTTGAGTTCCCGGGTTTCGTTCCGGCGTATATTCGTCCGTTGTTCTGCGAGGGTCTGGGCCCGTTCCGGTGGGTTGCGCTCTCGGGTGACCCGGAGGATATCCGGGTCACGGATGAGGCGATCAAGGAGTTGTTCCCGGAGAACAAGCACCTGCATAAGTGGATTGACGCGGCGCAGGAACGGGTGGAGTTCGAAGGCCTGCCGGCACGTATTTGCTGGCTTGGGTACGGCGAACGCGCCAAAGCCGGGTTGTTGTTCAACCAGTTGGTCAAGGAAGGCAAGGTCAAGGCCCCGATCGTGATCGGCCGTGACCACCTGGACTCCGGTTCGGTGGCGTCCCCGTACCGGGAGACCGAGTCCATGGCTGACGGTTCCGACGCTATTGCTGACTGGCCGCTGCTGAACGCACTGATCAACACCTCCTCGGGTGCTACGTGGGTGTCGATCCATCACGGTGGCGGTGTTGGTATTGGCCGGTCCCTGCACGCCGGGCAGGTTTCGGTCGCTGACGGTACTGACCTGGCCGCGGAAAAGCTCGAACGGCTCCTGACCAATGACCCCGGCATGGGCGTCATCCGCCACGTCGACGCCGGCTACGACCGTGCTCTCGAGGTCGCCAACGAACGCGGCGTCCGCATCCCCATGAACGAGAAGTAGGCAATAAAAGTGACTATCACTACCCACGAACCCCTGACCGTCACCCTCGGCTCCAGTGGCGTAACCCCGGAAGACGTCGTCGCCGTCGCACGCCACGACGCCAAGGTGACCATCTCCCAGGAAGCCCTGGACAACGTGGCCAAGGTCCGCGCCCACATCGATAACCTCGCCACCAGCGACGTCCCCGCGTACGGCATTTCCACGGGCTTCGGCGCACTCGCCAACCGCCACATCCCCAACGATCTCCGCACGCAGCTGCAGAAGTCGCTGATCCGCAGCCACGCTGCCGGCATGGGCCCGGCCGTGGAACGCGAAGTGGTCCGCGGTATCATGTTCCTCCGCGCCAAGACCCTGGCCTCCGGTCGCACCGGCGTCCGCCCCGTGGTCTTGCAGACCATGGTGGACGTCCTCAACGCAGGCATCACGCCGCTGGTCCGCGAGTTCGGCTCGCTGGGTTGCTCCGGCGACCTCGCGCCGCTGTCCCACTGCGCGCTTGTCCTGATGGGTGAAGGCGAAGCAACCGGTCCCGACGGCGAACTGTACGGAACCGCTGGCAAGCCGCCTGTCGCTGAGCTCCTGGCCCAGCATGGCATCGAGCCCGTCACGCTGGCCGAAAAGGAGGGCCTGGCCCTCGTCAACGGCACCGAAGGCATGCTCGGCATGCTGCTGATGGCCATCGCAGACATCCGTCTGTTGCTCGCGACGGCGGACGTCACCGCCGCGCTCAGCGTCGAGGCCCTGCTGGGCACCGATCAGGTGTTCCTGCCGGAGCTTCATGCAGCGCTCCGCCCGCACCCGGGCCAGGCCGCCAGCGCCGACAACATGCTCCGCGTACTGTCGAACTCACCCATTGTCGCGTCCCACCGGATCAACGACACCAAGGTGCAGGACGCCTACTCGCTGCGTTGCGCCCCGCAGGTTGCCGGCGCTGTCCGCGACACCGTGGACCACGCCGCGCTGGTAGCGTCCCGCGAACTCGCCGCTGCGATCGACAACCCTGTGGTCCTGCCCGACGGCCGCGTCACCTCCAACGGCAACTTCCACGGCGCCCCCGTGGCCTATGTCCTGGACTTCCTGGCCATCGCCGTTGCGGACCTCAGTTCCATCGCCGAGCGCCGCACGGACCGCATGCTGGATCCTGCCCGTTCGCACGGCCTGCCGGCCTTCCTCGCCGGAGACCCCGGAGTGGACTCCGGCCTGATGATCGCCCAGTACACGCAGGCCGGACTGGTCTCGGACAACAAGCGCCTGGCCGTTCCGGCATCGGTGGACTCCATCCCGAGCTCCGCCATGCAGGAAGACCACGTGTCCATGGGCTGGCATGCAGCCCGGAAGCTGCGTAAGGCCGTGGAGAACCTGCGCCGGGTGCTCGCCGTCGAACTCGTCACCAGCGCCCGCGCCATTGACATGCGTACGCAACTGTCCGACGGCGAACTCACTCCGGGTCCTGCCGGTACGGCAGTGCTTGAGGTGCTTCGCGAAGTGGTCCAGGGACCGGGAGCCGACCGGTTCCTGTCGCCCGAACTCGAAGCGGCTGACCGTTTGGTTGGCTCCGGCGCGGTCCGTGCGGCCGCCGAATCCGCCGTCGGGATTTTGGCCTGACGTCGAATAAGACGCTCATTTGATGGGCAGATTTGTCACGCCCCGGTGTTTGTTCGCAACGCAGGCACCGGGGCGTGGCAAATGTAGTAGAACTTATGGTGTACGTCACGTCCGCGCCGAAGATGTCGTGGGCTTGACGGGCAACCGTTCACACAACTCAATACACAACAGAGAACATCCACAAAGGGGTAGAAGTTCAATGAAGGCACGCGGAGCAGTCCTGTCCAGGCGAAACGCTCACTCGGCTATGGTTTCCGATTGGAAGATGCTGAAAGCCGGCGACACGGTGGAAGTGGTCAAGTACGCCCACGTCATCGCAGCCGGTCGGGTTGAAGAAGTTTCCAGCAGCGGAAACGTCGTGTGGCTTGAGCATTCAGGGCCCGGCGTTACCGAAGAGGGCAAGGAATTGTTCATGAAGTCCGACGGCGTGGTTCTCCGCCGCGCCTGAATGCCCAACTGAGTCGCAGCTGAGGTCGTTCCCAGCGCTGGGAACGACCTCAGCTGCGACTCAGTTGGGTGGGGGAGCTTAAACAGAAGCCGGGGCTCGTTCCCTTCCGCGGGTAGTAGATGCGGAAGGGAACGGGCCCCGGCTTTTGGTGTCGCTGCCGGTGATGCCGTCAGGGGTGGCAATCAGGCAGCGAGTACTTCGTGGGTCTGACCGAAGGGAACGGATTCGTCCAGCGCCACGGTGTAGGTGCCGGGCTCGTGCCTGGTCACCAGAATGCCGCAGTTGGCGTCTGCCGCTGCGTTCTTGATCAATGCATCCACGGCTTGCTCGAGTCCGTCGTGGATTTCGTCGGCCCTGGAAAAGGACAGGCGAATTTCGCGTTCTGCAGTCATTGCAGGGGTCATTGGGGGCCTCCTATTACGTGCCGCATGCGAGGGCGACCCATCAATCATAGTCGGTGCTTGCCGAATATTTGTAAGATGACTGGCAACGTAGTGAGCTGGGTCTCACGTGCGACGAGTTGGCAGTTAATGCCAATGTTTGGACAAACACTGGCATCTACTGCCACCTCGCGGACGATCCGGGAAAGCCCGATTGGACGTGGTGGCGGGAGACGTGGTGGCGGGATTCGAACCCGCGTGCGCTGCTTTGCAGGCAGCTCCCTGGCCTCTTGGGTACACCACGTGCAGTCGACACTAAAGGGCGCGACCAAGGGTGCCCAACATTCATTGCCCAGGCTTTCGCCGGGCGACGCAGCCTTTCGTCCGGCTACGCAGTGTTGCCCTTGGTTGCCGTCAATGACGCGCGTTTGAGCAGTCCCGTTATCCCGGCAGCAACCACAAGAGTCAGGATGGCGGCGGCCATGTGGGTGTAGAGCATGATGTGCGGCGAACCCCCGCTTGAAGCTGCTGCCGCCGGCGCATCGCCAGGACTCTGCCCGACGCCGTGAAGGTGCTCCACCCACCCGCTGCCAGGGTAGTAACCGCCAAATGCGGCGAACCCGAAGTGCAGCAGTTGCTGCGCCACTCCGGATATCAGCAGCAGGATCAAAGGCCCGTGGACCCAGCGGGCCAGGAGCTGGGCCGCAAGGCAGCACAGCGCCGCGAGAGCAAGGAGAACCGGTAGGGCCGGAGCGCTGCCGCCGGCCACCATGTGCGCCACCAGCCCCAAGCCGACGGCCAGCAGCCCGGATACCCAGGCCCACTTGTCCTGCACATTAACTGCGTGCATCGCCATCCTTCCCTCCACACAGGCTAAGCGGCGGACGCCGGTGGGAAAAGGGGCAAGGGCGACTATCCCAGGAGGGTGTTCACCAGCCGGGCAGCGACCTTGGCAGTCCGTGAATCAATATCGAATTCCGGGTTCAACTCGGCGACGTCCACGTGCAGCAACTTCCCGCTTGCGGCAACCTGCCGGCAGACCGCGCTGATCACGGGCAGCGGCACGCCATAGGCCGCAGGTGCGCTCACCCCGGGCGCCACCGAAGCCGGCATGACGTCGAGGTCGATCGTCAGGTAGAGCACGTCCACCCCGGCCAGGAAGTCCGCGACGAACACCTCCACGGCCTCCGGTGAGCAGCGTTCGTCGAGCAAAAACTTTACGCCCAGACGTTGAGCGGTGTCGAAGAGGGTCCGGGTGTTGTTCGGCTCGGAAATTCCGACGACGGCGTACTGCAGTTCGCGCCCGGCGGCGGCTTCCGCCCGGGCCATCTGAAGGAACGGCGTGCCCGAGCTCGGCGTGGGCTCATCCCGCAGGTCGAAGTGGGCGTCAAGGTTCAGCACGCCCAGCCGCTTGCCCTTGACCGCATCCGAGCCTGCGACGCCCAGATAGCTGGCAAACGCGGTCTCGTGGCCGCCGCCCAGCACCACGGTGAGGTTTCCGGCGTCGAGCAATTCAGAAATGGCGCGGCCGGCGCGCTCTTGGCCCGTTTCCAGTGAGTCGTCCTCCACAACCACATCGCCGGCGTCGAACACGTCCCGGTCCAGGTGGTACGCCAGCGGACCCAGCGCCGAACGGATGGCGGCCGGAGCAGCCGCGGCGCCAACACGGCCCTTGTTGCGGCGGACGCCGGCGTCACTGCAAAAGCCAAGCACGACGGCGGGACGCGAGGCAGCGTTGGCCGCTGCGGGCGTGTGCGCGGTGATGGCCTGCCACCACCGGCGGTGGGCGACGCCGTCGCCGTCAAAGCGGCCGGTCCATGGCGTGGGGCTGACATCTACGGTGGTGACGCTTGTTTCCATGCTTAAAGCAGACCGGACCCGGACTGCCAATACCAGCAGTTCCGGGTCCGGGGTGTCTGAAATACCGGAATGCTTACTTGACGCCCAGGAGTTCCTCAACGGTTCCGATGCCAAAGAACAGCAGGAACGCCGCGGCCACAGCCCACATCAAGGGGTGGACTTCGCGGGCACGGCCCTGGAATGTGCGGATCAGCACGAAGGAGATGAACCCTGCGCCCAGGCCGTTGGCGATGGAGTACGTGAAAGGCATCAGGGCGATGGTCAGGAACGCCGGAATCCCGACTCCCCAGTCCTGCCAATCGATCTTGCCCACCTGGGAGACCATCATGAAGCCCACCACCACCAGAGCGGGGGCTACGGCTTCGAACGGCACCAGGTTGATCAGTGGTGTGAAGAACATGGCAATGAGGAAGAGAACGCCGGTGACGATCGAGGCGAGGCCCGTGCGTGCGCCTTCGCCGATGCCAGCGCCGGACTCCACGAAAATCTGGTTGGAGGAAACCGAGGCCCCGCCACCCACGATCGCGCCGAGGGCATCCACCTGCAGGACGCGGTCAACGTTGGGGATGTTGCCGTCCTTGTCCACGGTTCCGGCTTCGTTGGCCAGGCCCACCATGGTGCCCATGGCGTCGAAGAAGATGCTCAGCAGGATCACGAAGGCCAGCAGCGCGGCGGCGATGAAGCCGAGGTGTTCGAACGCGCCGAACGGATTGGCCTTGCCGATCAGAGACAGATCCGGAGCGCCCCATTCCGACAACGTGGGAGCTACAAGTGACCAGCCGCGGGGATTGACGTTCTTGCCGTCAAAGCTGGGGCCGATGTGGAGGGTGAACTCAAGGATCGCTGCCAAGGCGGTAGAAACGACGATGCCGATCAGGATCGCACCACGGACCTTGCGGACCACCAACGCAATGGTCAGGATCAGGCCCACGGCGAACACCAGGGTGGGCCAGCCCATGAGCTTGCCGTCAACACCGAGGCCCAGCGGAACCGTCGTGCCTGCAGCGTCCGGGATGCGCCGGACGAATCCGGCATTCACCAGACCGATCAGGGCAATGAACAAACCGATACCCACCACGATCGCCGTCTTCAACGCCTCCGGGACAGCTTTGAAAACTGCGGTCCGGAAACCGGTGAGCACCAGGATGAGCATCGTGACGCCGGACAGGACAACCAGGCCCATCATGTCCGGCCAGGTCAGCTGCGGGTGCGAGGCCACGGTCACTGCGACGAACGCATTGACGCCCAGCCCGGTGGCCACCGCGAAGGGGTGCTTGGCCCAGGCGCCCATGAGGATGGTCAGGATGCCCGCGACGAAGGCCGTGGTGGCTGCCACGGCGGTAAAGCCCAGGGAAGCTCCACTTGAGTCCGCCCCCGAAAGGATCAACGGGTTCAGCACAACGATGTAGCTCATGGCGAAGAATGTCGCGAAGCCGCCGCGGATTTCCCTTGAGTACGTGGAGCCACGTTCGGAAATCTTGAAATAGCGGTCCACTGCAGAACCTTGTTTAAGCATGACGGTCTCCGGGTATTGGGGGGAGTGTGCTCTCAAATCCTATGCCGTTGAATGTGGGAGCTTCGGACCATTCCCCTAGTCTGTAAGGAAGCCAACACTAGGAGAAACCGCCCCATGCGTACCATCCGCCCGCTTCTGGCCGCCGTCGTCGCCGCCCTTGCCTTCGCGTCTGCCCTGCTGTTTTCCGCGGCTCCGGCGTCCGCGCACGACGTCGCCGAATCCACAGCGCCGGCGAACGGTGCCACCGTGGCTGAAGTGCCGGCGTCGGTCTCCATTACGTTCAACAACCGTCCCCTGGCCATTGGATCGGGCGTCTCCGTGACCTCCGGTGGCGAGAATTGGGCAGACGGACCGGTGGAAATCATCGACAGCCAGGCTGTGCAGAAGCTCCGGCCCGGCGCGCCGGCGGGGGAGTACACCGTTGTCTGGCGCGTTGTGAGCTCCGATTCGCACCCCATCGAGGGCACCTTCAAATTCACGGCAACAGCAGGAAGCACAACGGCGGCAAGCGGCTCCGCGGCGGCAAGCGGCTCCGCGGCGCCCTCGGTGTCCGCTTCGACGACCTCGGGAACGGTGCCGTCCGCAGGCACGGCGCCTCCGGGAACAGTCGGCAGTGCGCCCGCAGCGGATGCGTCCCAGCCGTTCCCGTGGAGCATTGTTGTCATTGCGGTTGTTGCCGTGGCTCTCGTGATTTTCCTTGCCGTTACTGCCCGCAGGAAACTTGCCGGATCGGATGACGAAAACGGCCGGGAATCCGCGGAATAACGGGCTTTTCTACGTAGCTGCGAATATCTCGGTTCGGTTACCGCGACACGCCAAGGCGGCAGTTCTCGTTACTTAAATGTGACTTCGGCGAGATCATCGCGTACGGTAGTACCTGTGCCTGTTCCACGTAGCGGGCACTTCCGGCCTGATTGCCTAGCTCTGCCGCAGTCCGGAATCCGTTCGCAGACAAACCTACGGCAGAGACGGGGAACCCATTTTGGGCCGCTTTCGAGCGTGCCTTGGGGTGAAGTCACGAAGCTTCCGCTGAACAGCGGGGGATAGTGGCCGGGTGACTCCCATCCGAATCCGACAGCTAACCTCGCAGGCATCGGGAGAGGCTCTTTCATGTCTTCACGCATTCTTCGCGGCCGTCGTAAGGCGGACAGCGTACGTCCTAATCCGTTCATCTCCATCTCCAAGGCAGTTGCCAGCAACGCTTCCGGCGCTGGCCGCCAGGCAGCCGTTATCGCAGCAGCTTCCGGACTCGTTCTGACCGGCTCCGTCGCTGCACACGCTGCAGAGGCTCCGGTCCAGCGCGACTCCAGCCCCGCCACGGTCGCCGAGACCGCTTCCGAGGCTCCCACCAAGGTTGTTACCGCTCTTGCTACGGCTACGGTCAACTTCGAGCGTCCGGCTGTTGCTTCCGTTGCAGCTCCGGTCATCGAAAAGCCGGCTCCTGTAGTTGAAGCCCCCGTCGCCAAGCCGGCCGCCGTTACCGCTTCCGCTGCCACGGCTCCCGTAGCCGCCCAGGCCGCAGTTGCAGCTCCGGCCGCTGTTGCCCCCGCTGCAGCTCCGGTAGCTGCTGCTCCTGCTGCCGGTGGCGTCAACGCTGCCATGGTTGCCTCGGCTTACGCCCAGATCGGCATCATGCAGGACTGCACCGCCATGGTTGAGCGGGCCCTCGGCTCCGCCGGCATTCCGGTAGGCGACCTCGCTCCCATGCAGTTCATGAACTACGGCAAGGTTGTCAGCGACCCGCAGCCGGGCGACATGATCGTCCAGTCCGGCCACGTTGCCATCTACATCGGCAACGGCCAGGCAATAAGCGGTGGCATCAACGGCAACCAGACGGGCATCCACCCGATCAGCTGGTTGACCGCTACTGGTCCCATCACGTACGTACGCGCTGGCGCATAAGCCTCACGCTTCAACGCAAAAGGCCGGTGTCTCCGAAGATCATCTTCGAGGACACCGGCCTTTGGGCTTTAACGGAGGTTTGCGGCAGCTACCGCATTGCGGACGACTAGGCGATGGCGATGCCGGGCCCGCCCGGGAGCGCTACTTTGGTGGAGATCGCCTGCCCCACTGCCTTGGCTTGCCGCAGGACTTCCTTGGGGCTGGGCGTGATGAGTTCGCCCACGCCCACCAGGTGCATTCCCACTGCCCGCATTGCGGAGACCAGGTTCTGCCCCACGGCGATGCCAAGTTCGGCCAGCATGCGGCGCAACTGGCTCTGGGCGCAGCGTGTCACCACTACATGGTCTGCCAGGAGAATCCCGTTGGCGGTGTGGACAGCCCACTGGCGCGGCGTGGATTCGAGGGGGCCGGAGGCATGGAGCCCGCTCCGGGTCATGCTCGCGGCGAGACCGTACCCGATGTGCTGGGTTGGATCCGCGCCCAGGAAGTCCAGGCGGACGGCCCTGGTGGTATTGCGGACGTCCAGATGGTGGCTGGCCGCGTAATTGCGTAAGTGGCGGAGGATTTCGTTGCGTTCCTGGATGGACGCGGGATCGGTGACCTCGCAGCGTTGGAACGTGCCTGTGTGGACCGCTGGACCGGTGGCCGACAAGGCGCCGAAACCATCCACCACTATGGAGCCCACGCCGTAGCGGCTGAGTTCGCTGGCGACTGCCAGGCCGGACAAGCCGGCTCCAATGACCACGGTGGTGGTGCGTTCCGTGCCGGAATCAGGCGCGTATGACACTGCTTGGTTCCTCCTTGACGTGTGTGCCTTGCGGCATCGCGTGGGATCGCGTCCGAGTTCCCCAAGCGCCCGCAAATAAATGGCCGGAGTGTGCTGTAGGACACGTTCACCGGCCATTCGGTGACTCGAACACTACCGAACTTTTTCGCGCAGGGATAGCCTTCCCGGACAGCGTGTTCGGCGTGTTCATCAGCAGCACAAAAACAGGGTCCGGAAACCGAGCCCCGACCGTTATACACATACCGCCGAGCCACCTTGATTCGGCCCTGCCGACCGAGAATAGTGGGCATTGGACGGGGAAATTCCGGATTTGCCTGTCCCGGGCCATTGACAATGGAGCCGTCGAGGAATCCGATGCGGAAAACCTCTGGCAGAATGGCCGGAACATCAAGCAGTAGGTGGAGAGGCGGGCCCCAAATGGACCAGCACGGCAGGCACAATGAAGAGCCACAGGACGGCGAGGCCCCAGCAGTGGCACCGGGTGGCATCGTCGTTGGAGTGGACGGCTCAGAACACGGGCAGTGTGCCCTGGTGTGGGCCGCACGTGAGGCCGAACGCAGGCAGCTTCCGCTGCACATCGTCACGGCCTACTCGGTTCCTATCTTCGCTGCATCAGGACTCGACGGCGGATATGCCACCGTGGACGATTCGGTGATTCGCGAAGGCGCGGAAGCCATTGTCCAGCAGGCCATGGACAAGGTATCCCCCTACTCCATCGACGTTGATGCTTCCGTGGAAAACGGCGACGCGGCAGGCGTGCTGCTGGATCTTTCCGCAGAGGCAGCGCTCCTGGTTTTCGGAAGCCGCGGCCGGGGCGGTTTCGTCGGTCGTCTGCTGGGTTCAGTCAGCAGCGCCTTGCCAGCCCATGCCAAGTGCCCCACCGTAACGGTTCCGCTCTATTGCGCGGACCGCCTCGGCGAGAATACCGAGGACAAACACATCAAGGCCGAGCACGCCAAAGCCGGCCCCCGCACCGTGGAAAACGTGGTTGCAGTAGGCGTGGACGGCTCCGAGCAAGCCCGGGTGGCTGTGCTCGAAGCAGCTGAGCAAGCTCAACGCAGGGGAGCCAAGCTCCGGGTCATATGCGCTGTCCCGCAGTACAGCGGCTCCCTGGCCTGGGTACCCGCTCCCTTGGACCGGGACGCCTTGTTTGCCGACATCAAGGTACAGCTCGACGCCGGGGTTGCCTGGTTGCAGAGCCACTTCCCGCAGTTGACCATCGAGACCGACCTCAGGGATGGCTCGCCTGTTGACGTTCTGGTGGAGACCAGCCGAAGCGTGGAACTGGTGGTCCTGGGCACCCGTGGCCGTGGCGGGTTTGCGGGCATGCTGTTGGGATCGACGTCCGATGGCGTCCTGCACCATGCCAAGGGACCGGTGCTGGTTGTTCCGGACCGTGAGGATCCCCGTCTGGCAGACCGCGATAAGTTTGGCCCGATGCTCGGCGCGGTGTAGGAAAAGAGCCACTGGTGTTCACGCTGCAGCTTACGGATATTCGTGGACCCATGCTTCCCCGGGTGGGTGGCAAAGCAGCGAACCTGGGCGAGCTTGCCGGCGCGGGCTTACCCGTGCCGCCGGGCTTTTGCCTCACCACGGATGCTTATCGGCGTGCGCTGTCCACCAGCGGCCTGGATGAGGTCTGCGCGGCCCTGGAATCGACAAGCACGGTTGACCTCGCCCGGCTGAACGGGCTTGCCGGGCAGGCCCGTTCCCTGGTGCTCGACGCCGGGGTCCCGGCCGGCATCGCTGAAGCGGTGCGGTCTGCCTATGAAGGTTTGGGAGACAACGTCCCGGTCGCCGTCAGGTCTTCAGCAACAGCTGAAGACCTGCCCTTCGCCAGTTTCGCCGGCCAACAGGACACTTTCCTGAACGTAGTGGGCGCCGACTCCGTACTGGATGCCGTGAGTCGCTGCTGGGCTTCCCTCTGGACTGACCGGGCGGTGGCGTATCGGGCTACCAACGGCATTGAGCATACTTCTGCGGCCTTGGCCGTCGTTGTCCAGGAGATGGTGGATTCGGCGGCCGCCGGGGTCATGTTTACGGCCAATCCCGTGACGGGAAAGAGGTCCGAGACGGTGATTGACGCGAGCCCTGGCCTGGGGGAGGCCGTAGTGTCCGGCGCCGTAAATCCGGATCAATACGTTGTTGATATGGCCCGGGGCGCCATTGTGAAACGCACTCTGGGTGACCGGCGGGTGGAGATCCGTGCCCTACCAGGAGGCGGCACGCAAAGGACGCAGCGTTCGCGCAAGGAAAGTCCAGGTGATCCGGGAGACACCCCGGCTGCAGCTGTCCAACCGTGTCTTAGTGACCGGCAGATCAAGGATCTGGCAGAGCTGGGCCGCATGGTGGAGAAACACTATGGAGCTCCACAGGACACCGAATGGGCCATGGATTCCAACGGAAAACTGTGGTTGACCCAGGCCAGGCCCATCACCACCCTCTACCCGCAAACCACCCGTACCCCTCCGGCCCCGGGCGTCCATTCCTTTCTGAACTTCAGCCTCGCGCAGGGCCTCACACGGCCGCTGACACCCATGGGTTTGGCGGGGATCCGGCTCATAGCGTCCTGTGTCGCCAAAACGGCGGGCTTTGCCGTCCCGGATCCCCGATCCGGACCGTCGCCCTATTACGAGGCCGGCCAGCGCATTTTCTTCGACCTCACGTCAGTCTTGCGGAGCCGTGTCGGGCGGAAGATAGTGCCCCGGGTCTTCGACGTCATGGAAGCGCGGTCCGCCATGCTGATGCGGAGCTTGTTCGATGACCCCCGTTTTTCGGTGACGAACAAAACGCCTTTGAGACTGATCCGCCATGTGGCTCCGGTGGCTGCAAAGTACCGGGTCCCGGAGTCGTTGCTCCGGGGCTTGTTCCGCCCGGATGCTGCCATGGCACGGGCGGAGCGCCTCAGCTCGGAACTCCGGAAAGCCCTGGCCGTCCCCGGGAAAGCTACCGCCCATCAGCGGCTCGCCCACGTGCAAAGAATCCTGGGCTCGGAACTCTTTGCCACAGTTCCGCAGATCCTGCCATTGCCGGTGCTCGGCTTTGCCATGCTGGCCCTGGTGGGGCGGATGCTCGGCGGGCAAGCGACGCACGATGAAATGCAGACCGTAATCCGCGGGTTGCCCAACAACGTCACCACGGAGATGGACCTGGCGCTGTGGCAGCTCGCCTCGCAGATCAGGGAAGATAACGACGCCGCTGCCTCCATGGCAGGTCAATCGACAGAGGCGCTGCTGGAACGGTACCGGGACGCTGAGTTGCCTGCCGTCGCCCAATCCGGCCTCGATGGATTCCTCCACGCCTACGGGCATCGGGCGGTGGCCGAAATCGACCTTGGCATGCCCCGGTGGGGAGATGATCCCACCCACATTCTTGGCGTCCTTGCCAATTACCTGAGGCTACAGCCCGGTGCAGGGGCTCCCGACGAGCAGTTCCGCAGGGCAGTTGACGAGGCCGAGGAGCAGGTGGCGAAGTTCGTGGCGCGGGCCCGGGCCATCAGCCCGCTCCACGCGATGGCAGTGCGGACGGCTTTGGATCGAACCAGAAGATTCGCTGGTCTGCGCGAGTTACCCAAGTACAACCTTGTCCTGGGACTGGCTGCGGCCCGGGAACAACTGCTCCTGGTTGGAAAGGAGCTGGCAGCGTCACAACGGATCGAGCACCCGGAGGATGTTTTCTTCCTGGACCTGGACGCGGTTGAAAACGCGTTGGCCGGCGCAGATCTGCGGGACGCAGTGGCCGAACACAGAGCGGCTTACGAACAAGAACTCCGGCGCAGGCACATTCCCCGGATGCTGTTGTCCGATGGCACCGAACCTGAAGCCACTGCAGGGGCCAACGCGGAACAGCGCCCCGGCACCTTGTCCGGCAGTCCGGCGTCGGCGGGTCTGGTGACCGCGCCTGCGCGGGTCATCATGGACCCCGTGGGAGCCCATCTGGAGCCGGGCGAGATCCTCGTGGCTCCGTCTACAGATCCTGGCTGGACCCCTCTCTTTCTCACGGCTGGAGGCTTGGTCATGGAGATGGGCGGGCCCAACTCGCACGGAGCCGTGGTGGCGCGGGAGTACGGGATACCCGCAGTCGGCGGAGTCCCGGATGCAACCACCCGGCTACGTACAGGCCAGCTCATCACCGTGGACGGCGCAGCCGGAACGGTCAGCGCAGAAGGTGCGCAGGGCGGGGACGCTTAGGCGTGTTGGTGTGATTCGTGCTCGGAATGGCTGACGGGCTCCAACTGGAACGTGCAGTGTTCGGTGTCGAAGTGGCGGCCAAGGCAGGAGCCCAGCTGGTCCAGGATGCTGTCCGCCCCGCTGGCGTTGAGTACCTCGTCCTGCACCACCACGTGGGCGGAGAACACCGGTACGCCGGACGTGATGGTCCAGATGTGGATATCGTGCGCTTCCACCACCCCGTCAACGGCCATGATGTGCTCGCGGATCATGTTGACGTCCACACCCTTGGGGGTGGCCTCAAGAAGGACGTCCACCACGTCGCGGAGCAGATGCCAGGCACGGGGAATGATCATCAGAGCGATGAGGACCGAGGCGATGGGGTCGGCTGCCGAGAACCCGGTGGTCATGATCACGATCGCTGCCACAATGACAGCGATGGAGCCCAGCAGATCGCCCAGGACCTCAAGGTAGGCGCCACGGACGTTGAGGCTTTCCTTTTGGGCTCCCTGCAGGATCAGCAGGGAAACGAGATTGGCGACGGCGCCCAGGATGGCAGCCCACAGCATCACACCGGTCTGGATTTCGGTGGTTTCGCCGAACCGCCGGATCGCTTCGATCATGATCACCACGGCGATGACGATGAGGATCAGCGCGTTGGCCAACGCGGCCAGCACCTCCGCGCGCTGGTATCCGTACGTCCGCTGGTCGCTGGCCGGGCGCGTTGCGATCCACGCCGCCATGAGGGCAATGAAGACACCAGCGGCGTCGGAGAGCATGTGTCCGGCATCCGCCAACAGGGCCAGGGAGCCGGAAACGATTGCACCAATCACCTGCACGCCCACCACGCCCAGGGTGATGCCCAGGACGGCTATGAGGCGTTTGCGGTGTTTGCCGGTTGCCGTGACGCCGTGCGAGTGGTTGTGATCATGCCCCATGGTTCAAGGCTAGCCCCAACCGAGTTCGTGCAGGCGGTCGTCATCTATCCCGAAGTGGTGTGCGATCTCGTGAACCACCGTGATGGCCACCTCGTCAATGACTTCCTGGCGGCTGCTACAGATGTTCAGGATGGGTTGGCGGAAGATGGTGATCCGATCGGGCAGGGAGCCCGCATCCCACCAGGAATCACGTTCCGTGAGCGGCACGCCCTCGTAGAGCCCCAGTAGCACCGTGTCCGGGTTTTCGCCCGGCTGTGGGGTGTAATCGTCCTCAATGAAAATTGCCACATTGTCCATGGCGCGGGCGGCTTTGGCTGGAATCAGCTGCAGAGCGTCGCTGACGGCTTCCTCAAACTCCTCAGGCGACATCCCAAACGGGGGGCGGTGCGCCGCGCTTCGCTGAGGCAGGCGCGAAAAGGGGCGCTCGCCGTCGGGAACGATCGGAAGTCCGGGAGGAAGATTCGCGGGCATGACTCGACTTTAGTCCGCCGTGGCTGTATTGGCTCCCTAAGTGATGAGGGATACTGATCTCAGTCCCTTTCCGATAGACACAGGAACCGCATGACTTCCACCGCTTCCCCCCTGTCTGAACCCCTCGACGTCGTCGTTGTGGGTGAGGCGCTGATCGACATCGTGCAGTCGCCCGACGGCCAAGCCGAATACCCGGGCGGCTCCCCAACCAACGTCGCCTACGGGCTTGGCCGGCTGGACGTGAAAGCCGGACTTTTGACGGCAATCGGCCGGGACCAGCGGGGCGACGCCATTGCGGCGCACCTCCAGAGCGCCGGCGTGGTGCTGTTGCCCGGGTCCCAATCCATGGGAAAGACCGCGACGGCGACAGCCCGGATAGCTGCCGACGGTTCGGCCGCGTACACCTTCGACATTGAGTGGGCGCTGGCTCCCCTGGCCCTGCCGTATGCGCCGCGTATCCTTCACACCGGCTCCATTGCCACGTTCCTTGAGCCTGGTGCAGGGGTGGTCCGCAGCTTGTTGGAGCAGGCACAGGGAGGCTGCCTGGTTACCTACGATCCCAATATCCGCACCGATCTCCTGGGCAGCCACCACGAGGCCCTCGCCCTCTTCGAGGAAATTGTGCCGTTGACCGATGTGGTCAGGATGAGCGCCTCGGACGCCCACTGGCTTTATCCCGGCAAGGCACTGGAGGATATCGCGAGCCATCTTCTGACACTGGGTACCACGTTGGCGGTCATGACGGAGGGCGCGAAAGGCTCGCTCATGGCCACCCGTCACATACAGCTCCGTGTCCGCGCCGTGCCGTCCACGGTGGCCGACACCATCGGCGCAGGCGATTCCTACATGTCGGCGCTCATCATGGGGCTCTTGCTGCGCGGCAGCGACGGGCTTGCACCGACCGTGCTGGAACGGATCGGCAACATCGCATCGATGGCGGCTGCCATCACGGTAGGGCGTCCGGGAGCCAACCCGCCCACGCACCGGGAACTTCTGGCGGAGATGGCCCGCTAGCGGCTTAGCTCGACCGGCGTCGCGTGAGTCCAACGCCCACCAAGCACACCACGCCGCCGATCAGTCCCCAGATGGTGGGGACTTCCTGCAGGACCGCCCAGGAGATCAGGATTGTTGTTCCCGGCACCAGATACGTCGTAGCGGCCAGCTTGCCGGCCGAGATCAGCGAGAGGGCGTACGCCCAGGTGGTGAACGCTATGGCGGTGGGGAAGATGCCCAGGTACACAAGGCCGAGCGTGGCCGGAAGAGGCGCGGCCTGGACCTCGGCGACCAACTGGCCAGCCCACGGCAGGCAGCAAAGCGCGCCCACCATGATGCCGAACCAGGTTGCCTGGCCTGCAGAGAACTTCCGGAGTACGGGCTTTTGCAGGATTGCGCTGACTGAGGCGAGCACAGCGGCCAGGAGGCACAACAACACTCCGGCGACGTCCGCCGTCGAACGTTGCCCCGAACCCAGGGCGATCATCGCCACGCCGCAGAACGCCACCCCACTGCCGATCAGCAGCCACCGGGGGAAGCCTTCCTTGAGGAAGACTCCGGCCAGGATGGCGATGAGGATGGGGGATACGTTGATGAGCATGGCGCTGGTGCCGGCGTCGAGCATGTGTTCCGCAGCGTTCAGCGCGACGTTGTAGCCGCCGAACCACATCACCCCGTAGGCCACGATCGGCAGCCACTCGCGGCCTTTCGGCCACACTTTCAGCGTCGGCAGCACCACGATGCCAAGCACGACGGCGGCAACCGCCAAACGCCCGAGCGTCAAGGACCCGGGGGAGAAGCTGGGGCCGACCGCACGGATGCCCACGAAGGCCGAAGCCCAAAGGACCACTGTGACGACGACGGCCGCGATGCCGGCCTTGCTGATGGCCGCTCCGGGCGCGGGGGTGGTGCGCGGGGGCAGGCCTGGGGAGGGCTGGCCGGGTTCGGCCGGGGAAGTGGTTGTCATGTGCCAAATCTATCGGGGTATCGGCTGGGACCGCTGGCGGTTTTCGGACGCGTCAGGACAAGATCCTGCCAATGTTTGCGGACCTGTTCCGAGGGGCAAAGGGTCGAGATCCAACCCTTCGGCGTGCTCGCAAGCGGGGGCCCCGGGATGCCCCTCGAGCCTCGATTTGGGAATATCGGCATCTATGCTCTAAAGTTTTAGAGTCCAGTTCGGACGAGCGAGACACGGAAAGAACGCGTAAAGCGTCCCTTTTCTTTGCAAAATCCGAATTGAGTTCAGGCCCCCATCGTCTAGCGGCCTAGGACACCGCCCTTTCACGGCGGCGGCACGGGTTCGAATCCCGTTGGGGGTACGCAAGGAAGTGGTAAATCGGATGAAAAAAGTCTGGTAAGCTAGAAGCCTTGAAAAAAACGCGGTAGAGATACTGCAAACGCAAGGCCCTGTAGCGCAGTTGGTTAGCGCGCCGCCCTGTCACGGCGGAGGTCGCGGGTTCAAGTCCCGTCAGGGTCGCTCTGAGCGCCGAAGAAATTCGGTTCTCAAGGTGACATGTCACCTAGGCTCTGTAGCTCAGTTGGTAGAGCGTTCGACTGAAAATCGAAAGGTCACCGGATCGACGCCGGTCGGAGCCACCACTGGGAAGCATCAGTTCTTTGGAACTGGTGCTTTTCTTCTTTTAAGCCGCTTTCAAGCCGCCGGATCTTCAGTCCCGTCTGCATGGTGTGTCGCCGGGTTGCCCGAGTCAACGTGGGTGGTGGCGGTACAACTCTCCGCAAAGTTCGACGTCGGCACCCAAGTGGGTGCCGACGTCGTCGTCTTTATCCTGGCCCGGTCACCCTAGGACTTGAGCTTGGGCTTCACATCCTTGGTGTAGATAGTTTCCAAGGCTGCCCTGAGGTCTGAAAGTGTGGCCTTGACCTCTGCCTTTTCGTTCATGATCTTGGTGGCAGCCTTGGCAAGTTCCTGGTCGCCACCGGGTAGGAAGGTCCTGGCAAAATCCTGTGTCCTGGTGACCTTCAGCTGGTCTACGACAGTGGCGAACTCTGGCGTCTGTGCCACGATCGCGGAGATGTCTGCATCCTTGGCAACCGGCATGTAACCAGTCGCCGCAGACAGCGTGGCCGCGCTCTGCGCGTTGGTAACAAAGGTGACGAACTTTGCCGCCGCCAGTTGCCTCTCCGGTGTGGTCTTACTGGCTACCACCAATCCTGAACCGCCTGTAGGGCATACTGGCGAGGCAGATACCGGACCGCCAGGCAGGAAACCGACTCCGATCCTCATGTTCGCTTCCTTGGCAGCCTTAAGCGTGGCTGTCAGATCGGCTGAGGAGCTGATGGTCGCGCTGACCGCGCCGGCCTGCAGGTCTGTGATGGCATTCTTGGAGGAGACCCCTGCCCAGCCGTCCTTCACGATGGAATCCTGGACCCACTGCATTGCTGAGACCGAGGCAGCTGCATCGGCCGTGATCTCCCATTCTTTTGACCAGCTTCCGCCCATGCCCCACAACACATTCTGGAGCGTCCACCCGGCGTATCCGGCAATTGCCGGATACTGGTAAGCGTTCTGGTATCCGGATGCCGAGTTCTGGGCTGCCTTGATTTTTGGAGCCCATTCTGAAAACTCTGACCAGGTGGCCGGCGCCCTTTCGGGGACGCCTGCGGCCTTGAAATGGTCCTTGTTGAAGTAGAACAGCGGTGTTGAGCGGGCGTAGGGAACAGCCCACTGCTTGTTGTTGTACTCATAGTCGCTGATGAGGCCGGGGGCATAGTCCGAGGTGCTGACCCCGACTGCATTGAGGAGCTCATCCAGTGCCAGGACTGTACCGGAGACGGCGTACCGGAACCACCAGACGTCGGATGCGACCACGACGTCAGGTACTTCAGTTCCCGCCTGGGCAGTCTGGAATTTTTGAGCCACCTCCTCGTAGTTCGAACCACCCGTAATGAGGTTCACTGTTATGTCCGGGTTGGCAGCGTGGAAGGCCTCGATCAGCTTCAGTTCCGTTTCACGGGACTTGCCGGGATGGCTGGACATGAAACTTATGGTCGCTGCGGGTTTGATCTTGGACCAGTCGATCGACGTCGATTTGTCAGTTGTTCCGCCGCCGCTGGTTGACGGTCCTGCGCAGGCCGCAAGGGCCGCGGCCCCAAGGCTTGCGCCGGTCAAAGTGAGGAAGCTCTTCCTTGAAAGTGGTGCGGACATCGGGGACGTGCCTTTCTGATGGATGGACGCCCGGCGTGCGGGCCTGTGAGTGGGAAAATTCATCCCGTAACCGACCCTTGGGTTAGCCCGGAGACGATATACCGCTGCAAGGCAGCGAAGATGATCAGAATGGGTAGCAGCACAATGACTGCTCCGGCCATGAGCATTCCCCAGTTCTGTGTCCCACCATCGCTGTTGACCAATTGGGTCAAGCCGACTGGAAGAGTCATCATGTCGGGGTGATCGGTCACAATCAGTGGCCAGATATATTCGTTCCACTCGGAAACGATGGTTACCAGGGCCACTGTCGCGATGCTGGGTATGGAGACGGGAACCACGATCTTCCACAGCTTTCGCCAGTGGCCGGCGCCGTCAATCTCCGCCGACTCCAGGATGGCCTGGGGCAATGTGAGGAAATGCTGGCGGAGGAGAAACGTGCCAAAGGCCGTCCCTAGGCCCGGGAGAATGATTCCCCAGTACGTGTTAAGCCCTCCCATGCCCGCAATCAGCACGTAGTTCGGGAGAACTGACACCTGTGGCGGAACCATGAGGGCGACCAGAATCAGCAGGAATATGACTCTCTTGAAGGGAAACCGCACGAACACCAATGCGTACGCCGTGAAGATTGCCAGAATGCACTTGATGGTTGACCCGACAACAGTGACGATGACGCTGTTGAGGAAGAACCTGGCGAAGGGGACGGTGGACGCAGCATCTGCGTAGTTCTGCAGACTTGGATTCCTGGGCCATAGGGCCAGGTCGGTTGTGACGATCTCACCAGGCGCCTTGAGCGACGACAGCAACATCCAGAGGAGTGGAAGAAAAACTACGAGTGTGGCCATGGCAAGGGGTAGGTAACCTCCAGCAACTGTCCGGCCCAGATTCTGCCAGGACAAGGGGCGGCCTCGCCCGGTGGAACTATTTGTAAGGGTCCCGCTCATGAGTAATGAACCTTTCGTTCCACGAACCGCAACTGGACGGCGGTCATGATGAGTAGCGCAAGGAACAGGACCACTGAAATGGCTGCCGAGTACCCTGCGCGGTTATAGGAACCGAACGCCTGAAGGTAGGAATCAAAGATGAGGGTGCTGGTTCCATTTCCCGAAGGCGTCATGATTCGGATGATGTCGAAGGCCTGCAGGGAACTCAGCAATGTAGTGATCAGCAGGAAGAACGTTGTGGGAGACAGGAGCGGGACCACAATTGACACGAACCGCCGCGCACTGCTGGCCCCGTCCAGCGAGGCCGCCTCCAGAAGTTGGGGTGGAACTGACTGAAGGCCCGCAAGATACACCACGGCGCAGTAGCCGAGGTTCTTCCATACATAGACAAGGATGACCATCACCAAGGCAAGCTTGGGGTCGTTCACCCACTGCGGACTGAGTTGTCCGATCCCCCTCAACATCCAGGACAGAACCCCATAGGTAGGGTCGAAGATGAAGAGCCATACCAATCCAACGCCAACACCGGACAAGACGTACGGGGCAAAGACAACTGCCCGGGCAAAGGTGCGGCCCTTCAGTCTTTGGTTGAGTGTCAAGGCAACCAAGAGGCCTAGTGCCATTGCCCCACCGACTGTTGTGACGGTAAAGATCGCCGTAACGCCTAGAACAGCGGATGCATCGGGGGAATCGAAGAACTCCACGTAGTTGCCAAGCCCAACGCTGGTTGCACTTGCTGCGCCCAGCGTCCAGTCCAGTGTCGAATAGTAGATGTTCGTTATGAGCGGCCTGTAGGTAAACAGGAGGATAAGCAGGACGTTGGGCGCCGCGAAAGCGACGAAAACCAAGGCATCCCTTCGGGTCCGCTTGTTCCAACGCCGCGCTTCAAGTCGTGGTCGGGATGGCCTGGGAAGAGCGGCCTCGCCCGGCGGAAGCACGGCGTCCGCAGTGGCAAGCCGGGCTGGATTTGACCGTGTTGTGGTTGGGGTGCGCTGAGTTGCGGCACCAATGTCTGATCTGCCCATGGAGAAACCTCACGTTGACCCCCACGTCATCGCTGTCCGGGCGATTCTGACAATATGAAAAGCAAGTATTTCAAGTTTGACCTGACAACCTAACTTCAGGTCATGGACAACGTATCCGATAACTTTGGCCATCCGCAAGACCTGCTTTGCGCTATGTGGATAACAGGGCTTCCCATATAGCAGTAGGCTCCGGCGGGCATAGTAAGACGTTGATACTTTATGTTCTGACAAACTTACAAAATACTTTACTTCTCACTCACAGATGGGCACACTGGGTGATGGAATCGTTCCCTGGCCCGGACACAAGAACGGGAACCGCCGCTCGCGGCGTTCTGCTTTTTGATGATTCTTCCGGCTTGGACTTCCGCTATCGGACTGGAATGTTCTGCCGAACCACACCGAAAAGGGGGTCTGAAAGAAGCGGGAGCAATAAGTGATTTTCACCCTGAATACCCAGTGGTGGCAGATGTGTGTGGCACTGGCAGTGGCGTTGGTGCTGTCCACAGCCATTGGCTTTGAACGGCAAAGCAGGAACAAATCGGCGGGGATGCGGACTCATGCAATGGTGGGCCTGGGGGCTGCGCTTTTTATGGTTGTCAGCAAATACGGCTTCAGTGATGTCTTGATGGTGGATCTGGTGAGGCTGGACCCCTCCCGCCTGGCGGCCCAGGTTGTGTCCGGGATCGGCTTCATTGGGGCGGGCCTCGTCTTCGTTCGACGAAACCAGGTCCGCGGATTAACCACCGCGGCGTCGATTTGGGTTACGGCGGCGGTGGGCACCTCGGCCGGCGCCGGGCTGGTGCTGCCGGCAGTCTTTGTCACGGCTGCGCACTTCGTCATCGTCTACCTTTATCCGGTACTGACGGGAAAGTTTCGCTTCGGCTTGCCGGACCAATGGTTGCTCCGGGTCAGTTATCTGGATGGGGTTGGGGCGCTGCGGGATATCCTGCGCACGTGCACCGAGCAAGGCTTTCGCATTCAGGGATTCGCGAACACCCAGGTCGCCGCCGATGGTAAGGGAATCATGAACCGGTTGATGCGAGGGTCTCCTGATGGAATGGTCATCCCGGACTTCATTGAAATTGAGCTTGAGGTTGTTGGCACCGCCCCTGCCTCCGACATTGTCGGTAAGCTCTCCCAACTCACCGCGGTCACTGAAGTTTCCGTCGTTGATGACGCCGACTAATCCCGCAAATAGCCAGTAAAGGAAGAAGAGATGATCGAAATTCAAGGCCACCGTGGTGTGCTGGCCACACGGCATGGCAACACTCTGGCGAGCTTCGTGGAAGCCCTTCGCCTGGGAGCCGATGCCATCGAGGTAGATGTTTGGCTCACGTCGGATGGACAGCTCGCCCTGCGCCATGATGCGGTAATTCGCGACGCCGACATCAGGCTTGGCTTCTTGCGTGATGCAGTGGTTGAGAAACATCCGGCGACGACCACTGATGTCGACGTCGAAACGCGGACCCCCACGTTGGCCGAAACGCTTGCTCTCATGCGTTTTGCCAACGCCACCGCAGTAGTTTTGGATATCGAAGTCAAGACTGAGGGCACGGCTTGGGATGAATATGGACAGGCAATAGTGTCCGCTCTCTCCAAAGTTCTGAAAGCCCACCAGCACGAACAGGCCCTGCGTGTCCGCAGCTTCGATCCTCAGATAGTTCGGGCAATGGCAGCCATGCTGCCTGATGTCCCCGTGACAGCCCTCAGCAGAGCGAACACCGGTCAGTTACCGGGACTCTATCCCTCGGCCCCCGATTCGCTCATAAGTACCGCTTTGGCAACCGGAGCGTCAGCCATTGCGCCGGAATTTGGAATCCTCAATGCCCAACTGGTGACGGAGGCGCATTTGGCAGGACTCAAGGTCTATCCGTGGACCCTGGTTACGGCCGATGAGATTCTGGAAGCCCTGGAACTTAGGGTCGATGGTGTGTGCGTTAACGACATCGCGTTGGCTCACGAGACGTTGGCGGGTCAGGGTATGGCGCTACCTCCCGCCCGCCCCATATCACTGCCCCTCCTCGGATCCGGAGCTATGGCGTAACCAGCCCCTTGTGGTCAAAACGGCGGACACCGGGCGAGTACGGCCGCCACCCATTTTGATTTCTGGAGGGGCTGGACACGCCGTCTGCATGGTGTGTCGCCGGGTTATCCGCGGTCAAAGTGGGTGGTGGCGGTACGGGTGGTGCGGCTGGCTATTGGGGTTCTGTGCTGGGGCAGCCCCAGGAGTTGGGGTTTTGTTGGCAGGTGTCGGCGACGAGTGCTCGTTCGGTTTTCCAGACGTGGATTGTTTTGGGTGGGGTGGTGAGGTTGAGGGTTCCGTTGATGGGTAGGGGCGGGCCGTTGTTGACGGAGTAGGTGCCGGTGAAGTTGGTGGTGATGGTGGCTTGGTAGTTGCCGGTTTCGGTGTAGGCGTGGCTGGTGCGGGTGTTGGTGGTGAGCCATTCGGTTTCGGGGATGGGGTATCCGGTGGTGGGGGTGGGGCCGAGGGTGGTGCCGTCTCCGAAGGTGTAGGTGTGGCTGGTTGGTGTGGCGGTGAGGTGGACGGTTTGGCCGAGGATGGTGAGGTCGAAGGTTTGTTGGGTGGCGGT
>Ga0153977_1000096_pt1 | contig 25607 bp, 25 predicted proteins | sample TSGA061MetaG_FD_104710 | JGI IMG/M metagenome (GOLD analysis project Ga0153977, IMG submission 104710) | Attine ant fungus gardens microbial communities from Georgia, USA - TSGA061 MetaG | ecosystem: Host-associated > Fungi > Mycelium > Unclassified | place: USA: Georgia, Yuchi Wildlife... | reverse complement strand
TGTTCTACATATAGGAGTGCTATTGTTCTTGAAATAGAGATAACCTAACCATCTTAGGGCAGTCCTTTGTTCTATTCAAGAACAGATGATAATCTATGGGTAAAGATCAGTGTCATGTGCAAATATTGAGGACCTTGTATCTTATTGCCTTGGGTTCTATTTATAGCAGAAAGAAGCACATTAAAGAGAGCTTTACAATGGTCATTGAAGTAAATGATTACATTAAGAGGTTTCTGAGATATCAGCTATTTAGTGTCTGGTGACTTGGTAATCACTGACTGATCTGCTGATAACTTGGTGAATACTGATCACCTTGAGATGTTTTTGGTACTCTCCTTAAGGGCTTTTGGTGGTCATTTAGATTGTTAAAATTGGTCAAGTATTCCCAGAGTTATGGTCTGAATGAAGTTTGTGACAGCCTCTATAAAATCAAAAAGATTGTATCAACAAATGCAGTTGAATTGGAGTTACCTAGTACAGTAAGGATACACCCAGTAGTAAATATTAGCAGAATACATAGATATATAGAGCAGGTGGAAGGACAAAAGAAGAAGCAACCAGCTCCAGTTATAATTAAAGGAGAAGAAGAATGGGAGATCAAGAGAATACTAAATAAGTGGCAGATTAGAGGAAAAGACAAGTATTTAGTATGGTAGAAAGGATTCATAGCAGAGTTAGATACTTGGGAAGGGATAGAGAACCTAGGAAATGCAAAAGAAGCAGTTGAAGAGTTTGAAAGAGAATATTGGCAAGACATGGAGGATATTTGGAGACAAGAAAGAGAAAAAGGAATGTTCAGGAGGGGAGAATTACTAGGAAGATTTACAGCAAGAAAGTTATATGGATGGATAGATAAGAGGTATGATGAAGAGTACTAGACAAGGTTAGAAAAGAATTGGAGACAATAGAAAGAAGGACCAATTAGAGGACAAAGAATGATGGAGACAATCAAGGAAGAGAAAGAAGAGATTAGTCAAGAAGAATCTGGACTTAGGGAGTGGAATGAAGAGGACAATAAAATGGGGAATATTGGTGACTCCTACTATGAGTTGTAAAAATCCTCAGGACAAGGAATCTTGAGAGAGGGGTGGTGTCATGACTTGGCAAAATGGCTAAGTCATTATTTTATTTACTTTCTTTTTCTTTTCTTTTCTTTTCTTATTTGGACTTACTATACAAGAAAGGAGTGCAGGAAAGTATCACATCATGTCACATGATAGGGTCACATGATGAGTGTGGGAAAGTAGTGCATAGACCATGTAGTAGATGTATAAGTAGTACAGGAATTGAACAAGAACTCTATTAATCTCCTTGTCAACTCAGACTTGGAATGTGATTAAGTCATCTCAGGCTAAGTCACTACAGGTTCAAAGCAAACAGTGCCTGGAATATGGAATCAAATTCTTCTGTCAGCAACTGACTCAAAAACCTTAAGTTAGGGGTTAACTCAAGGTAGTGCTTCAGGGTTAGAAGAGAACTTAATGGGATTCTTGCTTAATTGCAGTCTACTATATATACAAGCACACTATTTGTCCTTGTTTAAACTACAAGTTGTCCATTGGCTATCAGTTTGACTCTAGTCTATGTCCATTCTATTTATAGCTTCTTGTCATAGTCAAGGTGACTCATGACAATCAGAAGTGGACTTTGGTGTAGTTCTCTTACAGGACCTCATAGCAGAATTCTACCACAGACATCCTGGAGCACCAAGGCATATCCACAGGGCTGAGTTTGACAAAATTTTCTGCTCTGGACCTATTGCTTTGAGATGCAGCAATCTTGGAGGGGGGGTGAATGTAAGGGGACTACACTAAAGTCCACTCCTAATGCACTAGTGGTAATGCACTCAAGTGACCCTACACTAATTAAATAGCAATTGCCTAACATTTAATTAGTTGCCTCCTCCTGCATTCCTATCCCTGACTGCTGAAATGTTCTGTAACTAGAGGACTTGTATATATAGTGTAGATTACCCTCCAGGAGCCTCATCCTATTCTCTGAGGATTCTCCCGGAGGTCAGTTGTGATATACTCTGGACTCTATTTATAAACTGAGGAATCTCCTGGAGTCACTCTGCTCTGGTCACCCTTACAGTGTACCTGCTTAGGAGCTTCATGCAGAAGACATTCTTGAGCATTAGCTTCCCCCTTTCCTCAATCCCCTTGCCTCCCAGCTGTGGATCTGGGTTGGAGGCAAAGCACTTGTTGGACAACAATACCACTGTCACGAAGTTCACATCACTGAAAGATGCATTGTCCTCAGTGTCAGTTGCCAGGAAGTCAGAGCACACTCTGGCATTGCTGAAGGCATCAATGTTCCAAGATATGACAGAAAGTTTTTGTTTGCTGACAATGCATGATGGCAGCTTAGCAGGTGGAACCATGGTGATGTGACTTTGTATAACAATTTCATCATTGGCTAACAAGATTTCTCCTGGTAATGACAATGAGAACAAACTTTTGATGCGGAACATTGGCTTCGAGTGAACAAAGATATACATATATAGGACTATATCACGAGTCGACCAAGAAGCAAAGCATTCTTTTAATCAGGAATCCAGAAGGTCCTAAATTTCTTCTGCAGAGCATTTTCCAGGGTACAAAAGCCGTCGATTCCTTTCCATCCCCACTGCTTGCAATCTGTGAGATGTGCCGCTCTTTCTCTCGAGTCTTCTTGCTACTGTGGCACTTTGTGCGGCGCGACAGGACGCTCTTGTAGACTTGGGTTATGCACGATAATGGACAGCTGATTGTCCACCGTGTCAGCGTCGCCACAGACAGTATCAGCTTCCTTGTCCCTGACTGCCGTCTTTCGGCTGCCCAAGCCTCTGCACCCACTGCTTTGTATCGTTCCCACACTGGTGAGAGCGAGAGCCACCAGAACAAGGAAACGCGCCCTGGGAATGTCCCTATGATCTTTCCTTGCTTTGCCCAATAAAAGCTCGTGCACTCTGTCCAGACCGATTTTTGCAGCCGCTTCTGCAACCACTCGTTGTATTTATCTGTCGCTTCGCTTGTAATCTCAAAATACTTGGCTTTTCCTTCAAGCACAGGTTTTATGAGCTGCAGAGCTAGTCCAATCTATATTCAATGGCATTTGAGCATCCATTCTGTCCGATAAATTGGCAATGACGCCACAGCCCTGACCTGTGCTTCCTGGCTGAATATCACAGAGGCATGTCCCGTAACTACATTTGGCCCTAAATAAGACTTGAGCGCCAAACTCTCACTGTAAACGCAATTGATCTAACACCTACCGAGAAGTATATGCAAGTTCGGAAAGCCCGGTATCGAACATCCCAAATACGCAGTAGGTCCGCCCTGTTCTTCGAAGTAATCACTTGCTGTCTGGTCCCTGCTGCCCTTAACATCAACCATTTCGGAGACTTCCTGCGATGCGCTGCTCAATCGGTTATACAGAAGGCACAACCAAACTTACAGTGGAATAACCCGTTCCGAAGATGATGATATCCAAAGGAACCACTTCTCCTGTCTTGAGCCCGATCCCTTCTTCCACAACCTCCTCGATCCCATCCCAATTCAGTGACACATTGGGTCGATGGAGGGATTTGAGATAATCAGGATCAACGATAATCCTCTTACATCCGGGAGCTACAGAGTACCCATCTATTATCAGCGACTCGAAGACGTTATAATCATGGAAGAAGGATCTTACAATAACTCGGGATCATCTTATCTACATACTCCTTGGGAGCTTCGCGCCTGATATATCTGCTCAAAAGCTTGATCTGGGAAGCCTCCTCGACACCTTATTGTTATAAAGCAATTTCACCTTTCTCCCAAGCTGTGTCATAATCTTGTTCTCCTTGGAGAAAAATACGACACCTATATCAGCCTGGAGAATGCAATCAACAATTTATCCTTCAAGTTCCACGCCTAGTTCGTACCCAAGCCATTAGGATGTTGCGGTATAACCGCATTACGAAGGGTACACAGCGAAAAATCCATTTTACCATGTCAGGATATCTCATGTTATACTACCCAGCCCAGTCAACCGAGTATTCTGAGGACAGGAGACAACGTACTCGGGGCAAAAACCACTGAGGCGTGCGACAGAAATTGACAACATTTACAGAAGGATCCTTTGAGATCTCTGGGATGAACTGCGCCCTGGGATAAAGTATCTTTCCCTTGGATTCAGATTGCACATAAAGAAAATGAACTCACGCAGAACAACCGTTCCCAATGACACCCACTCTCTTCCCCTTCAGCTCAACGTCATGCCTCCACCTTGCTGAATGCCACGTCATACCCTTAAATCTCCCTATTGACCCTTCCAATTCTTTTGGGAACATTGGTTTGAAAAATCCACCAATTGCCCAGATCATGACTTCAGCCCTCACAACACTCTCATTTCCATTATCATTACCATCAATCACAGTCACTTTGTAATTCATCTTCTCCTTGTCCCATTCCGCATATTTCACAGCAGTGGAAAGGCGTGTATGATTTTCGAGTTTATATTTCTTCCACAACTTTTCTCAGTATGCCTGAATCTCAGGCTGACTCACAAAATAACTACTCCAATCGGGATTAAGTTCTGTGGAAAGGGAGGAATGTCTGAACCGCATCCCTATTGACGCCCGTTCAATTATAACATGTGAATTGGACATCACGACTTACCGGATATGTATTATCCTATAGAACAACAGTTGAAAATTTGCATACACGCTCGAAATCCATGGACTCACTCTCCAAGTCCCGCCGACAGCGGTTGCTTTTTCGAATATCTATCACTCTCAATATCACCTTTCCCTACCGAAACGAAAACGAAAACTCACAGTGAAATTTTCATGACCGAGTTGGCGCTTGAGCTGAATAGCAGCTGAGATTCCTGCGACTCTGTTGGCCCAGAGAAAGAGAAGCAGTTCAACAACAGTTTTCTTGAATCAAAAACAATACGATAGGCGTACCCCGCACCGACAATGATAATGTAAGGACTCTTGTCAATATCTTTGGCGTCACCGTTTGTCATTGCTTTCTCCTATCAGGCTCCATCACACTTCTTGAGTTTATAGACACACTCACCGTCTCTTGTAGCTGAACACAAGGACAGTTACACGGCGGACAAACAGCTGTCAAGTGATCAGTTGACACGACGGATATTTAGACCTGTCAAGTCACCTGTCCAGTCACCTGTCAAGTCGTCTAGACTTGACACGCTGTCACGCTCTGCTATTACAGCTATGCCACCGCTGCATCAGGTTATCTGTAGCTGCACTAATAGGACTATGATAACTCGGAGGACTGCGCGAATCCTCCCTGGAGCGGCCCCATCATTTCCATTTTCGGTAAATTCCCTTACTCGGTATCTTCCTTTTCAGGTACTTTCCTTCTCCGGCAGTCAAATCAACTGGACGTCACAGTTTCGTCCTCCCGTGACCCATCATTTTTTTTTTTAATTCAACGATTTATTACACGGGGCTCGGTGGCAGACCGTGATGCCGTGACCCATCATCGTCGTCGTCGTGTCGTGACCGTCGTCACTCCTCGTCGTCTTCAATGCCATGCATGTTCTTCTTCCCGCTGCGAACACCAGAGATATACCGCATTCCATCGTCGTCGTCAATCTTCTTCAACATAAATCATCCCTCACCATGTAAATGTGGACAGCTGACGTGCGTCTTCTTGTGGTCCTCAATAGCTGAGAAATGTTGTCATCGTCATTATTGTTAGAAGATATTTGAACGCTGATTCTCTCTCAGGCCCTATTCTGAGATCTCGTGTCTATTTCCCAGTCACAAGAATATGGTCGAATGGCTCCAAGTACCAAAGATTCATCTCAAAGAAGAGTCAGAGTGGAAAAAGCTCTCGTGTGCCCTCCTTTGTTCTCCCGAAGAACGACGAGCAGCTGTAGCTGGATGATACAATGATACCTCTCTTGTCGCCATGATTACATGGATCATAACTCACTACAATACATCGCATTGCAAGTTTATTCCCCGATGGATCTCTATCGGCATGCACATGCGCACACTAGCTAGTGATGGTTCTGTCAATGTAAATTCTGTAAATTTTGTGATCTCCCTTGTGCTGTGGGATTCAGCAAGTGACTCTATTCAAGTGTTCCCAGGTTGATGGAATGACAGAAGTGGACGCTCCTCCTCTCGCATATGTTGGGCAGGCCTCATCCCCCTTGTCCTTCTTTGTAGCAAAAAAATCTCGGCCCTTAGTGTTGCCTTCGGAGAATTCTGTGATCCATTCTTCAAGATGCATTCTGCTATCCTCTTAACTCAGTGCGTCATATGACGTTCTCATTCGTTCTTCGTCTGAGAAACAAGTGATCATTGATGGTACTTATGTTTCATTGACATCGATCCGTGGTCGAAAGTACATCTTGTTTTCGAACATTTTATTTGTTGTTACCATTGCTGATACTTTTGTGCTTTGTTGATATCTCCTTAGTCATTTCTATCACCACTGGCGAGTCATAAAAAGTACCAGGGCAACTAATTAGACAAAAACACATATTTCCCCAGGTGCATGAACCTGGAAGGGTGCAATAGATAGCGATGATTTTCTAGACAGCTGTGTGAAATTAGATCTTTTACACAGTCAGTCTTCTCGTTGTATTGAAGACGGCTGAGGTAAGGAAATAAGGAGACGGAGTATAAATGCTGTATGTCTAACTCCTTTTGTGTTTCTGGTTAGCGAGCTTCAGAAATAAGTGGAGAAAATGCATAACGATGGAGTGGAAGGGGTGGAACATTACATCATGTTCTTTGATGGTGATTGTGTCGTCCTCACAAGATCTTCATGACGTTCCAGGAAACCATGGAAGCATGCTTTGGGGTTACCAGAAAGGTAGTAACAGTAACGGACTCAGATTACCTCAGCAAGCTTCTACGTGGAGCTCGCTCGCGCAACATTGCAATTATCGAGGTGCGCACTTGAGAGCTGTCGATAGTTATAATGTTATAAACACGTATCTGGCTGGGAAATCAAAACAATGATCGAGGAGCCAAGCGTTGATTGAGAAAACACGATTCGATCAAAGACCGAAAATGGTTGAGTAGCCAAGCATTGATTGAGACACTAAGTGACGATCTAGGAACCGAGAGATAATTCAGGAACCGAAACTGGTCAACAAAGTTCAAGGGACTTCACTGCCACCGGTGTGTCAATAAGCCCCTCATCAGTGTTAATCCCGCGACCAATCACGCTCGGCACTTTATCTTAAAAATATAGGCACCTACGAATAAAATACCTGGGATGATGGATCAAGGATTAAAAATGACGGAACCAAGTTTCGAATGGGAAATTCATCACATATTGGTCTAATAAATACGCCATAGCCTGGCACATAACCAAGCGTGCTGCATAATATCACAATCCACTCATATTGCAGCATGGTGTGATTCTAGTCCATTCCTGTGTCTATTTTGGATTACCTTAGTTCATATCATATCTAGATAATCTGTCACTGCCGCTGATCAAGGAATGATCATCACAGTTTGCACATTGTTCTGTTCCTGGAAAACAAAGTCTTTGGAACGATCGATCAACAAGGCTTGGATGTTGTGAGCGTGCCTCAATTTTCACTAGCCTTTTATGGATCAACGGATCAAATTTCCATGCTATGTTTTGATGGCGTTCCTTGTGGATTAGAGACACATAATATAATATATTTTACTGGCAATATTAATTGGTGTATTCTCTTGAATCTTCCAATGATGATGAGGAACTAGAAGTAACGCCTGTTGTAGGAGATACAGGTGATGCGGCTTATGCAGTATCATAGATGACAAGCACCGAAACACGCATGAGGCATGCAGTGGTATTACATCCAGGGATTGCTACAGGAACCATATTTGTTCCATGACATTCGGTTCCTCGGTCATTTCCCCATCTAGCTAATGCTCATTGTTTGTATATTGTTTACAGTTGTTGTATTTTCATCGATAAGGTATCGATGGCCCGCGCAGGTTTCAGTTGATTGTCAAACATTTTCTACTCGCATGCGTCTTCACGCCTTGCTGATCCTCATCAATGCTATGAAGTTAAGGCTTATATACAAATCTTGAAGCTGATGATGTGGACACATGATGTCTTCTCACTCGTCCTCTGATCGGTTTGCCCCTTTACACTGTGAGACATGAAATGCTTGGAAGTGCTGCACCTAACCAAACGCGCTACCTTCCAGACCTCAGCGTAATAGACCAGTGACGAAGACTCTGCCCGAGTCTACAGATGGTTTTCAGCCCCAAGGAGATGTTGCCATGACACCAACCTGCGAGTCGATACCACCTCTACCTGCTCACCCAGGTCAATATATCCATTACCTGTCCTATATCTCAGACATTGTCAACTGCAAGACATTCGTCACCATCCAGGCCTACAGCCGCCTATGTCAACTCCCGATGCACAACTCTGACCTCGCTATCTCGAACTCAACTGCCAGGAATTTTGCAAATGCGGGTTACTACCCCCCTTCATATACACTAACCTCTTCTATACCATCCTCCACCATCTTGTGCACCACCAACTCCCTTCGATGTATGCGCGTTATCTGCCCCCATTATCTCAGGCCCCTCACCCTGGAATTCTACCTCTGTCTGCATTGACTGTATGGTCCTTATCCTCCACCTCCCCCTCACCATCGCGTCAACACTACTCTTACGCCGGCGTGTACCCCCGTTATACTCCGCCTCTTGTGCAGCAGGTTCCTCCATCTCACCGGCAGTCGCCCGTATCTCCTGGGTAGTATCAGCACCTTTATCTGGAGGACGTATTGAGGATCCCTGATGAATGGAATATGTGAGTATTGCTATTTGCTTTTGCTCTTTGTCTTGTTTTGTGCCCCTCTTATCGTATAATGCTCATATGTGCATTGGCGGAGCATGTTGCATCTGCTATTCGTCTCATGCTGCATCTGCTCTTCTAATGGTTTTTTGCCCTTGTGCTTGACGAGTTTTATGACCCGCATGCAACAAGCTCACATTAATCCGAAGTGTAAATTATTTGACTTCGACTTATCTGCATAGCTTTCCTATTTACTCGTCTCAATTTGTATTCTTCGGGGTGGTTGATTCGGATGCTTGTTCACATGCTTTTGTTCGTTCTTGTATTGAATCCCGATTTCATACCTGGCATCTTCGATTTCGTCCTGATTCATACCTGGATAGTATTTTAGGCAGAAGATGAAGACGAGAGGACATGACAAAAGAGGTGCATCCGGTGACAAAATAAGTGTTTATGTGTCATTGGAGAGGGGAAGCTAGATATTGAAGGAAGACGTCTTCTGTCAATTCCCAGAGCGTGACATGAGAATTTGATTTCTTATGTGCATGAGCGGATTGTGTAGATGCGGTGATTGTATTCACTGTACGCCGTCATTATCACCCACGTGCTCACGTACTCACAGGGCCTCTTTGTTTGGTATTTAGTAATCAAGCGATGGCGATTTTCACATTTCATATCAAGGCAAGATGACAAGTTGATTCTGGTGAGGGATGGGCTGAGAGGCAATCTTTGGACATGAGAGCATATTGGAGATTTCAGAAGACGTTCGCCTATGCTGTTTGCGAAAGAATCGATATCAAATATTCGGGATACATTTTGTCTTTTTCGGTTGAATGTCTTCTCTCTTCATCGGTCGACCTAGCTGTTATGTGATGAAGATCAAGCCAAGAAGCTATATAAATATTCGAATTATCTATCGCTGAGTGTCAATGTCAAATAGTGTATCAGGGATTTATAACATCTTGCTATCGTACTTGTCATTGTTCGTGCATAGGTCCTCTAACCTGGTGACTTTGATGGTATGATACGGACTGCGGCCTTTATCTGGTTGGATAGTTGACTCAAGTGATGCTCACTTTTGGCGAAAATATACTTCCTGGTTCTGACTATGTGACGCAGCAAAATAAATTGCGTGCAGGGGAAGATGAGGGGAAGCAAGAAAAAGACTTAATTACAATGTAACTACATTCCCATTTCCATATGAAAATATCCGAAGCAGATACTCCGGCAAATGGAGTTTCCAAGACAACTCGATGTCACTCCATGACAATGACAAGGAGCTATAAATAGAATGGATATAGACTGAAGTTGAACTGGTAGCTGATGAACAGCTTGTAGTTTAAACAAGAACAAATACTGTACTTGTATATAGTAGACTGCAATTGGGCAAGAACCCTGTTGAGTTCTCTTCTAACCCTGAAGTGTTATCTTGAGTTAACCCCTAACTTAAGGTTCTTGAGTCAGTCGTTGACAGAAGAACTTGATTCCATACTCCAGGTATTGTTTGCTTCAAACTCTATCTAAACTTTACTTTTTTATTGTCCCTGATTAGTGATCAGCTTGATCACTGATTCTCTTGGATATTGGGCCCTAGCTGTAAAGGGGACTTGGCAGTCAGTTAGGGACTGCCAGTGGAGACTCAGTACCAAACCCAGGTATTGTGTTCAAGACCTGACCTAGCAATTGGGTGGTGCTTAGTAGATTACTTGTACACTTTTGCTTTATTAACATTGTGCTGGGGGTCCACTGTAATCCATATACACAGAGAAATAGTAGCACATCCCTAAGAAGCTGCTTAGAGTAGGGATCCTCTTCTTAGAGGTAATAGTGTAACCCTAGTACTAGGGTAGTAGTCAGTAAGACAGTAGAAGTCTGGTTGGATGAAGATCTTGCACTCCAACAGATGTAGTTGTAATTAGTGAGATTCAAAAATCCTATTCCACTTCAAGGGGCACAGCACCATGTCTCTTGAACAATATAACCAAATTATGAGTGACATGCTCAATTGATGGTAGACCTTTACCAAACTAAGGGTAGAACTGAAAAGAAGAAAGAGGAGAAAGTGTTTTAGTTGTAGGAAGTTCAGGCACCTGGCCCATAATTGCAGGAACAGTATTGGAGAAGAGGAGGGGAAACTGATCCCCAAAAATAAGTTTGAAGTATTGGCAAGCTGAGTGATGCAATGTGGAGTAAGAGGTGAAGTAGAGGTGAGATGGTAGGAAAGAGAAGAGGAAGGAGTAAAGTGCTTCAGATGCTAGGGAGTTGAGTACTACAAATGGAAGTGTCCAAACATAGAAGTAGAAAGAAGGAGAGGAAGAAAGAAAAAGGTAGCACATGTGGCCAGACCACAAAAGGCATAGCAAGAGAGGAGGCCAGCACATCCCATATGAGAAAAGGTGCAGGAGTATTGTAATAAGTAGAGCATGCCCTTAGAAGGTGCTCTCCTACTTGATAGAGGATGGATTATAGAGGAAGTGGTAGCAACCTATATAGATTGTGGAGGATATGAGGGTAGAGGGGTGCAGTCCCATAAAAACTGAGGGTAGAGCTTTCTCCTCAAAAGACAAGTGAGAAATGTATAGTATGACCTTTTCCAGGAAGCATAGGGTTAGAGAGATGGAGAAGCAAAAAGGGGAGAAATGACAAGGGTGTAGTGTATAGAATGTGAAAGGAAAGATGTTATAGAAGGAAGAGTGTTAGAACAAGAAAGGAGGAAGATTTTGTGTCCAGAGTATAGGATAGGAAACAAGAAGCCATAGTGGAACTAGAGAGTAGCAGCATGCCCTGCAGAGGGAAAAGTGTAGCAGAGCAGTACATGGGCAGAGACTCCAAAAAGTGCAACAAAGACAGAGGATAGGCAAAGGGATGTCAGAAGAACGTTCAAAATATTGAGAGAAGTGTGGCTGAGCATTGGAGTAGAGAAAATAACAAGGTGCCCACTACTGTGTAGAAGGAATATGAAGTTAAAAGAAAAAAAGAGAGCAAAGAAAGGAAAGAGAGTAGTAACCCTAGAAGAGGAAAATATTGTGAGATGGGTAGTAGATGATAAAGAGGATTGGGGGAGAGAAAAAGAAATTGAAGCAGACCACAGAAAGATTGAAGAAATGGTACTGCAGAAATTTTTAAAGTGGAGAAAGATGTTTGGGAAAGTAGAGTCAGAGAGGATACCAACAAGGAAAATCTGGGATCATGCCATAGATCTCAAGGAGATGTTCAAACCTAGAAAAAGAAGAATCTACCCTTTATCTAGAAATAAAAGAGAGGAAGTTCAGAATTTTGTAGAGAATCAGTTAAGAAAGGAGTATATCAGACCATCAAAGTCCTCTCAAATGTCACCAGTTTTCTTTGTGAGCAAGAAAGATAGAGGAAAGAGGATGGTAATAGACTACTGTAATCTGAACAACCAGATGGTAAAGAATAACTACCCACTTCCATTAATTATGTACTTAATAGACAATATGGTGAGCAAACAAGTATTTACTAAGATGGATCTTTGATGGGGCTTCAACAATGTGAGGATTGAGAAAGGAGACAAGTGGAAGAGAGCATTCATAACCCATGTAGGGTCCTTTGAGCCAACAGTTATATTCTTTGGAATAACAAATTTGCCAGCTACATTCTAGGCAATAATGAATGAGATCCTGAGAGACATGATTAATGAAGAAAAAGTTGTGGCTTTTGTGGATGATATACTAGTGGGGACAGAGACAGAAGAAGAACATGATGAGATTGTAGAAGAAGTACTGAGGAGGCTAGAGGAGAATGACCTATATGTCAAGCCAAAGAAGTATGTGTAGAAGGTATAGCAAATTGAGTTTCTAGGGGTTGTTATAGAACCCAATGGAATTGAAATAGAGAAGGAAAAGGTGAATGGAGTACTAAGTTGGCCAGAGCCAAAGAATATGAAAGATGTTAGAAAGTTTTTAGGCCTTGCCAATTATTATAGGAGATTTATCAAAGACTTTGCTCGAGTAGCAAGGCCAATGAATATGTTACCAAGAAAAGATGTGAAGTGGCAGTGGAGGAAGAAACAGTAGAAAGCATTTGACAAGCTAAAAGGGATCTTCACAACTAGGCCAGTGTTAGCAGCCCCAGATTTAGACAAAAAATTTAGGGTAGAAGCAGATGCTTCAAACTATGCCACTGGAGAAGTACTATCAATGAAGTGCTCTAATGAGTTGTGGAGGCCAGTTGCTTTCATTTCTAAATCTCTAAGTAATACAGAAAGAAATTATAAGATCCATGACAAAGAAATATTAGCAGTAGTCAGGTGTCTAGAAGTGTGGAGGCATTTTCTGGAAGGAACAACAATAAAGTTTGAGATTTGGACAGGCCACAAAAATCTTGAATATTTCATAAAAGCACAGAAATTGAATAGAAGACAAGCAAGATAGGCATTGTACCTATCAAGATTTGATTTTACATTGAAGCATGTTCCAGGGAGTAAAATAGGAAAGGCAGATAGCTTGAGCAGGAGGCCAGACTGAGAAATAGGGGTAGAAAAAGATAATAAGAATGAAACATTGATAAAGCTGGAATGGTTGGAGATCAGAAAGATAGAGAAAGTAGAAGTAATAGTAGAAGAAGTAGATTTACTAGAGAAAGTAAAGCAGTCAAAAGTAAAAGATGACAAGGTGATCAAAGCAGTGGAAGAAATGAAATGAGCAGGAATAAAGATACTAAGAGATGAGGAATAGAGAGAAGTTGATGGTATCATCTATGAGGAAGAGAAGGTATATATACCAAAAGATGAGAAACTGAGAGCAGAAATTATTCAGTTGTATCATGATATACCAGTAGGAGGACACAAGAGATAGTGGAAGATAGTAGAATTGGTCACTAGAAACTTTTGGTGGCCAGAGGTTACAAAAGAAGTGAAGCAATATATGGAGGGGTGTGATACCTGCTAGCATAATAAAAACCACACAGAACAGCCAGCAGGAAAATTAATGCCAAATTCAATTCTGGAAAAACCTTGGGTACATATTTTGGCAGATTTCATCACTAAGTTGCTGCTGGCACAAGGATATGACTCAATTTTAGTAGTAATTGATAGATTGACAAAAATGGTACATTTTATTTCTACTACAGAAAAGATGTTGGCAGAAGGACTAGCTAGGCTGTTTAGAGACAATGTGTGGAAGCTACATGGGTTACCTGAGAGTATTATTTCAGACAGGGGACCTCAGTTCATAGTAAGAATAATATGGGAGTTAAATAGGATGTTGGGGATTGAAAGTAAATTGTTGACAGTGTTCTACCCTTAAACAAATGGACAGACAGAGAGGGTTAATCAGGAACTAGAGCAGTACTTAAGGATGTTTATGGACTATAGGCAGGAACAGTGGCCAAATTGGTTAGAAACAGCAGAGTTCATCTACAATAATAAAGCATATTTAAGTACTAAAACATTGCCTTTCAAGGCAAATTATAGACAAGATCCCAGGATGGGGTTTGAGGTAAGAAGGAAGGGGAAGTACAAAGGGGCAGAGAAATTTGTGACAAAAATGAAGGAGATTCAGGAAGAAGCAAAGGTGATACTAGAAAAAGTACAAAAAGAGATGAAGAAGTATGCAGACAGAAAGAGAGCAGAAGTCAATGAGTACAAAGTAGGAGACCTAGTGATACTAAGCACTAAGGATCTAAAATATCAGATGATCAAAAGGAGAACAGAGAAGTTGACAGAGAGATTTGTAGGACCTTACAAGATCAAGAAGATTGTATCAACAAATGCAGTAGAATTGGAACTGCTAGCTACTATTAAAATATATCCAGTAGTCAATGTTAGTAGGATACAAAGATATGTAGGGCAAGTGGAGGGACAGAGAAAAGAACAGCCTGCCCCAGTTATAATTGAAGGAGAACAAGAATGGGAAGTAGAAAGAATATTGAATAAGCAATGGATTAGAGGGAAGGATAAATATCTGGTATGATAGAAGAGATTTACAGTAGAATCAGATACTTGGGAAGGGATAGAGAACCTGGAGAATGCAAAAGAAGCAGTTGAAGAGTTTGAAAAGGAGTACCAGCAAGATATGGAAAATGTCAGAAGGCAGGAAAGAGAAGAAGAAAGAAATTGAGCAAGAAAATTTGGGACTCAGAGAGTGGACAGAAGAAGATAACAATGAGATGGGGAACATTTGTGATCCCTACTATGAGTTGTAAAAATCCTCAGGACAAGGAATCTTGAGAGAGGGATGGTGTCATGACATAGCCAAAACAGCTAAGTTATTATTTATATTTCTTTTCCTTTCTTTTCATTTAATTAGAAAATCAGTGGACATGAGAGGGAATGACTCAAAAGAGATGCACAGGACTTTATAAATAAAAGTAAATACAGAATGTGTATAAGTAGTGTATAGCAATCAAATGGGAACTCTATTGAGTTCTTATCAACTCGGACCAGAAGTAGTTCTAAGGCATCACAGTCTAAGTTCTTACATCAGGGTAAATATCCAAGGTCAAATTGCCATGATGCTATATGAAAGGCCCATAGACACCAACTCTAAAACATGGTATTATGCTGCTTAGAGGATCAATCAAGCTTATCTGGCTAACAAGGTCTTCCAGTCCTTTCAATGTTCAGTACCTTTGGTCTTATCAAGAATTCCTGCCCTCTGTCCAGCTCTATTGACTATGGTCCACCTGTCTTTGGTTTTCCCAGCCCTAGCCCCTTGTTATAAGATAGTTCCCAGAAAAGAAACTATTTCCTGTATATTCCTCAACCTAGTAGATAACATTCAAGAGTATAACACAAGAGGGATATAAATAGTGTGGGAAGGCTTATGTAAGATATGTACAGTTATTAGTAAGAGTCATGTAATTGCAGGAGATAGGCACATAGACCAACAGACATTTGTATAAGTAGTAGTGTAATCCAACCTATTGAGTTTTTCCTAAACAACCACCTTGGTTGAGCCCCAAGCCTTCACAACTTTGCACTAACACTTTGACTATCTTCTTTCAGTTAACATGGGTACTCATTTTCATCCTCAATGCTATTAAAGTACTGATAAAGAGTCTTAGATCTTGAGGATATAATCACTTGTTACAAGGGTGCAAGACAAAAAGCTATTGGGCTTCGCTTTGCTGCTAATGAGGCTACCTTAAAGAATACAGCCTTGAAAAAAAAAAAGTATGTGATCTATTACTGAAAAAAATCTTGTTATGTCAGAACTTAATATTTATGATCAGAATCTAGCTGTTTAGCAGCTGAAGCCAGTACATATACATTTCTATATTTATTTATGATTTTTATTAACAAATTCTTTTAGTTGAACTTTCTGAGTTGTCTCAAAACTATAAAACTCACATAAAAGATCTCAAAATGGTCCTTGTCATGAGTCATCTCAGCAACCAAAGATATCACTAGTATTCCAACAACTTATCAGCAATATCAGGTCATTAAATGGCCTTAGTCTATAAATAGTGTGGGAAGATTACATAAGACAGAGTCAGGTGCTTGTAGAACATTCTGGAAGGTCAGGTGGCCATGAGAACATTAGTGCACAGACCATATAAAATATGTATAAGTAGTAGCCAAATGGGAGGGGGAACTCTATTGAGTTCTTCTCTTTCAATCCTCACTGATTGGGTAGAGACTCATTCTAAGTCCATCTTAACAGTCCTGATAGATGTGAAAATACTTTATGAGAAAGCTCAACAGATGATAGATCAAACAAATGTCTTTATTGAGTTGCCTGGATATAGTAAGCTTTTTTTAAAGATTTTACAATATTATTTGACTACTAACAATTGTAGGTTTTCTTGTAGAGAAGGGTAAAAAGCTACCAGATAACATTCTTGCAAGTTTCTGTACTCTAGCTCTTCCAATAGCTGAAGTTGGTCAAAATGATCAATTTATCTCAAACTCTGACCTTCTATGTTATGAGAAGCCCCAAAAGGGAGTCTCCTGTGCATTTGAACACCTAATCCAAAACCTCAAATTGTACAATGGGGTCAAGATATAAATAGCAGGGGAACTTAGGTAATCAGATCATGTGACCAGGTCAGGTGATCATAGAACATTCTGGAAGAACATGTGATCATGGACTAATAGTAGTACAGCCACTGTAAAATAGTATAAGTAGTAGTTCAATCCAGTGAAGAACTCCATTAAGTTCTTCTTGAACATCTACCTAGGGTAATCACTAAGGACATTCACTGTCTATTGATAACACTCTACCTACTTTGACAATCAACTCTAATTTCCAAGATCATAAGTCTAGCCTAGAACTGGCATCTACAAGTGTTTCTACCAGTAAGCTATCCATTTATATCAAAAAAACTAATATCAATTTTTTTGCTTTAAATATATAATCTAGACAAAACTCTGTCTCCCAAAAAAACATAGGGATTTTGCATGAGTTTGCAATCTATGAAGAACCTCTTGATCCATTAAAAGCCATACACTGACTTAATTACCATGATCATAACTGTCCAGACCTCATAGTCACACTGCCAAAACATGTTCTAGCTTGTCCAGCATACTGGGATGTATATAAGAAGTCCTTAAAATATGGTAATTTATCTGTTATATTTCAGAAAATCTCTAATAACTAGTGTAGCATTCATAGTCAAGGTATTTGAGAACTATTTATATCATAATAAAGAGATAAAGCCTGAGGCCAAGAACCTTATCATCAAATATACCAATATTCTACTATATGTAATGCTGTACAGCCAAAAAGTCTCCTTGTACCTCTTGATATCTGAATGGGGAAATATTAAGTGTCCTTATCATCACTGGTAGGACAAAACAGGGAAGAGAGACCTTAGTGATGATACTGGTGGTTGTGAATACTATTTTGTTACAGAAATTGTATTGGACAAAGATGTTATAAATGAGTCAATGAAGAATGAAGATGGTATTAGCAATACAGATAACAAGATACCTCACTCTCATCAAGAGGGATACCTCTATTGTGGTTGCCTTAAAGATGAAGTTCTTCTTGGGCTTATTCTTTGGAAACTGACAGTCCAACAGTCACCAACAACAGGTATAAAGGAAACTCTCCAGAACCAGTTCCTTCCTTTTCATCAGCATACATTTTTTCTTTGATTATTTACTTTCTTTTTGGGCCTTATAGCAGATGACTTTTTCCTATATACTGCCACTGGTTCTTGCAATACTTACCAGAAGCTTGTAGCTAAGCAGGTAGGAATATTTAATAGAAGGCTTATAGTCCTAAATTGTCAGGAGACAAGAGGAGAAGAAGGAAATGATTTGTTTGGTATAATTCAAAATTATGGTCATTGTTGTACAACTCAAGTCAAGTTGACTCAGCAGCTAAGTCTTTGAGGGTTACAAAGAGAACTCAATGGGATTCTTACTCAATTGTGCCAGCTACTTATACAAGTACACTATTTGCTCTTATTTACATTGATAGTATTCTGCAACCAGCCAAGAGACTGCTAGTTCAATTCTCTTGTCCATCATTCTATAAATATATATCTTTGGTCATAGTTAAGGTAACTCATGACAGTTATCTTCAGAGTATAGAATTTGATGATAATACTGCAAACAGACAATTCAAAGATATTAATATGGACTAGTTATTGGTTTTGTAGAATAGCTATGTCTTTTGCAAGATCATATATATTCTTACCCTGCAAAAGCAACCCTTTGCATCTCATATATTTTAATCAAGAATAGTCAACCTCTACCTTTCCATCTGCCAAGGGTTTGCCATTTTTAAGCATCTGAAGGAATAGATATGCACTTCAGAATGATGTCAGGCAATTTAACAGAGCAGACCTATGATAGGATGACTAAAGTCATCATGGTGCTGTTGCACTAGTTGGAAGAACCTAATGAGAATGCCATGGCAATATGGTAGTTGACCTAGTTCAATGTAGAGTATATCAAGAGAAATCAGCTTGCAAGGATATCTTCATAAATGCTCTGCTCCAAGATGGAAATGCCACAGCTGCAGCTTCAATAGCTTCTTGGGTTTGTGCTATACCCATATCTCTAGCTCTTCATTTATTGCAGGGTCTGCAAAAAAGACTCAGCACTTGATAATAGGCATGTAGAAAGAGACAAACTAGTAATGCTAATTGTCTCTCCACTCTTTGTATTGGACCATTGTTTGTTGATATATGCTTGGGACTTGACAAGAGATGGGTCTTGGAAACTGATTCTAGAACAAGGTGAGCAAGAGTATATAGATAAAGAGTAAATATATGAATTATGGATGAGAGTTGGCCATGCACAAGAAGATATATATATGATGAACATCAGGGTATCAGGCAACACCTCATCAATATAAAACAAGAACCTATGGAGTGTATATTCCAATACAGTCCAAATTACATTTCTGATGAAGTAAAGTAGCAATTAGCAGCTGTCCAAATCTACTACCTTGGTAGAGTACTGCACCAAACACTTTTATTCTGCAAGTAACCTCTTCTGTTATAACTCATCCACACTCATCCACAGTTCAGGTTGTACAAGCATAGGTAATTGTCTAGAATGAAGGGTATCTTTCAATTGATCATACACCAGTCATTCAGAAACAGCTGGGTTCAATCTTATAATGTCAATTCTGGAACCACACTCATACTCAATTATATGATAGAATGTGGGTAGCATCTCTAAACTGTTCAAAGAAATAAAGGATACATTGCATGTAATCAAATGACAATGATTTACAGTCTTATCTGTTTTTTTGTCAATAGCCATTCTCTCAACCTCCACAACTTCCATCAAACAATCTACCAAAAGCCCACCCACTGTTACTCTAGTCACTTGTGACCATCCTAGCCCCCAACCATCAAGCTTCTCCAAACACTTTGCAGCAGTCAGTCTCCTATTCCATATCTTGTTGTACAGCACTCCAGAATAGATGCTCAGGTCTGTTGAAGTTATGGTAGCAATGAACAGCCCAGGTACTATTTTATCTCTTGACAACACCATCCATTGATGATAGAGTGAGTAGTCTAGGCTATTTGCTGGTCAAACATAGCCATCTGTTTTTGATAGCCACCAATGTTATCATAGCTGATGTCAGCAAGATTTGATTATTCTTCTTTATGTTTAACAAGGTCTCTCTCTATAACATGAGGTCAGAGGGTGAACAAAGTAGATGAATATATCACAAACAACACTCACTGGTATGGGTATGGATGACAGTGTAGTGACTTAGCCTAAGATGACTTAATCACACTCCAAGTCTGAGTTGACAAAGAGAACTCAATGGAGTTCCCATTGGATTCTATACACTACTTATACAACTACTACATGGTCTGTGCACTACTCTCCCACACTCATCATGTGACTCCATTTATGTGATGTGACACTGTGACACTGTGATGTCCTGACATATGACTGTGATGTGTGACATTTGTCATGTGACACTTTTCTGTGCTCCTTCTTTGTGTAGCAAGCCCAACTAAGAAAAGAAAATAAAAGAAAAGAAAAGAAAAGAAATATAAATAATGACTTAGCTGTTTTTGCCAAGTCATGATAGATGGTATTCTGAGAATTCTGCTAGGTCAGTCTCAATGACTGAACTCAACAGTACACATACCACCACAGGCAAGAAAGGTATTGCCCTTGTGAATAGGTCAGTATGCTGTAATATCATTATGTCAGTTCATTTGAAACTACACCAGATCTGATTATGTATACCTTTGAGAGAGGTTTTAGGTAAACATTAGAAATGTTCCTGCCAAGGCCTTTGATAGAGTCATCAAAAGAAAGGATGCTGTATTTAATATCAAGACATGAGGGGAAAGCATGAACTGGGAAACTAAATCATAGTGAGATGGTGTCAAATGAGTTGGGAGGATAATTTACCTGATATAATAATTGCCATTGTTATAGAAATATTCTACTTGTTCATTTTGACATGCCATTATATTGTTCTGCATGAGACAGCTGAATATGCAAAAAAGTAATGAGTAAGATTGGCACACATAGTCATGGTAATGAAGATGACAGGCATTATCAGCTGCAATACTTTGCATGGTAATATCAGGATGTATCCAACACAATTTCACATTGAACTCACCAAATGGTCTATTATTAGTGCCCCATGTATAAAAATATTGTCTGTCCAACAAGTGCAACTGAAACAATCATTTGAGAAATTGGTTTGAATATGTCTTGTATGTGAGAGCATTGTGCAAGTCTAGTTGGAGTGAGATTGCACTGATTTGGCATACTAACTATAGCTTCCATAAACATGCAGATTCCTCCCACTCTTAGAAGTGATGATAGCTTATCTGTAGATACACTGAGCAATAAGACAAGAAAAGTATACACTGTGATTTCATCAAAGGGGTGAGTTTAGTTGTTCAGCTTAGGGAAATTAATAGCTGTGGTAAGGAGTAATATACAATAAAGAGAGGCAAGAAAGCAATTGACCTGCCACTGCCTATGTTACCTCCTGCACTGCCTCCTATACTGCTAGGGGTACTTGCTGGTGAGAAAGTCAGTGATATGAGGTCTGAGGTCATCATGGCTGATATAGGAGAGGTGCCATAGATGAAAATCAATACTTGCCAAAAATGATGCCATTACTCTGTGTACTGATTCCAACTCTTCTAAAGATGTTGTGGCATCACTGTACCTAATGATTTAAAAAAATTCACTACACCTGATAACCTATATTCACATAGCAGACAACAGCTGTCAACTAAACAGCCTAGGTTTGATGTGGCTCCCACTAGGTACACAGGTCTGTGCTGCTTAGTCATCAATTAGTAATAGGATAAGTTCAATGCAAAATTCCAGTTCAATTCACCAATGAAATACATCCAAAAAAAAACTTATAATATACTGTGGGCTACTACCAAGCTCCATATTACAAATCATTGATTTAAAAAAAATACCTATAGTATGTCTGAATAATAAATGTAAAGGGCATGCCCTCCTGTTTCTAACAGACAATCCTGGAGTGTTCATAATATTACTTAATATAAGATGCTCATCAAGTGCTGCTCTTTTATTTTTGCTTTCTCTTTTCTCTCTTTTCTCTTGTGTCTGAATCAGTGGTGAGTGATTCTGGTTTTTTTTTGTGTTTCTTGTTAAGTTTCTCTTGTTAGTATGAGCTGTGTTATTGTAGGGTACTAGGTACTTTATTGCTGACTACAATCAAGCAGCACATTACAAATTTTTAAAAAAAGTGTAACATATAACCAAGTTAACACTATAATCAGTTGTTTGTCTGCTATGTCCCAGCTCATGACATATACTGCTATTTGTTCCTTGATCAATTATCAGTGGGTGTGTAGAACCAGTTATCCTGGGTGAGCAGAACTGGGTGAAAAATAATATTATATACTTAGGTGAGTAAAACCAGGTAGCCTGGTTGTGTAAAACTGGGTGAAAAATAAATTTTCATGCCCAGGTGTGCAGAACCAGGTACCCTGGGTGAGCAGAACTGGGTCAAAAATAATATTATATACTTAGGTGAGTAAAACCAGGCAGCTTGGTTGTACAGAACTAGGTTAAAAAGTTTTGTACATGTGGGCATTAAATATTATTTTTGACCTAGTTCTACACAACCAGACTGCCTGGTTCTGCACACCTGGGAATGAAAAATTATTTTTCACCCGGTTTTGTACAACCAGGCTACCTGGTTTTACTCACCAAAGCATAAAATATCATTTTGCTCGCCCAGGCATTAAAAATTATTTTTCTGGTTGGAATATTAGATGCTTGGGTGAGTAAAACCAGGCAGCCTGGTTGTGTAGAACTAGATCAAAAATAATATTTAATGCCCGGGTGTGCAGAACCAGGCAGCCTGGTTGTGTAGAACTAGGTGAAACATAATTTTTCATGCCCAGGTGTGCAGAACCAGGCACCCTGGTTGTGTACAATCAGGTTTAACATAATATTTAATACCTGGTGGATATTACCCAGCCTGTATTCACATGCTTGCAGTCCTGGGTGAGCAAAACCAGACAGCCCGGTTGTAGAAATCTAAGCTTATACATCATACCAAATAAATCATTTATGAATTTGCCTATATGTACCTGGTACAAATTTATTTGGTACCCGTTTGATGTGCCAATATGTGCACATCTTTCCCAAATAGACATCACATGTTACCCCAAGATATCTATATTGGTATGACTCGGAATGGAATGGGAAGTTGTGGCGATTAGTCAGACTGGCATGACTGGTGTGGCACTCCCTATTGATACAGGCCTCAACTGCAAGCCGATCTCTTGGGCGACAAAATTGACCTATTCCGATTTCTATCTCTGCAACGAAACCTTCCCCTTACTGCACTTCGTCGAATTCTGACCAGTTGTCTGCTGTAGCAGCTCAGGCCACGACTCGCCTACCGACCCCTTCCGACGGCTTTGACGGCCAAACTCAACCAACAAACAAATATCTACGAAGGCCTTTCCGTTTTTGCACCGACGACCTGTTCGCTCCTATCTGTGATAGAGGATTGCCTATTGCATGTATCAACACTGGCATTTTGGCCCAGGGCGTTCAACATCATCTGAACCACCCTTTCGACGCTTTTAGCGATAACAGCCACACAACATTGGCTGACTGGACATGTCAAGATATTTACCACTGACTGCGCTGCCGTCATCCTCCACCAAATAAGAACTTCCATCTCGTCTACCGACAGCTCATCATCATCAACGGCAATGTTCACCTGAACCACCTCTACACCGCCATTGATTACTTGTCTGCCTACCTCAATAATAACACTCAATTCCCTTCCAGTACCATGAAGGATTTTCAACCACATGGCTTCAAAACTTTGCTCTTTTGGCCTTTGGTTATTTTCTCCATATACTATCGTTCCCATTCTCCATCCGCATAAGTTCAATTTAAATCCTTTCCATACTTTGGCTTGTGACTGGCATTTTTTATCGACATGGCTGCGGACCTTGCTATCCCCTCGGTTTTAAACCCGTCCACCAACGGTACTTAAAGATAAGTGTGAGAATCTGGCAGGGATACAACACATATGATTCGAAGAGGATGTACATTTGACGCGGTCGGTAAAGAAAATCGACGTGATACCAACATTTGAACCCCAGTAATTTCGCTCAAGATTTAATCCAACTACCCGACCCAACAAAGCTCTGGCCTTCCTCAGGCCCTCCCTCGATTTCACCCTTGACGACCACACCTTTGTCCGTACGAAGATAGAAACGACCTCCGCCAATGCTGCCGCTGAATCTGTCGAAGCCAATGAACTGGTTGTTGTTCTCGTACGTCGCAGTGAGGTTGCTCTCCGGAGGGCTGTTGTTGGCGCCCTTGCTGTTAAACCTTGGGATGGGGATGTCTGTGTTGACGTTGAGGGTCCAAATCTCCAGGATACCTGTCTCCCTGTTCTCCCACCTCCCCTCGAGACGATATTTGGAGTAGAGGTGTAGGTCGGGCGGACCCTCGGGTCTGATCAAAACGGCAGTTTTATTGGACATCTGGCGAACAAAAAGAAACAAAAAACAGACACAAAAAAAGGCCCAGTCAACACCAGTTATGCGATTCATGAAGGGTGGGGGGGGGAAACATGAAACCCCTCGTACCTTTGATAAAGCGCAAGTTAAAAGTGCGAAGTTCTGTGTCTTACAAAAGAAATAGTCAGCAATGAACGAATCACAGTGGGTGGAAAATCGAGAAAAGCATAACGTACAGAAATAAGTTTGTAGAGGCGAGCGAGTTGAGAGTGATCCAAGTCAAATACGGGTCTACTTATACCAAAAGACCAGGGTGGTTTGATCGATTTGGGTACACCCCTCTCAGGCTATAACTCCTGATCATAACATGCCGATCGAGTGACTCTTCGAGGATTTGATTTGTGAAGCTATTGAAAAACATGTCTAATCCTGCGATATAAACAGAATTGATTCCCACGCGAAAGATGATTCAATCCTGGCGTGTCATCTCTTCTTTGCAGGTTTCACACATATCAGATAGGCGCTGTGTCGAGACATCAATGGTCTGACAGCGAGAAGGCAAAGTGGCCAGGCCTCAACTATGTAGGATTGTGACAAGGTTCTAAGTGTGAAAACATGTCAGTCCAGCCATCACCTGTGGCCATTTCACAAACAGTTTTCACACCTGAATGTACACGATGTCATGTCAGTTTACTCAGGTGAGCATTTACTTTTTTGTCCGGGATGTTGCTAAGTTTGTCCCTCTCAGCATCCATGCCAGCTCTTCTCTTCTCAAAGCCCAATTCCATGCAAGGCCATCGGTGGTGTTAGGAAGGACCTTGTTCGTGGCATTCGATATGATCGCCTTCTTTGACGAACCAGGGAAAGAAGGGATGTAATATTTCATCACCGATCCAAGTTGAAGAAAGCAAATGATCCTGCACTTCAGGTACGCAGACTCACGTGTCATCAACGCAAGTCCAGAGCCCCGACTTCCCAAACACCTGCTCTACCCAGGAGGCCTAGACCCTTGTAGACAAATTTAAACACCTCAGCATCATGATGAAGTCCTTCGACATGATTGACACACTCACACCTCTTCCCTCCAAATTCGTCCAGATATTCCCTGACAGAATGGCATACCTGACATGATGCTGTCAAGCCTTGATGTTCAAGAAAGGAGAGAAGCTCACTCAATCAGATTTAGTCGAAGGTATGGCCTTGAAGAACTGTTGTTGACACTGGCGGGAAGCTTTCGTTTTGACATGAGAATTTGAACTTCGAGGGTGCCGCATGTTCGCCGGAGGATCCAATTCTCCTTCAATGACCAGACTACCAGAGGTCACCACCCCTCTTTGTTAGGTTAAGTATACGAGTCCCGTTACGGGTTAGTGGAAGTAAATGCCTGTCATTGTACAGATCATGACGAAAAGGGGCTGCAACGGAGGGTTGTACGAGTCATTTCTGAAACTTGGAGATAAAGGCGTC
>Ga0153977_1000093_pt1 | contig 25988 bp, 16 predicted proteins | sample TSGA061MetaG_FD_104710 | JGI IMG/M metagenome (GOLD analysis project Ga0153977, IMG submission 104710) | Attine ant fungus gardens microbial communities from Georgia, USA - TSGA061 MetaG | ecosystem: Host-associated > Fungi > Mycelium > Unclassified | place: USA: Georgia, Yuchi Wildlife... | reverse complement strand
GTGCAGGCTAACTCGGATATCGGTGTAGTGCTCCCTTATTTGGAGCTCATCTCCGGCACCATTGCTGAATGGTTTGCTGGTTGCCTGGGTGTAGTGCTCCCTTATTTGGAGCTCATCTCCGGCGGGACGGCGCTTATCGTATGATACACAGCAGGTGTAGTGCTCCCTTATTTGGAGCTCATCTCCGGCAATTTTTGCGCTTGGCATATATTATCTGATGGTGTAGTGCTCCCTTATTTGGAGCTCATCTCCGGCAAACGAAGGAGAACAACTATGGCCTACCGTGGTGTAGTGCTCCCTTATTTGGAGCTCATCTCCGGCACCAAGCTTGCCCGGCCATTATCTTCCATAGGTGTAGTGCTCCCTTATTTGGAGCTCATCTCCGGCCATCGCCGTAACAAGGCAATGCGACAGCACGGTGTAGTGCTCCCTTATTTGGAGCTCATCTCCGGCTTTCTGCCTCAATCACCTGCACTTGCAGCAGGTGTAGTGCTCCCTTATTTGGAGCTCATCTCCGGCCGCCATGCCGATGGGGGGCGTGCCGGGCCAGGTGTAGTGCTCCCTTATTTGGAGCTCATCTCCGGCCACTTCGCGCCGCACATGCCGCGCCACATTGGTGTAGTGCTCCCTTATTTGGAGCTCATCTCCGGCAGCCCCGGGATTTCACCTCTGACTTATCTAGGTGTAGTGCTCCCTTATTTGGAGCTCATCTCCGGCTTCGCCGATAGCGACAAGGCTCAAAGACGAGGTGTAGTGCTCCCTTATTTGGAGCTCATCTCCGGCACTGATGAACTTAATGATATCGGTGGAATAGGTGTAGTGCTCCCTTATTTGGAGCTCATCTCCGGCCTATATATGAAAATTTAGGTAAAAAATACTGGTGTAGTGCTCCCTTATTTGGAGCTCATCTCCGGCAATAACATTTACGAAATAACCCATATTCGTGGTGTAGTGCTCCCTTATTTGGAGCTCATCTCCGGCATCCGATGACCTCAGAGTCATCGTCATATCGGTGTAGTGCTCCCTTATTTGGAGCTCATCTCCGGCTACACCCAAGACTTAAAGATATTATTAATGGGTGTAGTGCTCCCTTATTTGGAGCTCATCTCCGGCACATACGCTATTAAATCGGCGTATAACTCTGGTGTAGTGCTCCCTTATTTGGAGCTCATCTCCGGCTCCTACGCCATAATTTTAGGCGCATAACTTGGTGTAGTGCTCCCTTATTTGGAGCTCATCTCCGGCGAGTTGGCTACGTATAGAGGCTGGTTTAATGGTGTAGTGCTCCCTTATTTGGAGCTCATCTCCGGCCGATGCAAGTCATTAGAATTGTTCATCTTTGGTGTAGTGCTCCCTTATTTGGAGCTCATCTCCGGCAAGAAAAGGTGAAGATAATGGAAAAGATAAGGTGTAGTGCTCCCTTATTTGGAGCTCATCTCCGGCATGGGCGCTGTGCCTGTTTATCAACCGGCTGGTGTAGTGCTCCCTTATTTGGAGCTCATCTCCGGCTGACTTGCAGCAGCAAGGCAGCGCCCGGCTGGTGTAGTGCTCCCTTATTTGGAGCTCATCTCCGGCCACAGCGGCTGCCGCAATATACCGCTAATCGGTGTAGTGCTCCCTTATTTGGAGCTCATCTCCGGCAATCAAAATAAGATACAATGGGCTGCAGATGGTGTAGTGCTCCCTTATTTGGAGCTCATCTCCGGCTATGGCAAATTCGCTGTATATACCGACCGGGGTGTAGTGCTCCCTTATTTGGAGCTCATCTCCGGCCAGACAAGCGCCGCCACATCGGCATGAAACTGGTGTAGTGCTCCCTTATTTGGAGCTCATCTCCGGCGGCAATTTTCATTTAGAAGGCCATTGAGTTGGTGTAGTGCTCCCTTATTTGGAGCTCATCTCCGGCCCGCACTATAAATTCTTGATTTTGCGGGCAGGTGTAGTGCTCCCTTATTTGGAGCTCATCTCCGGCTGAAGACGGTGATTACGGAATTTTTGGCCGGGTGTAGTGCTCCCTTATTTGGAGCTCATCTCCGGCCCGGGGTGGAGCGCATGAGTGGGCGGGCAGGGTGTAGTGCTCCCTTATTTGGAGCTCATCTCCGGCTATCGCCCGCGCGCCATGCCCCCGCGCTATGGTGTAGTGCTCCCTTATTTGGAGCTCATCTCCGGCCGAACCGACATCAACTGGTTGCGGCGTAACGGTGTAGTGCTCCCTTATTTGGAGCTCATCTCCGGCGCTGAAGCTGCTAACGGATTCAGGCCCCAGGGTGTAGTGCTCCCTTATTTGGAGCTCATCTCCGGCGGCACGGGCCAAATCATCAGCGGCGCTATTGGTGTAGTGCTCCCTTATTTGGAGCTCATCTCCGGCAGGCATGGAAGTAAAATCTCTGTATGGTCAGGTGTAGTGCTCCCTTATTTGGAGCTCATCTCCGGCGAAGCCGGCCAATCTGCTGCCGGTGAAGCAGGTGTAGTGCTCCCTTATTTGGAGCTCATCTCCGGCGCGACCGGCATAGCTATCTGCACCGGTTTCGGTGTAGTGCTCCCTTATTTGGAGCTCATCTCCGGCGCGGGAGGAGTGGCGGTTGCTCGCCAGACCGGTGTAGTGCTCCCTTATTTGGAGCTCATCTCCGGCAAGAGAACTGTTCAAAGATTATATTGAACAGGTGTAGTGCTCCCTTATTTGGAGCTCATCTCCGGCCTTACGAAGGCGAATAATAAACTGGCGAATGGTGTAGTGCTCCCTTATTTGGAGCTCATCTCCGGCTCAAAACCACGATGAGTGATTTTGACAAAGGGTGTAGTGCTCCCTTATTTGGAGCTCATCTCCGGCAATAATATGAAAGGCCGTAAAGGTCGTGTAGGTGTAGTGCTCCCTTATTTGGAGCTCATCTCCGGCTAACACTCTTCGCGAGTGTAAATCCTGTCAGGTGTAGTGCTCCCTTATTTGGAGCTCATCTCCGGCAAGCAACGCATTGCGCGTTGCTTCGGAAAAGGTGTAGTGCTCCCTTATTTGGAGCTCATCTCCGGCAATGCGTTGCTTGAAAATATATCTCTTTGCGGTGTAGTGCTCCCTTATTTGGAGCTCATCTCCGGCCGAGCTGGGCCAGTCGATTACAGATAATGCGGTGTAGTGCTCCCTTATTTGGAGCTCATCTCCGGCCAAGTTGCATGGTTTAAGGAAGGCGGCACTGGTGTAGTGCTCCCTTATTTGGAGCTCATCTCCGGCTGATTGGTTATGTTAGGCGAATGTTGCAATGGTGTAGTGCTCCCTTATTTGGAGCTCATCTCCGGCCTTTTCAACTTTTCGCTTGAAAGTGTTTCAGGTGTAGTGCTCCCTTATTTGGAGCTCATCTCCGGCTAACGCGCGAAATGATTTACTCAATGGCGGCGGTGTAGTGCTCCCTTATTTGGAGCTCATCTCCGGCCGCAACAGGCCACCATTCGGTTGGATACTGGGGTGTAGTGCTCCCTTATTTGGAGCTCATCTCCGGCTATTACGGACTGGGGGATTCCCCCGATATCGGTGTAGTGCTCCCTTATTTGGAGCTCATCTCCGGCATGCAACAAATTCATTTGACGCCGCGGCGTGGTGTAGTGCTCCCTTATTTGGAGCTCATCTCCGGCGCTGATGCAAAAGTTGAAGCGGGTGAATGGGGTGTAGTGCTCCCTTATTTGGAGCTCATCTCCGGCTATTTGCCGCGTTTATTTGTTTATCATTGCGGTGTAGTGCTCCCTTATTTGGAGCTCATCTCCGGCGTATATAAATCTAATAAATCAAAATTTTCTGGTGTAGTGCTCCCTTATTTGGAGCTCATCTCCGGCAAATGGCTATTAAAGGGTTTGGACCAAGTTGGTGTAGTGCTCCCTTATTTGGAGCTCATCTCCGGCTGCCTGATAGCGCAATAAAAAGGCGCCAATGGTGTAGTGCTCCCTTATTTGGAGCTCATCTCCGGCGAGAACTGGAAATGTCGTTATTCAATTTGAGGTGTAGTGCTCCCTTATTTGGAGCTCATCTCCGGCCTTCATTAATATCGCTGCCTGAGGTGCCTGGTGTAGTGCTCCCTTATTTGGAGCTCATCTCCGGCCTATGTTAAACTAACTTCTTTTCCTGTCAACAATTTTTGACCTTTGGAAAAGAAAAATTTGCTCATCGTTCCCTTTATGCCCTCAGCATATTGCGCCGTTTTTTTTCCAATATCCCCTCGCTATTTTTCACTTCTCAATTATCTTCCTGTAAATAAGGACTTAATCATAGCTATAAAATGCTTCCCACATAATTCTTCTTCGATTTTATTCTTATCAGATTCTTTATCCAAATGACACGTTTTGGCAGAAACAACCGAAATCGGCCCACTTAACTTATGATCAGCGCCCATATCCCATTTTAATATTATGTTTTCTCTTTTTAATAAATCAACTAAAGACTTTGTCACTGCATTTTTTAACTTGCGATCATAAGCCATCAACTGACGCGCTTTATTAACCTCTGCGGTAAGGTTGATAGGGAAATACTCCTTTTTCAATGTATCAAAATGATAAAAGCTGTTCCTTATCTCCCCCACTTCCTCTTTATTCAGAAAAGCTGCAATTTCGGCTCTCCGATCCGTATCTTTCAATTTCCTAAGAGCCTTCACAATTTGCCCGGTTTCGAGCATTGCACCCTCATCTTTAAATTCCTCCTTTATATCCCCCATGCCCTTCTGATAAAGCAAGGCCAGCAGAACAAAATAGAGATCCCGCTCCCACAGGCCGGCAAAATCTACCAGACGCCCCAATATTTTCATTAGCAGGCGGTGTACATGCACATGATTTTGTAACATAATCTGCGCAGTCAGATGGCGATATTCTATTACTAAAGCCAAGGTCTCATTATAATCGTTTGCGTCCCTACTCGTCCATTGTATAGCGTGCCTTTTTCTTTTGCTATTCACCCAATCCCCATGCAATTTTTTGAGTTTATCCTGCTCCCTGGCAATAGTCTGTTTCAGCTCTTGCCAGCGTGCTACAGACGCACTGGCAATTTTATGCTTTTCGTATAGATTATGCAAAAGACCGGTGCCAAAGCGCCGCATTTCCCGCAAGCCGCGAATAGGCAAATGTTCATCTTCTGCGCCGCTCTCTTTCTTCGGGAAACTTTTTCTGAAATCCTCCTGATTGGCAAAAAGAGCTTTTGCCGTTTCTTCATCGGACTTTAAAACCAGCTCCGCGCCGACAAATTGGGCATCATGCATGGCAATATAAAGGTCAAACACCGCAAGAAGCCGTGCTAAAATCTCCCCTCCCCGGCCTTGTTCGCCATGGCTTTTATCGGTAACAATTTCCCATTTTTTAAGCTGTTGACGCAGGCTGCCGGCTTCCTCTACCGGCATTAAATGTAACAGAAAATAAAGCCTGCTTTGCCACAATTCCGCGGCGCTGTTTTGTTCTAAAGGCAATCGGTCATAAACAGATTTATCGCCCGGCCTTTCCTTTCTCTCCAGCTTACAAAAAGCCGCTACATTGCCGGCGCCTAGCGTTGCACGCAAATAATCGGCAAAAGCAAGAGCGACATTATCGCATTTAAACTTCTCAATATAGTCTGCCTGTTCTCTTGCCGCCTGACCGTCACTTTGATAAAATTTCTGCACCCGCATTTCTGTAGCAGTTTCAGCCATAAGCGCAGAAAACAAAGTTTTAAAATTTTCTTTATTCCCCAGCTCGGCAATTTTCCCGGCTTTAGCGGTAATAAATTCCTTGAATTCTTTATCCTTACCTCTGCTGCTTATGTTCTGCGCCGCTTGGCTAGTATGCTCCAGCGCTTGCTTAATAATGCGCCCGACAGCAGCCTGATTCCGCTCTTCCAGCCAATTCCGAAAGCGCCCGTCATAAAGCAATTTTACTGCTGTATATTGACAGTGCGCCCAAGCGGAGCTCTCTCTTTCTTCTGCCGTGCTATAAGGCGGTAAGGACAGCCTGTCTTCACCCTTCCATGCATCTTGCGCGCGTTCCAGCACATGCTTCAAGCGCGGCAAAGGCAGTGAGCCAGGCTTTGCCGAAGTTAATACTTGCCAGATAGTTTGAATTTCCGCTTCAGAAAAAAATTGATGAAAATGCGCCCCTTCCATAATTTTTTTCTGCTTCAGCCGGTAGTCACGGCAGGATTTGGTATAAAATGTCCCAAGAAATTCATGCAATTCCGCTTGCGGCGGCTCTTCTTCCGGCATTAAGGCTTTAACAAAAACCGTCAGGCTATTAAAGTGAAAGGCCGCATTGCGCAAAGCATAAATGCCCTTTAAAGAAAAGGCGAGCAGAGATTTATGCTCTTTTGCCGACAGCCCGCATTGGCCGCCAAACAGAATCTGATATTTTTTATTAAAATAATCCGCATTAAAATTATCCAGCGCCTCTTGCTGCTTCAGCAAAATATCGCCGGGAATTTTATCTTCCGGGTCAGCCCAATCCTTCAAACTGCGGGCGGCAAAAGCCAGAGCGCCGCGCCAGACACGGACAAAAGCTTCATTCTGTTTAATCTCTGTCTGCCCGGCACTCGACCAGAAACGACTCTCTTCTACAGCCTGTTTTTCCGGCCAATTATTGATAATTGTCCTGGGGCTGCTCTGCAGCGCGGCAAGAGAAGCATTATCGGGAGAAATGGCGGCATAATGAACAATTTTCCCCAAGCGAATCAGGTGATTGATACGGTGATTTTGCTGCTGCGCTTCTACAAGACAGAAAAGAGCCTCATTATCCTTTGGCAATACATATTCCAGCTTTGCATTAAGCTGTTTATGCCCTTTAAGCAGCGCTTTATAGCTTGCTTTAATCTGGCAGTGTAATTCAAGCAGAGTAGAATTTTCTGCTTTCATATCTGCGAACTGTTTGAATTTGCAAAAAGCTGTTTCGTGCAATATTCTGGCGGCAATTTCATGAGGCCACTCTTGATAGCCTTTTTTAGGTTCCAGCACGGCAGCTTTTATTTTAGCGGCAATGTTGCCAACTCTAGCGCTATAGGCCTCCTTATCAGCGTCATTATAGGCAATTTTTATTTTAGCGGTAATGTTACCGGCTTTGATAATATCCTCTTTATCACTATCTTTAGAAGCAGGAATTTTCAGGACATTTTTGGCAATGGAAGAAGCGCGATGTTCCATTAAACCTTTTTTATGCCGGCGGGCTCCACCGGCAGCGCTGTTTTGTGTGGATTCGGATTTCGGCAGAAATTTGTAAGCCTGTTGATAAAGATGCGTATAAATTTTGTTGGCTATTTTTTCAGCATGAGCTTTTATATGCTGTTCGTCACAACTAATATCACCGGCAAAAGCCCCCTACCAGCGCCCTTCTAAAGTTCTGGGCGCCCTTGGCTGGGTAGCGGCCATTTTCCACTGCCAGATTTTTGCTATTTTTTCCTTTTCTTCCGGCGTTCCTGCCAAATTTTGCAAAAGCTTTTTATCTGTTATTAGTTTCCAGGCTGCATCGCCCAGAATTTTTCTTAATTGTGTTGCTTTATTATTTAGCGCTTTTTCACCCGGCTTGGCGATAATTTTATCAAGAGCAGAGACCCATTGCGCAATGACCGCTTCATCACGGCTGATAACAAAATCGGCTATGGGTTTTTCAACTGTTTTACCTTGCCCTGATTTTTTCTCGCTTGTCCGGATTTCACGCTGGCAATCTCCGGCTTTTTCCCCTGTTTGCGCCGCTTTAACAACACTTCTTCCGTAAGGTTTTATGATAAGCACAATAGCAACCCCTCTATGAACGCAGATTATACTTTCGAGCGCTAGCAATATCAGCGTGAAAAAGCAAGTGCCGGCTGCCGCCTTCTTCGTTCAAGCCGCAATCAGCGGCTTACTGTATTTTTCTCCAGTGCGGTAGGGCGGATAAAACAAAAAAGGGGAGGCACACAGCCTCCCCTTTTGCATTCCATATTATCAGGCGCCTCTCCCCGGCCCCGTTTTTCACAGGCAGATGGCAAAAGCAATTTTAATCTTCTTCTGCTTTGGCGGCTGTTTCCTCGCCGGCAGGATCAGCTTTGGCCCTATTCTCAACCCCCGCTGTATCTCCGCTTTTCACGGCACTGATTTTTTTAGCAGCGGCACTCTTTGCCTTTTTCTTGGCAGCAGCCGTTTCTTCCTCTTCTTCGGCAGTTAATTCGGCCACTGTCACTTTTTTATCGCTCACTTTGATTTTGCCGAGCAAATGATCAATGACTTTCTCTTCAAAAATCGGCGCGCGCAAATTAGCCACAGCTTCCGGCGAACGGCGGAAATATTCCATTACCTGCTTTTCTTGCCCGGGGAATTGCTGCAATTGCGCATAAACCGCTTTTTGCAGCTCATCTTCCGTCACTGTCAGGCCGGCCGTTTCACCGATTTCCGACAAAACAAGGCCAAGGCGCACACGGCGTTCCGCCAGGCGGCGATATTCTTCACGCGCTTCCTCCTCGGTCATATCTTCATCTTCAAAGCTGCGCCCCGCTTGCTTGAGCTCCTGACTTATCTGTGCCCAAATAGTATTAAACTCTATCTCAATCAACTGCTGCGGTGCCTCAAATTGATAGGTTTTATCAAGAGAATCCAGAATCTGCCGTTTGACTTTTTGCCTTGTCAACGCGCCATAACGGCTTTCAATCTGGCCGCGAATTGCCTCTTTCAATTTATTAAGCGATTCAAGGCCCAGTTTTTTAGCTGTCTCATCATTGATTGCCACTGTTTCAGGGGCAGCCACAATTTTCACTGTAATGTCAAAAACCGCCTTTTTGCCGGCCAAATGCGCCGCCTGATAATTTTCGGGGAATGTTACTGCAATTTCTTTTTTATCACCGGCAGCAACACCAATAAGTTGCTCTTCAAAACCGGGGATAAACATATTGGAACCGAGAACCAGCTGCGCATCTGTATCGGCGCCGCCGTCAAAGGCCACATTGTCAATTTTGCCCAAATAATCCAGCGTGACTCTGTCACCCTTTTCGGCCTTGCCTTTTTTCTCGACATAATTGCGGGTGGAAGAGGCAACACGCTCCAGCTGCTCTTCTATCTCTTTTTCCGGGACATCAACAATTTCGCGGATAATTTCAATCGCCGCAACATCTTTAATCTCAATTTTCGGCAAAATTTCATAATTCAGGCTAAAAATAAAATCGGCCGCGCCGCCCAGAACTTTTTCCGCCTCAGCCTCATCTTCACTCATCTCCACTTTCGGCTGGGCAGCAGCGCGTTCGCCCCTTTCGGCCAAAACAGAGCGCGGTGTCTCGGCCAGAATTTCGTTAATCACCTCAGCCATAAATGATTTGCCATAAATTTTGCGCAAATGTGCCGGCGGCACTTTACCGGGGCGAAAACCATTCAAATTCACTTTTGTCCGGGCGCTGTCGAGACGCTCTGTCAATTTCGCCGCCAATTCTTCCGCGGGAATGACAATCTTTATCTCGCGTTTCAACCCGTCCTTAAGCGTCTCGGTAACCTGCATTGCACACCTTTATTTTTTCAACTTGCACTCTGCCGGAAGGCTGTGCCTGCCGGCTTTTGCCTGTAAACCAGGCTTTATTAATGTTCCGCCTGTCTTCTATAGCCAAATTTGCCGCTCAAGGGAAGCCCTTACCCCGGGGAAAATACTGGTGCGGATAGAGGGAGTCGAACCCCCACGGTTTCCCGCCGGAACCTAAATCCGGTGCGTCTGCCAATTCCGCCATATCCGCCTGGGCTTGATCAATAAGCCGCTACCTTCCCGATCTGACACTTCAGCTCGAAGCTCCGCTACCCTTTGTATTTCTATAGCAGTTTTCCGCTTTTGTTCAAGTAGAAAACTCTCGGCTCGACCATGTTTCCGCCTTCAACAGACGAAACGGGCAAGCCTCTTCTCAAACCGGCAAAATTGTTTTATCTGTCACTGCATTTATCAAGGTAGCACTATGGCGCAGCAACAGGCGAAAATTCTTCACATTATCGGCGGCGGCCTGGCCGGCAGCGAGGCGGCATGGCAGGCGGTCAATGCCGGCATAAAAGTGACTTTATATGAAATGCGCCCGCATAAAATGACCGAGGCGCATAAAAGCGCTGCACTGGCTGAGCTTGTCTGCTCCAATTCTTTCCGTTCTGATGATAGCAGCACGAATGCCGTGGGTCTGCTTCATGCTGAAATGCGTCTCGCCCATTCGCTTATTATGCAGGCGGCTGACGCCAATCAAGTGCCGGCCGGCAGCGCTCTGGCCGTGGACAGGGAAGGCTTTGCCCAGACTGTTTTGGCAAAAATAGCAGCACACCCCAATATTACCCTGCAGCGGGTTGAAATAAAGGAAGATTTTCTGGCTGAGGCTGTCAAACACGCTTATCACCTTATTCTTGCTACCGGGCCATTAACCTCGCCCGCTCTTGCCAGTGCAATCCGCAGATTTACAGGAGAGGATTCTCTTGCTTTTTTTGATGCTATTGCGCCAATTATTTATAAAGACAGTATCAATATGGATATTGCCTGGTATCAATCACGCTATGATAAACAAGGGCCAGGCGGCACCGGCAAGGATTATCTGAATTGCCCGCTGGATAAAGACCAATATGAAGCCTTTATTGCCGCCTTACTGGCCGGTGAAAAAACAGAATTTCGCCAATTTGAAAAGACCGGTTATTTTGACGGTTGCCTGCCGGTTGAAATTATGGCCGAACGCGGGGCGGAGACTTTGCGCTTCGGCCCAATGAAGCCGCGCGGCCTGACCAATGCGCATAAGCCGCAAGACAAACCTTATGCTGTCGTGCAATTACGGCAGGATAACCGACTCGGCACGCTTTATAATATGGTAGGTTTTCAAACCAAACTGAAATATGCCGAACAAATCCGCATATTTCGTATGATACCGGGGCTGAAACAGGCGGAATTCGCCCGGCTTGGCGGTTTGCACCGCAATAGTTATCTTAATTCTCCAGTTTTACTGGATCAGCAATTACGCTTGAAAACATTACAAAATTGGCGTTTTGCCGGGCAGATAACCGGCTGTGAAGGTTATGTCGAATCTGCCGCTATAGGGCTGTTGGCCGGGCGTTTTGCCGCCGCTGAATTACTGGGTAAAAAGCTTGCTCCGCCGCCTGCAAGCTGCGCTTTTGGCGCCTTGCTTAATCATATTACCGGCGGGCATATTTCGGCGAAAGAGAATATAATAGAGGACGAAGACATTCCCCAAACCGGCAGACTGCGCAGCTTCCAGCCGATGAATATAAATTTCGGCCTGTTTCCCCCGGTTAAGCTGCCGGGAGCAGCGGAGCAAAGGCAGCGCGGCAAAGAAAAAACGCTAGCGAAGAAACAGGCTGTGACAATAAGGGCGTTACAGGATTGGCAGGCATGGCTGGCTGAAGCCGGGGCATAAGCGAGAGAAAAGGAACATGACTAAAAAACCGATTCTTGTTTTTGATCTGGACGGAACTTTAGCAGCGACCGCGCCGGATTTATTGGATAGCCTCAATTATTGTCTGGAAAAAAAGGGTATTAAAACTGTTTCCTCAAGTAATTTAAGCCAATATATCGGCCATGGCGGCCGCGCTATGATAGAACAGGCGCTGCGGCAGCAAAATATCGCACCGGATTCTGTTTTTATTGACACATTACTGGCTGATTTTATGGCTTATTATACGGCCAATATTTCCGGTAAATCACATTATTTCAAGGGAGTAGCGGAAGTTTTGCAGCAATTTTCTGCCAATGGTTTTTTATTGGCTGTTTGCAGCAATAAGGCAGAAATTCTGGCAAAAAAACTGATTAACGCCTTGAATAAAAAGCTTGAAATGCCTTTATCCTTTGCTGCTATTAGCGGCGGTGACAGTTTTAATTGGAAGAAGCCAGATCCGCGCCATATTTTCAGTGTGATTAAACAAGCGGGCGGCGACCCGGCGCGCGCGGTGATGATTGGCGACAGCGCCCCGGATATTATGGCAGCAAAGGCAGCGCATATCCCCGCTATTGCCGTGGCCTTTGGTTATAGCGATATTCCGGTAGAGCAACTCGGTGCCGATGTAATTATCGACTCTTATGCCGAATTGACAATGGATTTGGTAGAGAGACTGATAGCAAAAAATACATCACAGCCTGAGTGAAGCCTCAAAACGGCATATCATCATAGCCCAGTTTTTTAATCTGTGTTTCTAATGCGGCTATTTCCACACTCTTCTCACTTGCTTGCTGGGCGCTGCTAACATGGCGCAGCTCTTCCCTCGCCTGTTGCAGTTTTTGTAACAGGATTTGTTGTTCTCCCCATTTTCGTGACCGCACGAATCTTATTCGCTCTCTCTGCTGCCTTTCTTCATTCTTTTGTATAGACAAGGACAGCAAAATACTCATTTTTTCATCTATTTCCTGAAGTTTTTCCTGCTGATATTTGTCTTCCGGCACTTCCTGATTATGAATTTTTGCCGGCACAAGCTGGCCAAAATTCTTTAAAAACGGGCTATAATTTTTATCTTTTCTCGCTTGCTTGGCTGTAGCCTGCAGCTTCTCTTGCAGAATATGTTTAAATTTTACAATCTGGGGGTAGGACAGGGATTTCGGATAGGTTAAATGCTCAATTACCGCTGTATCAAAACTGTAATCCGTTTTGTCATCTTTGATAATGACGGTCGCCTTGTCAAAGGCCAGACGCATACCAAGCTCAAACATCACATTGGCATTTTTGCCGCTGACGTCACAAACGACAATATCACAATTATAGAGATTTTGAATAATCGTTTTTTGAATAACGCTTATCTCAGCGGCGGCACTGACCAAAAGCGGCTCAAAACCCGCTGCTTTTATCGCTTCATCAAGAATATCAGCCATATTCTTCCAATGCTGCTCACTATAATCAGGCATGGCAGAAATTGGCCGGATAATACCGCAAACCGGCTTTTCTTTCGCCGGTGAGGATTTATCATTATTTTGGCCGGCAGCATTATTGTGTGTTTTTTCTTCTGTCATTGCTCAAACCTCCCCGGTGCACAGCGCCATATTCCATTACATAATATTTTTTAGCATATGGCAATAAAAAACCGCCGCTCCTAAAAGCGGCGGTTTGAATTTTCATTTAGCGAAAGCCCGGTAACACTCAGCCTGCCAAGACAGCTAGGCTATCTGCCAAAAACACCTCTAACGAGGCAGATTATTCTGCCGCCGCGGCTTGCTCTGGCGCAGTATCTGCCGGAGTTTCCGTCATATCCATTAACATAGTCTTGGCTTCCTCTGCTCCATTAGCCTTGCGCCTTTCATCGACAATCATTTCATCACGTGTCGTGGCGATACGGCGAATCTGGGCAATAGCGCCGCCCGTGCCGGCCGGGATAAGGCGGCCGACAATGACATTTTCCTTCAGGCCCTGCAATGTATCCATTTTGCCGGCAACAGCCGCCTCGGTAAGAACACGCGTTGTCTCCTGGAAGGAAGCTGCAGAAATAAAGGACGGTGTCTGCAAGGACGCTTTGGTGATACCCAGCAGAACAGGATTGCCGATTGCCGGTTTTTTACCCTCAGCCGTTAATCGCTCATTGACTTCTTCCAGCTCAATACGGTCGACATGATCGCCAACAATATAAGTGGAATCACCGGTTTCGGTAATTTCAACTTTTTGCAGCATTTGGCGCACAATCACTTCAATATGCTTGTCATTGATAAGCACACCCTGCAGGCGATAAACTTCCTGAATCTCGTTAACAAGATAAGAAGCCAAGGCTTCAATACCCTTAATTGCCAGAATATCATGCGGCGCCGGATTACCGTCCAGAATATAATCACCTTTTTCAATCTGATCGCCATCTTGCAGGTGGAAAGGCCGTCCTTTCGGAATCAGATATTCCACCGGCTCCACTGTATGATCATCAGGCTCAATAATAATGCGGCGTTTATTTTTGTAATCACGGCCAAAGCGCACTGTCCCCGACATTTCGGCAATAATGGCGTGATCTTTCGGCCGTCTGGCTTCAAACAGCTCGGCCACGCGCGGCAAACCGCCGGTAATATCCTTGGTTTTGGTGCTTTCAGTCGGCAGACGGGCAATAACATCACCCGCTTTCACATGATCACCCGGTTCAACCGAAAGAATACTCTCCACTGACAGCAGATAACGCGCCTCACCGCCTTTGGGCAATTTAACAATTTTGCCTTTTTTATCTTTAATGATAATAGCCGGCTTTAAATCTGCCCCACGCGGATTGGCCCGCCAGTCAATAACCTGACGTTTGGTGATACCGGTAGATTCATCAGCCGCTTCAGAAACAGAAAGCCCGTCAACCATATCTTCAAAGCCGATATAGCCTTCCACTTCCGTCATAATCGGCCGCGTATAAGGATCCCATTCGGCAATACGGCGACCGCGTTTAACCGTGTCGCCATCATCAACAAACAGGCGAGCACCATAAGAAACACGTTGGCTGGAACGCTCTTTGCCGGCCTCATCTTTAATAAGAACCGACATATTGCGCCCCATAACCACCAAATGCCCTTCCGAATCCCGCACCACATTGCGGTTTTTCAGCTCAATCGCCCCTTCATAAGAAGCTTCAAGATAAGAGGAATCCACCACTTGCGCCGTGCCGCCAAGATGGAAAGTACGCATGGTCAGCTGCGTGCCCGGCTCACCAATAGATTGCGCCGCAATCACGCCGACAGCCTCACCCTGATTAACCGGCGTGCCGCGCGCCAGATCGCGCCCGTAACATTTAGCGCAAACGCCAATGCGTGTTTCACAGGTCAAAGCTGAGCGAATCTGCACCGATTGAATACCGGCTTTTTCAATTACTGCGACATCAGCCTCTTCAATCATACGGCCGCCTTCGACAATAACCGCGCCGGTTACCGGGTGCAAAATATCAAACAGCGCCGTGCGGCCGAGAATACGCTGCCCCAGCGAGGCAACAATCTGGCCGACATCAACAATAGCCTGCATGGTCAGGCCCTTATCCGTGCCGCAATCCACCTCTGAAATAATCGCATCTTGCGCCACATCAACCAGGCGGCGGGTCAAATAACCGGAATTGGCGGTTTTAAGCGCCGTATCGGCCAAGCCTTTCCGCGCTCCGTGCGTAGAGTTAAAATACTCATTCACAGTCAAACCTTCCTTAAAATTGGAAATAATCGGCGTTTCGATAATTTCACCCGAAGGTTTTGCCATCAGGCCGCGCATACCGGCCAGCTGTTTCATCTGATTGGCTGAACCGCGCGCGCCGGAATGTGACATCATATAAATGGAATTCATCGGTAATTGCCGGCCTGTCTCCGGGTCAAATTTGACAGCCTGAATACCTTTCATCATTTCTTCGGCAATTCGATCCGTGCATTTTCCCCAAGCATCAACAACTTTATTATATTTTTCACCCTGTGTAATCAGGCCTTCATTATATTGTTGCTCATATTCCTTGGCCAAAGCCTCTGTTTCTTCAATCAGTTTTGCTTTGGTTTCTGGTATCACCATATCGTCCTTGCCGAAAGAAATACCGGCGCGGCAGGCATAAGAAAAGCCGAGCTGCATAATCTTGTCGCAGAAAATAACCGTCTCTTTTTGCCCGCAATGGCGATAGACATGGTCAATCAATTTGGAAATATTTTTCTTGGTCATTTCCTGATTGACAATATCAAACGGCACATTGACATTTTTCGGCAGCAATTCACCGATAATCATGCGCCCGGGCGTGGTGTCATATAGCCGGGATACCGGCGCGCCCTGTGCATCAACCGAAACATAACGCCCCTTCACCTTGCTGTGCAAAGTGACAATACCGTTTTCCAGCGCATGCTGCAGCTCACCCTGATCGGCAAATATCATGCCCTCACCCGGCTCTTTTTCCACCATAATCGACAAATAATAAAGGCCGAGCACCATATCTTGTGACGGCACAATAATTGGCGCACCATTGGCAGGGTGCAAAATATTATTGGTCGACATCATCAAAACACGCGCTTCCAACTGCGCTTCCAGCGAAAGCGGCACATGGACAGCCATTTGATCGCCGTCAAAATCAGCATTAAAAGCCGTGCAAACCAGCGGGTGCAAGTGAATGGCCTTGCCTTCAATCAATACTGGTTCAAAGGCCTGAATACCCAAGCGGTGTAAAGTCGGCGCCCGATTCAGCAAAACCGGGTGTTCGCGAATCACTTCGTCAAGAATGTCCCAGACTTCCGGCCGCTCTTTTTCTACCAGCTTCTTCGCCTGCTTCACGGTAGAAGAATAGCCTTTGGCATCAAGCCGCGCATAAATAAACGGCTTGAACAATTCCAGCGCCATTTTCTTTGGCAAACCGCATTGGTGCAATTTCAGCTCAGGCCCGGTCACAATCACCGAACGACCGGAATAATCCACCCGCTTGCCCAACAAATTCTGACGGAAACGCCCTTGCTTGCCCTTCAGCATATCAGACAGAGATTTTAGCGGGCGGCGATTGCCGCCAGTAATCACCCGGCCGCGGCGGCCATTATCAAACAGGGCGTCAACTGCTTCCTGCAACATGCGCTTTTCATTGCGGATAATAATACCGGGCGCCCGCAGCTCCATCAGCCGTTTCAGACGATTATTGCGGTTAATCACCCGGCGATAGAGGTCATTCAGATCGGAAGTGGCAAAACGGCCGCCGTCCAGCGGCACAAGCGGGCGCAGATCCGGCGGAATAACCGGCACCACTTTCATAATCATCCATTCCGGCCGATTGCCTGAATCCATAAAATTCTCAACAATTTTCAGCCGTTTCATCAGCTTTTTCTGCTTGAGATCCGAGCTTGTCTCAGCCAGCTCAACCCGCAAGGTTTCAGCCAGTTTCGGCAGCTCCATAGCAGCCAGAATTTCATAAATCGCTTCCGCGCCGATCATGGCAGTAAACTGATCTTCGCCAAATTCATCAACCGCCATCAGATATTCTTCTTCTGAGAGCAGCTGATGCATTTTTAACGAGGTCAGGCCAGGCTCGGTTACAATATAATTTTCAAAATACAAAACCCGTTCAATATCTTTCAGCGCCATATCCAGCAACATGGCAATCCGGCTCGGCAAAGATTTCAAAAACCAGATATGCGCAACCGGCGCCGCCAGCTCAATATGCCCCATACGCTCACGGCGCACCCGCGACAAGGTCACTTCCACTCCGCATTTCTCGCAGATAATGCCTTTATATTTCATGCGTTTATATTTGCCGCACAGGCATTCATAATCCTTGATCGGGCCAAAAATGCGCGCACAAAACAGCCCGTCTCTTTCCGGCTTGAAAGTGCGGTAATTAATAGTCTCGGGCTTTTTGATTTCGCCATAAGACCATGACAGAATTTTCTCCGGGCTGGCAATAGAAATCCGGATAGAATCAAAGGCTTGCGCCGGCGTCTGCGGGTTAAGATTCATAACCTCTTGGTTCATGCCGTTCTCCTTGAAGAGCTTTTATCCAAAGCCCGTTTGTAATGGCCAGATTGTGCCATCTCATCTGTATATAGATCAAACACCGCTTGAAGCGGTGACAAAGCAAGGCCTTTATGATAAAGGCCTTGCCGCTTTTGCTACTCCACCGCTTCTACCGCAATTTCGCTGCGCGTCAGCAATTCACGCGTATCGTCCAGCTCAACATCAAGACCCAGCGACCGCATCTCCTTGACCAGCACATTGAAACTTTCAGGAATACCGGCTTCAAATGTGTCATCACCGCGGACAATAGCCTCATAGACCTTGGTCCGCCCGGCCACATCATCTGATTTCACCGTCAGCATTTCCTGCAAAGTATAGGCTGCACCGTAAGCTTCCAGCGCCCAGACTTCCATTTCACCAAAACGCTGGCCGCCAAATTGTGCCTTGCCGCCTAAAGGCTGTTGTGTCACCAACGAATAAGGGCCGATAGAACGCGCATGGATTTTGTCATCTACCAAGTGATGCAGCTTCAGCATATAAATATAGCCGACTGTCACCTGACGATCAAAAGCCTCGCCTGTTCTGCCGTCATAAAGCACAACCTGCCCTGAAGTAGACAGACCCGCTTTTGCCAAAGCCGTATCAATATCGCTTTCATGCGCTCCGTCAAAAACCGGCGTGGCAATGGAGACACCATGCTGCATTTGCCCGGCCAGACGAACAATACTGCCATCATCATAAGAAGAAACAGGCTCATTACGATCATTATCCGGGATAATTTCGTTAATTTTGCCGCGCAAAGGCGCAACATCACCATTCTTCCTATAGGCTTCCAGCAATTCACCAATTTGCCGTCCCATACCGGCGCAAGCCCAGCCTAAATGCGTCTCCAGAATCTGGCCGACATTCATGCGGCTTGGCACACCTAACGGGTTAAGCACAATATCAACATGCGTACCATCTTCCAGAAAAGGCATATCTTCCACCGGCATAATGCGCGACACCACGCCTTTATTGCCGTGACGGCCGGCCATTTTATCGCCCGGCTGGATTTTGCGCTTGACCGCGACAAAAACCTTGACCATTTTCATGACCCCGGGAGGCATTTCATCACCGCGCTGCACTTTTTCCACTTTATCCATAAAGCGGCGTTCCAGCAGCTTTTTGGATTCATCATATTGGTTACGCAAAGCTTCAATTCTACCCTGCAAAGCCTCATCTTCAACGGCAAATTGCCACCATTGCGAGCGCGGATAATCCTGCAATAGTGCCGCATCAAGCTTTGTGCTTTTCTTGAAACCTTTCGGCCCGGCAATAGCCGCACGTCCCGCCAGCATTTCCGCCAGGCGGCTGTAAATATTGCGATCCAGGATTGACTGCTCGTCATCACGGTCTTTCGCCAGGCGCTCAATTTCCTCCCGCTCAATCGCCATAGCGCGCTCATCTTTTTCAATACCGTGGCGGTTAAACACGCGCACTTCCACCACTGTGCCAAATGTTCCGGGCGGCATGCGCATAGAAGTATCACGCACATCGGCCGCCTTTTCACCAAAAATGGCGCGCAGCAATTTCTCCTCCGGCGTCATTGGGCTTTCGCCTTTTGGTGTAATTTTTCCGACAAGAATATCACCCGGCTGCACTTCGGCACCAATATAGACAATACCGGCTTCATCAAGATTTTTCAGCGCTTCTTCTGAAACATTAGGAATATCGCGGGTAATATCTTCCGGCCCCAATTTGGTATCGCGCGCTGCTACCTCAAATTCTTCAATATGAATGGAGGTGAAAACATCATCAGCAACAATCCGCTCTGAAAGCAGAATAGAATCTTCATAATTATAGCCATTCCACGGCATGAAGGCGACCAGAACATTGCGCCCCAAAGCCAGATCTCCCAAATCGGTTGAAGGCCCGTCGGCAATAATATCACCTTTCTGAATAATATCGCCAACATGCACCAGCGGACGCTGATTGATACAGGTTGATTGATTGGAGCGCTGGAATTTCTGCAATCTATAAATATCCACGCCGGTTTTTGCCGATTCAATATCTTCTGTCGCACGAATAACAATACGCGTTGCATCAACCTGATCAACAACGCCACTGCGCCTGGCCGCAATAGCGGCACCGGAATCGCGAGCGACAACCGGCTCCATACCGGTGCCGACAAATGGCGCTTCAGTTCGCACCAGCGGCACAGCCTGACGCTGCATATTTGATCCCATCAAGGCGCGATTGGCATCGTCATTTTCAAGGAACGGAATAAGCGCCGCCGCCACAGAAACAAGCTGCTTGGGCGAGACGTCCATTAAATCAATCTGATCGCGCGGTGCCATTAACACTTCGCCGGCATGGCGGCAGACAACAAAATCTTCAGTCAGATTATTGCTGCCGTCCATTAGCGAATTGGCCTGCGCCACATAATGCTTGGATTCCTCCATTGCCGAAAGATAAACAACCTCATTTGTAACCTTGCCGCCGGTAATTTTGCGGTAAGGACTCTCAATAAAACCATATTTATTGACACGGGCAAAAGTGGCCAGCGAATTGATAAGACCGATATTCGGCCCTTCCGGCGTTTCAATCGGGCAGATACGGCCATAATGCGTAGGGTGCACATCGCGCACCTCAAAACCGGCGCGCTCCCGCGTCAAACCGCCCGGCCCCAAAGCGGAAAGCCGGCGCTTATGGGTAATTTCCGACAGCGGATTGGTTTGATCCATAAATTGCGATAATTGTGACGAACCAAAAAATTCACGCACCGCTGCTGCTGCGGGCTTGGCATTGATTAAATCCTGCGGCATGACCGTATCAATCTCAACCGAAGACATACGCTCTTTAATGGCGCGTTCCATACGCAACAGACCGATGCGATATTGATTTTCCATCAATTCGCCGACCGAACGGACACGGCGATTGCCTAAATTATCAATATCATCAACTTCACCACGGCCGTCACGCAGCTCAACCAGCATTTTAATAACGGCAATAATATCTTCCTTGCGCAAAATCCGCACTGTATCGGGGCAATCAAGCCCCAGACGAATATTCATTTTAACGCGGCCGACAGCCGACAAATCATAACGCTCGGAATCAAAAAACAGCGACTGGAACATGGCCTCAGCCGTCTCCATAATTGGCGGCTCACCCGGGCGCATGACACGGTAAATATCAAATAAAGCGTCCTGACGGCTTTCATTTTTGTCAATAGCTAAAGTATTGCGAATATAAGCGCCGACATTGACATGATCAATATCCAGCAACTTGACCTCGTCTATGCCGATTTCTGCCAAAATCTTCAGCGTATTTTCGTCAATTTCATCACCGGCCTCAAGATAAATTTCACCAGTCTCGTAATTGACAACATCTTCCGCCAGATAAAGACCGAAAAGATCCTCATCTGTCGCTTTAATAGCTTTCAGACCCTTTTCTGCCAGCTGTCTGGCGGCGCGCGCTGTCAGTTTGCGCCCGGCTTCTGCCGCAACTTCACCCGTATCGGCATCAGTAATATCGGCAACAAGCTTCACACCTTTAAAACGCTCGGGCGAATATGGAATACGCCATTCCTTGCCGCTTCGAGCATAAGTCAAAGTCTTATAATAAGTGGATAATATTTCCTGTCCGTCCATTCCCAGCGCCATCAAAAAACTGGTAACCGGAATTTTCCGGCGGCGATCTATGCGGACATAAACAATATCCTTGGCATCAAACTCAATATCCAGCCATGAACCGCGATAGGGAATAATACGCGAAGCAAAAAGCAATTTGCCGGAAGAGTGAGATTTGCCTTTGTCGTGATCAAAGAAAACACCGGGAGAACGGTGCATTTGCGAGACAATAACCCGCTCAGTGCCGTTGACAATAAAAGTCGCATTTTCTGTCATTAGCGGCATATCGCCCATATAGACATCTTGCTCTTTAATGTCTTTAATGGATTTCGCCCCTGTATCTTCGTCAATATCAAAAACAATAAGGCGCAGGGTAACTTTTAAAGGCGCGGCATAAGTCAGATCGCGCTGGCGGCATTCTTCCACATCAAATTTCGGCGCATCAAACTCATAGCGAACAAATTCAAGCATGGAAGTCCCGGCAAAATCCGTAATCGGGAAGACGGATTTAAAGACTGTTTGCAAGCCTTCGTCCGGGCGCCCGCCCGCCGGCTCCTCCATCATCAGAAATTGATCATAGGAAGCCTTTTGCACTTCAATAAGATTAGGCATTTCTGCCACTTCGGGGATTCTGCCAAAAAACTTGCGCACACGCTTACGACCATTGAATGAAAGGGTCTGAGCCATCATTGATCCTTGATCTTTTTTCCGACAGATAATTACGCCGGAGCCGCTTCCGTTTGCTGATTTTCATCAGCATCTCCCGGATATCGAACTTTGTTCCCAAAGCCCGTAATCCATACAAAACCGTATCAGATTCCCTTTTTGCCGAAAATACACCGCAACAAAATCAAGAAAATCTGCAAATTCTTTTATCCCCTTCAAAACAACCAAACCCTTTTCCCGGCAGCAATAAACTGCCGGGAAAAGGGCTGCCATCAGAATATAAATTCACCACAGCCAAATCTTCCCCAAAATATAATTGCCGATTATTGCGCGGCATATTACACGGATTCAACCATATAGAAACGGAGTATTCTCTCACAATTTGCAACGGCAAATCCCATTTCGAGAATAGCCTCATATCTTAAAGCAGAAAACTCAAATAAAATTATTTAAGTTCAACCTTGGCGCCTGCACCTTCCAGCTGAGCTTTGATTTTTTCGGCTTCGTCCTTGGCAATAGCCTCTTTAACAGCTTTAGGAGCACCTTCAACCAAATCCTTGGCTTCTTTCAAACCAAGACCGGTAATAGCGCGAACTTCCTTAATTACATTGATCTTCTGCGCACCGCCTTCGACCAGAATAACATCAAATTCTGTCTTTTCTTCGACAGCGGCAGCACCGGAAGCAGCGCCGGGAGCAGCAGCAACGGCCACCGGAGCAGCAGCAGAAACGCCCCATTTATCTTCTAACATTTTAGACAATTCCGCAGCTTCCAGAACAGTCAAAGTTGAAAGAGTCTCAACGATCTTTTCAAGATCAGCCATATTCGTATTCCTCACATATAACACAAAGTTTAAACATTACAAGAAACGACCTTAAGCCGCTTCGTTCTTCCGGGCATAAGCACCGATAACCCGCGCCAGCTGGCCGGCAGGAGCAACGGCAATTTGCGCAATGCGTGCAGCCGGGGTAGAAACCATAGCCACCAGTTTCGCCCGCAATTCGTCCAAAGAAGGCATAGAGGCCAAAGCCCTCACACCTTCCGCGTTCAAACTGGAAGCGCCCATTGCACCGCCAAGAATAACGAGTCTATCGTTAAGCTTGGCAAAATCTACGGCGATTTTCGGCGCCGCAACCGGATCAGAAGAATAGGCAATCACCGTTTGCCCTTTAAACAAATCAGTGATTGTTTCAGCCTCTGTGCCCTGAAGAGCGATTTTGGCAAGGCGGTTTTTCGCGACCTTAACGGAACCGCCAACCGCACGCATCTTGACTCTGAGATCATTCATCTGTGCGACGGTGAGACCCGAATAATGCGCCACAACAACCGAACCGGACTCTTTCAAAGTCCCATTGAGCCATGTGACAAATTCGCGTTTTTCCGCTTTATCCACTGTCTCTCTCCATTTGGCAGATTGTTAACCCAATCTGCCGGGTTTCACTCAGCCCTGCAAAACAGCTTGCAGAACCGCTCTCAACTCCTGCCCCCTTCAATGTGCAATACACAGAGAAAGTAACATATCAGGTTCAAACTTCATGTCCTTTTCAAGGAAAAGGTTTTATGTTTTCCCCAGTCTCATGCGGGCTTTTATTTTTAAGATGCAAGCACCACCAGCAATCTCGGACAGGATTGTCGGGATCACCCCGACTTTTTCAGGCTTCCGCCCGAACAGACAGCTCCCCGCCTATAGCGGAAAACAATCTCACTTTACGCCGAAAAATCCGACACAGACCGGAATCAAACAGAACGGACTGACCCGACATCAATTTTAACGCCAACCCCCATAGTAGACGAAACCGCAATGCGTTTGACATATTCACCTTTAGCACCGGCAGGTTTGGCTTTAATAACTGCTTCGGCAAAAGCGCGAATATTTTCAACCAGTTTTTCAACACCGAAAGAGGCTTTACCAATGCCGGCATGAATAATACCCGCTTTTTCCACCCGGAATTCTACAGCACCGCCCTTGGAAGCTTTGACGGCAGCAGCAATATCAGGCGTCACTGTTCCGACTTTAGGATTAGGCATCATGCCACGCGGCCCCAGAATTTTGCCCAGGCGTCCGACCAAAGGCATCATATCAGGAGTGGCAATACAGCGATCAAAGTCAATTTTACCGCTATTGATACTCTCGAACAAATCTTCCGCCCCGACAATATCGGCACCGGCCGCTTTTGCTTCATCAGCCTTGTCACCACGGGCAAAAACAGCAACCCGGACAGAGCGCCCTGTCCCATTCGGCAGATTAACCACACCGCGCACCATTTGATCGGCATGACGCGCATCGACACCCAAATTCATTGCAACTTCAATAGTTTCATCAAATTTGGCAATAGCGCGATCCCTGACCAGTGAGACCGCCTCATTCAGAGAATAAAACCTGTTTCTGTCAACACCCTCGCGGATTTTCTGAAGTCTTTTTGCAAATTTCGCCATAATCTCAATCCACTACCTGCAATCCCATTGAACGCGCCGAACCCTCAACCATCAGCATTGCTGCCTCAATATTATTGGCATTGAGGTCTTTCATTTTAGCTTCGGCAATAGCACGAATTTTATCACGACCAATATTGCCGGCACTCACTTTGCCCGGCTCTTTTGAACCGCTCTTCAATTTCGCCTCTTTTTTGAGAAAATAAGAAACAGGCGGCGTTTTCATGATAAAAGTAAAGGATTTATCCTGATAATAGGTAATGAGAACAGGAACAGGCGAACCTTTCTCCATTTCCTGCGTAGCGGCATTAAATGCCTTGCAAAATTCCATAATATTGATACCCCGCTGCCCCAAAGCAGGGCCGATTGGCGGAGAAGGATTTGCCGCACCTGCGGGCACCTGCAATTTTAACTGGCCTGCAATCTTTTTAGCCATTATAACCTGCCTTTACTATCTTGCCTAAACAACAGCTTAACTTTGTTGATACAAACAGAAAAATCGGCACCAACCACGCAGTCGGCGGTGCAAAACAGCAAACGGCTAGTTTTCACTGTTTCTCCCGCCTATCACACAGAGACTACAAGCCCCTTCATTTAAAGAGTTAAACACCCTCTAAAAGCACATATTGCATAATCCGGATCATCAGCGGATTTTTTCTACCTGACCAAACTCCAGCTCCACCGGCGTTGCTCGCCCAAAAATGGAAACCTCCACCTTAAGCCTTGCCCGCTCTTCTTCCACTTCCTGAACAATACCGTTGAAAGAAGCAAAAGGCCCATCGGCAACCCGAACCTGCTCGCCAATATCAAAAGAAATAGACGGTTTCGGCCTGTCTGCCCCATCTTTCACCTGATTAAGAATCGATTTCACTTCGCTATCTGAAACCGGCACAGGCCTGGAATCAGAACCCAAAAAACCCGCCACTCTCGGCGTATTTTTTATCAAATGAAAGACATCATCTGTCAAATTGGCGCGAACAAGAACATAGCCAGGGAAAAACTTGCGCTCCGAATCCACTTTGCGTCCACGCCGAACCTCAACAAATTTTTCAGTCGGAACCAGAATCTGCTCAAAATAATCAGACAGCCCTTTACGCTCCGCCTCTTTCTCTATTGCTTCGGCCACTTTTTTTTCAAAATTTGAATAAGCCTGAACGATATACCAACGAAATGCCACCGCTTTCCCTTTGCCAAAATATTGAAACAAAAGCTTATCAGAACAAGCTGCCCAAATAATTTATTCCCCACCCCAAAACCGATGAGATAACCCAGTCTGCCACAAACAAAAACAAAGCCGCCAAAATAACCATAATCACGACCATAACCGTAGAAACCCAGGTTTCACGGCGTGTAGGCCAGGTTACCTTTGCCATTTCGGCACGAACTTGCCGAAAAAATGTAATGGGACTGGTTTTTGCCACAAATATACCTTCCGCACAAATTACAGGAAACAACCTATAGAGCGCGCTCCTCTAAAATAAGACGCCCAATATGACGCAAAAACACAAATCCACGCATCAGGGGCGCAAAATAGACTATCATTTAAAGAAAAGCAAGCCCCTCGCGCAATATTACCGTATTAGCGCTATTTAACGCAAAATCGGCAGTTAATGAGCCTATTAACGGCAAATCCACAGCTATTCATCGCAAAACTACACACTCCACACCCTTTACAAGCATTATCTTCACTGCAACCCCACATAACAGGCCACAATCTCATGGCAGGGGCAGCAGGGGTCGAACCCGCGACCTACGGTTTTGGAGACCGTCGCTCTACCAACTGAGCTATACCCCTAGAGTCGCATATGAAGAATGCTCTCATAATGAAGCGCAAACAGGATCGGGATTCAGGCCCTGCGGCATGGGAGTATTTTTTCTACCATGCCTTGAACCTGAACCTATTCTATAATCTTGGAGACTATGCCCGCTCCAACTGTGCGGCCGCCTTCACGAATAGCAAAACGAAGCTTCTC
>Ga0153977_1000091_pt1 | contig 26889 bp, 20 predicted proteins | sample TSGA061MetaG_FD_104710 | JGI IMG/M metagenome (GOLD analysis project Ga0153977, IMG submission 104710) | Attine ant fungus gardens microbial communities from Georgia, USA - TSGA061 MetaG | ecosystem: Host-associated > Fungi > Mycelium > Unclassified | place: USA: Georgia, Yuchi Wildlife... | reverse complement strand
CTCCCGGACAGCCTAGGAGGAACACGTGTCCCACCCGATCGACGTCGGATCAGTACTTGGCGGCCGCTACAAGGTCACGGCCAATGTGTTGACCTCGCATGACCAAGATCAGGTGCTCGACGGCGTGGACCAGGTCCTCAACCGTCCTGTGAGCATCCTTGTTGCGGGCCCCGGAAACGCCGAGCAGGTCGCCCAGAGCGCCCGCGAAGTAGCCACGGGGGAGCGCCCCGGGCACGTCCAAATCCTGGACCTCGGCATCAGCGACAACACCACGTACCTGATCACCAACCACAGCTCCGCTCCGGACCTGCTGGACTTGGTAGTGGCCACCAACCCGCCGTACATCGAGCCGTTCTTCACAGAGACGCTCGGCAGTGAGATCTTCGGCCAGGCACGCACCTATGAGCCCGAAACCTACGACGGCCTTTACGAGGATGACGAGCACGAGGCCGAGTACATCCAGTACGACGAAAACGGCTACGCCATCACTCCCGAGTCGGATGAAGAGCCCGAACCCGCGGCACCTGGCCGCAGCGCGCCGCACGTGCCGCCCATGCCGGCGTCCAATCCCTCGTCCTCCAGGAGCGGCATCGCCGGCAAGCTGGCAGCTGCTGCCGCTGGGGCGGGAGCAGCAGGTGTTGCCGCCGCTTCCGCGCTGAAGAACGCCGGTACAAAGAACAACGACGCCGGTGCTGCCGCCGATGCATCGCCCGCTGCCACATCTGCTCCCGCTACTGAAACGCCCACGCAGGCAGTGTCGTCCGAGGCCGTTTCCGCTCAGGCCGCTCCCAGCCGGGAACCGGCGCGCGAGCCCAAGGTTTCCCTCTGGTCAGAGGAAGACTACGGCTACACCGAGAGTGGCGCCGCAGCTGGTGGCGCGTCCGCTGCGACTTCCAACCGGAGCGGCGAATCAGGTTACGAGCGGGCGGCAAGCAGTTTCCCGGCGTCGTCAGCTGTTACGGAGGATTACTCGGACGGAGATGACGTTTACGAGGAAGAGGCTCCCGAAAAGGAGCCACGTTCACTTCGTTGGCTCGTTGGAGGCCTCCTGGCCGCCGTCTTGATCGTGGGTCTTGTCCTGGCCGTCACCAATTTGGGAAGTCTCCTGCCCAGCGGCAAACCTGCTGCCACGCAGAGCACATCCACACCGCAGCCTTCTGAGTCCACCAGCGAGGAGCCTCCGCCCACGGAGACTGCTCCACCGGCGGTTCCCCCGGCCATCGAGGAGATCACCCGTCTGGGCAACTTCCCGTTCGCCGCGACGTTCGATAAGGACCTCGGCAAAGCTTTCGATGGCAACGCGGCCAGCTACTGGTCTGACATGGAATTCGCCTCTGCCAACTGGGGCGGCCTGTCGGAAGAAGTTCCGCTCATGATCAAGCTGAAGGAACCGGCCGATATCAAGTCCGTAGTCCTCAACCAGCTGGGCGGATCCGGTGGAAGCATCAGTGTCTTCACCAACGATCGACCCGCCATGGACGGCGCCAAGCTCGTAGGTACCAACAGCTTCACCTCCCCGGAGCTGACCATCCCACTGGCCAGCCCCACGAAGGCCCAGTACGTCATTGTTGTCATCAAGGCGCTGCCCAAGCTGGCCGCACCCAAGACCCAGTACAACTTTGGCCTCCGGCTCGCTGAAGTCTCCGTCCAGTAACCACACTTGGGCAATTGACCGTAGGGGCCGTTCTGATTCGTCAGAGCGGCCCTTACTGCTACCCGCACCGGCGTCACCGCTTCGATTCGGCGGGCGTACAGACGGTACCCTGAATGTTGATGGCTTTTTGGGGTCGCCAACTCCAACGGAATATTTGGAATCCAACAGGGGTTGAGTCAGATGACTGCCCCCGAAAGCCGCAGCATCGACTAAGAAAGAGGTTCACGCACGTGAGCATTGGAGAAAATACCGCATCGCAGGTGCGTGACGTCATCATCGTAGGTTCAGGCCCTGCCGGCTACACAGCCGCTGTTTACACGGCCCGCGCCAACATGAAACCTCTTCTTATTGCCGGTTCCGTCACCGCGGGTGGCGAACTGATGAACACCACGGACGTGGAAAACTACCCCGGCTTCCCCGAAGGAATCATGGGCCCGGACCTCATGGAGAACTTCGAGAAGCAGGCGGCGCGTTTCGGTACCGAAATCCAGTTCGAGGATGTCACCGAACTGAACCTCGACGGCGACATCAAGACCGTAACCATCGGCTCGGGAGAGACCTTCCAGGCGAAGGCCATCATCCTGTCCACCGGTTCGGCGTACCGTGAGCTCGGACTGGCCAACGAAAAACGCCTCTCCGGCCACGGTGTTAGCTGGTGTGCAACCTGCGACGGTTTCTTCTTCAAGGATCAGGACATCGCCGTGATCGGTGGTGGCGACTCCGCCATGGAGGAAGCACTGTTCCTCACCAAGTTTGCGAAGTCGGTCACCGTGGTGCACCGCCGCGACACCCTGAAGGCTTCCAAGATCATGGGCGACCGCGCGCAGGCCCACGAGAAGATCAAGTTCGTCTGGAACACGGCTGTCGAAGACGTCCTCGGTGAGGACAAGGTCACTGGCCTGAAGCTGAAGAACCTGGTGGACGGGACCGAGTCCGAACTCGCAGTCACGGGTGTTTTCGTGGCTATCGGCAACGATCCCCGCACGGACCTGGTCAAGGGCAAAGTCGATCTGACTCCCGAGGGAACCATCGCCGTTGAGGGACGTAGTTCACGGACCAACGTCAAGGGTGTGTTCGCCGCGGGCGACGTCATCGATCCGACCTACCGCCAGGCCATTACGGCTTCGGGCTCCGGTTGTGTCGCCGCCCTCGATGTTGAGCACTACATCTCAGACCTGAACTCCTAAGCTGCATCCAAGCAACCATACGAAGGGAAAAGTTATGAGCAACGCAAAAGATGTAACTGACGCAAGCTTCAGCACGGATGTCCTGGCTTCCGAGAAGCCGGTCATCGTGGACTTCTGGGCAGAGTGGTGCGGCCCTTGCCGCAAGCTCGGCCCCATCCTCGACGAAATCTCCGTCGAGTACAGCGAGAAAGTTGACGTCGTTAAACTCAACGTCGACGACAACCCGGCAATCGCAGCCGAGTACGGCATCACGTCCATCCCTGCTGTATACCTGTTCAGCGGGGGAGAAGTGAAGAGCACGGTCATCGGTGCTAAGCCGAAGCAGTTCTTCGAAAAGGAATTTGCGGACGTCCTGTCCTAAGGTTTCTGCCTTAATCGGATAGTTGAAGCCGGCGGTTCTGTTCCTGAGGGAGCAGGACCGCCGGCTTTTCTGTTATTTCCGTAAATCAGCCTCTATCAGGCTCATTAGCTACGTGACGTCGTGTGGAAGCATTCTGTTGCCCAGGATGATGGATTTCCGCTCTTCCCTATCTGGGGTAGGGCGAAGTGGCCCGGTCGTCCTCCACATCCGACCCTCTTCCACGTCCCGGTCTGCTTCGATGTCCGGGGTCCTTCCCACCCCACCCTCCTCCACGTCCCGGTCTGCTTCTTTGATCGCCCCCTCGGCATGCTTAGGGTTGGCGGCCTAAAACCCAAGCCTGCTCTATGAAGATTCTGAATTGTGGTGCAAGAGTGCGCACTGAGCTGAACTCCCAAGACACGAGGAGTACCGATGCTCCTACCAGCCGATTCAGCCCCAAGCAGTGACTTTGCCCTGAAACGTCCTGTTCTGATCAAGGGGGGCCGGGGATGGGGCCATCAATCGAGCACAGGAAAGCAATTGGCTCCCGACCTGGCTGTCAGAAATTGGCCAACTCACGTGACCTGTACGTCTCGTAATGCTCGATACGAAGCCGAGAACACAGCGGTTCGGAAAATAGGGCAGTTGCAGCGGTCATGGGCCTCCCTCAGTAGGCTCAGTTTCAGTGCTTTCCGTGTCTGAATACACTTTTTGGGCCGCGTCGAGGCTCCAGGGGATGGGAGGCCGATTGTGAGGAAATCGGATACGCCGATGCCAAGACCAGGATTGTCGAAGGCTACGGCTGTTTCACGTGAAACAGTTGAGTGCCGAGCCACCTTATTCCTGCTGTTCAACCAGCGATGTTTCACGTGAAACGGAACATATGTCGATACGGCTGTACACATGCAATCGAGAGAAAGAACAGCTTGAGTTGGGGGTCGCGTTCAGCTTTACTCCTAAGCATCACCAACACCGATAGGCAGCAACGACCAAAGTAGATGCACGGCAGCACCTCCCGGGGTAAGCAACAGACGAGTTTCGACCTCAATCGTGGGTTGGCGACCTTGAAAGATCTCGAAGCCGCCGCGCGGTCGTCGCCGACAACCCTGCCTAGAGGTCCTGCTGCCGCTCTGGGCGTCACACGGGCCTCTCACGACGCCTCCCTCGGCATCACACGGCCTCTCACGACGCCGCCTAGGGTGGCACACGGCCTCTCACGGCATCGCTTGGGCGCCAAGGGGGGTTTTCCCGGCACCGCCTGTGCCACACTGCCTAGTACGCCCCCTGGGGGGTGCCACACGGGCTCTCACTAAGCTACCTAGGGTGCCACTCGGCCCCTCACGACGCCACCCAGGGTGCCACACGGGCTCTCACTACGCTACCTAGGGTGCCACTCGGCCTCTCACGGCTCACTCTAAGGCCACCTCTCACAGCGGCTCCCCGTCAGACCGTCCGGATTCCGAGACTGTAAGCCCGGGACTCCGCCCCAGACGTCATTGCCCACGTACGGACCCGCCGAACAGTTTCCACCGTTCACACCGCTACGCAATACCGGTCCCGCTGCCACATAGTGCCGTAAGGGGCCGCGGGGCAGATTATAGGCAGCACTTGAATTACGCGCTGCGCAGCCTCCGACACCTGGCATGGTTGTCGCGAACGCCGCTGATCTGTTGGGCGACGTGACCACACCAACTACAGTCGGCAGCTTGATTGCTCGCATTGGAAGAAGACGCCAAATCGGATGACGCAACGATCACGTTTCACGTGAAACATGTGCTCAGTCGCGGGAATAGGCAGGCGCTCGGAGTCTTTGACACTTTCTTATGGCAACCCCAATCTACACGGCCACGCCAACCGCCCATCATGGGAGCACCGCCGACGGTCTCAAGGAGCTCGACACCTCGTTTCCATCCAGCGATATATGGTTCGAAAGTGGACACCCGAATGTGTCCAGGATTGGAACGGCCTACTCAGTGTCCGTTGAGGGGTACTCAACTGAGTCCTGGCAAGTCGCATCATCACCGCAAGACGGACTATCTCAAGCCGGGGAGCTGGGACATAGCCGGGCGTGGGACAGCGGGGTTTCCGCTGGCCAGGCTGCAGTGGTCCTCTTGTTATCGACATGCCTACCGAGTCTCGTCGGTGGTCCTCACTGCCTGAACGGATTCCAATAGGCCCGAGGATGGGAGGAAGGGAACGAGCAACGCAGTGGTCTTCGATGTTTCACGTGAAACCGGCCCAGAGGGCACGACCATCCCTTGCCACAGTGAATATGGCGACACCAAGCAGAACGAGAATGGGGCAACGGCACATGCTCCGCCCCCCAACGGGAAGTATCAGGAACCTCGGCAGACAGCTGTCCGACAAACCGGCACCCCTCGGTCTCCACGAATGCACCCTTGACCTGAGGCGACGAATGCACCCTTGTTCTGAGGAATCAAACGCCTACCTCGACGTTTCCCGAGCCACGTCATGTAGCCACCCCCAAAGCCACAGATCCGTGATCTCAATGGCCTCAGCCGGACAGGCAACTACAGCTCGCTGTTGGCGTCCGCGTACGGACCACTGGGATATTGAGGTAGGGGGCACATCCGCGAGGAGACATCGGATGAATCTTGGATAATCCTTGGCTGTGCCGCGGACTACGACGGAGTGGAGTCGAAGCACTCATGGAGACGCCAAGCCCGCTACCTTCCTGCTCATCGCACACAACGGGTCCACCCTCGTCCGCATGACAGCTCTTGCCGATGAGATGTACCTGAGAGGCACCTTCCTGCGACGGATGTGCGCTTGACTGAAGACCGCATGGGGTCGGTGTGACTAAGTTATCCGCAGGGCACCCCTCCTCTTATGCACAGCGTTATCCACAGCCTTATCCACTGGGAGTGTTCGATCTCACGCTGGAGTCATCCACCCCTCAGACGCCAGCCATTTCGGCCAGGACGAGATGAGTTCAAATTCACAGCAGCGGTTCTAAGTACCAGACGTCAGCAGGGCCCTCAGATCCGCGCTTTTGCAATGATTTTACGTGTCAAATGCCTCGTTGCGTTTCCTTCTAGCAAGGTTCCTCGCGTGAAGGCAGATTATCCGGAGCGGGGTCAGCTCACGAAGCCGCCAGGCTTCCATCTGAGAAACTCAGAGGCTGTTGTGGCGGATTGGATATCGGTCATTCGCTCCCATGTTATCCCCAGAGTTTTCCACAGGCTTATCCACTGCAATATTCACAGCTATGAGCAAGGCTCACCGGGTCCCTGATCACGTCGTTCCCTGTTTCACGTGAAACAGGGAGGCCGTAGTCCTTGATCTCGGAATGACTACTAACGGGTGCAGAAGGTGATGGATGGGGAGAGTGATATCCGGGCGGCCTGCGTCGACCAGGAGTTCTCGGGACGACCTGACGAGAAGGGTGAAGTAACGTGGGGCACGGGCGCTCAACATCCGATCAATCATGAACGACCGCCCAACGTCCACAGTTGTCATGAGCGCCCGTACTAAGCTGGGGGACCATAGGTTCGGGCAGAACTCAGTTCGATGGAACGCTGCAACACGCGGCACAAAGACCACGTGACTTCACCTCGGACCAAACGGCTCGCGTGGCGGCAGCAATATCCAACTCATCCAGCAGCACCGTCTACATGCAGCTCGCCTTACAGGGTGAATCGCATCTGGTCCTCCGTCTCGTGTGCTGGCATCGAATCAATCCAATGACAGTACCGGCCAACAAGTACTGGATGGTTGCTGTCGTTTACCACTACCGAATGAGACAGGACAGCAACTATCCGCCCAGCTCTCCAACACAACCTGATGCGCAGGTAGCTTGCCTCCTTCTGGCCGGCAACACCATTCGGACCCCGCTTGAAAGGAGCCCCACGTGTAATCCAGCAGTCACCACAACCGAGCAACTGCTGCTGGCCAGCAGATTGAAGGCAGTGCTCATGTAGCTCTCCTGATCCCCACACCAATCCGGTCCAGGTTCCAGAAAGTCCCTCGTTAGCGATTGGCCGAGACATCCTTCCAGACCCACAGGAACTGAAAGCGAATCACCACCCCAATGAGCGACGCGCGCAATTTTCGGTCTCCCGCCCGATCTGCTGCAATACGATCTGAGCACCTAACAAGTCGGCACCTACCACTCGGCTATCCCTCGACTCTACAGCCACAACGGACGGCGTCCAGCCAGCACTTTCGTGGCTCTCACGTGGCAGACAGCGCGACGATCCACTCTCCACGCCCAACTTGGCGCGACGAGCTCAGGGCGCCGCATCGGGCCGTGACAAGCCCCTGCGGGCGCGTCCACGGGCGACTCCGCTATCTCATTACACCTGCGTACTCCGACGGTCAGATCAAGCTAACCGTCGAACAAGGGGGAGCTTCATTCTCCCTCCACCCAAGACTATCTGTGCGTTTCACGTGAAACGTACAGACGAATCTCACTCCAGACGGTACGTACCGGCGAATCTCACTCCGAACGAAACGTACCGGCGAATCTCACTCCAGATAGTAAGGACCTGATTGAGAGATCCTGGTCAGCACCACGCTCTCGGGGAACCACCGACCAGAGTCCTTGGGCGGAGGCTGGGGTCCACTGTACTCACAATTGGGACGTTCCATAGGCGGACCAAAAGACCTGGCGCACCGATTTTACGATGTTTCACGTGAAACAAATCCCTGCTCAACACCGATGTACCGTAGTCTCGGCCTCCAAGGGCGCGTCCCGCCCCGCAGCTTCTCCTAATCCAATGCCCTCGGAACAATCGCTATGCAGCTCGCTAGGCTGCTGCTGTCGCATAATCACGGGGCCCAGCCGATGCAATTTCTGCAGGCTGAGGACTGATAGGACAAGCCAATGGCCGCATATCGTGCGTTGAGGTCCCAGGGTTCGGTGTTTCACGTGAAACGAAGAATAGCATTCCGAAGTCCTGAGCATCCGCAACTCCGGACAGTGTTAGATCGTCTTGCAGTGCACACTTGATCGGCCCGTGGATTGCAGCGCGGTCACAGACTGAGGCTTGAGGAGAGCACTATGGGAATTTCCGTGAACGTCAACGCCATGGGAAGACGAAGGCAGTCTCATACCGGAGCGGACGAACGACCCGCTCGACGCTTCTTTGCTTCGAGCAGGCCCCACACCTCCATCAAATACTGCCAATAAACCCACTTACCCGGGCGTTTCACGTGAAACAACGCTGGTCTATGCATTCCAAGTCCCAAAACCGGAAACAAAAGTCAGAAGAGTTCGCAAACAAGGGAAGGACGGTATCGTTCATGTCCATTTGCATTGAAAGAGCCCATTTTTCAAAGCTTGAACCTAAGTCTCCGACAACAGGAGCCAGCTCTGGAAGATGAAGAAGGGCCTCACTCAATGAGTGAAGCCCTTCCCGATGTTAAGTTCAGTCTTCAGAACCTGGACCCAACACATCCATTATGCGGTTGAGATCCTCCACGCTGGCGAATTCGATACTCACTCGACCCTTACGGGCACCGAGGGTGATCTTCACATTCGTGTCCAAGCGGTCCGAAAGTGAAGATGCCAGGTAATCAAGCCGCTCATGGCGCGCATTCGGCTTTGGGATACTGTTCTTTGCAGGAGTGGAGGGGTCTTGGTACAGCGTCACGGCCTCTTCGGTGGCGCGTACGGACATTCCCTCAGCAACGATGCGCTGAGCCAGGCGTTCCATAGCGGCCGCGTCCGGCAGGGCAAGCAGAGCACGTGCATGGCCAGCAGACAGGACGCCTGCAGCCACGCGGCGCTGTACCAGGGGCGGAAGCTTCAGCAGACGGAGTGTATTGGAGACCTGGGGGCGTGACCGGCCGATGCGATCTGCCAGCTGCTCGTGGGTGGTACCGAAGTCCTCAAGAAGCTGCTGGTAGGCCGCGGCCTCTTCCAAGGGATTCAGTTGGCTACGGTGCAGGTTCTCCAGCAAAGCATCACGGAGAAGGTCGTCATCCGTGGTGTCCCGGACGATCGCAGGGATGGTTTCCAGTCCTGCGGCCTGTACTGCACGCCATCGCCGCTCACCCATGACGAGCTCGTACGGTTCTCCACCCTTTTCGGTTGAAGTACGTACAACAATTGGCTGGAGGACTCCAATTTCCCGAACAGAATGCACCAACTCAGCCATGTCGTCCTCATCGAAGACAGAGCGCGGCTGTTTGCGGTTCGGATGAATGTCACCGACTGGAATCTCGGCGAACCGAGCCCCTGGGACCTCAACCAACTCGACGTCGTTGACTTGGGAAGCTGGGGGAGTCTTTGTGGCAGCGGATGGGGTCTGTACCTCAGCACGAGAGGGATTCTCTGACTGTTCCGCTCCAGCAGTCTTAGCCACTGAGGAGCGCTTCGCAGCAGGCGATTTCGCTGATGCGGCCTTGGCTGGCACCTTCGTCGAAGAAGCCTTGGCTTTGGACGCCGCAGGGGACTCCGCGGTTGCCGGCGATGTCTCGGGAAGAGCCGACTCCTCACGTGGAGCTTCAACTGTAGGTTCCGAAGCTTTACGTGCTTCCGGGAAAAACAGATCCACGGGACGGGACGGCGCTGCGCCGTTTCCTTGTGCCGCGGCAGAGCTAGGAATGAGAGCCCCAAGACCCCTGCCGAGGCCCCTTCGCTTTTCGCTCATTGATTCATCCCTCCGATGGAATAGCCGAGCACGGACCTGCCCTGACTGTTGCTGTGTTTCAAGAATTCTAACGTTCAGCGATTTCGGCTGCGGCTTCCATGTAGGACAGCGCGCCGCTCGATGAAGGATCGTAGGTCATGACGGTCTGCTGGTAGCTCGGCGCCTCGGAAATACGCACCGAGCGGGGAACCACCGCACTAAGAACCTGCTGGGGGAAGTGTTGGCGAACCTCTGATGCGACCTGCGCGGCAAGGTTCGTCCTGCCGTCGTACATCGTCAGGAGGATGGTCGAAACCACCAAATCCGCATTGAGGTGTTTCTGGATCATCTCAATGTTCTTGAGCAGTTGGCTGAGTCCTTCAAGCGCGTAGTACTCGCACTGGATGGGGATCAGAACCTCGCTGGCAGCGCAGAACGCATTAACCGTGAGCAGGCCCAGGCTGGGAGGGCAGTCAATAAAGATGAAGTCCAAGCGGCCCTCACCGTTCTTTTCCCGCTCCTTGGCATAGACATCGATGGCTCGACGGAGCCTCTGCTCACGCGCCACCAGGGAAACAAGTTCGATCTCGGCGCCTGCCAAGTGAATGGTGGCCGGCGCGCAGATGAGATTCGGAATGTCGGGGCATGGGGCCACGACCTCTTTCAACGGGAGGTCATTGATGAGGACGTCGTAGATGCTGTCAACGTCCGCATGGTGCTCAATACCCAGAGCCGTGGATGCGTTCCCCTGGGGGTCGATATCAATAACCAGGACGTTGAGACCTGCAGAGGCCAGGGCGGCCGCAATGTTGACCGTGGTGGTGGTCTTTCCGACTCCGCCCTTTTGATTGGAAACCGTGAAGATACGGGTCCCGTCCGGCTTGGGAAGCTCCCGGCCGATCAATCGCTCACGGCGCCGCGTTTCGTTGGCGAGCTGCCGCGCTATCGGGCTGGAATCATCGATGGAATCCATGACGTTCTGCACTCCATCTGAGACGGTTTCACGTGAAACTGCAGCGTTTGCAACTGAATCAGTGCGCACAATCGCGGACTGGAGGGACGAAGAGGGTGTAGCCATGGCCCGCGCGGACCCCAAAGACATAAACGGGGGAATCCTTTGCGTGGAGGTTTCACTACTGCCCACTGGTCACACTCTCACTCTCATTCGGCGCTTGCTGCCGTTCTCTAGCCTAACCGCTCAGCCGCCGACACGCGGGAAACCAAGCGGGATCTACGCCGTCTTTCCCTGCTTGTTGACGATAATCCTCACCACAGTGGTCGGTTCCTCCAGCAGCTCCTGCCCGCACACCACAACAGACGTTTCCACGCCGCCGAGCTTGCGGATGACCTTGCTGGCCTTCTCTATCTCTTCTGCGGCGCTGCGACCCTTGATGGCCACCACTTCGCCGCTGCCGTTAAGCAGCGGGATGGTCAGACCCGCAAGATTGGTCAGCGCGGAAACGGCCCTGGCCGTGACGACATCGGCATCCACCATGCCCACAGCCAGCTCGGCGCGCGTCCGCATGATGGTGACGTTGTCCAACCCCAGGTCATCCACCACTTCCTGAAGCCAGATGACCCGGCGTTCCAAGGGTTCAATCAAGGTCAATTCAAGGTCCGGGCGGGCTATGGCAAGGCAGAGACCAGGAAGCCCGGCACCGGAACCGACGTCGGCGACATGGCTGTTCCTGGCGATGGCGGACTCGATGACTGCACAGTTGAGAACGTGCCGGCTCCACAAACGTGGAATCTCGCGCGGGCCGATCAAACCACGCTCAGTTCCCGAGGTGGCCAGATGCTCAACGTAGCGCTTGGCAAGATCCAGGCGCTCCCCAAAGATCTTCTCAGCGGCTGTCAGTTCTGCTGCGGTGATTTCGACCATGGGCTCTAGTCAGCCGAAACGACGATGTGACGGCCAGCGCCTTCGCCTTCAGACTCGGACACAAAGCCAAGATCAGCCACGGCATCGTGAACAATCTTGCGCTCATAAGCGCTCATCGGTTCGAGGGCTACAGTGCCGCCGTCTGCCTTGACCTTGGCCACTGCGTCCTCGGCGATCTGCTGAAGAACGCCTGCGCGCTCCTTGCGGTAGCCGTTGATGTCGAGGACGAGGCGTGAGCGGGTCTCGGTTGCGGAGAGAACGGACAGACGGGCGAGTTCCTGGAGGGCCTCAAGGACCTCACCGTCGCGCCCAACCAGGCTGTCCAGGGCCGCAGACTCTTCGTCCGTACCGATAGAGATGTACGTGCGTCCATTACGGACCTCGATGTCGATGTCGCCGTCGATGTCGGCGATGTCCAGAAGCTCCTCGAGGTAATCGGCGGCGATGTCGCCTTCCTCTTCCAAGCGGCTGGCCGTCTTGGATTGCGTCTCTTCCTGGGAGTCTTCCTGCTCTTCAGTCACGGCGGCGATAACTTCTTCAGTGCTCTCGGCAGACATTACTTCTTCTTCCTGTTCTTACGTTGTGGCTGGACGCGCTGGGCGCGGGCTTCGGCTGCGGCAGCAGCAGCTGCTTCCGCCTCGGCAGCGGCGTCCGCGGCTTTCTTGCCACCCAGCAGCGGGGGCAGGCCCTTGGCCGCCCGGCGCTCCTCAAGAGCTTTCGCGGCGGGAGAGCCCGGGGTGGGCATGCGGCGAATGACGAAGAATTGCTGGCCCATGGTCCAGAGGTTGGTGGTGGTCCAGTAGATAAGGACACCGATCGGGAAGTTGATGCCACCGATACCGAACACCAGCGGCAGGATGTAGAGCATCATCTTCTGCTGGCGCATGAACGGGCTGGCCATGGCCTCTTCGGACATGTTCTTGGCCATGATCTGCTTCTGCGTGATGAACTGCGAGGCCGTCATGGCGACGATCATCAGGATCGAGAGGACGACAACAGACATGTTGCCTGCACCACCGTGCAACAGCGCGGAAGAAAGTGGCGCGCCGAAGATACTCGATGAATCGAATTCAACGACCTGCTGGGCGCTCATGGCGCCAACGCCTTGGCCCTGCTTGGCGTTGGTGGAGATACCCGACAACACCTGGAACAGAGCGAAGAAGAACGGCATCTGGATCAGCATCGGCAAACAGGCCGAGAACGGGTTGGTGCCGTGCTTCTTGTACAGCGCCATCTGTTCCTGCGCCATTGCCTGGCGGGAGAGCTGGTCGGTCTTGCCCTTGTATTTGGTCTGAAGCTTTTTCAGGTCCGGCTGCAGCAGCTGCATACCGCGCTGGGCTTTGATCTGCTTGACGAATACGGGAATCAGGGCGGCACGGATCACCAGCACGAGGCCGATGATGGACAGAGTCCAGGTCCAGCCGTTCGCGGCGGGCAGACCAATGAAGCTCAGTCCTTCATGGAAGCCGACCATGATGACTGACACCAGCCATTTGAACGGGAACATGATTGTTCCAAAAAAGTCATCCATACGATATCCCTATTCGTTAGGCCGCAGAGCGGCCTTCTTCATCAGCCTGAGCAGCCAGGAACTGGTCCGGATTGTTCAGTACAACAATTGTGGGCGTCCGGCCTTCGGGCCAATGACGATGGCCGGCGGGGACATGGTCCACTCCACCGGCATTCCAGGGGTGGCATTTGGCGAGCCTCCTGGCCGCCAGCCAGCTACCCTTCACGGCGCCATGCACCGTCACTGCTTCCAAGGCATATGCCGAGCAGGAGGGAAAGAAACGGCAAACCTGGCCGTACAGGGGTGAGATCACCTTGCGGTAGGTCTTCAGCAGGATGATGAGAATGTTGCGGGGCAGTTCCCAGAGGAATGTGCCCACCGCCGCGGAAAGGCCCCGCTGGGGAACCTTCCCGGAGGGGTCGCTTGAGGAAGGAACGACGGCGGTGCTCATGTCATGCACGCGGTGTCCCTTCCGTTGTGGTGCCGTTGTGTTCGGTCGAAGCATTGCGCGGAACTGAGCCACCCAATCGCTTCGTCGTCACTGCCAGTGCGGCGTTGTAATCCGAAAGCAACTGCTCCCAGCTCGCATTTGCAGCTGCGGGCAGTGCCCGGACCACGACCGCCAGGCCCGTTCCATGCGTATGCAAGGAAAGTGCGCCTGCTTCTCTCAGTCTCCTCTTAACGAGGTTCCTGGTCACGGCGTTCCCGACGGCTTTGGAGACAATGAAACCGATTCGACTCGGCTCCCCGGCTCCGATAGGAGCCGTATATAACACTAAGTTCCGGCGTCCATTGCGGACGCCGGAACGTACAGTTGTTGAAAAGTCGGTAGACGTCCGCAGACGGTTAGGGGTGGCTAGCACCGTCGAACCCGCAAATAGACCCTGACCGACAAGTCAGTTATTTACGCCGACAGTTCGACGCGGCCCTTGCCGCGACGGGCAGCCAGGATGGCGCGGCCGGCACGGGTGCGCATACGAAGGCGGAAGCCGTGCTTCTTGGCCCGACGGCGGTTATTCGGCTGAAAAGTCCGCTTGCTCACGTTAGTTACTCCAGTGGATCAAAGGTGCGCCCACCCGATCAAAAAAGGGGAAGAACTGGCCGACGCTAAGTTTTGTATGTGCCTGCCGCCGTTGCCTTCCGTACGGTGAACGTACGGGGTTACAACTGATCTCAAAAGCGGACACAAAGGACTTCACAACGTTAGGGCAAAAAGGCACCCACAGTCAAACCGGGAGCCTGCCGCGCATCTATCCACAGTTGTGTCCAACAGCGGGTTCAAGCCTGTGGATGAAGTGGCTCACAGACCGTTTTGCCGAACCACAACAGTGTAATTATCCACAGGCAACTTCCCAGCTATCTTCTGGCGATTTCATCCCCTAGAGTGGCTCAGTAGCCCATTGTCCACCCGCTGTGCATAACTCTGTGGATTAACGCCCGGACCAGCGCCCGCCTGAGACACCTCGGCTGCCAGCAACGCCGGCAAGCAAGTATTTAGGAACTGATTGATGACAGTAGACGAAGCCAACCACGCCAACACTGTCGGAAGTTCCTGGCGCAGGGTGCTGACCCTCCTCGAACAGGACGACCGCGTCACACCCCGTCAGCGTGGTTTCGTCATTCTCGCCCAGGCCCAGGGCCTTATTGGTTCGACCCTGTTGGTGGCAGTGCCCAACGAGCTCACCCGCGAAGTCCTGCAGACTCAGGTCAAGGATGCTCTGGACGACGCCCTGCGCAACGTCTTCTCCGACGACATCCGCTGCGCCATCGATGTCGACACCGATCTGGTGCCCGTCCATGCCGAGCCGGAACCCGCCGTCGAGCTTTCCGCTGTTCCTGACTTCGCCGAACCGAAGCCGCAGCCGACCCCGCCGAGCACCTCCCATGAATTCGGACGCCTGAACCCCAAATACATCTTTGACACCTTCGTGATCGGTTCCTCGAACCGGTTCGCACATGCTGCCGCTGTCGCTGTCGCAGAAGCACCGGCCAAGGCGTACAACCCGCTGTTCATCTACGGCGACTCCGGTCTTGGCAAGACGCACCTGCTGCACGCCATTGGACACTACGCACGGCGGCTCTACAGCGGTATCCGGGTCCGCTACGTAAACTCCGAGGAATTCACGAACGACTTCATCAACTCCATCCGCGATGATGAGGGCACCAGCTTCAAGACCACGTACCGCAACGTGGATGTTCTCCTGATTGACGACATCCAGTTCCTGGCGGGCAAGGACCGGACACAGGAAGAGTTCTTCCACACGTTTAACGCCCTGCACAACGCCAACAAGCAGGTTGTCATCACATCGGACCAGCCGCCCAAGATGCTGGCAGGCTTCGAGGACCGCATGACCTCACGCTTCGAATGGGGCCTCCTGACGGACATCCAGCCACCGGAACTTGAAACGCGTATCGCTATCCTCCGCAAAAAGGGATTGAGCGAAGGCCTGTCGGCTCCCGATGACGCTTTGGAATACATCGCTTCCAAGATCTCCAGCAACATCCGCGAACTTGAAGGCGCACTGATCCGTGTCACGGCGTTCGCCAGCCTGAACCGCCAGCCGGTGGACGTTGCCCTCGCAGAGATGGTCCTCAAGGACCTGATCACCGACGATGGCGCCCAGGAGATCACGGCCAAGCAGATCCTGGACCAGACCGCTGACTACTTCAAGCTCAGCATGGAAGAACTCTGCAGCAAGTCCCGTACGCGCACTCTGGTGACCGCTCGCCAGATCGCCATGTACCTGTGCCGCGAACTGACGGACATGTCGCTCCCCAAGATCGGACAGGAACTCGGCGGCCGCGATCACACCACGGTCATCCACGCGGACCGCAAGATCCGCGAGCTGATGGCAGAGCGTCGTGTGATTTACAACCAGGTCACCGAGCTCACCAACCGCATCAAGCAGCAGCAACGCGACTCCTGAAATCCACATCGCAGCCGCCACTACATACCTTATTAACAGGCACATGTGGATAAGCCTGTGGATACTTAAGGGGACAAGCGCGGTTAATGGGCTTAAAACCCTTAAGCCGTCTGTGGATCGTTAAAAACCGGCTTCGGAGTTGTCCCCATCCACACCCTGTTTAAAACCCAGTTAACGCACAGTCCATGAACAGGGCTTAACCGCGGATCTGCGCCGCAGGATGGGGTTATCCACAGTTTCCACAGCAGTTATTAACACTACGAATCCCAAAAAATTGAAATCCCTCAAATAACAATCTCGTTCTGCCGCCCACCCGACCATCCGAAGGACAGACCAGCATCCAGGCCAAGGCCGGCCTGCGGCTGTCCACATAGGGCGGGTCGGAGCAAACGGGGATGGGTTAATCGCGGATCTTCCGGCTAAGCTGTCAGCAGCGCTCCCATCCTTGGGTCTTGTTTGTAGTTCGCTCAGTGCGGACCATGCAGGTTCCGATGCCGGACTGCGAAGATTTAGCGGGTTCCAAGCAGGAACCCGCAGCTACTACATGGCAGCAGCAATGAAAGGCGGCACCCCTCCGTGAAGTTCAGAGTCGACCGCGACGTCCTGGCAGAAGCCGTTACGTGGACCGCGCGGTCGTTGTCTCCGCGGCCGCCCGTACCTGTGCTTTCCGGCCTCCTCCTCAAAGCCGAGGCGGGAACCGTAAGCCTCTCCAGCTTCGACTACGAGACTTCCGCGCGGCTGGAAATTCCGGCTGATATCGCCGTCGAAGGCACCATATTGGTGTCCGGACGCCTCCTGGCAGATATTTGCCGCAGCCTCCCTTCGGCTCCGGTCGAGGTTGAAACCGACGGAAGCAAAGTCACTCTTACCTGCCGTCGAAGCAGCTTCCACCTGGCCACCATGCCTGAGTCCGAGTACCCGGCCCTGCCCGCGCTGCCGGCCATCAGCGGCACTTTGCCCGGCGATGCTTTCGCTCAAGCCGTGTCCCAGGTCATCATCGCCGCCAGCAAAGATGACACCTTGCCGATCCTTACCGGTGTCCGCATGGAGATCGAGGACGACCTCATCACGCTCCTGGCCACGGACCGCTACCGTTTGGCCATGCGCGAAGTTCCGTGGAAGCCAGTGACTCCCGGCATCTCCACCAGCGCACTGGTGAAGTCCAAGACCCTGAATGAGGTCGCCAAAACCCTGGGCGGCAGCGGCGACATCAACCTGGCACTCGCGGATGACGACAGCCGGCTCATTGGTTTCGAAAGCGGTGGACGTACCACCACCTCCCTGCTGGTAGACGGCGATTACCCCAAAATCCGGTCGCTTTTCCCCGACTCCACACCGATCCACGCAACAGTGCAGACCCAGGAACTCGTGGAGGCTGTACGGCGCGTTTCCCTGGTTGCGGAGCGCAACACCCCCGTCCGGCTCGCCTTCACACAGGGCCTGCTGAATCTCGACGCGGGTACCGGCGAAGACGCACAGGCTTCCGAAGAGCTTGAAGCACAGTTGTCCGGAGATGACATCACCGTGGCCTTCAACCCGCACTACCTCGTTGAAGGTTTGAGCGTTATCGAGACCAAGTACGTTCGCTTCTCCTTCACCACCGCTCCCAAACCGGCCATGATCACGGCGCAGGCAGAAGCCGACGGCGAAGACCAGGACGACTACCGGTACCTCGTGATGCCGGTTCGCCTTCCCAACTGATCGGCAAACCCCACCCCGCTTTCGCAGAAAAGAGTTCACACTGTGCACATCGGATTGATCGGCCTTGGAAAAATGGGTTTCAACATGCGGGAACGCATGCGGAAAGGCGGCATCGAAGTCACAGGCTTCGACCGGAATCCTGACGTCACGGATGCCGCTTCGGTTGATGAGCTCATTGCCGCTCTCCCCACTCCGCGGCTCGTCTGGGTCATGGTGCCCTCCGGCGAGATCACTGATGCCGTTGTTACCGAACTCGGTGAGAAGCTAAGCCCCGGGGATATGGTGATCGACGGCGGCAACTCGCGTTTCACCGAAGACCAGAAACACGCTGCCGCGCTGGCCGAAAAAGGCATCCGCTTCGCCGATTGCGGTGTTTCCGGCGGCGTATGGGGCCTCCAGAACGGATACGGCCTCATGGCCGGCGGGGCTGAAGAGGACATCGAACTTGCCATGCCGGTCTTCGACGCACTTCGTCCTGAAGGCGAACGGGCCGACAGCTTCGTCCATGTGGGCGGCGTCGGCGCCGGCCACTACGCCAAAATGGTGCACAACGGTATCGAGTATGGCTTGATGCAGGCCTACGCCGAAGGATACGAACTCCTGGCCGCGAAGGACATCGTCAAGGACCTTCCTGGAACGTTCCGCGCGTGGCAAAAGGGAACGGTTGTCCGGTCCTGGCTTCTGGACCTCATGGTGAAGGCACTCGATGAAGATCCCGGCCTAGCCTCCATTGATGACTACGTCGAAGATTCCGGCGAGGGCCGCTGGACCGTGGAAGAAGCAATCGCCAACGCTGTGCCGGCACCTGCCATCACGGCTGCTCTCTTTGCACGCTTTGCTTCGCGTGAAGACAACTCACCAGCCATGAAGATGGTTTCGGCCCTGCGTCACCAGTTCGGCGGACACGCCACCCGTCCGGCCAACTAGGCCGCAGGAGTCCCGCAAACGGCGTGTACCTCGAACATCTTTCGCTGACAGATTTCCGCAGCTACGCACAGGTGGACCTGAAACTGGGTCCCGGTGTCACCGTGCTGGTGGGTTCCAACGGCATCGGCAAGACGAACCTGATGGAAGCCATCGGGTATTTGGCTACCCTTAGCTCGCACCGGGTCAGCACCGACGCGCCATTGCTTCGCTTTGGTGCCGACCGCGCGTTGATCCGGGCCCGCCTGGTCCGTGGTGAGCAAGCAACGGTGATTGAGCTTGAAATCAATGCGGGACGTGCCAACCGCGGACGCATCAACAGGGGAAACCCGGTGCGCGCCCGGGACATCCTTGGCATTTGCCACACTGTCCTGTTCGCCCCCGAGGACCTGGCACTGGTGAAGGGAGATCCCTCCAACCGCCGCCGCTTCCTCGATGAACTGCTGGTGAGCCTGGTTCCACGCCATGCCGCCACCCGCAGTGACTATGACCGCGTCCTGAAGCAACGGAACGCCCTGTTGAAATCGGCCCGCGCCGGGAAATTCACTGCGGGCCACGAAGCAACCTTGGATGTGTGGGACCAGCACATGGCCCGGGCGGGCGCCGAATTGCTGCACGCCCGGCTGGAGTTGGTGGAGCGGCTGCGTCCGCACCTGAACAGTGCCTACGCCCAACTCACGGATGGCTCCAAGGACGCCGGCGCGGTTTACCGCTCCACCATCCAGGACATCCTGGACGACGACGGCGGTCCGGCCGACTATGGAACGGAACCATCGGCGTCGGTTGAGGACCTCAGGCTGCTGTCTGTTGACGAACTTACCGAACGCTACGTCCAGGCCTTCGCAGCGTCGCGGAAAAAGGAACTCGAGCGGGGTATCTCGCTGGTTGGCCCGCACCGTGATGAACTGGAACTCGTCCTGGGACAGGCTCCGGCCAAAGGCTATGCGTCCCACGGCGAAACATGGTCCATGTGCCTGTCTTTGCGCCTTGCTTCCTACTACGTCATGTTGGATGACGCCCGCACCGGTGGAACTGCGCCGATCCTTATTTTGGACGATGTTTTTGCTGAATTGGACGTGCAGCGGCGGCGTAAACTGGCTGCAATAGTGGCTGGCGCCGAACAGGTTCTGGTGACTGCCGCCGTCGATGCCGATATCCCTGAGGAGCTGGCCGGACGGCGTGTAACCGTTGTTCCGGGAGGCATCGATGGCGAAGGATAGTCCCGAAGGACTGCAACCGGGCCGGGATCCGGACGAAATTGATGCTGCCCAGGCGGCGCTGAACCGCATGCGTGAAGCAGCCGCCGCCCGCGGCGAAGTAAGGCTGCGCGCCCCCAGGCCTGGATCTGCGCCCAAGCGCAAGGGTCTGCGGGATACCAGGGGTTTCACGCAGTTCCACGGCAGTGGCCGCGACCCTTTGGGCCTGGGCAATGTTGTGGGAAGGCTTGTCGCGGAGCGGGGTTGGACTTCGCCTGTTGCGGTCGGTTCCGTCATGGCCGAATGGGAAACGTTGGTTGGTCCGGACATTTCCTCGCACTGCACACCGGAGAGTTTCACCGACACCACGCTGCATGTCCGCTGCGACTCGACGGCATGGGCAACGCAGTTGCGGTTGCTCAGTACCAGCCTCCTGGAAATGTTCCGGAATGAGTTGGGAGAAGGCGTGGTCACCAGCATCCAGGTTCTGGGGCCGTCCGCCCCGAGTTGGCGAAAAGGTGGCCGCAGCGTCAACGGCCGCGGCCCCCGGGATACGTACGGCTAAACGGCGTGCAGGGCGTTTCAACGCCCCCGAGTCGTATAGGCACCCATCGGGACCACCGCAGGGCCATTGCAGATAGGGCCAGCGGCCTCCTATCGGCATATTCAGCTCTGGGCTGCCCCCGTATTTGCAAGGATTCGCCGGTTTCCACGATAGAATTGGCGTAGATCACTGAGCGCCGGTGAAACGTCGTCGGATCCTGCATCCACTCCTGTGGCAGTTGGGAACCCCGTCTTCGGAGTAGCCGGCGCAATCAGTCACGTGCCCGTTGGCGGCCGCGGTTCGCCGCGGGGAGCTCCGGGAACGGCCGACATCGAGTACAGAGGAGTCGAAAGCGCCTGTGGCTAACGACAATGCAGAGACCTTGGCAGTAGAGCCCCAAGAGGAGACTGTTCCCACGCCTGATACGCCTGCGGAGGCTCCAAGGGAGTACGGTGCCAGCGACATCACCGTGCTGGAAGGCCTCGAAGCCGTGCGCAAGCGCCCCGGCATGTACATCGGTTCAACCGGTCCCCGCGGCCTGCACCACTTGGTCTATGAAGTGGTGGACAACTCTGTTGACGAGGCCCTGGCCGGTTATTGCAGCCACATAGAAGTAACGCTCCGCGCTGATGGCGGTGTGCAGGTGGTCGATGACGGCCGCGGCATTCCCGTCGATATCCACCCGACCGAGGGCAAGCCCACGGTTGAAGTCGTCATGACCATCCTGCACGCGGGCGGTAAGTTCGGCGGTGGAGGATACGCGGTTTCGGGTGGCCTTCACGGTGTGGGCATCTCCGTGGTGAACGCCCTTTCCCGCCGGGTGGACACGGAAGTCCGCCGTCAGGGCCACGTTTGGCGAATGACATTCGCCGACGGCGGCAAGCCCCAGGGCGAACTCGTTAAGGGAGAAGAAACCGATCGTACCGGGACGTCCCAGACGTTCTACCCTGACGGAACCATCTTCGAGTCCACCGAGTTCGACTTCGAGACCCTTCGCGCACGTTTCCAGCAGATGGCCTTCCTCAACAAGGGCCTGCGGATCACCTTGACCGACGAGCGTCCGGTCAACCGCGACGGCGATGACGATCTTGACCTGGACGCAGTAGCCACTGAAGGCGAAGTTGCAGCAGAGCACCGCACGGTAGTTTACGAATACCCGGACGGCTTGCTTGACTACGTCAAGCACCTCAACTCGAACAAAAAGGTCGAGATCGTCCACGAGGACGTCATCGCTTTCGAAACCGAGGACACTGAGCGGCACATCGCCGTCGAGGTTGCCATGCAGTGGACCACCGCGTATTCGGAAAGTGTCCACACATACGCGAACACCATCAACACCCACGAGGGCGGAACGCACGAAGAAGGTTTCCGCGCCGCGATGACGTCGCTGATCAACCGCTATGCGCGTGAGAAGAGCATCATCAAGGAAAAGGAAGACAACCTCACCGGTGATGACATCCGCGAAGGCCTGACTGCGGTGATCTCCGTGAAGCTTTCCGAACCGCAGTTCGAAGGCCAGACCAAGACCAAGTTGGGCAACTCCGAGGTCAAGGGCTTTGTCCAGCGCGTGGTTACCGACCAGCTGGGTGACTGGCTGGAACGGAACCCGGGCCCGGCCCGCGACGTTATCCGCAAGGCCATTTCAGCTGCCCAGGCCCGCATGGCCGCCCGCAAGGCGCGCGATAACGCACGCCGCAAGAGCCCGCTTGAGTCGTTCGGCATGCCCGGCAAACTGTCTGACTGCTCCTCAAAGGATCCTTCACGCTGCGAGGTCTACCTGGTGGAGGGTGACTCGGCCGGCGGTTCGGCCAAGCGTGGCCGCAACCCTGAAACCCAGGCGATCCTGCCGCTGCGAGGCAAGATCCTGAACGTGGAGCGGGCACGCCTGGACAAGGCCCTGGGCAATGCCGAAGTACAGTCCATGATCACCGCATTCGGCACGGGAATTGGCGAAGACTTCGACATCTCCAAGCTCCGGTACCACAAGATCGTGTTGATGGCGGATGCCGACGTGGACGGCCAGCACATCACCACCTTGCTGATGACGTTGCTGTTCCGGTACATGCGTCCGCTCATCGAGAACGGTTATGTTTACCTGGCCCAGCCGCCCCTGTACCGGATCAAGTGGTCCAATGCCGCGCACGATTACGTCTACAGCGACCGCGAACGTGATGAGACCATCCGCAAGGGTGCCGCGATGAACAAGCGCCTCCCCAAGGACAACGGCATCCAGCGCTACAAGGGTCTCGGCGAAATGGATTACACCGAGCTGTGGGACACCACCATGGATCCGGAGCGCCGCACCCTGTTGCAGGTCACCATGGACGACGCTCTGGCTGCCGACCAGACCTTCTCCGTGTTGATGGGCGAGGACGTGGAATCACGCCGTAACTTCATCCAGCAGAACGCCAAGGACGTCAGGTTCCTCGATATCTAGCGCCCCGGAGGGCACTTGAATATTCCAGAACCGACATATACCTGAAACGGAAAACTTAGATTATGAGTGACGAAACTCCCGAAGTCCCGGCGGAATCCAACGACGCCGAGGATGTTGTTCTTGAGGGTGATGTGCTGACCGACCGCGTGGAGCAGGTGGACCTGCAGACAGAAATGCAGCGGTCCTACCTGGACTACGCCATGGCCGTGATCGTCGGCCGCGCCCTCCCGGACGTCCGCGACGGCCTGAAGCCGGTGCACCGCCGCGTTTTGTACGCAATGTTCGACGGCGGCTACCGCCCCGACCGCTCTTTCAACAAGTGCGCCCGTGTTGTTGGCGACGTCATGGGTACCTACCACCCGCACGGTGACATGGCGATCTACGACGCCTTGGTCCGCCTCATCCAGGACTGGACCATGCGTTATCCGCTGGCACTTGGCCAGGGTAACTTCGGTTCGCCCGGCAACGACGGCGCTGCAGCACCGCGTTACACCGAAACCAAGATGGCCCAGCTGGCCATGGAAATGGTCCGTGACATCGACGAGGAAACCGTCGACTTCCAGGACAACTACGACGGCAAGAACCAGGAACCCACCATCCTGCCGGCGCGTTTCCCGAACCTGCTGGTCAATGGCTCCTCGGGCATCGCCGTCGGCATGGCCACCAACATCCCGCCGCACAACCTCCGTGAGGTTGCTGACGGCGTCCAGTGGGCACTGGAAAACCCCACCGCTACGCGTGAAGAGCTCCTTGAAGCCCTCTTGCTGCGCATCAAGGGACCCGACTTCCCCACGGGTGCAACCATCCTGGGCCACAAGGGAATCGAGGACGCTTACCGCACCGGGCGTGGCTCCATCACTATGCGCGCAGTGGTCAACGTCGAAGAACTCCAGGGCCGCACCTGCCTGGTAGTCACCGAGCTTCCGTACCAGGCCAACCCGGACAACCTGGCAATCAAGATCGCCGAGCTGGTCAAGGATGGCAAAATCCAGGGCATCGCCGATCTCCGCGATGAGACCTCCGGCCGTACCGGCCAGCGCCTGGTGATCGTCCTCAAGCGCGACGCCGTGGCCAAGGTGGTCCTGAACAACCTCTACAAGCACACGCAGCTGCAGGACAACTTCTCGGCGAACATGCTGGCAATTGTCGACGGCGTTCCCCGCACCCTGAGCCTGGATGCCTTCATCCGGCACTGGGTTACCCACCAGATGGACGTTATTGCACGCCGCACCCGGTACCGCCTGCGCAAGGCCGAGGAAGAAGCGCACATTCTGCGCGCCCTCCTCAAGGCACTGGACATGCTGGATGAAGTCATCGCGTTGATCCGTGCGTCCAACACCACGGAAGCAGCCCGCGAAGGCCTGATGGAACTGCTGGAGATCGACGAACTCCAGGCCCGTGCCATCCTGGACATGCAGCTGCGCCGCCTGGCTGCACTGGAACGCCAGAAGATCCAGGACCGCCACTCCGAGCTTGAAGCCATGATCGAGGAATACAACTCGATCCTGGCTTCCGAAGAACGCCAGCGCCAGATCATCAGCGAGGAACTCGCTGAAATCGTGGCCAAGCATGGCGACGACCGCCGGACGCACATCCTGATGGGCTTCGATGGTGACATGTCCATGGAGGACCTGATCCCCGAAGAGGAAATGGTTGTCACCATTACGCGCGGCGGCTACGTCAAGCGGACCCGCAGTGACAACTACCGTTCGCAGCAACGCGGTGGCAAGGGCATCAAGGGCGCCCAGCTGCGGGGCGACGACGTGGTGGAGCACTTCTTCGTCACCACCACGCACCACTGGTTGCTGTTCTTCACCAATTTGGGCCGCGTTTACCGTGCCAAGGCCTACGAGCTTGCCGAAGCAGGACGCGACGCCAAGGGACAGCATGTTGCCAATCTGCTGGCCTTCCAGCCGGACGAGCATATCGCCCAGGTCCTGGACCTGAGGGACTACCAGCAGGCTCCGTACCTTGTGCTGGCCACCAAGAACGGCCTGGTCAAGAAGACCCGCCTGGAAGACTACGACACCAACCGCACAGCCGGCGTCATCGCGATTAACCTGCGCGATGGTGACGAACTGGTTTCGGCCCAGTTGGTCAGCGAAACAGACGATCTCCTCCTGGTCTCACGCAAGGGCCAGTCCATCCGCTTCACAGCTACGGATGACGCCCTTCGGCCGATGGGCCGCGCTACCTCGGGCGTCACGGGCATGAAGTTCCGTGAAGACGACGAACTGTTGGCTGCAGACGTGGTCCAGGACGGCTCGTTTGTCTTCATCGTGACCGAGGGCGGTTATGCCAAGCGGACTGCTGTGGATGAGTATCGTCTCCAGGGCCGCGGTGGTTTGGGTATCAAGGTAGCCAAGCTTGCCGAGGACCGTGGTGATCTTGTGGGCGCTTTGATCGTCCAGGAAGAGGACGAAGTCCTGGTGGTCATGGAGGGTGGCAAGGTGGTCCGGTCAGCCGTGACCGGCGTTCCCGCCAAGGGCCGGGACACCATGGGCGTCATCTTTGCCAAACCGGACAAGAATGACCGCATTATTGAAGTTGCGCGCAACAGCGAACGCGGTTTGGAAGGCGAGGAATCCGAGGACGGAGCCGACGATGACGTAACGTTGGCTGCGGAGGACGGCGCCGCTGCGGTGACCGCAACGCCCGCAACGGAAAACGACGCAGACCCGGAAAGTGAATCGGGCGCGGAGCTGAACGAAGACAATACCGGAGGTAACGAGTGAGTAATTCCGACTCATATCCCAAGCCGAGCACAGGTGTCCCCGGCGGACTCCGGCAGCCCTCGGGCAATACGCAGGCCGGAACACCTGCACGGCCCCAGCAACGCCCCGGAGCGGGTTCCACCGGTTCAGGAGCAGCAGGTGCGCGTCCCGTAACGGGCGCCAACTCTGCTCCGCGGCCGGCCGGTGCCCCCGGACAGCGTCCGGCCCAAGCGGGCCAACGCCCTGCTTCGGCAGGGCAGCGACCCGCAGGTGCCCCCGGACAGCGTCCGGCCCAGCCCGGCCAGCGGCCTGCAGGCGCCCCGGGACAGCGTCCGGCCCAGGGTGCCCCTGGCTTGGTAAAGCCTGCCCCCAAGGCGAAGGTGCGCCGTGCCCGCCTCCTGGTCAGCAAGGTTGACCCGTGGTCGGTGCTCAAGATGGCGTTCCTGCTGTCCGTAGCGCTGGGCATTGTCACTGTGGTGGCTGCAATCGTTCTGTGGACCGTGCTGGACCTTACGGGGATCTTCAACCAGGTGGACAGCCTCCTGGGCACGCTCGCAGGTTCTGAAGGCAGCGGATTCGAGCTGAAGAAGATCGCTTCGCTTGGTCAGGTTGCCTCGTTCGCCACAATCATCGCTGTGGTGAATGTTGTTCTGCTGACGGCATTGTCCATGCTGTCCGCGGTGCTCTATAACATTTCGGCAACATTGGTTGGTGGCGTCGGCGTCACCTTGACGGACGACTAGAAGAAATCCGCGGAAATTGGCCGTTTTTGGCCGAAAACCTCCGCGAAATTGCCTCGATTTGAGATCGGGCCGGGAAGTGCTGTACAGTCATATCTCGGCCCGATGAGGCATCGGGGCGTATAGCTCAGGCGGTTAGAGCGCTTCGCTGATAACGAAGAGGTCCCAGGTTCAAGTCCTGGTACGCCCACGGAACCAAAACAGGTTCAGGTAAAACTGAGCCGGAATGAGGTACTTGTGAAGAAGTTGCTGATAGTTGTGGCAGCCGCAATCGCAGGTGTCCTGGTTTATAAAAAGAACCAGGAATCCGAAGCCCGGAAAGATGTCTGGAGCAAGTCAACCGATACGGTTGATTAGCCGAGGAGCCCGGTTCTGAACTGGTAAATACCAGTCCGGAGATGGGGTATGATTGATGGGTTGCTTCTTATGGGGGCATGGCGCAATTGGTAGCGCACCTGCTTTGCAAGCAGGGGGTTCGGGGTTCGAGTCCCCGTGCCTCCACCATAAGAAAAGTCCCGGTCAGAAATGACCGGGACT
>Ga0153977_1000089_pt1 | contig 27431 bp, 22 predicted proteins | sample TSGA061MetaG_FD_104710 | JGI IMG/M metagenome (GOLD analysis project Ga0153977, IMG submission 104710) | Attine ant fungus gardens microbial communities from Georgia, USA - TSGA061 MetaG | ecosystem: Host-associated > Fungi > Mycelium > Unclassified | place: USA: Georgia, Yuchi Wildlife... | reverse complement strand
TTGGCCGCTTGGCCGCTTGGCCGCTTGGCCGCTTGGCCGCTTGGCCGCTTGGCCGCTTGGCCGCTTGGCCGCTTGGCCGCTTGGCCGCTTGGCCGCTTGGCCGCTTGGCCGCTTGGCCGCTTGCGTTGGTGCAGGCCCCGGCGGGATTGTGCGTTGATTGGTCGGCCAAGGCCCAGATTGAGCGTGAGACCGCGAATAATCAAGAGGCGCGGAACGCGCGACAGGAACTAAGGATATGGGGACGGAGAGCGCCGCAGGCGCGGCAGAATAAGGAGGGGAGAGGGCGGCGCAGCTCGACAGGAACAGAGAATATCGCGGCGAGAGGGCGCAAACCCCCATGAGAGAGCAAAATAAGGCAATGGGAGGAAAATCCGGTGCCGCGATCAGGCTTTCCGGTTAAGGCAACAAAATCGCTAAAACTCTGACAAGGAAAGCAAGAGAGGCACTGCGGGGCTTTGTCTGCCCTTCGTGCAAGTGAGCGCAAACGACCTGCGCGCAAATTGTGTGAAGCGAAAGCGTATTTGGGGGAGCTTGAAACTGCAGGCTCTGAAAATAGCGATAAAGCCGGTGATTGATTTCACCGACTGAGTCTCTACCGCCATGGCGAAAGAGTAAATAAAGCACTCTTCCGCTTTTTCGTTAAGACGCTTTTAAAATGGTTTGTTTATGATTTTGCTTGTATCTTTCGCAGCTCTGTTTGTTATGCCTAAGCTGATTGACGAGAAAAATGTTCGGGGATTGGCAAATATGTCTGACAGAAAGAAATAAAGTGGGGTGATGGAGAGCAAAAAGAACCAATTTACCCAAGCATAACCTGATTGGCGAGCACAAGGCGCAGATTGAGCGAAAGGCCGCGGCAGCGCAAGGAAAAATCATGGCGCACAGTGCGTATTTTATGGTCATTGATAAAGAGTTTCAGGGTTGCCTTGCCGCCAAGCGGTCGGAAACTGCGTCCTTCTTCTATAATCAGCATGGGCAGATTATAGCTGTCTGCCCATAATCGCCAATCCAGCACCACATCATCTTTATGAGCAGAAATGAGCAGCGGCACGGAATAATCGGCCTGCTCATGCAGCAATAGCAGGCAAAAGGCTTTATGCGCATTGGTTTGCCCATGATTAAGGGTAATTTTACAGGCGGCAATGCCGTGAAAGCGGCGGGGAGAAAATATTTTCGGCTCATAGCCGGCTATTTTATCGGCAGACTGAGGTTTTGGGGCATAAAATGTGGGCGCCGGCAGCCCATTGCCGGTCTGTCTGTGGGGCTGTGCTCTATCCTGTTGCTGGATAAAAATGCTGTTTTCGGTTAAAAAGGCGGTAAAATATTTGCCGCTTTGCCGGCTTTTATAGCAAATAGTTTGAGGAAGATGGCAAGGGTCAAGCCGCAATTTCCGCTCTGCCGCTCGTGTGGTGACATGATAACTTGCCCGATAATTTGCCATAAACGAAACCCTGTTAACGCCTGCTGCACACATTGCGGGCAGCTTTACTCATATTCAAATTGCGACAATCGGCCTATAGCATGCGCCGAAAAATCTGCCAAAGCAGCTGCCTGGCCAAAAGCAAAGGCGCAATAGCCTCAGCAATAGCCAAAATAGAAGAGACCTTTATCTGTTTGCTTAAAAAGCAAGGTTAATAAATATTTATATTGAGATGTGGTTAGCAGTTTCTTGCTATGAGCATTGGCGGGTGCTTGCAATGTTCAATAGAGAAAGCCGGGGAAGAAAGCGCCGCACTCTGCCCGGAACATTATAAATTATGGCAAAAAGATAAAATCGCCTGCCCATGCAAAAAACCGGCAAAGAATTTTCTCCGCCGGTTTGTTTCATTGCCCGGCCTGCCTTAAAATCGACTGCGGTGGCAGGCAGAGACAGCCATTCGTTCAAACAAAGGCAGCAAGCCGCTATTGGCGAGAATGCCGGGCAAGGATTTTTTGCACAGCGGCGACAATATCCGGCCGGGCGACAGCGCTTTGAGCCGGATTTTCCTGCCGCCATTTTTCATTATCTGCTATTTGCCCAGCCAGACGCGCGCCTTCAATCAAATCCTTGATTTCTACCGTGCCGGCTGCGCGTTCCTGACTGCCTTGAATAAGAACGCAAGGCGCCTTGCGTTTATCGGCATATTTCATTTGCGCTTTCATGCCGGCCTCACCGAGATAAAGCTCTGATTTTATCCCCGCCTGGCGCAATTCACTGACCATTTTCTGGTAAAGCGCGAGAGAATCGCCATCTCTATCCATAGCCAGCACCAGCACCGGGCCTTGCTCTTCCCCCGCGCCGAGCTTGCCTGAATGTTTCAGTCCAGCCATCAGGCGCGACAGGCCGATAGAAAAACCGGTTGCCGGCACCGGATTGTCGGAAAAACGGGAAACCAGGCCGTCATAACGGCCGCCGCCGCCAATAGAGCCGATTGTCGTTTTAACGCCGTCTTTATTGACAAGGGCAAGGCCAAGCTCAGCTTCAAAAACCGGGCCGGTATAATATTCCAGTCCGCGGACAATTGACGGGTCAATTTTAATGCGATCCTGGCCATAGCTGGCGGCATTAAACAAAGCCTGCATTTGCCGCAGTTCCGCCACGCCCTCTTGCCCCTGTGTCGATGCGCCGACAAGCGCCTGCAAATTATCCAGAGTCTCTGTCGCGCTTTTGCCATTGGCCTGCAAAAAGCGCAGCACAATATTCCGCGCTGTGGCCGGCAGCTCTGCGCCGGCGGTGAAATCGCCGCTTTCGTCAAGCCGACCTTTACCCAGCAAATCACCCACGCCGGCCAGGCCGATTTTATCCAGCTTGTCCATAGCGCGCATGACAGTCAGCTTTTTGGCAGTATCGGCGCTGCCAAGGCCGATATTTTCCAAAATACCGTCCATAATTTTGCGATTATTGACACGAATAGTAAAATCGCCGCGCTGTAACCCCAAATATTCCAGCGTATCTGCCCCCATCATGCATAATTCGGCATCAGCAGCGGGAGAAGAAGTGCCGACTGTATCGGCATCAAATTGCAGAAACTGGCGGAAACGGCCTGGTTTTGCCTTTTCATTGCGAAAAACCCAGCCATGGCGGAAAGAGCGGAAGGGACGCGGCAGCTCGGCCATATTTTCGGCGTAAAAACGTGCCAGCGGTGCCGTTAAATCATAACGCAGCGACAGCCATTGTTCATCATCGTCCTGAAAGGAAAAAACACCCTCATTCGGGCGTTCTTTATCGGGCAGGAATTTACCCAGCGCTTCGGTAAATTCAATAAACGGCGTTTCCATCGGTTCAAAGCCGTAAAGCCTGTAAACTATGCCGATTTTTTCTGCCAGCCGGCCGGCATAAAGCAGCTCATCGGCGCGGCGATCGGCAAAGCCATGCGGCTTGCGCGCCCTGATTTTTGCCTCTTCCATTATCTCCTCCTGCTCCGCTCCCCGGCCAGTCTATAGCTGAATGCATTTTGTGGCAATAGAGTGCGCCGAAATAATGCGCCGCCGCCGGGGCGGCCTGCCTGCCGGCGGGATAAAAGCCGGTTAAAAGCGGATATGACGCTGTTTGAAATCGGCAACAACATCGGCAATCATGGCATCGGCCATATCTGTATTGCGCTGATGGCAGGTGGCGACAAAATGGGTAACGCCGCCGGCTGTGGCCATATTATGCTTCTGCCACACTTTTTCTGACGGCTCAGGGAAGACAGCGGTTACCGAATTTTTTTGTGTCCAGGCGGGGATACCCGCCTGCCGGAATGTGTCAACCGTATATTTTACCAGTGCCAGCTGATTGGCCACGCGGGCGCGCAAATAATCGGGCCGGTGTTTTTTGATAAATTCCCAAATATAAAGGACAGTATGGCCATTGCGGCTGCCAGACATGGTTTTGTCGGAACAGGCAATATAATCAATTTCCACTTTGATGGAATCTACATTTTCTTTTTTGGCCAGCGCAATGCCGCAAGGCATGGGCGCGCCGATATTTTTGTGCCCCGAAACGGAGAGAGAATCGGCGCCATCGGCAAATGTGTGCGGCTGCGGATTGTCAACAAAAGGCAAAACCATGCCGGAAAGGGCTTCATCACAATGAATATAATAATCTTGCCGGTTAAAGCCGGCCGCTGTCATTTTTTGTTGGATAAGGACAATATTGTCGATTGCGCCTTTAACAGTGGTGCCGATATTGGCAAGAATAATCGGGTGTTTGATCCCGCTATTTTTAATCTGTTTGATAAGGTCGTTATAGATCATTTCCCCTTTTTCATCAGCGAGAACGGCATGAGCGGGCAGGCGCAAGATTTTGGCGATTTTAGCGACAGAATAATGAGATTCCCGGCTGTAAAAAAGCTTGCCTTCAGGGAATTTTTCCCGCGCAATATAAAGGCCCCACATATTGCCCTCTGTGCCGCCATTGGTCACATAGCCCCAGCATTTATCAAAGGGGATTTTAAACAGCTCGGCAAAATATTCAATAACCTCTTTTTCAAAGCGGAAAGATTGCAGCTGGTAATTGCAAAATTCGTCCCAGGCACCGCAATTATTCAAGTGAAAATCAAGAAAGCGCTTTTGGTCGGAATAATCAAAATCATAAGATTCCGGATAGCCGATATTAAAATAGCGATGTTTCATGCAATGCTCGTAAAAGGCATCTAATTTTGCCGCATCTTCCGGGCTGAGTCTATGCGGATCAAGATAAAAATCATTTTGCAGCATGGGCAGATCGACCATGATAATCTCCGTTTATTTTATTTCGGCATTTGGGGGCTGTTCGGCCTGTTGCTGTCTTTTGTTCCACGCCGCATAGCAATAAGGCGGCACGGTAATAATCATCAATATTGTGCCGTAAGTTATGGTATTGGCGCCGCTGCCCAAAATGGCAAACAGGCTGTAGCAAAAAGCCATAATTGTCATAATAAGGTAGAAAATATAGTCTCTGCCGTGATTGAGTTTTTTGCTTGTCATAATAATGGGGAGAGCAATAACCGCGTAAATATAGGGCATAAGCGTGCCGAAAGCCGACATTAAAATCACAATGCGGAACTGCTCAGCCAGATTTGGCGAGGTGGTGAGCAAAATGCATAGACTCATGAGAATCCCGGTGAAAATGAGCGATTTCATCGGCACATTATTTTTATTGGTAGCGGCGAAGAACTGGGGCAGCAGGCCCTCTTGCGCCGCATATTTCGGCGTTTCCGACTGGGCAATAAGCCAGCCGAAAATTGAGCCGAAACAGGCAAAAACAGATAAAACAGCGGCAATAATGCCTGCTGTTTCTCCCATCATAATACGCACGGCATCGGCAAAAGGCGCGGTAGAATGCACCAGCGCCGCATGTGGCATGAGTCCCATAATCACGCTGGACGAGCTGACATAGCAAATACTGGCAATAAGCAGGCCGATAATTGTAGCGCGCGGCACAGTATAAATCGGATTTTCTACCTGATCGGAGGCGATAGCCGCGCCTTCAACCCCCAAAAAACCCCACAGCGCCAGCGAGGCAGCAATTAAAATGGCGGGGAAAGTGCTGCGCCCGGTGCTGTTGTAAACTTCAAAAAAATATTCCGGCCTGAACCAGAACCAGCCGCCAAAACCGACACCGAGAACGACAATGAGCATGCCGATAGTAGTGATGGATTGCACTTTGCCGGCAGTGCGCGCACCAAGGCTGGAAATAAACAGCGAAATCCACAAAATGACAATGGCTGCCAGCGAGGCGGCCATTGGGTTTTTCAATATCGGGAAAAAATAAGCGAGATAACCGACCCCGGCCACCAGCAGCGCGACATTGCCTATCCAGGCGGCAAACCAATAGCAGATAGAGGTTTGAAAGCCAATAAATTCGCCAAAAGCTTCGCCGGCATAAGCGACAATGCCGCCGGTTTTGCGATGGGCAATTATTGAGGTTTTGGCAAAGACCAGCGCCAGCGCCATAACGCCGATAATAGTGAAGAGCCAGCCGAAAACAGATATCCAGCCGACTGTGCCCAAAGTGGTGGGCAGCATAAAAACACCGGAACCCATCATATTGGAAGCGGTCATTAAAGTCAGGGCGACAAGCCCCATTTTTACCTGTTTTTTGTCCATAAATAGTCCGCGCTTATCCGCTGCGGCAATTGTGCCGGGTCTGTCTCAGCCCTGAATAATCCTGACAAGGTTTTAAGATTTGCAGATAGGGCATTTTGCCGCGAGAGCAAATAGGCGCCGGCAAGGCACAAAAAATTTCGCGGCAGCGCATTTTACCCTTGCACCCCGCCGGCGCAATGATTAGAGGTAACAGGGGATTGGGGATATTTCATGCCAAAATCGGCTTGAATAGAGGCAATTTCATGCGCGCCGGCGCTGCCGGCGGGAGGATTTCCGAAGGGATATAGAATGCCGGCTTGCCTGAATTCTATCTATATTGCTGCTGCAACATTGTGCAGGCAGCGCGTTTTTATGGTATGCGGCGCTGTTTTTGCTCTGTTAAATGCAGCTTTGCCGCCGGCGCCGGCATTGGCCAAAACGCTGATTTATTGCGCCGAAGCCAGCCCCGGCGGCTTTGATCCCGGCCTTTATACAGATGGGGCAACTTATGCCGCTTCATCGCAGACGGTTTATTCGCGATTAGTGGAATTTGCCCATGGTTCTTCCACTATTGTGCCGGCTCTGGCGGAAAGCTGGGATATTTCACCGGACGGCAAGACCTATATTTTCCATTTGCGCCGGGGGGTGAAATTTCACCGGACACCCTATTTCAAACCGCAGCGTGATTTTAATGCCGATGATGTCGTGTTCAGTTTTGATCGTCAGGTCAATAAGGCCAATCCGTGGCATAATTATCTGGAAGGGCAATCCTACCAATATTATGAAAGCATGGATATGCCGAATATTATCAAATCGGTAGAGAAGCTTGACGATTGGACGGTGCGCTTTGAGCTTAATCAGGCAGAGGCGCCGTTTCTGGCCGATATGGCCATGGATTTCGCCTCGATTGTTTCCAAAGAATATGCGGATAATCTGGCGGCGGCCGGCAAAATGCGGGAATTTAATTCCAGGCCGATAGGCACAGGGCCGTTTATGCTGGTCGCCTATCAAAAAGATGCGGTAGTGCGCTTCCGCGCCAATCCGGAATTCTGGCGCAGCAGGCAGGCTTTGGATAATCTGATCTTTGCTATTACCACCGATAATGCCGTGCGGGCGCAAAAAATGCGCGCCGGCGAATGCCAGGTTATGGCTTATCCGGCACCGACCGATATACCGGCGCTGGAAGCTGATAAAAATATCACCCTGATGCGCGGGGTGGATATGAATGTCAGCTATCTTGCCTATAATACGCAATTGGCGCCTTTTGATAAAGTGGAAGTGCGGCGCGCCTTGAATATGGCGGTTAATAAAAAAGCGCTGGTGGATATTGTTTTTGGCGGCTTTGGCACTGTGGCGGTGAACCCGCTGCCGCCCAGCCTGTGGGGCTATAATAAAGCGATAGCGCCGGATATTTATGACCCTGCCAAAGCCCGGCAAATGCTGGAACAGGCAGGGGTGAAGGATTTGCGCCTGCAATTATGGGCGCTGCCGGTAAGCCGCCCTTATCTGCCAAACGGCCGGCGCGCGGCGGAGCTTATCCAGAGCGATTGGAAAGCTATCGGCGTGCAGACGGATATTGTCACTATGGAATGGGGCGAATATTTAAAAGCAGCCACTGATAAGAGCCGTAATAGTGTGGTAATGATGGGCTGGATTGGCGATAATGGCGACCCGGATAATTTTCTGGCGACATTGAATAGTTGTGTGGCAATTGGCACGGCCAATTATGCTATGTGGTGCAATAAAAACTATGATGCCTTGATTGATAAAGCCAAAAGGATTGCCGATCAACAGCAGCGCGCCCGGCTTTATGAGCAGGCGCAGGTGATTTTTAAAGAGCAGGCGCCGTGGCTGGCGCTTGCCTATGGCACGACCTTAATGCCGGTGGCCAAACGAGTGAAGAATTTCCATGTGGATATTCACGCTATCCGTTTTGACGATGTGGATATTGATTAAATTATCGGTGCCGGCGGGCGGGGCGGCGCTATTGGCGCAAGATAAAGGAGCAGGGGCATGAACAAGGCTTTCAGGCTGAGAGCAGAGGCAAGCGCCGGCGGCAAAGGCGGCAGCCGCAGGCGGGCGGCATTATTGGCGGCGCTGGCCTGTGCCGCTTTGCCGCTTTGGGGAGGAGCAAATAAGGCTCAGGCGGCGCCGAAATCGCTTATTTATTGCACTTCCACCGCGCCGGCGGGGTTTGATGTTGCTCTTTACAGCGATCTTTATACTTCGGAAGCTTCCGGGCAGATGATTTATCAGCGTCTGGTGGCTTTTGCTCCCGGCGGCACAAAAATTGTGCCGTCTCTGGCGGAAAGCTGGGATATTGCGCCGGACGGCAAGCTTTATACCTTTCATTTGCGCCGTGGCGTGGCTTTTCAGACCACGTCTTATTTCAAGCCGAGCCGGGCGATGAATGCCGATGATGTCGTGTTTAGCCTGACGCGGCAAATGGATAAAAGCAATCCCTGGTATGCTTATGAGCCGGGGCAATCTTATCAATATTTTGACAGTATGGATATGCCGAATATTATCAAAACGGTGAAAAAGCTTGATGATTACACGGTGCAAATTGAGCTTAACCGGCCGGAGGCGCCGTTTCTCGCCGATATGGCAATGGATTTCGCCTCAATTCTGTCGAAGGAATATGCCGACAGGCTGGCAGCGGCCGGCAAAAAGAGCGATTTGAATATGAAGCCGGTGGGCACCGGTGCCTTTATATTGGTGATGAATCAGAAAAGCGTGGCTGTGCGTTACCGCGCCAATCCCGATTATTGGGGGGGGGAGCCGAAGCTTGGTAATGTTGTTTTCGCCATTATTGATGACGGCTCAGTGCGGGTGCAAAAATTAAAAGCCGGGGAATGTGATCTGGTGCGCTCGCCGCCTTTAAACGAAATGGCCGCCTTGCGCGCTGCCGCCAATATTAAAGTGCTGGAGCAACCGGGTTTGAATTTAAGCTTTTTCGCCTGGAATATGACCATGCCGCCTTTTGATAAAGTGGAAGTGCGGCGCGCGCTGAATATGGCGGTAGATCGCAAGGCGATTGCCGATATTATTTTTTACGGCGAGGCCGAAATGGCCAAAAATCCGCTGCCGCCGGTTGGCTGGGGCTATAATAATGCTATTCCCGCGCCGGAATATAATCCGGAAAAAGCCAGGAAAATGCTGGAACAGGCGGGGGTAAAAAATCTGCAATTTGATATTGGCATCACGCCGAGCGGCTCCTTAATCGCTAATCCGAAAAGATTGGCGGAAATGCTGCAAAGCGATTTTGCCAAAATCGGCGTTAAAGCTAATGTCAATATGGTGGAGTGGACGGAATTATTGCGTCTTTCCCGCGACAAATCACGCAATGGTTTGGCAATGATGGGCTGGGCCGGCGATAATGGTGATCCGGATAATTTTTTGGGCATGTTGTTTAGCTGCAGCGCGATAGATACGGTCAATAATGCTTTTTTCTGCAATGCCGATTATGACAGGCTTATTGCCGAGGCACGGCAAAATGCCGATATAACTGCCCGCACACAGCTTTATCGTCAGGCGCAGGAAATCCTGTATCGCGAGCAGCCGGTTTTGCTGATGGCCTATTCCCCCAATATTGCCGCCTTACGCGCCAATATAAGCGGCTATCATCTTGATCCTATCGGTCTTGATTTCAGCAGTGTCGATAAAGATTAGGCAGCGCTGCCGGCGGCGCTTGAGCAAAAATTTCAGTTAAAGGGTTAAATCTGCTTTTATTGCGCCGACACAGGTGAAAAAACAAAAAAGGCGGCCATATGGTCGCCTTTAGTCCTGATAAAATGCCTTATGAGCGGTTTTTGCGCCGCGAGGCTGTATTTTTTTCTTGCATTTTAGCGGCAAAAAGATTTTGGTGTAGCTTTACATAGGGTAAAAATCGGCAAAGGGAAGGGCATATATTTGCGCTTTATCGTCCATAAAATTTTATATCTTATTCCAACCCTGATAGGCATTACTCTTGTCGCCTTTGCCTTTATTCATGCTATTCCGGGCGATCCGGTGCTGATTATGGCGGGTGAGCGCGGCATTTCTCCCGCCCGCCATGCCGAATTGATGACTCAATTAGGATTGGACAGGCCTTTATGGCAGCAATATATTACCTATATCTGGCAGATTCTGCATGGTGATTTTGGCATTTCTTATGTCAGCAAAGAGTCGGTTTTGAGCGAATTTATGCAGCTTTTTCCGGCAACTTTGGAACTTGCCTGCTGTGCTATTTTTCTGGCCGTGCTTATCGGTGTGCCGGCCGGCATGCTGGCAGCGGTCAAACGCGGTTCTCTTTTTGATCAATCGGCCATGGGGCTGTCGCTCTTGGGGTATTCCATGCCGATTTTCTGGTGGGGTATGCTGCTGGTTATGCTGTTTAGCGGCTATCTTGGTTGGACTCCTGTCTCCGGTCGCATTGATTTATCCTATTATTTTGAACCGGTCACCGGCTTTATGTTGATTGACAGCCTGTTGTCAGATGAGGAAGGCGCCTTTTTATCAGTGGCGGAGCATTTGATTTTACCCTCTATTGTGCTGGCGACCATACCTTTGGCAGTGATTGCCCGTCAAACCCGTTCGGCCATGCTGGAAGTGCTGGGGGAAGATTATATGCGCACGGCGCGCGCCAAAGGGCTTTCCTCTTTCCGTATTTATGCCATTCATGCAGCGCGCAATGCCATGATACCGGTGGTCACCACTATCGGCCTGCAAGTCAGTGCCCTGATTGCCGGGGCGATTTTGACCGAGACGATATTTTCCTGGCCGGGCATTGGCAAATGGCTGGTGGAAGCCATTTTCAAGCGCGATTATATGACCGTGCAGGGCGGTATTCTGATTATCGCCGTGCTGGTTATGGCGGTTAATCTGTTTGTCGATATTCTTTACGGCCTTATCAACCCTCGCATCAGCAAAGCGTGATTTTAGCCAAGGCACTGACTTATGACCGATATTTCCCAGCAGCATATATCTTCGGCCAAATTGCGCGCTAAAGCCTTGCGTGAATTCTGGTATGGCTTTAGCCGCTCAAACGGGGCGGTTATCGGCCTTGCTATTTTTTTGTTTTTTGTGGCTGTTGCCCTGTTTGCACCGCTGCTTGCGCCTTATGCCTATGATGTGCGTTTTGATAAAGCCGTATTACAGCCGCCTGTGTGGCAGAGTGGCGGCAGCTGGGCTTTTCCGCTGGGGACTGATGCTATTGGCCGCGATATGCTGTCGCGCCTGATTTTCGGGGCGCAATATTCTCTCTTTATTGGCGTGGTAGTAGCAGGGCTGGTATTTGTTTTCGGCGTGGCTATTGGCGTGGTTTCCGGCTTTTTTGGCGGCAAGACCGATATGGCGATTATGCGGCTGATGGATATATTGCTGGCTTTCCCCGCTTTGCTTCTGGCTTTGTTGCTGGTCAATATTGTCGGCCGCGGTCTCTCTGGCGCTATTATGGCAACAATTATTGCTTTTCTGCCCTATTTTGTCCGTTTGTCACGCGCGGCGGTGCAGGCGGAAAAAAGCAAGGATTATGTAACTGCGGCGCGGCTGGCCGGTGCCGGGCGCCTCAGACTAATGTTCAGGACAATTTTGCCAAATTGCATGGCCTCATTGATTGTGCAGGTCACGCTGGCTTTTTCTGACGCGATTTTGAGCGTTTCCGCTCTTGGTTTTCTCGGCATGGGGGCGACGGCGCCAACCCCGGAATGGGGGACAATGCTGGCTGATGCGCGTGATTTTGTGACCACAGATAAATGGTGGATTGTGACTCTGCCTGGCTTGGCCATTCTTTTATTGGTTTTGGCGGTTAATCTGGCGGGTGACGGCTTGCGCGATGCTTTTGACCCGAAACTGAAAAGAAGCTGAGGAGGTATTGTGATGGTGTTCTCTCCTGTTGCTTCTGGCCCAAATTCTTTGCTGGAAATCCGCAATCTTGTCGTTTCATTTGAGACAGCCAATGGTTTGTTCAAGGCAGTAGACGGTATTGATTTGAATGTGGAAAGCGGCGAAGTTCTGGCTATTGTCGGTGAATCCGGCTCCGGCAAATCGGTCTCCATGCTGGCAGTAATGGGGCTGTTACCGGATAATGCCCATATTAGCGCTGATATTTTGCGCTTTAACGGCTGCGATATGCTGACGATGAAAGCGAGAGAAAAGCGCGCCCTTGTCGGCCGTGATATTTCGATGATATTTCAGGAACCGATAACCAGCCTTAATCCGTGTTTTACAGTCGGCTATCAGGTAGCGGAAGTCTTGCAGGTGCATTTGGGGCTGAAAGGCGCGGCACTGCGCCGGCGGGTGATTGAGCTGCTTGAAGCGGTGGGTATTGCCAATAGTGAGGCGCGGCTTGGCGCTTATCCGCATCAAATGTCGGGCGGGCAATGCCAGCGTATTATGATTGCCCAGGCCATTGCCTGTAATCCGAAATTGCTGATTGCCGATGAGCCGACTACGGCGCTGGACGTAACTATTCAAAAGCAAATTCTGGATTTGCTGAAAGATTTGCAATATCGCTCCAATATGGGCCTGATTATGATTACCCATGATATGGGGGTGGTGGCGGAAACGGCAGACCGGGTGATTGTCCAATATATGGGGCGCAAAATGGAAGAGGCGGATATTGTGTCATTATTTGAAAAGCCGCAAAGCACTTATACTAAAGCTTTGCTGGCCGCCTTGCCGGAAAATGTCAAGGGCAAGCGTTTGCCGACAATCGGCGATTATTTTCAGGAAACCGCCAATGTCGCCGCCGTGTCGGCAGAATGAGCCTGGGGCAGACAGATAGAATAATATGATGGATAAAGAGATGCAGCAGGCAGGAAATTTGGCAGTAAAGCCGGCGGCGGCCGGAGCGGCGGGTGATTTACTGACAGTGCGGGATATCAGGCGCGAATATCGGGCAAAGGGCGGTTTGTTCCGGCAAGATAAAATTACTCATGCCTTGAAAGGGGTTTCCTTTTCTGTCAAACGCGGCAAGACTTTGGCTATAGTAGGCGAATCCGGCTGCGGCAAATCCACATTGGCGCGGATTTTGACCCTGATTGATGCGCAAACTGCCGGTGAATTGCAGATAGAAGGTGAAATTATCAATATTGCCGCGCAGGCTATTGCCCCGGCTTTGCGGCGCAAAGTGCAAATGGTATTTCAAAACCCTTATGCCTCGCTTAATCCGCGGCAGAAGATCGGCTCTATACTGGCGGAACCGCTCTTGCTGAACACAAATATGAGCGCGGCGGCGCGACAAAAAGTTGTGGCCGAAATGTTGAAAAAGGTTGGCCTGCCGGTAGAGGCTTGCAATCGTTATCCGCATATGTTTTCCGGTGGGCAGCGGCAGCGTATTGCCATTGCCCGCGCTTTAATGCTGCAGCCGAAACTGCTGGTGCTGGACGAGCCGGTTTCGGCGCTGGATTTGTCGGTGCAGGCACAAGTATTGAATTTACTAGCCGATTTGCAGGACGAATTTCATCTGACTTATGTGTTTATCAGCCATGATTTGTCGGTTGTGCGTTATATTGCCGATGATATTCTGGTTATGTGTTTTGGCGAAGTGGCGGAATATGGCCCTTGTGAGGAAGTTTTCCGTAATCCGCGTCATAGCTATACCAAAAAATTGTTTGAGGCACAGCCGCATGCGGATATTGCCTCTATTCGCCGCCGTATTGAGGCTCGGCATAAAGCGGCGGAACAAAAAGCGGCTGCAGGGGCGGTGCAATAGGCAAATGCCTGATAAAGGCCCTTGATTTTTATATTTTTGCTATGTGAAAGAGGGTTATGAAAAAGTTCCTTGCAGCTTTTGCCGTGATATTAAATCTGACAATGGGAACAGTGCAGGCGCAGGGCTTTAATGAATGGGTTGCCGTGGGCGATGAGAGTGAAGATCCTTTCGCGGACTCTAAAGAATTACAATTCGCCAATATTAAAGATTCTTATTTCTCCGGGTTATTTTTATCATGCCGTGAAGGGCAAGGGTGCATTGGAGGTAAGAACCGTTTCCTCTTTTAAATTTGCGGATATTCCAAGCCGTTAATGGCGACATTCTGTTTAAAGACAGAGAGGCGCTGTTGTCCTTTGATTCTTTCGGCAGGGCGATAAGCTACACTGTGCTTGAGGGTGATGAGGCACAAAATGTGGCGCAGAAATTCAGTGAACTGCGGAAATCTATCGCTGTTCGTGACGGTATTGGAGGGGAACGGAAATTTATTCAGCGCGCAGCACATCGGCCATTGGTAAAAAGCTGTTGAAGTGTCTGCTTAAATAGTTTTTAATGAGCATATATGCATATAAGATTTATGACAATCAGGCATAAAGGGGAGTGAGGACATGCTTAAATTTATCGGCATTTTTTTAGCGGTAATGCTGGCAGCGGCTGGCGCGGCACGGGCAGTAGAGTATAATCAATGGCAGCTCATGCCGCAGAAAAAGAATATGGCCGCCAAACGGGCAGGCATGCCTGACAGTGGGAAATCTGGCCTTCCGGCGGAGGGAAAGCATAAAAAGCGGGCAGAGCGGGTGCGGCTGGTCAATGTTAAAGACAAAAATCATAAATTTGCCCTTACCTGCCGTGCCAATAGCGGCCGGTTACAAATACTGGTTTTATTCAGTGGCGGAGCTGATAAAATGCTCGAGCAAACCGGCAAAACCACATTTAGCCTGATGATAGACGGTAAATCTGTATTGAAAGATAATGACAGCCGCTATCGCCGCGCTGCACGGGGCAATATGGCTGTACGCACGATCTTGCAGGGTGATGCTATGGCGCATTTCCTAAGCCAATTTTTGGCCGCCAAAAAGGTAATCACTGTCTCTTACGGCAAGGAAGCAGCAGAATCTTACGCGGTCACAAAGGCAGGCTCAAACGGTTTGGCTTTGCAAAATTGCCTGTTAAAGTGAGCGCGCTTTTGGCCTAATGCAAAGCCCCCATCATTGCTGTTATTATCCAGCCGATTGCGCTACCGGGTGTTTTTGCTGCGATGTGGGAATTTAAGCAATTTCTGGGCGGCCGCCTGTGATTGGCTGTTGCGCTAAAGGCAAAGGGCGGTAGGTTTGCGCGCTGCCGCTTGCCTTTTGCCCTTTTATGCCTGCTTCTGCCTGCGAACGGCTTATCTGCCTGTTCTGATAATGTCTGTTTTTGCGTTTGCGCGCATACCGCGCGGTAAGGTGGTGTTTGCGTCTTCCGCGGCTCAGAGTAGGAGCTGCGGCTGCGTGTAACAATGAAAATTATGCGCATTGCTTGTGCGGGGGAGCACTATTGCCGCGTATGTGGCGGTGCGAGGCAGTGTGGCGGCCATGCGCGCAGGGTTGCCGAGTGGCGGCGCTCTGCAGTTGATAGCGCGGTGCCGTGACAGGGAACATTGTTTGCGGCCAGGCTAGGCAGGGAGCAGGAATCGGTGCATGTGTTTTTGAGGTAAAACGCCGGGCCGAAGAGGGGGGAAGGAGGCCAGGCGTTTCTTCATGGCAGTAGCTTGGTGATCTCACAGCCATGAATAGCGGATTAAGCTAAGAATTCTTTGTATAAAGTTTTAAAGGGAATATCAGGCCTTTGAAAAAGCTCGATATCCCTCCATGCGCAGCAAACTACTGACCGGATCTGCGCATGGGGTGATAATATCCCAAGCTGTGACGGGATAGATATCGTATCATTACTTGGATATTGCCGGATACATTCACTGTCATATATTCTAGTGTATGTCAAGCCTCATTACGGTAATTTTGGGCATGGAGTTTTAAATCTATGCCCTTCCGCAGCAATCTCAGTAGAATAATGACAGCAAAAGGTGTCACTTATGAAGATTTGCAGTTTGCGGCAGATATCACATCAAAGACAGTTGCCCGAGCACGGGACGAGCGCATTGCCAGTTGTACTTTGACCACATTGGGGAAAATAGCCAGAGCCCTAAATGTTGATGTTCATAGCCTGTTTGATTATAAAGCAGAGATATAAGCGGAAAATTGATTTTCAATGCTGCCGCAGGGCCTGTGAAAAATAGCAATATTATCCTGTGAAATCAAAAGGATAATGGAAAGGTTACCATATTGCCGACGCCGGCAATATGGTCACCTGTTTTTTGCTCTATTTTTATCAGAAAATCCTAAAAAATTTATTGCTTTCCGCTAAAATATGCTAATCTTACCGCGCTATAGAGTGGGATCGTAGAGTCGTGAGGAAGGGAAATATTTATGCCCGAAGATGATCATTATGCCGGATCAGCCAATATGGCTTTTGGCGCTGCCGGCCGGAAAGCAAGTAAAAAGAACTCGGTTGAAAAATTATTGGCGCAGATAGAAGCAGCGGCGCAGGCCGATGATGAAGGCAATGAATATTGGTTTGCCCGCGATTTACAGATTATTCTTGATTACAGCAAATGGGGCAATTTTTTAGAGGTGATTGAAAAGGCGAAAATTGCCTGTAACCAAGCGGGACACAGGCCGACTCACCATTTCGGTGACGTCACCAAAATGGTCTCTATCGGTTCCGGTGCCGACAGGGCGGTAGAAGATATAGCGCTGAGCCGTTATGCCTGTTATCTGATTGCCCAGAATGGTGATTCGCGCAAACAATCAATCGCTTTTGCCCAGACATATTTTGCGGTTCAGGCACGCCGACAGGAATTGCGGGATAAGGAAGAAGTAGATTATCTGCCGCTGTCAGAAGATGAGAAACGGGTATTTTTGCGTGATGAAATTAAAGAACATAATAAAAAGCTTGCCGGTGCCGCAAAATCTGCCGGGGTGCAGCAGGGTATGGATTTCGCTATATTTCAGACGCATGGCTATAAAGGCCTATATGGCGGTTTGGACGTTCCCGGTATACGCAAGAAAAAGGGTTTGAAAAGCAAACAGCAAATTCTTGACCATATGGGCAGCACCGAGCTTGCTGCCAATTTATTCCGAGCCACCCAGACAGAGGAAAAATTGCGGCGCGAAAATATTCAGGGAAAAGATAAGGCTAATAAAGCGCATTTTGAAGTGGGAAACAAAGTGCGCGATACTATCCGCGAATTGGGCGGCGATATGCCGGAAACTCTGCCTATAGCCGAAGATGTGAAGAAAATAGCGCGCCGTTTGGATAAATCCCTGCCGCAGATAAAATCTCAGGATAAAGCGAAGAGCAAGGAAATTTAGCAAAAGATCGAGTGTTTGCCCGCTTTAGCAGAAGAGTCCTCGCCCGGCAGTGCCGTGGGCGGAACAATAATAAGCGGCGCTTTTGCCGGGCAGAGCAAGGGGCAAGATTATGTCAAGGCGCAGCCCTTTCCAAGTTTGACGAAACGGCGCTAATTTCTTGATATTTTAGTATATTTTTGACAGATATAAAAATCTAACCCATTGATTTTTAATTATCATTCCCCGATAGCTAATCGGAAAACACGGCCAAGCCGCGACTCATTTGCAAAAGGTATTGCCCGAAAATCCAGTATAGCTAATCGGGAAATGCAGTCAATCCGCATCTATTTGCTGCCCAATATAGGCAATGGCGCGTTGATAAATCTTGGCTTTGTTCCAGCCCTCAATAGCAGTAAAGTTCGGCGCACCCGGCTGGTAATTCCGGCCACGCTGCCAGCCATGTGCCTGTAGAAAGTGGGCCGTGGAAGCCAGAGCATCGGCAGGCGAATGGATAAGATCAATCACGCCATCGCCATCTTCATCGACCCCATAGTGCAAGACATTGAGTGGCAGAAATTGTGTCTGGCCGATTTCGCCATGCATGGCGCCGGTTGCCTGCGCTTTCAAGCCGCCTTTGTCGATGAGTTGCAAGGCGGCATAAAGCTGCTCGGTGAAAAATTGTGAGCGGCGGCAGTCATAAGCCAGAGTGGCCACGGCGGATAAAATATTGTGCTTGCCCATTTGGCTGCCGAAAGCGCTTTCCATACCCCAAATCGCCAAAAGTGGCCCGGCGGGCACACCATATTGTTTTTCTACCTGGGTGAAAAGGGCGTGCTTTTGCCGCTTAAGCGCCCGGCCGCGCCGGATAATGGCGGCAGCACCGCGTTTGTGTAAAAATTGCTCAAAGGAAAGTTTGAAGCTTTGCTGATTACGGTCGGCAGCAATAGTGCCCTGCGCGTAGCGGACATGGTCCAGCGTCTGAAGCCCGGCCCGGCCAATGCCGGCGGCCGCGGCCTGCTGTTTGAAAGCCTGCACCCAGGCGGAAAAACCCGCTGCTGTTGCACTGCAAGGCGGCAGCTGAGCGCGACCTGGCGCAGAGAGAGCGGTAAAATTAAGACCAAGCATCACCGCGGCGACAAACACCGGCCGGGGAAAGAAGAAAAGCCGCCTGTTACGAAATCGGTCAAATATGATAGAGGCCAGACAAAGCCCGCCCCGGATAATAATTGCCGGCACCATATTTTTCTTTATTTTTCTATGCTTATCGCTATAAAAGGGCATTGTCTTGGCATTTAAAGTGCTTTAAAGTTAATAATCATTTAATGATCTTAAAAGGAAAGCAAATGAAAAAGAGTTTAGTAATGTGGGCTGTAGCCTGTGGTTTGATTATAGGGGGTTCTGCTGCAGCTCAGGCTGCTGTCCATAATCTGGATTGCACCATAACAGAAGAGCTGCGTCAGACGACAGATTTCAAAAAGAAAATACGCCCTTATAAGGTAAATTATACTATTACCAATCGCGGTTGGGCAACACCTTTTCTGGTAGGCTGGTATAATCGGGGTATTTTTGTGCAGAGATATGACTCTATCACCGGCACAAGTGTAACCTATAGTATCCCGAATAATTCCGATCATTTTATCAAAAGCGGCAAGAGCTTTGCTTGGTCAAAAGACTATAAGCGCGGCTATGTTGTCGAAAACGGCAATCGTCAGTTTACCTTTACCTATTCTGCCAATGGCATTGAGGTAAGTGATGCCGATGCGCTGCTGAAAAAGACTTTTATCGGCACTTGTGTTAAAATGGCTGCCAATGGGCAAGCGCAATAAGCCTGTGTAAGGCAGTGTGAAAACATTGTTACACATGGCACAGCAAGCAGGCATTTCCCCGCTGGAGATGCCTGCTTTTATTTGCCAAATATAATTGCGGGCTGTTGCTTTTTGCAAAATAGTTGCAAGTTCGGTTCAGTTCCGCTATATAGAAACTGATTTCTGCAAAATTTGTAATGCAGGCGCCGACCGGGTTTGGGGCAAAATGGCCGCCCGGAGGTTACCATCTGACAGCGTGGGACGCCCTCAGATGCTGTTATGCTATGTTTTTCGGCCTTATCAGGCCGGCACTGTGCCGGCGGGCAAACGGCCGCAAGACAAAGCGGAATAGAGGGAAAATTAAAGGGGTAAAGCATGTTTGAATCTTTGCAGGAGAGGCTTGGCGCTGTTTTTGATCGGCTGACAGGCCGCGGCGCCTTGTCAGAGCAAGATGTGACAGAAGCGCTGCGGGAAGTGCGGCGCGCTCTGATTGAGGCCGATGTTTCTCTTGATATTGTCCGCTCTTTTATCGATAAACTGCGCGCCAAGGCGGTGGGCGCGGCGGTGTTGAAATCGATCAAGCCCGGGCAAATGGTTATCAAAATCGTCCATGACGAATTGGTGGCCATGCTGGGCGGTGAAGAAGTGGGCCTTGATTTGCAGGCGCCGGCGCCTGTCGGCATTATGATGGTGGGGCTGCAGGGTTCGGGTAAAACTACCACCACGGCCAAGCTGGCCAAAAGGCTGCGTGAGCGGCAGAATAAAAAAGTGCTAATGGCTTCGCTCGATACCAGACGGCCGGCAGCGCAGGAGCAGCTGCGCCAGCTCGGTGTGCAGGCGGGGATTGATACTCTGCCGATTATTGCCGGGCAGTCGCCGGTAGATATTGCCGCGCGGGCGGTGCAGGCGGCGCGCCTTGGCGGTTATGATGTCATTTTGCTGGATACAGCCGGGCGCACCCATATTGATGAGCCTCTAATGGCCGAAATGGCTGAAATCAAGGCGCAGGCGCAGCCGCATGAAATTGTGCTGGTGGCCGATAGTCTGACCGGGCAGGACGCTGTTAATCTTGCCCGTTCCTTTGATGAACGGGTGGGGATTACGGGCATTATTTTAACGCGTATGGACGGTGACGGCCGCGGCGGGGCAGCGCTTTCCATGCGGGCAGTTACCGGCAAGCCGATTAAGGCTGTGGCTACCGGTGAAAAGCTGGAGGCACTGGAAGAATTTTATCCCCGCCGCATTGCCGACCGTATTCTCGGTATGGGCGATATTGTGTCGCTGGTGGAAAAAGCGGGTGAGACAATAGATGCGGAAAAAGCCGCGGCGCTGGCGCAAAAAATGCAGGCCGGCAAATTTGACCTGGACGATTTGGCAGCGCAATTGCGGCAGATGAAAAAGCTTGGCGGCATGGGGGGGATTATGTCTATGCTGCCCGGTATTGGCAAAATGAAGGGGCAGCTGGCGCAAGCCGGGCTGAATGACAGTATTTTTGACCGCCAGTTGGCCATTATTGGCTCAATGACAAAAAAAGAGCGCGTTGCGCCGGAAATTTTGAAACATAGCCGCAAGCAGCGCATTGCCAAAGGTTCCGGCACTCATGCGGCCGAGATTAACAAATTGCTGAAAATGCACCGCCAAATGGCGGATATGGTGAAAGCCATGGGTGGCGGCAAAGGTGGCGGTGTGATGAAAAAAATGATGGGCGGGCTTGGCGGCAAGCTTGGCTTTGGCGGCGCTTTGAGCGGAGCCGGCGGTGCTCTGCCGGATTTGTCAGCACTGGACAAAGGACAGCTGGAAGCTTTGCAAAAACAGGCGAGGCAGATAATGCCGGGGCAAAATTTGCCGCCTCTCAGTCGGGGAAATATGGGCAACCTGCCCGGCCTGCCGAGAGGTCTGGGCAACGGTTTGCCCGGTTTGCCGAAAAAGAAATAAGCAAAAGGCCTTTTTCTTGTTCCGACAGGGGAAAGGGCAGATTGAATGAAACAATAGTCGGTGTGATGTATGTGAAGCAGGAGTAAATTATGGCATTAAAAATTCGTCTTTCCCGCGCCGGGTCTAAAAAACGGCCTTATTATCATATTGTTGTTGCCGATGTGCGCAGCCCGCGTGACGGCCGCTTTATTGAAAAGCTTGGCGCCTGGAACCCGATGCTGCCGAAAGACGGCGAACGAGTAAAGCTGGTGGAAGAGCGTATTAAACATTGGCTGGCCAATGGCGCCCAGCCGACTGACCGTGTTTTGCGTTTTCTCGACACTGCCGGTTTGAGCAAGCGCCCGGCGCGCAATAATCCCAGCAAGGCTGAACCGGGCAAAAAGGCGCAGGAGCGGGTTGCCGCCGCCAAACAGGCAGAGGAGGAAGCCAAGGCCAAAGCGGCAGAAGCAGCTGAGGCGGCAAAATCTGCGGCTGAAGAAGCTAAAGCCGCGGCAGAAGCGCCGACTGAGGGCAGTGCTGAGGCATAATTTGCCGCTTTGCACGGCTATTCTTTAGCCTTGCAGCCTGATTATATTATCGAAGCCGTTCTCCGCTTTTGCGAGAGCGGCTTTTTTATCAGGGCAGCAGATTGCGGCAGCGCGAATAGTGATGGAGGGAAAAAGCCGGTTTGCCGGCGCCATGCGCTTGATTGCCGATTATTGCGGCAATTACGCTGCCGGAGAAGTAATAGATAAATAGCGGGAAATTTCAGATAAAATTATAGAGATTCCGGCCGGGATATTAGCCGTCAGAATTTCTGTCAGAGCTTCAGCCTTGCTGTCGTGACAGCTGGCAAGGCCCAAAATTGTGGCCGGGCGCGGTGGATTATTGGTAGTTTTGTGGCCGTCAGGCGACCCGATAAAATCATTATCGCCGGCGAAAAGCCGTTATTGGCGATGCGCAAAATAGCCGGCAGCAGGTCTCTATAGGAGATATTTATATATAAGAGGGGAATAAACGGGCTTTGGCAAGAGAGGGCAGGCAGCCGGGGTTTAAGAAAAATTGCTTCAGGTTGAGGAATTTTTACTTGAAAAAGCGGCCGTGACAGCATATATAAACTTCGCCCAAAGTCGCACGTGCCTGTGGGTGTCCGCCGAATCTCGAAATGGTGAGATAAACGGTAAGGTACCCGGAACTAACCGCTCCGGTCGCTTTTTCAGCCAACTGAAAAAGTGAGGACATCTTGAAGCAACGACGGTGCGGGCCTTTCAGATGTTATTCGGCTGTCCGGGCTTGATTTTGAGCTTTGTTCGGCCGGTATGCTTAGAGGCACACCCTCCTTGCCTTCAGTGCGGAAAAGGTTCTCCAATTCCAATCGTAAAAGGCAGCAAAATAGAGCAACGCGTTTGGCGCGTTGTTCGGTTTCGTCACCGCCTTGGGATATCCATGCTCTGTCTGGCCCATTGGCGGTTGTTTTGCAACGGCCTGCTTTTGTGACAAAAGCTGTTTGTCAGGCGCGGAGCAGGTATTTTGAGCTGCTTATGTGTGCAGGCTGTTTACCCGGCTGCATAAGCGCCTTTGGCTCATGGGAGAACAACCATGGTAACGCAACGCGTTGTGGATTTTCTGAAAACTCGCCGTCCTGACGGGCCTTGCCTGGTCGTGGATCTGGATATTGTGCGGGAAAATTACGGTAATTTTGAAAAGGCTTTGCCGCAATCGCGCATTTTTTATGCGGTAAAGGCTAATCCGGCACCGGAAATTTTGCGCCTTTTAGTGTCGTTAGGCTCCAGTTTTGACACGGCTTCAGTAGCAGAAATTGAAATGGCGCTGGAAGCCGGGGCGACACCGGAGCGTATTTCCTTTGGCAATACGATTAAAAAAGAAAAAGATATTGCCCGCGCTCATGCTTTAGGCATTAATCTTTATGCCGTCGATTGTGTGGAAGAAGTGGAAAAAATCGCCCGCACTGCCCCGGGGGCACGCGTTTTCTGCCGTGTTTTGACTGATGGCGCCGGAGCGGAATGGCCTCTATCGCGCAAATTCGGCTGTGTGCCGGCTATGGCGGTTGATGTTTTGCGCCATGCGCAAAAACTGGGGCTGGAGGCCTATGGCGTCTCTTTTCATGTTGGTTCGCAACAGACAAATGTGACGGCATGGGACAGGGCGCTGGCCGATGTGGCACAGGTTTTTGATATTTTGGCCAAAGAGGGCATTAGCCTGAAAATGGTGAATATGGGCGGTGGCTTCCCTACGCGTTATCTGAAAGATGTGCCAACGGCGCAAGCCTATGGCATGGCGATTTTTGATGCGCTTTCCCGCCATTTCGGCAATCGTATCCCGGAGACTATTATTGAACCGGGGCGCGGTATGGTTGGCAATGCCGGCTTTTTGCGCACGGAAGTGGTGCTGGTTTCCAAAAAAGCAGATAATGACAATCTGCGCTGGGTTTATCTTGATGTCGGCAAATTTAACGGTCTGGCAGAAACCATGGACGAAGCCATTCGCTATCCGATTATGACCAAGCGTGACGGCGATGAGGCCGCTCCTTGCGTTTTGGCCGGCCCTACTTGTGATTCTGCCGATGTTATGTATGAAAAAATGCCCTATTCGCTGCCGCTGTCGCTGACTATTGGCGATGAATTATTTATTCTCGGCACCGGCGCTTATACTACGACCTATGCTTCGGTAGCCTTTAACGGCTTTGAACCGCTGCGCTCTTATTGTGTGTAAATCATTGCTATTTTATATCTGAATTATAAATTTCAGGGTTAAAAATCGGAACGCGCTGCTTTTATTGGCAGCGCGTTTTTGTTTTGGCGCAAAGTGATTTGAGCCGGAGCAAGCGGCCGATTTGCCTCTAAGCAGAGAAGTTTGCCTTACGCGCTTGCAAAAGAAAAAAGGCGATAAAAACCGTCAAAAGGCAGAATTATGTTTTCGAAATAGCAGATTTTACCTGAAAAAGCACATGGAAACCGCATAAATACAGGTAAAATGCAACTTTTTACCTGTTTCTTTGTTTATTATGAAATTCTTATATGCGGGTGGCGAAATTTAAAATTTCGCTGCTTTTAAAGCCATATCGGATATTTGCCGCGCCGGCGGTATTATCCCGATCAAGGAGATTTCACCGGTAATGTTTATTTTTCTGCTGTTTATTTATATGCGCCGCAAGGAGGATTCGCGGTGGAAATTGCCGCAAATAGTCCCGGTCTTGAAAAAGATGAAGGGGAAATTTGCGGTGATGAATCCGCTTAATTATCCAGGAGTGGCAAATTTTTACAATAATTTATAATTGCCCTTTACAATTATTATTCGCTGCCCGGGCTTTAAAAAACCGGTATGACAGCCCGGCCATTTATACTTTTTTGACAAAACCGACCAAAAGAAATAAAAGGCCAAACAGCAAAGTTAAAATATAAAAAGCATCGGCAAATGCCATAATATTGGCCTGCTGTTGCACCAGATTGTAAATCTGTGCCAAAGCCGCTTTTGCGCCGTCCAGCCCGATAGTGTTAAATTGCTGTGTCAGCCGGGCGATAAAATCCTCGCTCTCATTTCTGCCCCATGAAACGGCTTCGGCCAGGCGTTCATAGTGAAAATCGCCGCGGCGGATCAAAATTGTATTCAGCACAGCCAGACCGACAGCGCCGCCGAGATTGCGGGTTAAATTAAACAGGCCGGAAGCATTTTTTAACTGTTCATGCGGCAGAGTGCCGAGCGAAATATTGTTAATCGGCACCATACACAGCATAACCGAGACACCGCGCAGAATTTGCGGCCAGAATAATTCCCAAAAATCCCAATCGCCGGTTAGCCCGGTTACCAGCCAGGCGCTATAGGCAAATAAAGCAAGGCCGACAGCCATGAGCAAGCGCAAATCCATGCGTGAGGATAAAAAACCGGACAAAGGTGCTGCCATAAACATAGCAAGGCCGGAAACAAACATGGTTTCGCCGATCATCAGCGAGTCATAATCGCGAATGCGTGCCAGATAAAGCGGGTAAAGATAGGTTAGGCCATAAAGGCCGATACCCAGAGAAAAGGAGAACAGCGAACCCAAAGCGAAATTAATATTAGTGAATGGCCGTAAATCCACCACCGGCTCTGCCGTGGTCAATACCCGGGCAAAAAAGATAAAACCGCCAATAAGCATAATAATAAAAAAAGTATAAATCAGATTATCCTGCAACCAGTCATAGCGCGGGCCTTCTTCCAGCACATATTCCATCGAGCCGAGAAAAGCAGCCATGGCAATCAGGCCCAGCCAGTCAAAACGGCGCAGCAAAGCCGGATTGGCTTTGTCAAAATCAATAAAATTCCACGCAATAAGGGTTACAATAATGCCCGGCGGAATATTGACCAGAAATAAAAAATGCCAGGAAAAAGCATTGCTCAAATAGCCGCCAACTGTCGGGCCGATTGTCGGCGCCATCGTTGCAACAAGGCCGATAAGCGGCGAGATAATATGGCGTTTGGAGGCAGGAAAGACGGTGAAGGCCACCGCAAAAACGCTGGGTATCATCGCCCCGCCGATAAAACCCTGCAAGGCCCGCCAGATGATCATGCTTTCAATAGAAGAAGCGGTAGAGCATAGGGCACTGGCTATGGTAAAGCCGGCAGCCGCCAGGGTAAACAGCACCCGAGTGGATAAAAGCCGGTTTAAAAAACCCGAAAGCGGAATCATAATCACTTCGGCAATCAGATAAGAAGTCTGCACCCAGGAAACTTCGTCCGGCCCGGCAGCAAGGCCTGCCTGAATCTCTTTTAACGAGGCCGAAACAATCTGAATATCCAGAATAGCCATAAACATGCCGAAAACCATAGCAATAAAGGCAATAATTATCCGGCTGTCTATTTTTTCTCCGGGCGGCAAAGTGCCGTCCTGTTGTTGCTCTGCCTCCGGCCTGTTTGCCCCGGATTTGCCGCGCAGAGTGGTTATATTGCTGGTGGGTGCCCTGGCCATTATCAATCTGCTTGCTTTGCCCTGCCGGCAAGCTCGGCCGCAATATTGGCGGCGGCGACCGGCAGAGCATGTTTGGATCTGGTGCGGCTGTCAATTTTTACAATAACACTCATACCTGCCCGCACGCGCCCGCTGGCCAGAATATTGGCGGGAATGGCAATGCGCACTGGGACGCGCTGCACCACTTTGGTAAAATTGCCGGTGGCGTTTTGCGGCGGCAGAATAGAAAATACTGCGCCCGTGGCTGGCGCAAGTGACAAAACCTCGCCTGTAAACTGGCCGCCATCATAGCCGTCTACCATGATATAGGCGGCTTCGCCGCCGTAAATATTGGCTAATTGCGTCTCTTTATAATTGGCATCAATATAGAGCTGATTTATCGGCACCAGTGCTGCCAGTTTTTGGCCGTTAACGACAAAATCTCCCTTTTTGCCGGTCAAATTACCAATAATACCGTCAAAAGGCGCGCGTATTATAGTAAAGCTTAAATCCCGCGCCGCTTTACCGCGCTCCAGCCGCAGCGATTCTGTCTGGCTTGCTGTTTCTTCATATTGCGCCTGCAAAACGGCAATATTGGCTTCGGCATTTTCTATCTGCGCATCAGCTCGTATTTTATTGGCCGTGGCTTGAGAAAGCTCCGATTGCGCTGTATCCAGGCTGGATTGCGGCACAAGCTGCTGTTTTTGCAAACTGCCGGTGCGGTTAAAGATAAGCTGTGCATTTGTCTCAACCGCCTGAGCAACATCATAAGCGGCATGAGCATCGCGCAAATTGGCTTTTGCGGCGGTAATTTGCGCATTTATCCGCGCCAGGCTGCGTTTTTGCGTGGCCAGTTTTGCCTCAGTCTCTGCCAGTGCCAGACGATAATCGCCGTCATCAAGGTTAAACAGAATATCGCCTTTGCGCACTGCCTGATTGGCCTCAACCGGCACATCGCGAATATAGGCGCTTAATTTGGACGCAATGGCGGCAATATCGCCCTCTATATAAGCATCATCGGTTTTAATCAAAAAACGCCATTCGGTGAGCCAGCGAAAACCCAGCATCAGGGCGAAAATAACAGATATAACCCCTAAAACAACAAAAATACGCCTTTTCCCAGCCGATTTTTGTCGCAATTTCTCCATAAAATTCATCGCAAAACTGTTTTCCCTATATTGTATAAACAGTAATCACACCTAAATGCGGCCTCACTTTACGCAATTTCGGTTTAAAAGCCAATGCCCGCGCTCCTATTTTCTTGCAGAATTCGGGCTCTCGGCGAGGCTGTCAGGATAGATCTTCCCTTTTTACCAAAAGCCGGAAAACAGGCTTGCGGAAAAATTGAGCTGCCGGCAAAGCATGGTCGGTAAAAGAAAATAAAAACAGTGAGATAGAAAAAATATGCTGTTTTCTGACATTTTTCGCATTTTCCATCTTGACGAATTGCCTGTCTGTGCCCTATAAGGGCCTTCAATGGAAGGGGCGGCATGATATTGTCCTGTCTCTTTGGGGGCAGGCATTATTATTTTGGCATTATTCACATAATTTTTTGTGAGTGTTCTTTGATAATTATATAGTAATTGAGAAAGAGGAACGTGGACGGCATTGTTCTTGGTATTTCTGAGTTATTGGAGATACTTTAGCAGAGTAAT
>Ga0153977_1000087_pt1 | contig 27990 bp, 25 predicted proteins | sample TSGA061MetaG_FD_104710 | JGI IMG/M metagenome (GOLD analysis project Ga0153977, IMG submission 104710) | Attine ant fungus gardens microbial communities from Georgia, USA - TSGA061 MetaG | ecosystem: Host-associated > Fungi > Mycelium > Unclassified | place: USA: Georgia, Yuchi Wildlife... | reverse complement strand
GGTCGGGCTGACAGGATTTGAACCTGCGACCCCTTGACCCCCAGTCAAGTGCGCTACCAAGCTGCGCTACAGCCCGCTGGTTCCACCGTTCTCCGCCTAAGTTTTCCTCCGAAGAGTCCCACCTAAGCAGTCCGGCCGAACCACCTCCAAAAGCTTACACGAAGTTGGAGGTCGGAGACGCCATCACAGCCAAACTGCGCTGTGATGCGCGTCTCACTTAGCGCTTCTTGCCACGCTTTTCGCGTACGCGCATGTTGACCTCGATGGGCGTGCCCTCGAAGCCGAACGTTTCGCGCAGGCGGCGGGTGATGAAGCGACGGTATCCCGGGTCCAGGAACCCGGTGGTGAAGAGCACGAACTTCGGCGGGCGGCTGGAAGCCTGGGTGCCGAAGAGAATGCGGGGCTGCTTTCCGCCACGGACAGGGTGCGGGTGAGCTGCGACCAGTTCACCCAGGAACGCGTTGAGGCGTCCGGTGGGAATACGGCGGTCCCAGCTCTCCAGGGCGATGTCCAGGGCAGGAACCAAACGGTCCTTGTGCCAGCCGGTCTTGGCCGAGATGTTGACGCGCGGAGCCCATTCAACGTGGGCCAGGTCCTGCTCGATCTCACGCTCAAGGTAGCGCCGGCGTTCGTCGTCCAGCAGGTCCCACTTGTTGAACGCGAGCACCAGGGCGCGACCGGATTCGATGGCCAGCTGAAGGATGCGGACGTCCTGCTCACTGAGGACTTCGTCCACGGCAAGAAGCACGACGGCGACCTCCGCCTTTTCGAGCGCGGCCTGCGTACGCAGGGACGCGTAGAAGTCTGCACCCTGGGCCATGTGCTGACGGCGGCGGATTCCGGCGGTATCCACGAAACGCCAGGTGCGGTCGCCCAGCTCGATGAACTCGTCAACGGGGTCGCGGGTGGTGCCGGCCAGCGGATCCACCACAACGCGCTCGGAGCCTGCGAGCTTGTTCAGCAGCGAAGACTTGCCAACGTTGGGGCGTCCGATCAAGGCGATGCGTCGCGGACCGCCGGAGCGCTCCACACCTTCGACCAGGGAGAACTCGGGAAGAGTGTCCATGACATGGTCAAGGAGATCTGCTACGCCGCGTCCGTGCAGTGCCGAGACGGGGTACGGCTGACCGAAGCCCAGTCCCCACAGCGCTGCCGAATCGGCTTCCTGCGCAAAGTCGTCCACCTTGTTGGCCACCATGATGACCGGCTTCTTGCTCTTGCGGAGCATCTTCATGACGCCCTCGTCCGTGGCTGTCGCACCAACAGCGGAGTCCACCACGAAGAGAACGGCGTCAGCGAGCTCCACTGCCATCTCTGCCTGCTCGGCGACGCGGGCGTGGATACCCTTGGCGTCGTGCTCCCAACCACCGGTGTCCACCAGGGTGAAGTTGCGGCCGTTCCAGCGGGCCGAGTACATGACGCGGTCGCGGGTGACGCCCGGAGTATCTTCGACAACTGCCTCGCGGCGGCCCAGGATGCGGTTGACCAGCGTGGACTTTCCGACGTTCGGACGGCCGATGATGGCCAGGACGGGGTCCAGCTTGAGGGGACCTTCGTCTCCTTCATCGCCGTACTCGCCACTGAGCAGCGCAGCATCTTCTTCGTCGAGTTCGTAGTCGTCCAGGCCTGCCCGGAGGGTAGCTGCGCGCAGCTCGGCCTCGTCGTCGTCCAGGGCAGCCAGGTTTTCAGCCACCTGGTCGGTGCCGGTGGGCGTGTATTCGTCGTCGCCGGCTCCGTGGAGGCCGGATTTTTGAGTCGTATCGCTCATTGCACTTTCCTTAGTGGTGGTCTGCCGGCGTCCCGGCTACTTCTGATGGGCGGTGCTGCAGAAGGGCTACCCCGGGCACAGGCTCCGTAGGCAGGCCCTGGCCCGTGGCCCGGATGGCATCCTGGACATGTCCGGCAAGGGCTTCACGGATCTCCGCAGCTGCCCTGTCCATTGAAACACGCCCCGGTTCGCCCTTCCGGCGCTTCACCGTGATGGGTTCGCCGAAGCTCACATGGAGCTTGCGGCGTGGTTTGGGGATATGGTCGCGGTGCTCGTCGCCCTGTCGGGTTCCGAGGATGGCGACCGGAATTACTGTTGCTCCGGAATTGATGGCGAGCCAGGCAACGCCGTTGCTGATGTTCTCGGCGGCGCCGCTCCCCCGGGTTCCTTCAGGAAGAATCCCGACGCAACGGCCGTCGTCGAGCAGTTGCTTGCCGATGTGCAACGCGGTGCGGTCTCCGGACCGGTCCACGGGAATCTGTCCGGAGCCCCTAAGGACCTTGCCCAGGAACCCTGTGAACATCTCCTTCTTGACCAGGATGTGCATGGGACGCGGGGAAGCGCCGAACATCACCGGTCCGTCCAGGAAGCTGATGTGGTTTGCGGCGAAGACCACCGGGCCTGCAGCGGGCACGTTGCTCTTGCCCGATACCACGGTCCGGTAGAGGACGTGGTCCAGGAACCAACCTACTGGCCGGCTCCAAAGACGCGTCCACGCTGCGGGGAGTTCATTGCTAGTCGCCATAGATGACCTTGCTGACGATTGCCAGGGCGGTGTCGACGGTTTCCTCGAAGTTGAGGTCGGAAGAATCGAGCGTCACAACGCCGTCGGCTGCCTGGGTAAAGTTCACCACCGTGGAGTCCTTGGCGTCGCGCTGGATCACCTGGGCGGCGAGCTGCTCTTTGCTCTGCGTGCCACCCAACTGGATTCCACGACGCCGGAGCCTGGCCTCTTCGCTGGCGGTCAGAAGCATGCGGACCTCGGCATTCGGGACGACGACAGTGGTGATGTCGCGTCCTTCCACCACCATGCGATGGTGGTGCTGGTCGATCAGCTCACGCTGCCGGCGGATCAATTCGGTGCGTGCACCCAGGGTTGTGGCCACGGCACTGACGGAGGAAGAGATCAGGGGTTCCCGGATCTCATCGGTGATGTCTGTGCCGTCCACGGCCACGTATTCCTTGGCAGCACTGGTGCTCACTTCCAAGGGCATGGTTTTGGAAGCGTGCTCAACGGCGGCGCCGTCGTGCAGGTCCACTCCGGTCTTGAGGCAGTACCAGGTCAAGGCCCGGTACATTGCACCCGTATCAAGGTAAGCAAGCTTCAAGCGGCGGGCCACTTCCTTGCTGACGCTCGATTTTCCTGAGCCTGAAGGGCCATCGATCGCAATCACCAACGGCTTGCCGGGGCGGGCGACCGTCTCGGGGCCAAAGAATTCACGTGTCATTACTGGAGTACCCGCCATCCACGGTCAGTCAAAGCTTCAACAAGGAGGTCATGCTTGCTCGGAAGCACGGAGAGCTCCACCATGCCCACGTTCTGCCCCGACGAATGGTCGAGTCGAAGGTCCTCAAGGTTCACGCCGATTTCACCGATCTCGGTCAGGAGCTGCGCGATCTGGCCCGGCTTGTCGTCCACCAGGATGGTGAGCCACGAGTAGGCTTGCGGCGGTCCGCCGTGCTTGCCTGGAATTCTGGCCTGACCGGCGTTGCCTTCGCTGATCAGCTGGGCAAGGTCAAGCCTGGCGCCGGGCGCGGACGGTGCTTCCAACGTGCCGATCAGCCGGTTAAGGTCCTCACGCACACCGTGCAGAATGGACACCACCTTGTCAGCGTTGCCGCCCAGGATCTGTACCCAGAGGGTTGGATCACTGGCAGCAATCCGGGTGGTGTCCCGGAGCCCGTTCCCAGCCAGGGAAAGGGCATGCAGTGGCGTACCCTGCAAGCGGCTGGCCAGCAGCGACGACATGATCTGCGGCAAATGCGACACCAAGGCAACAGCTTCATCGTGCTCGTCCGCCGTGAACTGGGAGACAATCGCGCCAAGGTCACCGGCAAGCGAACGTGCAACCTGCACGGCCGCTGCCGAGGTCTCCCCGGAAGGGCAAACAACCCACGGCATGGACGTGAAAAGCTCGCCCCTGGCTGCAACGGGCCCTGACTTCTCACGCCCGGCCATGGGGTGTGTCCCCACGTACCGGGTGAGATCAACTCCACGTTCGCGCAGCTGAGCCACGATGGTCGCTTTGACGCTCGCGATATCGACGACGACGGCGGACGGGTAGTCCGCCAGCGCTTTTTGCACGACGTCGGCCGTCACGTCAGGCGGTGCGGCGACAACCACCAGTTGGGGTTCTTCATCCAATTCAGCCAAAGGCCTGCCTGCACCGATGTCCACAGCAACCGCCTGGTTGGTGGGCGAAGGGTCGAAAAGGAAGACCGGAACCCCGCGTCCACGCAGCCCAAGGCCAATACTGGCCCCCAGCAGCCCTGTACCGAGAACGACGACCGGACCATCAAGATGGCCCCGGCCGTGCGTACCGAATGCCGACATGCCCTAGAGCCCTACAGATGCCAGGAGGTGTCCGACTTCCTGCCTGCCGAGGTTGCGGATGCTGCCCTGGCGCTGGTCACCCAGGCCAATGGGACCAACCTTGACGCGGACAAGCCGTTCAACCGGGAAACCGACGGCGTCGAACATGCGGCGCACAATGCGGTTCTTTCCGGAGTGGAGGACAACCTCGATCAGGACGTGGCCCGGCGTGGAGTCAACCAGCCGGAAGGAGTCCACAGCTGCCACGCCGTCTTCAAGCTCAACGCCGCTCTTCAGCTTGGCGCCGACACCCTGCGGGAAGGGACCACGTACCTGGACCAGGTACGTCTTGGGTACCTCGTAGGAAGGGTGGGTCAGACGGTTGGCGAGCTCGCCGTCGTTCGTCAGCAGAAGCAGTCCCTCGGTGGCGACGTCGAGGCGTCCCACGTGGAACAGGCGTTCGCCCTTGTTCTTGCTGTTCTTGAGGAAGTCGCTGATGCAGGGGCGGCCCTCGGGGTCTTCCATGGTGGAGACAACGCCCTTGGGCTTGTTGAACACCATGTAGACGAGGGTTTCGTCCAGCTGGATGCGGATGCCGTCAACGTGGATCACGGCGGACGTGGGGTCCACGCGCATTCCTAGTTCAGTGGTGACCACACCGTCTACTTCAACGCGGCCTTCGAGGATCATTTCCTCGCAGACACGGCGGGAAGCAACTCCGGCCTGGGCCATGACCTTCTGCAGGCGCACGCCGTCGACATCGTGAAGGTCCGACTGCGGGACCTCCTGGCGGGGACCACGGTTGCGGCCCGGCTTGCGGATGGGACCAAGGTTCTGGCCAAAACGCTCGCTGCCGAACGCCTTGGAACCGAATTGCTTGGCTTGTTTTGCTTTGGGCTTCAAGGCACCTGGCGTGCCGGGAGCCTTGCCGAAGCCGGGCTTGTTGGAGCCGGGCTTGCGGAATGGCTTGGCAGGCCTTGCAGCCTGGCCGCGGTCGTAGTCGCCGGCCGTCGTGGGATTGTCGGGATCGAAGGGCGCAGCCTCGCGGGGCTTCGAAGCTTTGAAGGGGCGTCCCTCCCCCTGGGTGAAGTTGCGCTTGCCTGCGCCGGCGCTGCCGCCGCGGCCGGAGAAGCCGCCTGCGTTGGAGCGGCCTGCGCCGCCCTTGGCCTCATTGCGTCCGGAGCTGTTGCGCCCCGAACCGTTACGTGGTGAACTCTGGCGTCCCGCCTGTGTCATGACCCGTCCTTGTGTAGTAATGGCCGGCATTCCGTGCTGCAATCAACACTAGCCAGCCGGGCAGACATCGTCTGCCCCTTGTCGCTGTGCACCTTGATAAGGTGCCGAAATTCAGTATGAAGTTGTGTCGCACAGCCTGCAGGAGCACGTGGCTACATCCGGCTTGCGTCGTAGTATTCGTCAATCCCTTCCAAACCTGGAAGGTGCGGCGAGAGCTGTGGCAGTTCAGCCACCGATCCGATGCCCATCCGTTCCAGGAAGTACGAGGTTGTCCTGTACAGGACAGCCCCGGATTCGGGATCCGTCCCGGAGTCCTCGATCAAGCCCCTCTGCGTCAGGGTCCTGACCACGGAATCGACGTTAACGCCGCGAATGGCGGAAACCCGGGCCCTGGAGACCGGTTGCCGGTAGGCAATAACCGCCAGGGTCTCAAGCGCGGCCTGAGTGAGCCTGGTGGTCTGCCCCTCGAGGACGAACCTCCCCACGATGTCGGCGAAATCCGACCGTGAATAGATCCGCCACCCACCGGCGACGTTCCGCAATTCAAAACCCCGGGGTGCAGTGCTGGCAACGGCAAAGCCGACAGCATCCACGTCCGGGGCTTTAACAGTATAGCCGCTATACTCCCGCTGCAGGTCCTCCAGCAAATCCTCGACGACGGCGACCGTTACGTTGAGGCCGGCGGCCAGCTCTTCGGAAGTCGCCGGCTGGTCGATGACCATGAGCACGGCCTCCAGCGCAGCCCGGGCTCCGCCGGGTAAAGCTTCCAGCTCCGCGAGGCCATCCTGGACCGCTTCTTCTTCACTCATTGATGCTTGCCTCATATTCCTCGCTCAGCCGTGAGCTGTCCCATTCCGCGTCGTCGCCGGTCCACCGCACCGTCAGCTCCGCCAGTGGCCCTGGCTGTTCGAAAGCGATCACGCGATCGCGGAACATCTCCAGCAACGCCAGGAACCGCGCCACCACCACCAAGGTGGTTTCGGCGTCGGCAATCAGCGTTTGGAAGGACAGCGGTGCACCCAGCTTCAGGCGATAGCCGATGATCCCGGCCTGCTCCTTGACACTGACCGGCGGGGCGTGGAGGTGGCCCAAACCCACTTGTTCAGGCGTTGAGTCCTTGGGCTTGAGGGCTTTGGCTGCCAGTTCCCCGAATTGTTCAGGGGTGTGCCGCCACACGAGCTCCGGGAGCAGCGCCGCGAAGTGTGCTTCAAGGGCCACTTGGCGCGGGTACCGCATGGCTTCCTGCTCCAGCGTTTCGCCCATGATCCCGGCGATCTGCTTGAAGGCCTTGTACTGCAGCAGACGGGCAAACAGGAGGTCCCGGGCCTCCAGCAAGGCAATGTCCTCGGCGTCCTCCACCTCTCCTGCGGGCAGGAGGCGGGCGGCCTTCAGGTCAAGCAAGGTTGCAGCGATCACCAGAAATTCGCTGGCTTCGTCCAGCGCCCAGTCCTCCCCCAATTCCTGGAGGCGGCGGATGTACTTGATGAACTCATCGGTGACCGTAGCCAATGCCACTTCGGTGATGTCCAGCTTGTGTTTGGAAATCAGTCCCAGCAGGAGGTCGAAGGGGCCGGTGAAGTTGGCGAGTCGGACCTCAAAGCCCGCTTTGGGAGCGGCGGAAGTCTCGGCGTCGGGCGTTCCCCGTTCGGCGATCGCTTCCGACGCCGGGGCCAGTGACGGTCCCACGGTCAGCTACGGCGCGCCGCCGCGCGAGATCAGTTCCTTGGCAAGGCGGCGGTAGGCATCGGCACCAATGTGGTTACCGGCGTAGCTGGTGATCGGCTCCGCCGCCACCGTGGCGTCAGCGAATTTGATGGAGCGCTTGATGACGGTCTCGAAGACTTTGTCTCCGAAAGCTTCCACCAGGCGGGAGATGACTTCGCGGCTGTGCAGGGTCCGGGCGTCGTACATCGTGGCCAGGACGCCGTCCACCTGCAGTCGCGGGTTGAGGCGGTCCTGCACTTTCTCAATGGTCTCGACAAGCAGTGCCACTGCGCGCAGTGCAAAGAACTCGCAGATCAACGGGATGATGACGCCGTGGGCTGCCGTGAGCGCGTTGACGGTCAGGAGACCCAATGAAGGCTGGCAGTCAATGAGCACGACGTCGTAGTCGTCTTCGACGTTCTTGAGCGCACGGTCAAGGACCTGTTCCCGGGCTACCTCGTTAACGAGCTGCACTTCGGCCGCAGAGAGGTCGATGTTGGCGGGAAGGAGATCCACGCCCTCCACCCCGGTCTGCTGGATGGCGTCACGGATATTGACCTTGCGGTCCATCAGGACGTTGTAAACCGTGAGGTCGAGTTCATGCGGATTGGCACCCAGGCCAGCCGACAAGGCGCCCTGTGGATCAAAGTCCACCAACAGGACCCGCCGTCCGTACTCTGCGAGCGCTGCTGCAAGGTTGATGGTGGATGTCGTTTTACCAACGCCACCCTTCTGGTTGACCATGGCGATGACTCGCGCCGGCCCGTGGGAGGCAAGGGGTGCGGGTTCCGGGAATTCGCGGTGAGGACGGCCCGTTGGACCCATGACGGCGTCTTCCAGATCGAGCTCGGTGCCTTCCAGCGTAGCTGTTCCCCGTTCGATGCTCACGTATCTAACCACTCTTTCGACGACGATCTTCCCTGCCGCTGTACCCCCGGCCGCAGCGCTACTACCCCTTTAGGCTACATGTCCCGACACGGTAATTCGGGGAACTTGACTTTGTCCCTTGTTTGAGCCTTGACCCTCTAGTTGAGGTCGAAGGTTGGGATCCGGAGGTTGTCCGGGAATTGAAAATGCCACAGGCCGGCACCTGGATGGTGCCGGCCTGTGGCGTTGCTGTAAGGTTCCCGTGCTTTGGCTGCTAGACGACAGCCTTGCTGCGGGTTTCGGCGTCGGCGGCGACTGCTTCTTCGTCACCATGGGCCATCATTGTCTGCTCGTCGAAAGGCTCGCTTCCGGAGAGAACGCGCTCGACCTGGCCGTTGTCGATTTCCTTGACCCAGGTACCGATGAGGACCGTGGCCACTGCATTGCCGGTGAAGTTGGTCAGAGCGCGGGCTTCCGACATGAAGCGGTCGATACCGACGATCATGCCAACTCCGCCCAGGAGTTCGGGCTTGTGTGCCTGGAGTCCGGCGGCCAAGGTGGCCAGTCCGGCGCCAGTCACGCCTGCGGCTCCCTTGGAGGCGATGATCATGAAGACCAGCAGCGAGATCTGCGCGCCGAGGTCAAGCGGAGTGCCCATGGCGTTGGCAACGAACAGCGAGGCCATGGTCAGGTAGATGGCCGTGCCGTCCAGGTTGAAGGAATAGCCCGTGGGGACGGTCACGCCAACTACCGGCTTGGAGACACCCAGGTGTTCCATCTTGGCGATGAGGCGGGGAAGGGCCGCTTCGGAGGAAGACGTCGAGAAGATCAGCAGGTATTCACGGGCCAGGTACTTCATAAGACGGAAGATGTTCACGCCGGCCACTGCGCGGAGCAACGTTCCCAGGATCACCACAATGAAGAGGGCACAGGTGATGTAGAAGGCCAGCATCAGGGTGAACATGCTCAGAATGGCCTGGGCACCCGTTGCACCGACGACGGCGGCAATCGCACCGAATGCGCCCACGGGGGCCAGCCACATGATCATGATGAGGATGCGGAACACCAGTCGCTGCCCGTGGCCGATCGCAGTGAGGATGGGCTGGCCCTGCTTGCCCATCTTCTGCAGCGCGAAGCCAACCAGGATTGCAGCAAGCAGCGTGGGCAGGACGGGGATGTCGCCGGGGATGATGCCGAGGAGGAAGTCAACGGTGCTGTCCGTTGCAGCCTTCTTGTTGGGGTCGTAAGGGGTCAGCTTGAGTCCCTCACCGGGGTGGATGAGGTTGCCGACCACGAGGCCGATGGCGAGCGCGAACGTCGACATCGCTACGAAGTAGCCCAAGGCGAGCCCGCCGACCTTGCCAACGGTCGCAGCCTTGGCGATCGACCCGATGCCAAGGACAATGGTGCAGAAGATTACGGGGGCGATCATCATCTTGATGAGTTTGATGAAGCCGTCACCCAGCGGCTTGAGTGACTTTCCGACCTCCGGGAACATGAGGCCAACGACAGCGCCAAGTACTACGGCCAGGATGACGGCGATGTACAGGTAGTGCGACTTGTCGAGCCCCTTGCGTCCACTTTTGGCAGCTGTTGCCGACTCTCCTCGTTGAGAGGTCATGGGATTCTCCTTCTGGATACTGTGTAAGGCGCTGCGGTCCTGCACTGATGTCCAATCCGCTGCCCTTGTGTGATATCCATCATTGAGCCGTTGGTGACATACATCACCGTTGCGGTCATATTGGTCATGGAGGTCCATGTGTTTCACAGCTGGAGCATTGCCCGGCGTTTGTTCGTCGCGAACTTATTGTTCGTCCTGGTGATGACGGCGGTCTTCGGGACGTTTTCCGTACTTGAAGCCAGGGACAGGGCCTACGACAACGCCGGCGGGCGGATGCTTGCCCTGTCCACATCGATTGCCAACAATCCCCTGGTGCTGGAGGCGGCCGCCACCAGCAACCCGTCGGAGACGCTCCAGCCCTATGCCCTGAAGGTCATGCACGATGCCGACGCCGACTTCATCACCATCATGGCCCCGGACCGTACGCGGTGGACCCACCCCAGGACTGAGGAGCTCGGCAAGCCCTACATCGGGACAATCGAGCCCGCGCTGCGCGGTGAAACTTTCACGGAAGTCACCGCCGGGACCCTGGGCCCTTCGGTCCGGACCATTGCACCGGTCAGGGCACCGGATGGATCCATCAAGGCTTTGGTTGCTGCTGGGGTTACGGTCCGTACAGTGGACACCGACGTTGCTGAACGGTTGGGCGTCATTGGCAGCATTGCTTTGGTGGTGCTGGCTTTTGGGTCATTTGCTGCCTGGCTCCTTGGCCGATACCTTCGCTCGGTCACCCGCGGCTGGGGGCCGGAACAGTTGGCACAGCTGTTCGCCTACTACGAATCGGTCCTGCACTCAGTGCGTGAAGGCCTGATTCTCCTCGACACCCACGGCAAGGCCGTGATGTACAACGACCAGGCGGCGGAACTGTTGGGACTGGAGCCTTCCGACGCCGACAGGTCACCCACTGCGGCACCAAAGCTTGCGGAGCTGCCGATCGAAGGCAGCCTGCGGGCACTGCTGGAGTCCGGCCGGCCCGCCCATGACGAAATCCACCTCACCGGCTCCCGCATCCTGGTGATCAACCAGGCTCCGGCGGTGGGACCCGTTCCGGCGCGCAGCCGTCAGAAGCCAGCGGTTTATGGAACTGTGGCCACCATCAGGGACCGCACCGAAATCGAATCCCTGGGTACGGAACTGCAAACCATGAAGACACTCTCAGATGCCCTGCGTGCCCAGACCCACGAACATGCCAACCGCCTCCATATGATCGTCTCCCTGCTGGAGCTGGGCCGGACTCCGCAGGCCCTGGACTTCGCCACCAAGGACCTGGAACTCAGCCAACAGCTCACTGATGACATGGTGGCCTCGGTAGATGAGCCAGTCATGAGCGCCCTGGTGATGGGCAAGGCGGCCGAAGCGCACGAGCGCGGTGTTGAACTGGTGGTCCGGACATCAGGGAGCGGCGGTGTCCGCGGACTGGAGATCCAGGACCTCGTCACCATCCTGGGTAACCTGTTGGACAATGCGATCGATGCCGCGGCAGCCGGGGAATTCCCCCGCCAGGTGGAGATGGACGTGGACGCCGGTCCCACCGCCGTCGAATTCACCGTGCGTGATTCCGGCGCCGGCATCGACCCCGGTTCGATCGACGACGTCCTGCAGTACGGATTCAGCACAAAGTCTGCGGAGGGAAACTCCCGTGGCGCGCACGGCCGGGGCGTGGGCCTTGCACTGGTGCGGCAGGCTGTCCAGCGGCTGAACGGTACGATGACCATCAGCAATCCGGGCGGTGCACAGTTCCATGTTGTGCTGCCTTCGCCGGTTCCCGAGGAAGAGAAGGCATGACAGACATCCGCGTCCTGGTTGTGGAGGACGAGCCAATCGCATCGGATGCCCACTCCGTCTACATCGGCCGCCTGGACGGATTCACCCTGGTGGGAACAGCACCCGACGGACAATCGGCCCTGCGCATCCTCGGCGAGTTCGCAGCGTCAGGCTCCCCCGTGGACCTGGTCCTGTTGGACATGAACCTCCCGGACCTGCATGGGCTCGACGTCGCGCGGCGCATGCGCTCTGCAGGTGTCTTTGCCGACATCATCGCCATCACAGCCGTCCGTGAACTGAACATTGTCCGCAGTGCCGTATCCATCGGCGTCGTGCAGTACCTCATCAAGCCTTTCACTTACGCTACCTTCGCGGACAAGCTGCGCAGCTACCGGACGTTCCGGGAACAGTTGGCGGGTTCGCTGTCCGGGATTTCCAAAGCCGGCGCATCACAAAGTGATGTTGACCAGGCGTTCGCGAGCCTCCGGGCTCCGACGGAGCTGCCGCTGCCCAAGGGCTTGTCCGGCTCCACACTCGAGTCGGTCAAGGACCTGGTGAGGGGACGGGAGGATCCCATTTCCGCTAGCGAAGTCATGGACGCCCTGGGCATGTCCAGGGTCACCGCCCGCAGGTATCTGGAGTATCTGGCCGACGCCGGAACAGTGACCCGCGCGCCGCGCTACGGTACTCCCGGCCGCCCGGAGAACGAGTATGGGTGGAACCGCAACTAGGGGGCAATGTATACAAATCGCCGATCATTGCTCCTGATGCTGGTGTAGCTGGCCATCAATGTATACACTGAGGGCATGCGCGCAAGTGATCGGGCTTACACGGCCCTCCGAGAGGACATTCTCGAGTGGCGCCTGCGCCCGGGTACTGTCCTGGCGGAAGTGGAGCAGTCCGAACGCCTCGGGGTGTCGCGCACGCCGGTCAGGGAAGCGCTGGGGCGGCTCACCGCGGAAGGGCTGACGACGGCGGCAGGCGGCCGCGGCGTCGTCGTCACCGATATCTCACTGGACAGCATCGACGAACTGTTCGAACTGCGCGAAACCTTGGAAGTAAGGGCCGCTTCCCTCGCCGCCCAGCGGGGCGAGCCCGGTGTTTTCTCGGAACTGCATGCGGAACTCCTTCTGGCTCCCACGCTGTTGGGCGACGATGATCCAGCCAGGCACGACTACTACGCCTTGGTGGGCCGACTGGACGAAGCCATCGATGCCGCGATCTCCAATGTGTATATGGCCAACGCCATGAGAAGCCTCCGGGTCCATCTGGCCCGTGTCCGCCGCCTGGCTGCCGACGACACCGCCAGACTCCAGGCAGCGGCCGCCGAACACGCCGCCATCGCCGAAGCAATCGCCACCGCCAATCCGCGCCTGGCCGAAGCCGCCACGATGGTTCACCTGCACCGCAGCCTCACTCACCTCAAAGCCGCTCAAACAGCTGGCTGAACGTCCCACCAGAAGGAGCATAATGGTCAAGAACAACCACGTCCGTGTCTACAAGAGCGAAGAGAACCTGCCCCGTGAGGAGCAGCTGGCGCACAAGATCGCCGTGGTCGCCGCCGACCCCGTCGAAGTAACCGCCGAGGTCACCGACATGGTGATCAACCGGATCATCGACAACGCCTCCGTGGCCATCGCCTCGTTGAACCGGGCACCGATCGTCGCGGCCCGCGCGCAGGCCCTCACTCACGGCCCTTCCACCGGCGGCAAGGGTGCCCATGTTTTCGGTATCAGCGAGCAGGTCTCCCCCGAGTGGGCAGCGTGGGCGAACGGTGTGGCCGTCCGTGAACTCGATTACCACGACACGTTCCTGGCCGCGGATTACTCCCACCCGGGAGATAACATCCCTCCGATCCTGGCAGTGGCCCAGCACGTTGGTTCCAACGGCGCCGACCTGGTCCGTGCCATCGCCACCGGCTACGAAATCCAGGTGAACCTGGTCAAGGCCATCTGCCTGCACAAGCACAAGATCGACCACGTGGCCCACCTCGGCCCCTCCGCCGCCGCCGGCATCGGCACGTTGTTGGGACTGGATGTTGAGACGATCTTCCAGTCCGTAGGCCAGGCCCTCCACACCACCACCGCCACCCGGCAGTCCCGCAAGGGCGAAATCTCCACCTGGAAAGCCCACGCCCCGGCGTTCGCAGGCAAAATGGCCGTCGAGGCCGTGGACCGCTCCATGCGCGGCCAGACCTCCCCCGTGCCGATCTACGAAGGCGAAGACGGTGTGATTGCCTGGATGCTGGACGGCCCGGACGCCTCCTACGAGGTTCCGTTGCCGCTGCCCGGCGAAGCCAAGCGCGCCATCCTGGACACCTACACCAAGGAACACTCCGCCGAATACCAGGCCCAGGCGTGGATCGACCTCGCCCGCAAGCTCCACCGCGAGCACCCCGAGACCACGGACCCGGCCAACGTGGAGTCCGTGCTGATCAAGACCAGCCACCACACGCACTACGTGATCGGTTCCGGCGCGAACGATCCCCAGAAGTACTCTCCCACTGCGTCCCGCGAAACCCTGGACCACTCCATCCCGTACATCTTCACCGTCGCCCTGCAGGACGGCGCCTGGCACCACGTGGACTCCTACGCCCCCGAACGCGCAGCCCGCCCGGACACCGTGGAACTCTGGCACAAGGTCACCACCGTTGAAGACCCGGAATGGACCCGCCGCTACCACTCCCTGGACATCGCGGAGAAAGCCTTCGGCGGCACTGTTGTCATCACACTCACGGACGGGTCTGTTGTCACGGACGAGATCGCCGTGGCCGACGCCCACCCCCTCGGTGCCCGCCCGTTCGCCCGCGAGCAATACATCAACAAGTTCCGCACCCTCGCTGCCGGACTCGTGGAGGACGCCGAAATCGAAAGGTTCCTCGCCGCCGTCGGACGCGTCACCGAACTGGGCGAGGGCGAACTGGACCAACTCAACATCACCGCAGCACCCGGCGTCATCGACCTCAACAACGCACCCAAGGGACTGTTCTAAATGCTGTACTCCAAAGTCACCCCCGAACAGAAACGGCTGAAACTCAGGGAATCGCTGGCCTCCGGGACCGTGCAGCAGTTCCCGGGCGCGTTCAACCCGCTCTCGGCCCGGCTGATCGAAGAAAAAGGCTTCGCCGGGGTCTACATCTCCGGCGCGGTCCTGGCCAATGACCTCGGCCTGCCCGACATCGGCCTGACCACCCTCACCGAGGTAGCCTCCCGCGCAGGGCAGATCGCCCGGATGACGGACCTGCCCTCCCTGGTGGACGCGGACACCGGTTTCGGTGAACCCATGAACGTGGCCCGCACCATCCAGGAACTCGAAAACGCGGGCCTGGCCGGCTGCCACATCGAGGACCAGTTCAACCCCAAACGCTGCGGACACCTGGACGGCAAGAACGTGGTGGACACCGACACCGCCACCAAACGCATCCGCGCCGCAGCAGACGCCCGCCGGGACCCGAACTTCCTCATCATGGCCCGCACCGACATCCGCGCCGTCGAGGGAATCCAGGCCGCACAAGACCGCGCCCGCGCCTTGGTGGACGCAGGCGCGGACGCGATCTTCCCCGAAGCCATGGCCACCCTGGAAGAATTCCAGGCCATCCGCGACGCCGTGGACGTGCCCATCCTGGCCAACATGACAGAGTTCGGCAAAAGCGAGCTCTTCACCGTCGCCCAACTCCAAACCGTCGGCGTGAACATGGTCATCTACCCCGTCACCCTCCTCCGCATTGCCATGGGCGCTGCAGAGCGTACTCTGGAATCGATTAAGGCTGCGGGGACCCAAGAAGCGCAAGTGGAAAACATGCTCACGCGTGCGCGCCTCTACGAACTCGTCGACTACGAGGCATACAACAAATTCGATACCGGCGTTTTCAACTTCCAGGTTCCTGGCGTCCGCTAGGTTCCGGATCAATCAAGGGGAAAGCAGGCACTCCGGATCTACCCGGCCCCTGCACTATGAACGAAGGAGAGCAGCATGGCCGCTGTTGACATCAAAAAGGGCCTCGCCGGCGTCGTGGTTGACTACACCGCCGTCTCGAAGGTCAACCCGGACACCAATTCCCTGCTGTACCGCGGATACCCGGTCCAGGAACTGGCCGCCAAGTGCAGCTTCGAAGAGGTCGCCTATCTGCTGTGGAACGGGGAACTGCCCAACGAGGCACAGTTGGCCGAGTTCACTGCCCGCGAGCGCGCCGGCCGCGCGCTGGACCCGGTAGTAAAGCAGGTTATCGATGCCCTGCCCACCACAGCACACCCCATGGACGTGTGCCGCACAGCCGCGTCCGTGCTCGGCGCCCGGCACGAGCTGGCCGAGGATTCATCGCCCGAGGCAAACATGAAGAAGGCCATCGACCTGTGGGCTGCCATGCCCGCGGTCGTTGCCTACGACCAGCGCCGCCGCCACGGCCAGGAACCCGTGGAACCCCGCGATGACCTGGACTACTCGGCAAACTTCCTCTGGATGACCTTCGGCGAAGAACCCGTGGACGAGGTCGTGGAGGCCTTCAACGTCTCGATGATTCTCTACGCAGAGCACTCCTTCAACGCTTCGACATTTACCGCCCGCGTAGTCACCTCCACGCTCGCGGACCTGCACTCAGCTGTCACCGCAGCCATCGGTGCACTCAAGGGCCCGCTGCACGGTGGCGCCAATGAGGCCGTCATGCACACGTTCGACGAAATCGGCATCCGCAGCGAGGAATCCCTCGAAGAGGCCGCCTCCCGGGCGAAGACGTGGATGGAAGACGCCCTGGCGCAGAAGAAGAAGGTCATGGGCTTCGGTCACCGCGTCTACAAGCACGGCGACTCCCGCGTGCCCACCATGAAGGCCGCACTGGACAAGATGATCGCCCACTACGGACGACCTGAACTGCTTGGACTTTACAACGGTCTGGAGCAGGCAATGGACGAGGCCAAGGCCATCAAGCCCAACCTTGACTACCCGGCCGGACCCACGTACCACCTCATGGGCTTCGACACCCAGACGTTCACGCCCCTGTTCGTCGCCAGCCGCATCACCGGCTGGACCGCCCACATCATGGAGCAGGTGGCGTCGAACTCCCTGATCCGCCCGCTGAGCGAATACAACGGACCCGAAGAGCGGCACGTTCCGTAGGGATTTTGGCGCGAAAGACGGGAAGAACGACGTCGGGCCGGTCACCGAAAGGCGGCCAGCCCGACGTCGTTCTCTTTAGGCCTCAGGTTCCGCCCACTCCACCGTGTGGACATCAGCGACATTCTCGTTATCTGCCGCCAGGTCGACGCGCACGGCGATCCGTCGGCCGGAAATCATGGCCGGTAACCAGTGCTCGGCATCAGCCCACATCCGCTCCACTGGAAGCCGACCAACGGGGAACCAGGCCGGAGCGATCTCCTCGCTCTCGGACGGCTCGCCCTCCCAGGCGCGGGTGAGGAAGACCGTGGTGGCCATATTCCAATCGGGTCTGGCCGGAAAAACGAAATCAACTGTTCCTGCGGGAATCAGGTCCTGCGCGTGAACCACCACGTTGATTTCTTCCATGACCTCACGGCACGCAGCCTCGGACGCGGTTTCCCCCACTTCGACGTGCCCGCCAACGCCCACCACTTTGCCACGGCCAAAACCGGTCTTCTTGGTGCCGAGTAGTACGTGCTCGCCGTCCGCGCCGTCGCGGAGCAGGAAGCACAGGGTCACAGGGGCTGCAGTCATGCTGCCTACCTTAACCTGATCTCCCCAGCCGTTGCCGCCATTGCTACAGTGAGCCCATGAGCGAAGGTGGGGGTGACGCGGGCGCCAAAGCGGCCGCCGTCGAGGAAGGTGGCGGGATGCCGTCCACGGCCGGAAGCGCCGCGGACGGGGCGACTGATGACGGTGCCGAGGCAAAAGCCGAACGGGACTCCTGGCTGCCGCGTTGGCTGGTGGCCCATCCGTTGTACGCCGGATGGGCGTGGACCCTGCTGTGGGCCGGGCTGATTGTCCTGGACGAAGTGGTGGACCTGGCTGGATGGACCTGGTACCTGCTGGTCCTGATGGCCGCGATGCCTACGCTGATTTCCACGCTTGTGGTGCTGCATGCCACCCCCCGCAGCCATCTCCGGGCGGTTGACGCGACAGTACTCGGACATTTCTTTGTCCGGTTCCTCGCTCTCGTTGCCGCATTCATGGTGTGGGCCGCTTCGGTGGTAATGAGCGCGTCCATCTCCACCACTGTCCAGTCCGTCATCGGCGACTCGGAAAAGGAAGTCACTGCCCTCGGCTTCAACCTCATGCTGGCGGCCGTTCCCTTGGTGCTCTCGGTCCTTTGGATGGCCTTCATTGTGCGGTGTGCCTGGTTTCTCCGGCGGCTACGCGGTTGGCGGCAAGTGCCGGTCAAGACGCGGGTTCCCAAGAAATTCCTGCGGGGTCGTCCCCGGCTGAAACGCGTGGTGGTGGGACTCGCGCATCCGGGACTGCTGCTGGTGGCAGGACTTGGAACATCCCTGTTGGCGGTCTTCGTGGACGCCGTTGAACTGACACTGAACGTACTGGACTAGCCTGCTACCGGCGAAGTGCCAGCTCAGAGGGTTCCAGCCGGGCGTTCCAGCAGGGCGTTCTAGCCGAGCGCCCGGGGGTGGGCTGCAGCGTAAATCTCGCGAAGGGTATCGGCCGTCACCAGCGTGTACACCTGCGTGGTGGTCACCGATGCGTGACCCAGCAGCTCCTGCACCACCCTGACATCAGCCCCACCCTCCAACAAGTGCGTGGCGAACGAGTGTCTGAGGGTGTGCGGCGAGACATCCTTGGTGATGTTCGCCCTCTCCGCAGCCGTTTTCAGAATGGTCCATGCGCTTTGCCGGCTGATCCGGCCTCCCCGGGCATTGAGGAACAGCGCCGGGGTGCCCTTGCCTTTGGAGGCCAGCAAGGGACGGCCGCGGACAACATAAGCTCCGACGGCGCGGGCACCAAATGATCCCAGCGGAACCAACCGCTCTTTGGAACCTTTGCCGAACAACCGCACGATTGCCGGTCCGGCTTCAGGGTTCTCCAACGAGACGTCGTCCACGTCCAGCCCGACGGCTTCGCTGATGCGGGCCCCGGTGGAGTATAGGAACTCAAGAAGCGCCCGGTCCCTGAGACCTGTCGCCGTATCCGAACCTGCTGCCTCCAGGATGCGAGTCACTTCGCCGACGCTGATGGCTTTCGGAAGCCGTTTCCCTGGCATGGGCGGATGGACATCGCTGGCGGGGTCCGCCGTCGTGGTCCCTTCCAAGGCCCAAAACTTGTGGAGTCCACGGACGGCAACCACAGTCCGTGCCGCCGAGCGGACGCCCAGGACAGCGCCTCCGTCCGAACCGTCGGACAACGCCTGGACAAAGGCTGTCACGTGGTGACGGGTGATGTCTCCGGGCCGCTCCGCGCCCTGTGCTGCCAGAAACCTGGAGTATCGCGCCAGGTCACGGCGGTAGGCAGCCAAGGTGTTCGCCGCCAGACCACGCTCCACGCCTACGTGCTGCAGGTAGTCCGTGACCGCACGGTCAATCCCGTTGATGGGTCGGGTAGCGGCCTCGGTCATGCTCAGCGCTGGCTCGGGTGTGCCGGCCACGGCGCGTTGGCAGGACGCAGGCTGGTGAATCCATCGGCCTTCGCGGCTGCTGCGGCAAGGATACCCAACACAGCCGATGGGTTGTGCAGGCGCCCCTCCAGGACGGCCTTGACCGCTTCTTCAAGCGGAACCCAATGGAGTTCGATCTCGGCCTCCTCGTCCGTGCGGACGTGGCGCTCGGCTTCCGGAACGTCCCGCAACCCGCGCGCCAGGTAGATACGCACGGCCTCGCTGGAGGAGCCCGGCGAGTTGAAGAAATCGACCAGGACATTCCACGTCGCCGCCACAAGGTCAGCTTCCTCGGCAAGTTCCCTGGCAGCACCCACCACGAAATCCTCGCCCTCCACGTCCAGCAGGCCGGCCGGAATCTCCCAGAGGTCCATGCCCACGGGGTGACGGTATTGCTTCAACAGCAGGATTTCCCCGTCAACATTCATGGGGAGCACCGCTACTGCGCCTGGGTGGTCGATGTAGTCACGGACCAGGGTGTCCGTGCCCTCGCTGAGCTGGAACGAGTCACTGACCACGTCCCAGATGCGTCCCTCGTAAACCTTGTTGGTAGACAAAAGACGGCGCGGGCTCGGCATGTCCGAAACCTGCCTTGATGTGCGGGGGGTTTCAGAAATACCGGGCATCGCGCCGTCCTTCGTTAGTGCTTGCTGTTTACTTGGCTGCTACCGTGCGGTCGCCGGTCTTGGTGGCAACGGAGGTGCCTTCACGACGCTCCAGGGCAGCCTTCACCAGACCTGCGAACAGCGGGTGAGGGCGCGTGGGGCGGGAGCTGAGCTCCGGGTGCGCCTGGGTTGCCACGTAGTACGGGTGCACTTCCCGGGGAAGCTCCACGTACTCCACCAGCTTGCCGTCGGGAGAGGTACCGGAGAAGACCAATCCTGCTGCCGCGATCTGGTCGCGGTACTTGTTGTTGACCTCGTAGCGGTGGCGGTGACGTTCGCTGACAGTTGTGGTGCCGTAGGTCTCGGCAATGACCGAACCCTCGTCCAGCTTGGCTTCGTACAGGCCAAGGCGCATGGTGCCGCCCAGGTCTCCCTTGCCATCAACAATGTCCAGCTGCTCTTCCATCGTGGCGATGACCGGGTACTTGGAGTCGGGCTCGAACTCGCTGGAGGAAGCACCTTCAAGGCCGACCACGTTGCGGGCGTACTCGATCACCATGCACTGCAGGCCAAGGCACAGACCCAGGACCGGAAGCTTGGATTCGCGGGCGAACTTCAAAGCGCCCAACTTGCCTTCAAGGCCCCGGATGCCGAAGCCGCCGGGAACACAAATGGCGTCGACGCCGGCCAGGGACTTGGTGGCACCGGCCAGGGTCTCGCACTCGTCCGACGGTACCCAGCGGATCTTGACCTTGGCCTCGTTGGCGAACCCACCGGCGCGGAGGGCTTCTGTCACCGAGAGGTACGCATCGGGCAGGTCGATGTACTTGCCCACCAGGGCGATCTCGATTTCATGCTTGGGGTTGTGGACAGCCTCAAGCAGCTTGTCCCACTTGCTCCAGTCGACGTCCTTGAACGGCAGGTCCAACGCACGGACGATGTACGAGTCCAAACCCTGCGAGTGCAAAGTCTTGGGGATGTCGTAAATGCTGGGGGCGTCTGCAGCGTTAACCACGGCGTCGATATCGACGTCGCACATGCGGCCGATCTTCTCGCGCATTGCTTCGGGCACTTCACGGTCCGAGCGGATCACGATGGCTTCGGGCTGGATACCGATGGAGCGAAGGGCAGCCACGGAGTGCTGCGTCGGCTTGGTCTTCAGTTCCTGGGAAGGACCGATGTACGGCACCAAAGAAACGTGCAGGAAGAAAACGTTGTTGCGTCCCACGTCCTGGCGGACCTGGCGGGCCGATTCCAGGAACGGCTGGGACTCGATGTCACCTACAGTGCCACCGATTTCGGTAATGATGACATCCGGAGCATTCTTGCCTTCGGCCGGCAGACGCATGCGTCGCTTGATTTCATCCGTGATGTGCGGGATGACCTGGACAGTGTCTCCGAGGTATTCGCCGCGACGTTCCTTGGCAATAACAGTGGAGTAGATCTGGCCCGTTGTGACGTTGGCCGACCCTTCGAGGTTTTCGTCAAGGAAGCGCTCGTAGTGTCCGATGTCGAGGTCGGTTTCGGCGCCGTCATCCGTCACGAATACTTCGCCGTGCTGGAAGGGGTTCATCGTGCCCGGATCCACATTCAAGTAGGGATCGAGCTTCTGCATAGTTACAGACAAACCGCGTGCCCGCAGCAGGTGGCCGAGGCTGGAAGCCGTCAGACCCTTACCGAGCGAGGACGCCACACCACCGGTGACGAAGATGTGTTTGGTCGTCTTGGACGAGCCCGGGAACCGGGAATTTACACGGGAATTTGATCGCTGCACCACGGAATTCGAGCTTATCATCAATTACGCCTTCCAAGCGGCCTGTTCGGATTCCCCAAATGGTCAATAGTTGCCCAGGACCGGGTTTCAATCAAGAGCCGGGCGGCCAAAAGCTGGTTGATGTGATGGTGCTCGCATTCGATTCCGCACCGCACCGCTACGGCATCAGGCGCGCTGCGGCAGGAGCTTCGCATCATCCAGCAGTTCCTGGGCGTGGGCCTGCGCGGACTCGGAATCTTCTTGACCTGCCAGCATGCGGGCCAGCTCCTTGACGCGTTCGTCGTCACTGAGCAACTGCACATCGCTGGAAGTGAAGCCCGTGGCCGTCTTGCCGTCCGAACCCCGCACCGAGGTCTTGGTTACACGGATGTGCTGGTCAGCGAAAGCCGCCACTTGCGGCAGGTGGGTAACCACCAACACTTGAACGTGGCGTGCCAACATGGCCAGCCGACGTCCGATTTCGACGGCGGCACGGCCGCCCACGCCGGCGTCCACTTCATCGAAGACGAAGGTCGGAACCGGATCCACCGCGGCCAGGACAACTTCGATGGCCAACATGACCCGGGACAGTTCACCTCCCGAGGCTCCCTTGCCAAGGGGACGGGCAGGCGCTCCTGAGTGCGGCTGCAGGAGGAAGGCGATCTCGTCGGTTCCCCACGGACCCAATGAATCAGTGCTCTCCACCTCGATCACCAGGGTTGCATCGGCCATGGCCAGTGCCTTGAGTTCGGCACTCACGCGCCCTGACAGGTCCTTGGCAGCCTTCCCGCGTGCTTTGCTGATGGCCGCGGCCTGCTTGCGGAGTGCTACCTCCGTGGCGGCCACCTCCGCGTCGAGGGTTTCGATGCGGCTGGAGTCATCCTGAAGCTCATCCAGGCGGGTCCTGGCTGTGGCGGCCCACTCAAGTACCTCGTCAATGCTGGGTGCATACTTGCGGATCAGCTTGGCCAGGGCCGCACGGCGGTCCTCGATTTCGGAAAGCCGTTCAGGGCCTTCCGTATCGAGCGCCGCCTGATAGCTGGACAGCTCCGCTGCGATGTCGTTCAGAAGAAAACCCACCTCCGCCAGCCGGGTGGCAGCTGAGCGCAGCTCTTCGTCATGCTCGGCAACATGCTCCAGTGTCCGCTTCGCCGCATCCACCATGGTGGTGGCGTCTCCCGACTCACCGAATTCCTCGGCAATGAGCGACTCGTGGGCCGCTGCAGCAGCAAGCCTGAGCTCTTCGACATTGGCCAGCTTCACCGCTTCGGCTTTGAGGGTCTCGTCCTCGCCGGGCTGCGGGTCCACCTCGTCAATTTCCTTGAGGGCCGCGTCCAGCGACTCAGCCTCGCGCAAGCGTTCGCGGGCCTCCCTGCGCAAAGTCTCGAGCTCCGACTGGATTGCTTTCCAGTGGTTGTACTTCTCCTGGTACTCCCCGAGGATTTTGGCCAGGGGCGCCCCCGCAAAGCGGTCCAAAGCATGGCGCTGTGCCGTGGCACTCTTCAAGCGGATCTGGTCCGATTGTCCGTGGACAACCACCAGGCTCTCCCCCAGCTCAGCCAGCACCCCTACCGGTGCCGCGCGCCCGCCAACGTAGGCCCGGCTGCGCCCATCCGCACCCACAGTGCGGGCCAGCAGGAGTTCAGCCACGCCGTCGAACTCTTCTGCGTCTCCACCGGCCTCCTTGGCCCGCTGTACAGCGCTGTGCGCGGGATCAAGCTTCAACACGGCCTCAGCGGACGCGGACTTGGCGCCGCTCCGGACGGCACCGGCATCTGATCGGGCACCGAGAAGAAGCCCGACGGCGGTCACCACCATGGTCTTGCCGGCACCGGTCTCGCCCGTGACGACGCTGAGGCCGGGCCCCAGCGGCAGTGCTGCGTCGGTGATGACGCCCAGGTCACGGATTCGGAGTTCTTCAAGCATGGTTCACTTCGCATTCGTGGGGTCGGAAGGTTCACCGTCCTGGGGACTTTCAACATCCCGCGGACTGGGCAAGGGAGCCGGAGACAAGGTCCGGATCACCGGGATGGGACCTGTGTGGACTTCGCCGCTCCGGGGGGCCGGACCACGCCAGCCATGGATGGGAAGCTCGAATTTGCGGACGAGTCTGGCCGAGAACGGCGTCTTGTGGGTGCGGGCAAGCCGCACCGGCGTGGCTGACCGGGTTACTTCCACACGGGCGCCAGGCGGCAGATCGACTGAGCGCCGCCCATCGCACCAGAGAACACCCAGGGCATCTGTCCGGTTCATGATTTCAACCGCCAGTTTGGAGCGTGGAGACACCACCAGGGGCTTGGCGAACAGTGCATGGGCGCTGATGGGGACAATCACGAGTGCTTCAACTTCGGGCCACACCACAGGTCCGCCCGACGAGAAAGCGTAGGCCGTGGAACCGGTGGGGGTAGCCATCACCACGCCGTCGCAGCCGAAGGAGGTCAAGGGACGCTCGTCCACTTCCGTCACGACCTCCAGCATCCGCTCCCGGTTGGCTTTTTCGATCGCCGCCTCGTTCAAAGCCCACGTGTGCCAGATCTTCTGGCCCTTGATCCACACCTGGACATCGATGGTCATGCGTTCTTCCACCGTGTATTGGCGGCTCGCGATCCACTCCACCGTCTGGGCGAGGTCAGCACGTTCGCTTTCGGCCAGGAAGCCCACATGCCCAAGGTTCACCCCAAGCAGCGGGACATCGACCTCGCGGACCAGCTCAGCGGCGCGCAGGATGGTACCGTCGCCGCCCAGGACCATGACCAGTTCCACGTCCTCCAAGCTGACGTGGTCGTTCAAGATCTCAATCGGGGTGTCCAGGGCACCGAAAAACCGCTCAATATCTGCAAGTTCGGACTTCTGCAGCACAGGAACCAAACCTGACGAGTGCAATTGCGTACAGGCATCCCATGCAGCGCGGAGCGATTCCTCCCGCCCAGTGTGGGCAAGGACAAGTACACGCCTGCTCATCGGGTTCTGCTTTCTAGTGGTTTGGCCAGAGGTTCTTCAACAACGCAGCAACGTGCTGGTCCCGCTCTTCGATCTTAGGCAACGCAGCGGACATCCGCCGCGTCATCCACAGGAAGTATTCAACATTTCCGTCCTGGCCCGGCAAGGGACTGGCCGCAAGGCCCCGAAGATCCAACCCCGAATCAACCGCAGCGCGGGCAACCTGGGCAACTGCCCGGCGTCGTTCATTCTCGGAAGAAACAACTCCGGTCCGGCTCAGCCGCTCCTTGCCAACCTCGAACTGGGGTTTGACCATCAGGACCAGGTCCCCACCGGGATCGGTGCAATACGCCAACGGTGCCACCACACGTGTCAGCGAGATGAAGGACAGGTCCGCAACCGTCAGCGCGGCCGTGCCGCCGATCTGCTCCGGCGTCATATACCGGACATTGAGGCCCTCATGGACGTCCACGCGCGGATCGTCCCGAAGGTGCGGCACCAACTGTCCGTGCCCGACGTCGACCGCCACCACCCGGGCGGCGCCTTGCCGGAGCAGCACATCGGTAAAGCCACCGGTGGAGGCACCGGCGTCGAGGCACCGCTTCCCTGCCACCGCGACGTCGGGAAACGCCTCCAGCGCACCAGCCAGTTTGTGGCCGGCACGGCTTGCGTAGATGTCTTCGAGATGGGCTTCGACGGAAAGCTCAGTCTCAGTGTCGACCTGCTGGGCAGCCTTGGCGAGCACATTGCCTGCTGAACTGACCTTGCCGTCACTGATGAGTTTGGCCGCATGGGTACGGGACCTCGCCAGCCCGCGGGTGACGAGTTCCTGATCGAGTCTTGCCATGCGTTAGCTGTCGCCTTCCGGGGTGATGGGCCTTGGCGCTGCCGGGAGACCCGGTTCCGCGTCCAAAGCCGCCAAGAGGGAGTCATGAATACCGGCGTACAGTTCACCGTGCTTTGCTACGGGTGCTTCCCGGACACCCTCCAGCAGGCCGAGGGCCCTGTCGACAAGGGCGTCCCCGGTAGCCTCGGGGTCGTCAGGCCACTGCACGGCAAGGGGCCCGGAGTCGGGCGTCCCCTGCCCGGGGAGTTGGGACTTTTGGCTCTCATCTGTCTCGGACAGGGGCGTCCCGGGCACCGGGGAGCTGTTGGGCACGGTCATCGCACCAGTCTAGTGAGTTCGCCATTCCAACTGCGGCGCCTGCGCTGCCGGGGCGTCCGGGACAGCGGCCCACCATGCCGCGCACGCGGCGCGCCATGCGTCGAGGTCGCCCGCGTCGCCAGTCACCGTCACCGTGCCGCTTTCGGCAACCGCCGAGGCCGCCCCGCAACGGAACGAGCCGCCGTCGTCGATAATCGCGGGATACGGAGCGTAAAGGTCCTCAAGGTTCGCCAGCAGATAGTCGGGACGCTCGCCGGTCCTCGCAGCCAGGATGGTGTGGGTAGTGTCAACACCAGTGAGGACGGCCGCCGTCGCAAATCCTGCACGGTTCCCGCCCAGGATGTCAGTGTCCAAGCGGTCGCCCACCACCAGCGGGCGGTCCGCTTTGAGCCGCTTGGCTGCCGCGTGGAACAACGGCGCTTCCGGTTTGCCGGCCACCAAGGGAGACTTCCCCGTGGCGGCAGCGACCGCGGCAACGAGGGTTCCGTTGCCGGGCGCCATGCCGCGCGCCTGCGGGATGGACATGTCCGTGTTGGTGGCGAACCACATGGCCCCTCCGGCCACCACGTACGATGCCTCGGCCAGGTCCTTCCAACCGATGTCCGGGTTGAACCCCTGGACGACGGCTACTGGGTCCTCCGCGGCACTGTGCACCGGTTTGAGGCCCACCAATTCGATCTCATGGGCCAACGCCGCACTGCCGGTGATGAGGACGTGCGCCCCCGCAGGCAGCATGGAAGCAAGGAGCTCCCCTGCTGCCTGCGAGGAACTGACTACCTGATGGTCCTCGGCCGGCGCACCGAGCTCGCGCAAATGCGCGGCAACCTGGGACGGAGTCCTGGATGCGTTGTTGGTGACGTAACCCAGGCCAACGCCTACGGACTGCAGCCGCTGCAGGGCTTCGATGGCACCCGGAATAGCGTGCGGTCCAGCGTAGACCACGCCATCCAGGTCCGACAGGACAGCATCAAACCTTGAGATCAGTGAATCAGCCATGCTGGGAGTCGGTACCCTCGTTGTCTGCTTCCTTGTGCTCTTCTTCGTCCTCGACCGAGTCAACGTCCGACTCGGCGTCATCCGACTCGAAGTAGTCAGATTCAACGTCATCGAGTTCAACGTCATCGTGCTCAACGTCTGCCGCCGCGGCTTCCACGATGACCGTCTCGGTTTCTGCCGTCGCGCCTTCTGCCGTTACGACGTCGGCCTCCGGGGCCGGCGTCTTGAAGCGCGGCCTGCGTGCGGCTTCTTCTTCCTGCTCATCCCAGCCGAGATCGAGAATCTCAGGCTCAGCGAAATCGCCCACACCCAAAGCATTCTCGGCCACGAGGGCCTGACGTGCCCACTTGTCAGCTTCCTCGGTGCGGCCCACAGCGATCAATGCCTCGGCGTACGCGCGGAAGAGGCGGGGGCTGTAGGAGAACGCCCGGTTGATGTCCAACTGCGGGATCTCAAGCTCGCTGACAGCAGCATCCAGTTGCTTCAGGTCGGTGCGTGCACCGGAGGCCACAATAGCCAGTTCCACCTTGCCCGGAGCGTCAAGATCCTGGGCTTCGGGAGAGCGGACCATGTCCAAGGCGCGATCCGGGCGGCCAAGGCCACGTTCGCAGTCAGCCATTACCGGCAGATGCACGTTGGATCCGCTGATGCGACGGTAGGTACGGAATTCCCGCAGCGCCTCGCCATAGTGGCCGGCAGCGTAGGCAGTCAGGCCCACGGCTTCACGAACAGCCGAGAGACGGCCACCGCGGCGGCTTGCAGCCAGGGCGTGCTGGAAAGCCAACTCCGGCTCAATGTCAATCAGGCGGCCGGCCATGACCAGGTGCTTCGCGACCCAGCCTGCGCTCTGCTCTTCGAGTGTCTTGATCTGGTGTCCTGTGGCGCGATCCAGTTCCTTGCCCGTGACGTCATCGTCGATCTCGGGGGAACGTTCGCGGTCAGGTCGGTTGGCGCTGCGGATGTCCTTGGCGTTGGGCACCCGGGCAGGACGCTCTTCCCAGGAATTGCCGCGGTCGCTGCCGAAGGAACGACGCTCACCATCACGGGCCGGACGATCACCGAACGGCTTGCGATCACGGTCACCGCGGGCGGGGCGATCGCCACGGTCACCGAACGGCTTGCGATCACGATCGCCACCGAAGGAACGACGCTCGCCATCACGAGCCGGACGGTCCCCGAACGGCTTGCGATCTCCACGATCGTTGTTGAAGGGGCGGCGGTCATCGCCATCACGACGAGGACCATCGAAGTTCCGCGGGCCACGCTCTGGGCGGTCACCGAACGGCTTACGATCACGGTCACCACCGAAGGAACGACGCTCACCGTCACGAGCCGGACGATCACCGAGCGGCTTACGATCTCCACGATCGTTGTTGAACGGACGACGCTCACCATCACGAGCCGGACGATCACCGAACGGCTTACGATCTCCACGATCGTTGTTGAACGGACGACGCTCGCCATCACGAGC
>Ga0153977_1000086_pt1 | contig 28124 bp, 33 predicted proteins | sample TSGA061MetaG_FD_104710 | JGI IMG/M metagenome (GOLD analysis project Ga0153977, IMG submission 104710) | Attine ant fungus gardens microbial communities from Georgia, USA - TSGA061 MetaG | ecosystem: Host-associated > Fungi > Mycelium > Unclassified | place: USA: Georgia, Yuchi Wildlife... | reverse complement strand
ATGGGTATGCATTCATCATGAGCTTCCTGGCTCCAGCTTGGATAGTTGGTGAGTCTTAGTTCAACCTTATTGTCTACTTACACCTCTTGCAGTGGGCTTTGACACCAGTGTTCATATTAGTGAAGAGGCAAGAAATGCTCCTTGAGCTGTTCCTTTTGCAGTTATATATGCGAGTGGGATGAAGTGAGTGGTAGTATGTAGTGTGACCATTAGGTTGAGCTAACCCTAGGACTGGGTTGTCTTTTATTTGGGGTGAACAAAGAGAACTCAATAGAGTTCCCCTTAGATTTGGACTACTACTTATACCTTTTACACATGGTCTGTGCTACTAACCCTAACCTACTAATGATCTAATAGAATTTACTAGAATGTTCCTTGACATGTGATCTATGTGATATGACTGATCTTGTGACTGATTTATCACAGGATGTGATAGATTGTGACAAATGTGATAGGTCATGTAATCCTGATCATGTGACTCCCCTTTTATATAATTAAAAGAAAAGAAAAGTAAAAGATAAAGGATTAAAGAAATAAAAAGTTATTATGGCCAAGATGGCTTATAACATGATATACCTTGTGGTCCTTGACCTAGCACTTATAGTTGTCAATATTGTTCTTTTCTTCTATGCTAGAAGCAATCTGCAGATTATCATTGACAATTCTATAGGTCAACCAATGGCTACTGTATGTTCACAATAACTTCCTGTCTATAAGGGTGACCAGAGCAGAATAGACTCTAGGAGAATCCTTAGTTAATATTACACTCCTAAATACATTACAACTCACCTCTAGGAGAATCCCTAGAGATTAGGATAAGGCTCCTAGGGTGTACTTCTATAATATATACTCCTACTACTGAGACATCTCTGATCCTACAGTTCTGTTAGTCAAGGTCAGGAGTCTTCAAGTTAAGCTAAAGGGAATTAAATATTACTATGTAATATTTGATTAAGTATAGGGTTGCTCTGGAATATGAATCTGGTGTTTTAAGAGCAGCATTGGTAGAGTTCCCTTACACTATCCTTATAATACCTTCTTATGATATTGATCCTTAGATATTCACCAATAGTATTAGGTCCATAGGCACTGTTGTTATCTGGGCACTTATGGTCATCATACTGTTCATAACTGGGATGGACTACATATGTCATGAGTTGCCTCAACTATAGGAAGATCTATTTATAGAATGTCAGACAAGGGAATGGAACCAGCAGTCTCTTAGCTGACTATAGAATACTATTAATATAAACAAGGGCAAATAGTGTACTTGTATAAGTAGGTAGCACAATTGATCAAGAACCCTATCGAGTTCTCTTTATAACCCTCAAAGACTTAGCTACTGAGTCAACTTGACTTGAGTTGCACAACAGAAGAATTCAATTCTACATTTCAGGTACTGTTCACTTTGAACTCTGCCTAAACTTTATTCTTTTATTATCCTCAATTGGTGATCAGCTCAATTACTGGTCTTTTTGGATAGCAGGCCCTAGCTGTAAAGGGGACTTGGTAGTTAGTTAGGGACTGCTGGTGGAGACTTGGTACCAAACCCAGGTATTGTGTTCAAAACCTGACCTAGCAACTGGGTGGTGTTGTTGAGTAGATTACTTGTACTCTTTTGATTAGTAGAAACCTTGTGCTGGAGGTGTATTGTCATCCATACATGCAGAGGAATAGCATCAACCCCTTAGGAAGGTGCTGTTAGAGTAGAGATCCTCTCCTTGAGGTGATTGTTTACTATTTGATTAGAGCAGTAGTCAGTAGGGCAGTAGGTGTCTAGTTAGGTCAAGATCATGTGCCCCAACAGACCTAGTAGTAACTAGTGAGATCAATCTTATTCAACATTGAGGGACATAACACTATGTCTCTTAAACAATACAACTCTTTGATGAGCAGCATGCTCAATCAACAGCAGGCCCTTGCTAAATTAAGGGCAGAGCTAGAAGGAAGAGAGAGAAAGAAGTGTCTCAGTTTTAGAAAGTTCAGGTACCTGGCCTATGACTGCATGAATAGTGTTGGAGAGAAGAAGGGGAAACCAATCCCCAAAAATAAGTTTGAAGTATTGGCAAGTTGAGTAATGCAATGTTGAATAAGAGGCAAAGTAAAGGTGAGACAGTAGAAAAGAGAAGAGAAAGAAGTACAGTGATGGGAGTGTCCAAACATAGAAGTAGAAAGGGGGAGGAGAGCAAAGGAGGAGGTAGCACATGTGGCCAGGCCACAAAAGGTGCAGCAAGAGAGGAGGCTGGCATATTCTATATAGAAAAAGGCACAGGAGTACTGTGACAAGTGGAGCATGCCCCCAGAAGGTACTCTTCTACTTGATAGAGGATGGATTACAGAGGTGGTAGCAACCTATGTAGATTGTGGAGGATATGAGGGTAGAGGAGTATAGACCCATGAAAATCAAGAACAGAGTTTCCTCCTTGAGAAACAAGTGAAAAACATGTGGTGTGACCTTTTCCAGAAAGCATGAAATTGGAGAAATGGAGAAGCAAGGAAGGGAGAAATGACAAGGGTACAGTGTGTAGAATGTGGAAGAAAAGATGCTATAGAAGGAAGAGTATTAGAACAAGAAAAGAAAGAGATCTTGTATCCAGAATGTAAGACAGGGAAAAAGAAGCTGTGGTAGAACTGGGAAGTGGCAATGCACTCCATAGAGAGAAAAGCACAGTAGAGCAGCACATGGGCAGGGACTCTGAAAAGTACAGCAAAAAACAAGGATAAGCAAAGGGACATCAGAAGAACATTCAAAATGTTGAGAGAAGTGTGGCTGAATATTAGAGTAGAAAAAGTAGACACACATGAGGGTGTAACAGTAAAGGCACTCTTGGATAGTAGTACAACAGAAATGTTCATGGACAAGAAAATGGCAGCAAAACATGAATTTAAGCTGCAGAAGCTAGATAGACCAGTAACAGTCAGGAATATAGATAGAACAAACAACAGTGGAGGGGCTATTACACACCAAGTGGAAGTAAATGTGTATTACAAAAGCTATATAGAAAGAATGAGAATGGATGTATGTGATTTAGGGAGGACTGACATCATACTGGGTATACTGTGGTTGCAAGCACATAACTGCAAGATAAACTGGGAGATAGGAGAAGTCAAAATGACAAGATGTCTACCAATCTGTGGAAGAAAGATAGTGGTAAAAGAAAATATAGAGAAAAAGAAGAAAATAGGGAGAAGGGTCAGGGAAATAGAAAAGTTGGATAAAGACAAATATAAAATGTTGATGGAAGAGAAATTTGATGATGAAGTCGAATTAGATAGAGAAAAAGTAAAGAAGATGGTACCACCAAGATTTCACAAGTGGCTTAAAGTGTTTGAGAAGGTAGAGTCAGAAAGGATGCCAGTGAGGAAACCTTGGGACCATGCAATAAATCTGAGAGAAGACTTTGTGCCAAGAAAAGGAAGGATATATTTAATATCAAGGGAAGATAAAGAGGAAGTAAGAGAATTTGTGGAGGAGCAGTTGAGAAAAGGGTATATTAGACCCTCAAAGTTACCCCAAACTTTTCCAGTATTCTTTGTAGGAAAAAAGAATGGAAAAAAAAGAATGGTACAGGATTATCAATACCTGAACAAAGGGACAGTCAAGGATAATTATCCATTGCCATTGATTTCAGACTTAATTGATACTATGGATACAAAGAAAGTGTTTACAAAGATAGATCTGAAATAGGGGTACAATAATGTACAAATAAAGGAAGGGAACAAATGGAAGGCTGCATTCACTATACATCTAGGGGTGTATGAACCCACAGTTATGTTTTTTGGTCTCACAAACTTGCCAGCAACTTTCTAGGTGATGATAAATGATATTCTTAGAGACTTAATTGATACTGGAGATGTAGCAGCATTTATGGATGATGTGTTAGTAGGGACAGAGGATGAGAAGAAGCATGATGAGATAGTAAAAGAAGTATTGAAGAGAATAGAGGAGAATAATCTCTATATAAAGCCAGAAAAATGTGTTTGGAAAGTCAAAGAGATTGACTTTCTTGGACTGGTAATGGGAGCAGAAGGAATTAAAATGCAGGAGGAGAAGGTGGCAGAAATTCTTGAATGGCCTAGACCTAAGATGGTCAAAGAGGTGCAGAAGTTTCTGGGGTTGGCAAACTACTACAGGCAATTCATAAAAGATTTTGCTGAGTTAGCCAAACTGTTGTACAAATTGGTCAGGAAAGATGAAAAATGGAACTGGGAAGAGGAACAAGAAGTAGCATTCAAGGAGTTGAAAAGGATATTTACAACAAGACCAGTACTGGTAGTACCTGACTTGGACAAGAAGATGAGAATGGAAGCAGATGCATTGGAATATGCAACAGGAGGAGTGTTATTGATGAAGTGCAAGGATAAAAAGTGGAGGCCAGTAGCCTTTATCTCAAAATCATTTAACAAAGCAGAAAGAAATTATGAAATTCATGATAGAGAGATGTTTGCAATTATTAGGTGTCTAGAGGAGTGGAGGCATTTACTGAAAGGTGTACAAGGTAGATTTGAGATCTGGAATGATCATAAAAACCTTGAATATTTCATGAGCAGCCAGAAGCTAAATAGGAGACAAGCACAATGGGCTCTGTATCTATCAAGATTTGACTTTCATCTGAAACATATGCTAGAAAGTAGTATGGAATGAGCAGATAGTCTAAGTAGACAACTAGACTAGCAGATTAGTGTGAAGAAAGATAATGAGGATAGGGTATTGGTAAAGAAAGAATGGTTGGAGGTTAGAGTAATGCAAGTGGCAGAAATAGTAATCAAAGAAATAGACTTGTTGGAGAAAATTAGGAAGTCAGAAGCAAAAGATGATAAGGTGATTAAAGTAGTAGAAGAGATGAAGTGAGCAGAAGTCAAGATGCTAAGAGACAAAGAGTAGCAAAAAGAGAATAGTTTGATACTGAGGGATGGAAAAGTATATATTCCAAGAGATGAAAGGTTGAGAGCAGAAGTAATCTAGCTATATTATAATACACTAGTAAGAGGACATGGAGGACAGTAGAAGACAATAGAATTGGTTACTAGGAACTTTTGGTGGCCAGGAGTGACAAAGGAAGTCAAGAAGTATATAGAGTCCTATGATGCATACCAAAGGAAAAAGAATCGCACAGAGGCACCAGCAGGAAAGTTAATGCCTAATGCAGTACCAGAAAAACATTGGAGTCATATAATGGTAGACTTTATTACAAAGTTACCACTAGTACAAGGATATAACACAATCCTGGTAGTATATGATAGAATGACAAAAATAGTACACTTTGTGCCCACTACAGAAAAGACTTTGGCAAAGGGAGTAGCAAGACTGTTCCAGGATAACATCTGGAAATTACATGGATTACTAGAAAGTATTATAATGGATAGAGGAGCACAGTTTGCAGCAGGAATGATAAGAGAATTCAATCAAATGTTGGGGATCGACACCAAATTGTCAACAGCTTATCATTCACAAATAGATAGCCAGATGGAAAGAATGAATCAGGAACTAGAACAGTACTTGAGAATGTTCATTGATTATTGCCAGGAGCAGTGGCCTGATTGGTTAGTAATAGCAGAATTTGTATATAACAATAAGGTGCAAACAAGTATGAGAGTGTTGTCATTCAAGGCAAATAGTGGACAGGATCCATACATAGGATTTGAGATAAGAAAAAAGGGGAAGTTTGAGAAAGCAAAAGCAGTACTGAGAAAAAGTCAAGAAGAGATGAGAAAATATACTGATAGAAAAAGAAGCAAGCCAGAGGAGTACAGAGTGGGTGACTGGGTATTCTTGAGCACAAAGGATCTTAAGTTCCAAATGCAGGGAAGACATTCAGAAAAATTGACAGAACAATTTGTAGGTCCTTACAAAGTAAAGAGAATCATATCAACAAATGTGATCAAACTAGAGTTACCAAGTACAATGAAAATGCATCCAGTAATAAATATCAGTAGAGTATATATATATAAAGATCAAGTAGAAGGCCAGAGAAAAGAATGGTCTCTTCTAGTAGTAATCAAAGGGGAAGAGGAATATAAAGTGGAGAAAATACTAAATAAAAGAAAGTTTAGAGGAAAAGATAGGTATCTGGTACAATGGAAGATATATACAGCAGAAGAAGATACTTGGGAACCAAGAGAGAGTTTAGGGAATGCAAGGGACTTTATAGAGAAGTTTGAAGAAAAATATAGAGAAGAATCAAGATGAGCAAGCAAAAAAGATTATAGAGTGTTATAGAGGAGAACTACTAGGAAGATATACATTATATGGATGGGATGATAGGAGATTTGATCAGAAATATTGGGGACAATTGGAAAGAAACTGGAGATGTTGGAAGGGAATACAACAGAAGAGAAAAAGAATATTAGAAATAATTCAGGAGGAGGAAGAGGAAGAACAAGGAATAGAGGAGCCAAGAATAGAAGAGTGGGATGAAGAAGATGAAATAGGTAACCTACAGGACCCATATAATGAACTGCAAAGTCCTTGGGATGAGAACCCTTAAGAAAAAGGTACTATTATGAGTTGCCTCAACTATAGGAAGATCTATTTATAGAATGTCAGACAAGAGAATAGAACCAGCAGCCTCTTAGCTGACTGTAGAATACCATCAATGTAAACAAGAGCAAATAGCATACTTGTATAAGTAGGTAGCACAATTGATTGAGAACTCTATCAAGTTCTCTTTGTAACCCTCAAAGACTTAGCTACTGAGTCAACTCGACTTGAGTTGTACAACAACATATATACTTTCTATTAGATTATAGATTGGTATGCTAGGATACAAAGGATATAGATGCTGAGAAACATAGAATAGGAACTAAGATAACATTTCCTCAGACTAATACTATAGATCAAGATAATTCCACTGCCTCTTGAGATGACCAGACTATTCCCTCAGAGGACCACCCAATTACTACAGCAAGTTGACCCAGTAGACACCCCAACACAAACTCCTACTATACAACAACCAGTACAGTAATACTTTTAGATCATAACCAATCACATTTACTATTATGACTTGGCAAAACAGCCAAGTTATTATTTATATTTCTTTTCTTTTTTTTTCTCATTTGGACTTACTACACAAGAAAGGAGTGTGGGAAAGTGTTACATGACAATATTGTATATCACAGTCACATATCAAGGATATTATAGGATTATATCACATGAATAATGTTACATGATGAGTGTGGGAAAGTAGTGCACAGACCATGTAGTATTTGTATAAGTAATGTACAGAATCTAATGGGAACTCCATCAAGTTCTCTTTGTCAACTTGGACTTGGAGTGTAATTAAGTTGTCTCAGGCTAAGTCGCTACATCCACCACTCCACAAACTGCCTACTACAATGACTAGATAGCCAAGAGGAGGGCAATACTTAGCTATAAAAGAGGGCAAGAGACAAGAGACATTAGAGCACCTCAGTTGTTAACCTATAAGTTTGATGTCTGAGACTTGCTTGACATTTAAAGATAATGTCACTCAGAGGTCATTCTATGAGGTAAACAACTGAGATGTACAAGATAGCCTTATGTCTCAATATATAGTGTTAGAAACAATAAGACTTCTTGTAAGAGGACTACACTAAGTTGTACTCTTGATATACTAGTAGTAGTCCACTAGAGCAACCTGCACTAATTAAATAAAAATTACCTAACATTTAATTAGTTGTCTCACTCCCTGTACAAGGTTTTCACCTGGGCCTCTGGCCCAACTTAAACTCTCTACTAATTCTAAGTAGAGTTAATATTGTGTTAAAGTCAGTACACTGTGCTCCCTTCCTACAACAGTCTATATAACAGCAGATAGTATTGTTTGTCAGTTTGCTTTGCTCACTGTCTGTTTTGTATTAATTTTTCTTAGTTTTCACTGGGTTTTACTGAGTTTATTGAGAATTTAAAGTGAAAAAGTGTGTTGAAAAAACTTGGGAACAGATGTAGTTTCCTCCAATTTTATTCTGATTTCTTCTGATTTTTCCTGAATCCTGAATCTATTTGAATTTTTGAGTGAAAAGAAAGGTATTAGGTAAAAAGGTACAGTTTCACACAATTTTGGCATGATAGTAGGTAGTGTTGTCTATCAGTGCACTATGCTCTCTTCACTGAATTTTACTGAGAATGTAGATTTAAAAAAACTGTGCTGACAAAGTTTGGGAATAGGTATAGTTTTATTCCAAATTTTTCTGATTTTTCCTCAATTTATTTGAATCTTGTAGAATTTATTGAGCATTGTTAAGTGAAACTTAGTCCTGATTATGCAAGGGTTAGAGTAACTCTACAACAGTCCATGTAACAGTGAGCAATGTTAGAGAAAGAAAGCAAATGTGGGAGCAGGTAAAAGCACTGAAAAAGAATATTTTTACTGAATTTTACTGAGTTTTACTGATTTCATTGAGAAATTGGAGCAAAAAGTCTGCTGAAAAAAGCTTGGGGATAGGTGCAGTTTCATCCAATTTTATTCCAATTTATTTGAAAATTTCCTGAATTTTGTTGAATTTTGTAAAATTTATTGAGTGAAAAGAGAGTAAAAAGAGAGAGTGTGTGAAAAAGCTGATTAGTCAGTTCTGTGTCAGCAGGCATCATCCCATGTTTGGTCTCACATACTCTCTTTGATGAGGTTTTCATCTAGGTCTCTGGTCCAATCTAAACCCTCTACTAATTCTGAGTCTAGTTGACATTGTGTTGTTTGTCAGGTTGCTATGCTCCCTGCCTCCAACAGTTTATATAACAGTGAGTAGTGTTCTGTGTGTGCTGCAGTCCACTATACTCCCTTCCTCCAGTAGTGTTGTCTGCAGTATGCAAAGTGAGTAGTATTATCTACAGTCTGTTATACTTCTTTCCTCCAATAGATTACAGTTCACTATACTTCCTTTCTCCAATAATATGCAGCAGTATTGTCTACAGTCCATTATACTATTTTCCTCCAATGGTTTGCAGTCTGCTATACTTTTTTCCTCCAATAACTTGTAGTAGTCTTGTTTCCAGTCTGCTACACTCCTTTTCTCCAATAGTCTGGAACATTCCATAGCTAGGGAGACTTATATATATAGTGTAGATTACCTCTCCAGAAACCTCATCCTATTCTCTGAGAATTCTCCTGGAAGGTGAGTTGTAACATACTCCAAACTCTAGACTCCATATATAAACTGAGAATACTTCTGGAAGCCACTCTACTCCAGTTGCCCTTACACTCCTGGAGTATATTCTACAATATATATACTGCTACATATCCCTGATCCTACAGTTCTATCAACTAGTGTCAGTATCACAAATGGCTACTTACTGATTTGTGATTGATTGATTTAATAATCAAATAGCTCAAAAAAGCAAAGTTAGACAAGCAGCAAAAGATATTGTTGAGTCTAAGATTTATCCTCAGACAGAGTCCTTATATACATGATTGTAGTGGTCTGTGCACCAGGACAGACTGCCACATGATTACTACCTATTGTTCTATATATAGGAGTACCATTGTTCTTGAAATAGAGATAACCTAACCATCTTAGAACAGTCCTTTGTTCTATTCAAGGATAGTGTTGTGTGACTCAAGTTGAGTTGACTTAGCAGCTAAGTCTTTGAGGGCTACAAAGAGAACTCAATAGGGTTCTCAATCAATTGTGCCAGCTACTTATACAAGTATGCTATTTGCCCTTATTTACATTGATAGTATTTTACAACTAGCCAAGAGGCTGCCAGTTCAATTCCCTTGTCTATTATTCTATAAATATATATCCTTGGTCATAGCCAAGGCAACTTATGACAGACAGATAATAATCTGTGGGTAATATATCTATGTCATATGCAAACATTAAGGACCTTCTATTTCTATAGGATCTTATTGGCTTGGGGTTTATTTATAGCTGAAAGAAGTGCATTAAAGAAAGCTTCATGGTGAACATTGAAGTAAATAATTACATTTAGCAGTTCCTAAGATATTAGCAATTTAGTGTTTGGTGTCTTGGTGGTTACTGACTGATCTCCTAATAACTTGGTAAATACTGATTGCTTTGGTATTATTGGAAAGGGCTTTTTAAGGGCTTTTAGTAGCCATTTAGATTGTTGAAATTAGTCAAGTATTCCTGGAGTTATGGTCTGAATGAAGACAGTCAAGAGTTGCCAAGTCAAGCTTTGGAAGACTGGTCTAGCATTCCAGGGGTAGCATTGGTAGGGTCCTGTTATGAGACAACTCCAGAAAAGGAAACTTTCTTCTATGCATTTATTAACTTAGTATCATAAGTTACCTTGACTATGACCAAGAATATGTATTTATAGAATGACAGACAAGGGAATCAAACTGGTAGCCTCTTGGCTGGTTGTAGAATACCATCAATGTAAATGAGGACAAATAGTGTACTTGTATAAGTAGCTTACACAATTGATTGAGAACCTCATCAAGTTCTCTTTGTAACCCTCAAAGACTTAGCTGCTGAGTCAACTCAATTTGAGTCATACAACACTTGGTTACAAACCTCAAGAACTATAATGGGATTGAACTATAAATAGTATAGGAAATGATATAGATAGATAAAGGTCCTAGAAGGTCATGTAACTATGAGATATCAGTATATAGACTATGTAATACTTGTATATAGTATAAGGGGACAACTGTTACCCTAGAATAGGGCTTAGCTAAGTACCAGGTTTGCACTTATTTAGCTTATCTTATCTTATGATGTCTATTCATCTATTCCCTTATCTCTTAGTGTTATGAGTTGCCTTGACTATGACAAAATACTATAAATAGAATGGACATAGACTGGAGTCAAACCAGTAGCTGATGGACAGCTTGTAGTTTAAATAAAGACAAATACTGTACTTGTATATATAGTAAATGTCATGACTTGGCCAAATGGCTAAGTTCTTATTTATATCTCTTTTCTTTTTCTTTTTCTTTCCTTCAGGAAATCAATGGACACACAAGAGAGAATGACTCAAAAGAGATGTGCAGGACTTTATAAATAGAAGTAAATACAAGAATGTGTATAAGTAGTATACAACAATTAAATAGGAACTCTATCAAGTTCTCCTTGTTAACTCAGACTAGAAGAGTGATTAAGTCATCTCAGACTAAGTCATTATACCAGAACTCAATTCTTTCATTGGTACCACTCATTACAGAGCCCTACCAGCTTACTCTCTCATCTTCCTTAGTACTTGGGTGACACAACTTAGGACTACTACAATATAGCTGGGCCTTAGACTTAAGGGGACTTTGCAGTCAGTTAGGGACTGCAGGTAGAAGTGTGGTACCAAGCTTAGGTATCACTACTAAGACCTGACCTCACAATCAAGTGGGCTGGGTAGTTACTTGTATTGCTTTTCTACTATAAACTCTGTGCTATAGGTATATTGTCATCTGTCTACACAGAAGAGTAATGCCACATCCTTAAGAAGGCATTTAGGTTAGGGATCCTCTTCTTGGGGTGATAGTATAACCATAGTATTAGAACAGTAGTTAGCAGGGCAGTAGAACTCTGGCTGGATGAAGATCTTGTGCCCCAGCAGACATAGTATAACTAGTGAGATCAACCATTCATTCTATACTATCAAGGTATCAACACGATGTCTCAATCCCAATACAATTCCCTTATGAGTGGCCTGCTCAACCAAAAGCATACCCTTACTAAACTAAGGGCAGAGTTAAAAGAAAGGAAAGAGAGAATATGTTGGTGTTGTAGAAAGTTTGGGCACCTGGCCCACAACTGCAGGAATAAAAGGGGAGAGATGAAGGGGAAACCAATTCCCCAAAATAAATTTGAAATGATAGTGAGTAGGATGATGCAATATAGAGTAGGAGGAGAAGTAAAAGTCAGGAGACAAGAGATGGTAAAGGAAGTACAGTGCTTTAGGTATAGAGAAATTGGGTACTACAAATAGGAGTGTCCAGACATTGAAGTGGAGAAGGAAAGGAGAAGGCAAGAAGAGCTGGTATGTCCCAACTGGGAAAAGGCACAGAAATATTGTGGAGTGGAGAACATGCCAGAGGATACACAGTTGTTAGAGTTATGATGGATGACAGGAGAGGTCATAGTAACCTACATAGAATGTAGATGGTATAAAAAGAAAGGGATGTACTGGGAGGACAACAGGGGGCAAGGAGTTCTCAGAGAGAGAAGGCTAGAGGAAGCCAAGTGGTGTGGATGCCCAAGGCAAAGGAGGAAGGAGGGTAATGTGGTGCATCTTGCACAAGGGAAAACATAGCCAGATGGTACATAGAGTGAACCTCCGAAAAGCACAGCAAAAGAGGAGAGTGAGCAAAGGGAGGTGAGAAGGATATTTAAGATATTGAGAGAAGTGTGGTTGAATATTAGTGTAGAAAAGGTGGACACCTATGAAGGGGTAACAGTAAAAGCACTCTTGGATAGTGGTACAACAGAGATGTTCATGGATAGAAAGATGGCAGCTAGATATGGATTTAGACTGCAGAAATTGGAAAGACTGGTGCAAGTGAGGAATGTAGATGGCACAAATAACAGTGCAGGAGCAATAACACACCAAGTAGAAGTGAATGTGTACTACAAAGGTCATGTAGAAAGGGTGAGAATGGATGTGTGTGATCTGGGGAAGACAGATATTATATTGGGGATGCTGTGGTTACAAGCACACAACCCAGAGATTAACTGGGAAATGGGAGAAGTAAAGATGACAAGGTGCCCACTACTATATGGAAGGAATATGAAGCTGAAAGAAGAGAAGAAAGCAAAGAGAGTAAAAAGAGTAGCAACAATAGAAGAAGAGAAGATTATAAGATGGGCAGTAGATAATAAAGAAGACTGGAGAAGGGAAAAGGAAGTTAAAGCAGACCATAGAAAAATTGAGGAAATGGTACCACAGAGATTCCTAAGGTAGAGAAAGGTGTTTGAGAAGGTAGAGTCAGAGAGGATGCTGACAAAGAAAATCTGGGATCATACCATAGATCTCAAGGAGACATTTAAACCTAGGAAAGGAAAAATCTACCCTTTGTTCAAGAACAAAAAAGAAGTTTAGAATTTTATGGAGGATTAGCTAAGAAAGGGGTACATCAGACCATCAAAATCCCCTCAAATGTCACCAGTTTTCTTTGTGAACAAAAAGAACAGAGGAAAGAGAATGGTAATGGACTACTGTAACTTGAACAACCAGACAGCGAAGAATAACTACCCACTTCTATTGATTATGGACTTAATAGACAACATGGAGAGTAAATGAGTATTCATTAAGATGGATCTTTGGTGGGGGTTCAACAATATGAGGATAAAGGAAGAGAATAAGTGGAAAGGAGTATTCACAACCCATGTAAGGTCCTTTGAGCCAACAGTTATGTTCTTTGGAATGACAAATTTACCAGCCACATTTCAGATGATAATGAATGAAATCCTGAGAGACATGATTAACAAAGGAAAAGTTGTAGCTTTTGTGGATGATATACTGGTGGAAACAGAGACAGAAGAAGGACATGATGAGATTGTAGAGGAAGTACTGAAGAGACTAGAAGAGAATAATTTGTATGTTAAGCCAGAAAAGTGTGTGTGGAAGGTGTGGAAAATTGGGTTTCTAGGGGTCATCATAGGACCTAATGGAATCAAAATGGAGAAAGAAAAGGTGGATGGGGTGTTGAATTGGCCAGAGCCAAAGAATATGAAAGATGTTACAAAGTTTTTAGGTTTTGCCAACTATTATGGGAGGTTTATTAAAGACTTCACTTGAGTAGTAAGGCCAATGAACATACTAACAAGGAAAGATATGAAGTGGCAGTAGGGGAAGGAGCAGTAACAAGCATTTGATAAGCTAAAAGAGATCTTCATAACTAGGCCAGTGTTAGCAGCCCTAGATTTAGACAAAGAATTTAGGGTAGAAGCAGATGCTTTGAACTACACTACTGGGGGAGTACTATCAATGAAGTGCTCTGATGAGTTGTGGAGGCCAGTTGCTTTCATTTCTAAATCTCTAAGCAATACAGAAAGAAATTACAAGATCCACAACAAAGAAATGTTAGCAGTAGTCAGGTATCTAGAAGCATGGAGGCATTTCCTGGAAGGAACAACAATAAAATTTGAGATTTGAATAGACCACAAAAATCTTGAATATTTTATGAAAGCACAGAAATTGAACAGAAGATAAGCAAGATAAGCATTGTACCTATCAAGATTTGATTTTATACTCAAGCACATTCCAGGGAGTAGAATGGAAAAGGCAGACAGTTTGAGTAGGAGGCTAGATTGAGAAATAGGAATAGAAGGAGATAATGAGGATGAGACATTGGTAAAGCCAGAATAGTTGGAAGTCAGAAAAATGGAGAAAGTAGAAGTAATAGTAGAAGGGGTGGATTTACTAGAGAAAGTAAAACAGTTGAAAGTAAAAGATGACAGGGTAATTAAAGTAGTAGAAGAAATGAAACAAGCAGGGGTAAAGATGCTAAGAGATGAGGAATGGAGAGAAGTTAATGGTATCATGTATAAGAGAAGATATATATACCAAAAGATGAGAAATTGAGAGCAGAAATCATTTGGTTGCATCATGATACACCAGTAGAAGGACATGGGGGACAGTGGAAAATAGTAGAATTGGTTACCAGGAACTTTTGGTAGCCAGGAATTACAAAAGAGGTGAAATAGTATATAGAAGGGTGTGATACCTGCTAGCATAATAAAAACCATATAGAATAGCTGGCAGGAAAATTAATGCCAAATTCAATTCCAGAGAAACCTTGGGCCCACATTTCAGCAGATTTCATCACTAAATTGCTACTAGCACAAGGATACAACTCAATTTTAGTAGTAGTTGATAGATTGACAAAAATGGTATATTTTATTCCTACTACAGAAAAGACATTGGCAGAAGGACTAGCTAGGTTGTTTAGAGACAACATGTGGAAGTTATATGGGTTACCTGAGAGTATCATATTAGACAGGGGACCTCAGTTTGTAGCAGGAATAATACAGGAGTTAAATAGAATGTTGGAGATTGAAAGTAAATTGTCAATGGTGTTCCACTCTCAGATAGATGGACAAACAGAGAGGGTTAATCAGGAACTAGAACAGTACTTGAGGATGTTCATCAATTATAGGCAGGAGCAGTGGCCAGATTGGTTAGGAATGGCTGAGTTTGCCTACAACAACAAAGTGTATTCAAGTACTAAAACATTGCCTTTCAAGGCAAATTATGGACAAAATCCCAGAATAGGGTTTGAGATAAGAAAGAAGGGGAAGTACAAAGGGGCAGAGAAATTTGCAACAAAGATGAAGGAGATTCAGGAGGAGGCAAAAGCAGTGCTAGGAAAAGCACAAGAAGAAATGAAGAAATATATAGATAGGAAGAGAGCAGAAGTTGACAAGTACAAAGTGGGAGACTTGGTGATGCTTAGCACTAAGGATTTGAAATACCAAATAGTTAGAAGAAAAACAGAAAAGTTGATAGAGAGGTTTGTAGGCCCTTACCAAATAAAGAAGATCATATCATCAAATACAGTAGAATTAGAACTATCTAGTATAGTAAAGATATACCTGGTAGTTAACATTAGTAGAATACAAAGATACATAGGGCAAGTAGAAGGGTAGAAAAAGGAGCAACCAGCTCCAGTTATAATCAAAGGAGAAGAGGAATGGGAAGTTGAGAGAATTTTGAATAAACAGCAAATAAGAGGGAAAGACAAATACTTAGTATGATAGAAAGAATTCATAGCTGAATCTGACACTTGGGAAGGGAAGGAAAATCTAGGCAATGCAAAAGAAGCAGTTGAGGAATTTGAGAAGAAATACTGGTAAGATATGAAAGATATCAGAAGACAAGAAAAAGAAGAAGAAACCTTTAGGAGGGGAGAATTACCAGAAAGGTTTATGGTAAGAAAATTATTTGGGTGGTTAGATAAGAAGTACTATGAGGAATACTGGGCAAGATTAGAAAGAAATTGGAGGAGATGGAAAGGAGGAAGAGCAAGGGAGCAAAGAACAATAAAAACAATAAAGGAAGAGCAGGAGGAAATTGAGCAGAAAAAATCAGAAATCAAAGAATAAACAGAAGAAAATAATGATGAAATGGAGAACATTTGTGACCCCTACTACAAGTTGTAAAATTCTTGGGACAAGGAACCTTAAGAGGGGGGTAGTGTCATAACTCAGCCAAACAGCTAAGTTCTTATTTATATCTCTTTTCTTTTTCTTTTTCTTTTCTTTAGGAAATCAATAGACATGCAAGAGGGAATGACTCAAAAGAGATACACAGGACTTTATAAATAGAAGTAAATACAAGAATGTGTATAAGTAGTATACAACAATTGAATAGGAACTCTATCAAGTTCTCCTTGTCAACTCAGACTAGAAAGATGATTAAGTTGTCTCAGGCTAAGTTATTACAGTAGACTACAATTGAGCAAGAACTCCATTGAGTTCTCTTCTAACCTTGAAGTGCTACCTTGAGTTAAACCCTAGCTTAAGATTCTTGAGTCAGTCACTAACAAAAGAACTCAATTCTATACTCTAGGTACTGTTCACTTTAAACCCTGCCTAAGCTTTATTCTCTTATCATCCTCAATTGGTAATCAGCTTGATCACTGGTCTTTTTGGATAGTGGACCCTAGCTGTAAAGGGGACTTGGTAGTCAATTAGGAACTGCTAGTGGAGACTTGGTACCAAACCCAGGTATTGTATTCAAGACCTGATCTAACAATTGAGTGGTGTTGCTTAGTAGATTACCTGTACCTTTTTTATCAGTAGAAACCTTGTGCTAGGGGTACATTGTCATCTATACATGCAGAGGAATAGCATCAACCCCTTAAGAAGGTGCTATTAGAATAGAGATCCTCTTCTTGAGGTGATCATTTATTATTTGATTAGGGCAGTAGTCAGTATAGCAGTAGATGTCTGGTTGAGTGAAGATCTTGTACCCCAACAGACATAGCAGTAATTAGTAAGATCAAAACCTTATTTAACCTTGAGGGATATAACACTATGTCTCTTAAATAATACAACTCTTTAATGAGCAGCATGCTCAACCAGCAGCAGGCCCTCACCAAATTAAGGACAGAATTAGAAGGAAGAGAGAAGAGGGAATGTTTCAGTTATAGAAAGTTTGGGCATCTGGTCCATAACTGCAGGAATAGTGTTGAAGAAGAAAAGGGGAAACTGATCCCCAAAAACAAGTTTGAAGTATTGGCAAGTCAAGTGATGAGGTGTGGAGTAAGAGAAGAGGTCAAGGTACAAAGGCAGGAAAGAGAAGAGAAAGAAATGAAATGTTTTAGGTGTTGGGGGATAGGGTACTATATATGGAAGTGCCCAAACATTGTAGCAGAGAAAGAGAGGAGAAGAAGAGAGAAGGTGATGCATGTGGCTAGGCCACAAAAGGTGTAGCAAGAGAGGAGGCTGGTGCATCTTACATGGGAAAAGATACAGGAATATTGTAAGGAGTAGAGCATGCCTCCAGAAGACATACTTCTGCTTAAAAGGGGATGGTCGACAGAAGAGATAGTAGCAATATATGTAGACTGTGGGGGATGTAAAGGCAAGGGGGTTCAAACCTACAAAAACTGAGGACAAGGATTCCTTCTTGAAAGACAAGTAAGAAACATATGGTATGACCTGTACCAGGAAGCATGGAACTAGAGAGAGAAAGAAGCAAAGAAAGGAGAGATGACAAGGGTACATTGTATAAAGTATAGAAGAAAAGATGCAATAGGAGGAAGAGTGTTGGAATGAAAAAGGAAGGAGATCCTGTGCCTAGAATGTAGGACAGAAAAGAAGAAACCATGGTGGAACTGGGAAGTGGTGGTATACCCTATCAAGGGAAAAGTGCAGTAGGGCAGTGCATGCAGACAGAGATTTAGAGAAGCACAGCAATAAAGGAGGTTAGCCAAAGGGATGTCAGAAGAACATTCAAGATGTTGAGAGAAGTGTAGTTGAATATTGGAGTGGAAAAGATAGATACACATGAAGGTATAACAGTCAAAGCACTCTTGGATAGTAGTGCAACAGGGATGTTTATAGATAAAAAGATAGTAGCAAAGTATAGATTCAAGCTGCAAAAGCTAGAGAGACCAGTGACAGTAAGAAATATAGATGGCACAAATAATAGTAGAGGAGCCATAACACACCAGGTTGAAGTAAATGTATATTACAAAAATCATATAGAAAGAATGAGGATAGATGTATGTGATCTAGGGAGGACAGATGTCATATTGGGTATGCTATGGTTACAGGTACATAACCCAGAGATAAATTGGAAGACAGGAGAGGTCAGAGTGACAAGATGTCCACCAATCTGTAGGAGAAGTCTAGTAGTAAAAGAAAATATAGAAAGAAGAAAAAAGATAGGAAAAAGGGTTAGAGCAGTGGAAAAGGCAGATAGAGATGAGTAGAAGATGTTAATGGAGGAGAAGTTTGACAATGAAGTTAAATTAGACAAATAAAAAATGAGAAAGATAGTACTATAGAGATTTCATAAGTGGCTTAAAGTATTTGAGGAGGTAGAATTGGAAAGGATGCCAGTGAGGAAACCTTGGGACCATGCAATAAATCTGAGAGAGGATTTTGTGCCAAGGAAAGGAAGGATATATTTAATATTAAGAGAAGAGAAAGAGGAAGTAAGAGAATTTGTGGAGGAGCAGTTGAGAAAAGGGTATATTAGACCCTCAAAGTCACTCTAGACTTTGCCAGTGTTCTTTGTGGGGAAAAAAAATGGAAAGAAAAGAATGGTATAGGATTATCAATATTTGAATAAAGGGACAGTCAAGGATAATTATCCATTGCCATTGATTTCAGACTTAATTGACACTATGGATACAAAGAAAGTGTTTACAAAGATGGATCTGAGATAGGGATACAATAATGTATAGATAAAAGAGAAGGATGAGTAGAAGGCTACATTCACAACATATCTTGGGGTGTATGAGCCTACTGTGATGTTTTTTGGTCTTACAAATTCACTAGCAACATTTCAAGCAATGATGAATGATATTCTGAGAGACCTAATAGATACAAGGGATGTGGCAGTATTTATGGATAATGTACTGGTAGGAACAGAGGATGAGAGGAGGCATGATAAAATAGTAGAAGGGGTACTGAAGAGAATGGAAGCAAATGATCTATATGTGAAATCTAAGAAGTGTGTGTGGAAGGTTAAAGAGATTGACTTCCTAGGATTAATAATGGGAGCAGAGGGCATTAAGATACAGAAGAAAAAGGTAGCAGGAGTTCTGGAATGGCCAAGACCTAAGATGGTTAAAAATGTGCAGAAGTTTTTGGGATTAGCAAATTACTATAGGTAATTCATGAAAGATTTTGCCAGAATAGCTAAACTACTGCATAAGCTGGTCAGAAAGGATAAGAAGTAGTAATTGAAGGGGTAGATCTATTGAAAAAGATTAGAAAATTAGAGGCAAAAGACAACAAGGTAGTAAAAACTATAAGAGAACTATACCAAACTCTACTTCTGACACACCAGTGGCAACAAGCCAGAGTAACTCTGACAACTAATTAAATAAGCATTACTCCAGGTTTAATCAGTTGTCTACTTCTGAAACTTCTATTCCTGACAGTCAAGACATCCATAACTAAGGAGACAGTATATATAGAGTAGATCACCCTCCAGGAGCCTCATCCTATTCTTTGAGGTTTCTTCTGGAGGTGAGTTATAATGTATCCCAGAGTGTAATTATATATTGAGGTTTCTCCTAGAGCTGCTCTGCTCTGGTCACCCTTACAAAAGCTGTAGAAGAAATGAAATGAGCAGGTATTAAAATGTTAAAAGATGAGGAGTAACAAGAAGAGGATGGATTAATGTTGAAGAATAGAAAGGTATATGTCCCAAGGGGCAAGAAATTGAGGGCAGAAGTAATCTAGCTACACCATAATATACTGGTAGGAAAATATAGAGGATAGTGGAAGATGATAGAGTTGGTAATGAGGAATTTTTGGTGGTCTGGGATCACTAAGGAAGTCAAGAAGTATGTAAAAGGATGTGATGTATGCCAAAGGAATAAAAATTGTATAGAGGCACCCACAGGAAAGCTTATGCCTAATTCAGTACCAGAAAAGCCTTGGAGTTATATTACAGCAGATTTTATTACAAAATTACTGCTAGTACAAGGTTACAACAGCATTCTAGTAGTATGTAATAGGATGACAAAATGGCATACTTTGTGCTAACTACAGAAAAGACTTTGGCAGAAGGAGTAGCAAGATTGTTCCAGGATAACATCTAGAAGCTGCATAGCTTGCCAGAAAGTATCATTATGGATAAAGGAGCACAGTTCACAGCAGGAATGATGAAGGAGTTGAATTCAATGTTGGGAATTGATACAAAGTTGTTAACAGCCTACCATCCACAAACAGATGGACAGATAGAAAGGATGAATCAGGAGTTGGAACAATACCTGAGGATATTTATTGATTACAGGCAGAAGCAATAATCTAACTGGTTAGCAACAGCAGAGTTTGCATATAATAATAAAGTGCAGACTAGTACAAAAGTATTACTATTCAAGGCAAATATTGGACAAGACCCATGCATGGGGTTCAAGATGAGAAAGAAGAGGAAGTTTGAGAAGGTAGAAGAATTTGCAACAAGAATAAAGGAAGTTCATGAGAAGACAAAAGCAGTGTTGAGAAAGAGTCAGGAGGAGATGAGAAAGTATATAGATAGGAAAAGAAGTGAGGCAGAAGAATATTGAGTAGGAGACTAGGTGCTCTTGAGCACAAAAGATTTAAAGTACCAAATGCAAGAAAGGAGATTGAAAAAACTGATAGAGAGATTTGTTAGACCTTATCAAGTGAAGAAAATAATTTTGACAAATGCAATAGAACTAGATTTGCCAAGTACAGTAAAGATACATCCAGTAGTCAATGTTAGTAGAGTATATAGGTACTAAGATCAAGTAGAAGGCCAGAGAAAAGAACAGCCATTACCAATGATGATCAATGGAGAAGAAGAGTATTGTCATGACTTGGCAAAATGGCTAAGTCATTATTTTATTTTACTTTCTTTTTCTTTTCTTTTCTTTTCTTATTTGGACTTACCACATAAGGAAAGAGTGTAGAAAAGCATTATATAACAATGTTGCATGTCACAGTCACATGTCAGGATATCACAAGGTCCAATCACATGATGATGTCACATGATGAGTGTGGGAAAGTAGTGCACAGACCATGTAGTAGTTGTATAAGTAGTATACAGAATCCAATGGGAACTCTATTGAGTTCTCCTTGTTAACTCAGACTTGGAGTGTGATTAAGTTATCTTAGGCTAAGTTGCTACAAGTATAAGGTAGAGAAGATATTGAACAAAAAGAAGTTTAGAGGGAAAGACAGATACCTAGTGTGATGGAAAGAGTATACAGCAGAAGAAGACACTTGGGAGCTAAGAGAAAACTTGGGGAATATACAAGATTTAGTAGATGTTATGACATAGCCAAATGGCTAAGTTATTATTTATATTTCTTTTCTTTTTGTTTCATTTAATTAGGAAATCAACAGATGTGTGAGAAGGAATGACTCAAAAGAGATGCATAGGACTTTATAAATAGAAGTAAATACAGAATGTATACAAGTAGTATATGGCAATCAAATGAGAACTCTATTGAGTTCTCCTTGTTAACTTGGACTAGGAGTAGTTCTAAGGTGTCACAGTCTCAGTTCTTATACTAGAACTCAATTCCTTTATTGGTACTGCTCATTATAGAGCCCTGCCACTTCTTATTCTCTTATCTTCCTTGGTACCTGGATGATACAACTCAGGACCACTATAATATAACCAGGCCCTAGGCTTAAGGGGACTTATCAGTCAGTTAGGGACTGAAGATGGAGATATAGTACCAAGCTCAGGCATCGTGATTAAGGCCAGAACTTGCAACTGAGTATTAGTAGATAGAATAGTAGCCTTTGCCTTATAAACCTTGTGCTGGTGGTCCATTGTGACCAATACATGTAGAGGAGTAACACTGCATCCTTAGGAAGGTATTTAGGTTAGAGATTCTCTTCTTGGGGTGATAGTATAGCCACATTATTAAGGTAGTAGTTAGTAGGGCAGTAGGTGTTTAGCTGGGTAAAGATCTCACACTCCAGTAGATATAACATTAGTGAGATCACTCCTTATTCCAACCCCTCTAGAGATGTAGCACCATGTCTCTAGATCAATATAACAACCTCCTGAGCAACATGCTCAAAGAAAAGTGAGCCCTCACTTTATTAAGGGCACAGTTAGAAGAAAGGAGAGAGAGAGAATGTTGGAGTTGTAGGAAGTTTGGGTACCTGGCTTGCAACTGCAGGAATGAGAAAGAGGAGGCAAAGGGGAAACCAATTTCCTAAAATAAATTTGAAGTGATAGCAAGTAGGGTGATGCAGTGTAGTGTAAAAGAAGAAGTGAAAATAAGAAAGCAAGAAATGGTAGAGGAGGTGAAATGTTTTAGATGTTGGGGAGTAGGGCACTGCAAGTGGGAGTGTCCAAATATCAAAGTTGAAAGGAAGAAAAGGAGAGAAGAAGAGGTGGCACATGTGGCCAAGCCACAAAAGGCACAGCAGGAGAAGAAGCTGGCATGTCCTATGTGGGAAAAGGCACAGGAATATTGTGGGAAAGAGAGTATGCCCCCCCAAGGTGCACTCCTGCTAGAGAGAGGATGGATAACAAGAGAGATAGTGGCAATATATGTGGACTGTAGAGGATGCAAAGGCAAGGGGGTACAGACCCACAAAAATCAGGGACAAGAATTCCTTCTTGAGAGACAAGTAAGAAATGTGTGGTGCAGTCTATGCCAAGAAGCATAGAACTAGAGAGAAGAAAAAGCAAAGAGAGGAGAGATGATGAGAGTGGAGTATGTAAAATGTGGAAGGAGGGATGCAATTGTGAGAAAGATGTCAGAATGAGAAAGAAGAAGGATCTTATGCCCAGAATGTAGGGTAGGAAGAAAAAGAGAGTAGTGGAACTGGGGAGAAGCAGCATGCCCCACAGAGAGAAAAGTGCAGCAAGGTGGTGTATAGACAGAAACTCCAAAAGGCACAGCAAGAGAGAGAGATGAACAGAGAAAAGTGAGGAGGACATTTAAAATGTTGAGAGAAGTATGGCTGGACATTAGGGTAGAAAAGGTAGATGCATACAAAGGCATAACAGTAAAAGCACTCTTGGACAGTGGTGCAACAGGGATGTTTATGAATTGAAATATGGCAGCAAGACATAGATTTAGGCTGCAGAAATCAGAAAGACCAATAGTAGTCAGAAATGTTGATGGGATAAACAACAGTGCAGGAGCTATTACCTATCAAGTAGAGGTGAATGTGTACTATAAGAGTCATGTAGAAAGAATAAGGATGGATGTGTGCAATCTGGGAAAAACAGACATCATATTGGGAATGCTGTGGTTGCAGGTATACAACCCAGAAATTAATTGGGAAACAGGGGAGGTCAAGATGATGAGGTGCCCACCACTATGTGGAAGAAATATGAAATCAGAAGAAGAGAATAAAATGAAGAAAGGAAAAAGAGTAGTGATGCTAGAGGAAGAGAAGGTAGTAAGATAGGCAATAGACAATAAGGAAAACTAGGGAAGAGAGGAAGAGGTTGAAGCAGACCATAGGAAAATTAAGGAGATAGTTTCTAAAATGTTTTTAAGGTGGAAGAAGGTATTTGGGAAGGTAGAATCAGAAAGGATGCTAACCAGAAAGATTTGGGACCACACTATAGATCTCAAGAAAATATTCAAACTACAAAAAGGAAGAATCTACCCTCTATCCAAAAACAAGAGAGAAGAGATCTAGAGCTTTGTGGATAATCAATTGAGGAAGGGGTATATTAGACCATCTAAATCCCCTCAGACATCACTGGTATTCTTTGTGAGAAAGAAGAATAGAAGCAAGAGGATGGTTATAGACTACTGTAGTCTAAATGAACAAACCATAAAGAACAACTATCCATTACCATTGATAATAGACTTAATTGATAACATGGAGAGTAAAAGAATATTTACAAAGATGGACTTGCAGTGGGGCTTTAACAATGTAAGGATAAAAGAAGAGAATGAGTAGAAGGGAGCATTTACAATGTATATAGGATTGTTTGAACCAACTGTAATGTTCTTTGGAATGACAAACTTGCCAGCCACATTTCAAGCAATGATAAATGAGATCTTGAGGGACCTGGTAAACAAAGGCAAAGTTGCTGCATTCATAGATGATATGTTGGTAGGAACTAAGACAGAAAAAGAACATGATGAAATTGTGGAAGAAGTACTGAGAAGGCTGGAGGAAAATGATCTCTATGTGAAGCCAGAAAAGTACATGTGGAAAGTGAGGAAGATTGGATTTCTTGGAGTTGTCATAGGACCCAATGGGATAGAAATGGAAAAGAAGAAAGTAGATGGAGTATTGAGTTGACCAGAACCAAAAAATGTGAAAGATGTTAGAAAGTTCTTAGGCCTCACAAATTACTATAGGAGGTTTATCAAGGACTTTGCTCAAGTAACAAGACCAATGAATGTGCTAATGAAGAAAGATATGAAGTGAAAATGGAAAGACAAGCAGCAACAAGCATTTGATGAGCTCAAAAGGATCTTTATAACCAAACCAGTATTGGTAGCCCTAGATTTAGATAAGGAATTTAGGGTGGAAGCAGATGCCTCAAATTATGCAACTAGAGGAGTACTCTCAATGAAGTGCTCAGATAACTTGTAGAGACCAGTGGCTTTTATCTCAAAATCTCTAAGCAACACCAAAAGGAACTATAAGATATATGACAAAGAGATATTAGCCATAGTCAGATGTTTAGAAGCATAGAGGCACTTCCTAGAAGGAACTATGACAAAGTTTGAAGTTTGGACAGATCACAAGAACCTTGAATATTTCATGAAAGTGCAGAAATTAAATAGAAGACAAGCTAGATGGGCCTTGTATCTATCAAGGTTCAACTTTACACTAAAACATGTTCCAGGGAGTAAGATGGGAAAGGCAGATAGCTTGAGCAGGAGGCTGGACTGGGAGATAGGAGTAGAAAAGGACAATAAAGATGAAATATTGGTAAAGCCAGAATGGTTGGAAGTCAGAAAGACAGAAAAGATAGAAGTAATAGTAGAAGGAGTAGATTTACTAGAAAAAGTGAAGCAGTTAAGAGTAGAAGATGACAAGGTGATCAAGGCAGTGGAAGAAATGAAATGAGCAGAGGTAAAAATGTTAAGAGATGAGGAGTGGAGAAAAGTTGATAGCATTATATATAAAGAGGGAAAAGTGTATATACCAAGAGACAAGAAACTGAGAACAGAGATCATCCAGTTACATCATGATATACTAGTAGAAGGACATAGAGAACAATGGAAGATGATAGAGTTGGTCACTAGGAACTTTTGGTGGCCAGGAGTTACAAAAGAAGTAAAGCAATATGTAGAAGGATGTGACACTTACCAGCATAATAAAAACCATACAGAATAGCCAGCAGGAAAGTTAATGCCAAACTCAATTCCAGAAAAACCTTAGGCACATATTTCAGCAGATTTTATTACTAAGTTGCTGCTAGCACAAGGATATGATTCAATTCTAGTAGTAGTTGATAGGTTAACAAAAATGGTATATTTTATTTCTACTATAGAAAAGACATCAGCAGAAGGATTAGCTAGGTTGTTTAGAGATAATGTGTGAAAGTTGCACAGGTTATCTGAAAGTATCATTTCAGATAGGGGACCCTAATTCGTAGCAGGAGTAATGTGGGAGTTGAACAGAATGTTGGGGATTGAAAGTAAATTGTTGACAGCATTTCACTCTCAGACAGATAGACAAACAGAGAGGGTTAATCAGGAACTAGAACAATACCTAAGAATGTTTATCAACCATAGGTAGGAACAGTGGCCAGAGTGGTTAGGGACAGCAGAGTTTATCTATAATAATAAGGTACACTCAAGTACCAAAACATTGCCTTTCAAGGCAAATTACAGACAAGATCCCAGGATGGGGTTTGAAGTAAGAAAGAAGAGGAAGTACAAAGGGGCAGAGAAGTTTGTAACAAAAATGAGAGAAATCCAGGAAAAAGCAAAAGCAGTACTAGGGAAAGCATAAGAAGAGATAAAGAGGTATATAGATAAAAAGAAAACAAAAGTCAATGAGTATAAAGAAGGGAACTTAGTGATGCTAAGCACTAAGGACCTGAAATACCAAATGGTTGGAAGGAGGACAGAAAAGTTGATGGAGAGGTTTGTAGGGCCTTACAGGATAAAGAAAATCATATCACTGAATGCAGTAGAATTGGAGCTACCTAGCACAGTAAAAATACACTTAGTAGTTAATGTTAGTAGAATATGAAGATATGTAGGACAAGTAGAGGGGCAGAGAAAGAAGCAACCAGCTCCAGTCATAATCAAGGGAGAGGAGGAATGGGAGATTGAAAGAATTTTGAACAAGCAATAAGTAAAGGGAAAAAACAAGTATCTGGTATGGTGGAAAGGGTTCATGGCTGAATCTGATACTTGGGAAGGAATAGAAAACTTGGGAAATGCAAAAGAAGCAGTCAAGGAATTCAAGAAAGAATATTGGCAAGATATAGAAGATGTTCAAAGACAAGAACAGAAAGAGGGGACATTTAAGAGAGGAGAATTACCAGGAAGGTTTATGGTGAGAAAATTGTTTGGATGGTCAGGTAAAAGATATGACAAGGAATATTGGGTAAGGTTGGAAAGAAATTGAAGGAGATAGAAAGAAGGGAGAGCAAAGAAACAAAGAACAATGGAAACAATAAAGAAAGAGGAGGAGAAAATTGAGCAGGAAAACTCAGGAATCAAAGAGTGGGCAGAAGAAGATAACAATGAAATAGGGAACATCTGTGATCTCTACTACAAGTTGTAAAAAATCCTCAGGACAAGGAATCTTAAGAGAGGGATGGTATTATGACATAGCCAAATGGCTAAGTTATTATTTATATTTCTTTTCTTTTTGTTTCATTTAATTAGGAAATCAACAGATACATGAGAAGGAATGACTCAAAAGAGATGCATAGGACTTTATAAATAGAAGTAAATACAGAATGTGTACAAGTAGTGTATGGCAATCAAATAAGAACTTTGTTGAGTTCTCCTTGTCAACTTGGACTAGGAGTAGTTTGAAGATGTCACAGTCTCAGTTCTTACAGTGGATAGATTTGAAGAGGAATATGGGAGGGATGTCAGGTGAATAAAGAAAAGAAATAGCAGGGAAGACTACAAAGGAGAGCTGCCAGGAAGATATACAGCAAAAATATTATATAGATAGGATAACAAGAGGTTTGATAGGGAATACTGGGGGAAAATGGAAAGAAATTGGAAACAATAGAAGGTAGAAAAGACAAGAGGAAGAAGAACTTTGGAAACAATCCCAGAAAAGGATAAAGAAGAGAAAGAAGAAAACAAGCAAGAATTTGAAGGAGGAAGGATAGAAGAATGGAATAAAGAAGATCAAATGGGCAATTTACAGGACCTATATGATGAACTTTGAAGTCCTCAGGACAAGAACCTTTAAGAGAGGGGTACTGTCATGAGTTGCCTTGACTATAACAAAAGGCTATAAATAGAATGGACATAGACTGGAGTCAAACTGGTAGCTGATGGACAGCTTGTAGTTTAAACAAAGACAAATACTGTACTTGTATATATAGTAGACTGCAATTGAGTTAGAACCCCATCAAGTTCTCTTCTAACTCTGAAGCACTATCTTGAGTTAAACCCTAGCTTAAGGTTCTTGAGTTAGTTACTGACACTTGGTCTGCATGCCATCTTGATCATTCTGTTTATCTAAAATAGGAAGTGCTATTACCAGACTGTAGCTCACATGACTGTGCACAGACCATCTCTTGTAGTATATATAAGAGCTTGTATTGGTAGATTCACCTTTACTTGAATATCACTCCAGCTTCTGGGACTCCTACTTAGCTTATTGGTATGACTTCCAGCTGATTACTAGTCATTGCCCTTACATATAGTAGTCTGAATACAATGAAGGACTCCATTGAGTTCTTCCTAAACCATCATCTACCAGTAGGGTCATAAGTCATCAAGACTTTGCACTAACAGGTTCTCTTACACAACCAACTCAATAATAAAGACAATAAAGAGGATAGTCATTTTGCATCAAGCCACCTCAACAACATCTAAAACTACAAACTCCTTGACACTTCAGCACAACTCAAATAAAAGTAGAGTTAACTCTATTTAGAATTAGTAGAGGTT